>Ga0209913_1000467_pt1 | contig 34385 bp, 30 predicted proteins | sample PersoiDNA2013203_FD_185805 | JGI IMG/M metagenome (GOLD analysis project Ga0209913, IMG submission 185805) | Permafrost soil microbial communities from the Arctic, to analyse light accelerated degradation of dissolved organic matter (DOM) -... | ecosystem: Environmental > Terrestrial > Soil >... | reverse complement strand
ACGATTTAATTTCGTTTCTGAATTCCGGCGTCCACAAATGTGGGTTCTCCATCTTCACCGTGTTGATCAGATCGATACCGAAATTGCAGTGCATCGATTCATCGCGCAGGATGTATTGATACTGTTCAGCGGCGCCCATCATCTTGTTCTGACGGCCCAGCGCAAGGATCTGCGTGAAGCCGACGTAGAAGAACAGACCTTCCATGATGCAGGCAAAAACGATCAGCGACTTCAGCAGCTTCTGGTCATTCTCTGTCGTGCCGGTCTTGAACTCAGGATCAGTCAGTGTGTTGATGAACGGGATCAGGAACTCGTCCTTGTCGCGAATCGACTTCACTTCGTGATACGCGTTGAAGATCTCAGCTTCGTCCAGACCCAGCGACTCAACGATGTATTGGTACGCGTGCGTGTGGATCGCTTCTTCGAACGCCTGGCGCAGCAGGTACTGACGGCATTCCGGCGCAGTGATGTGGCGGTAGGTGCCCAGCACGATGTTGTTGGCGGCGAGCGAGTCGGCGGTGACGAAGAAGCCGAGGTTGCGCTTGACCAGACGGCGTTCGTCTTCGGTCAGGCCGTTCGGATTTTTCCACAGCTCGATATCGCGCTGCATGTTGATTTCTTGCGGCATCCAATGGTTGGCGCAGCCGGCCAGGTATTTATCCCACGCCCATTTGTACTTGAACGGCACCAGTTGATTGACGTCAGTGTGGCCGTTGATGATGCGCTTGTCGGCTGCGTTGACACGGCGGGTTACATCCACCGGCGCTTCGTCTTTGGTAACCAGAGCAGGATTCAGTGCAACATCAGAGAACTGCGGACGTGCATTGTTGATAGAGGCCGATTGCAATTGAGGCTGAGGCGTTTGCGAGGCGTGCGGCGCGGACGGTGCCGGCGAGGCCTTCACTTCATCATCCCAAGAGAGCATGTTTGATCCTTTACTTAATTTACTTTGACGTCCCGACGCGGCCGGGATGTAACTTATGACATTGATGCAGGCGGCGCGTTCATCTTCCGGAGAAGACTGCCGCCGGACTTGCCGGCGGCTGCTACCTGTTTTTACTGCCTGCCGGGATTACTGGCAGGCTTCGCACTCTTCAAAACCATCATCGCCTGGACGCAGATAGCATGCTTCGCCATCGGCTTCGGCTTCAACTGCTGCAGCCGCCACGGTTGCCGTGCTGGCGGCAGACGCCGTCATCGATGCAGGAGCAGAAGCTGCCGCTGCACTATGGCCTACACCGCCATCCACTGCCACCGCGTTCAGCGCGCCGGTCTTGGAAGTCGACTTCTCGGTGTGGGTCGCGCCGATGGTGCGGAGATAGTAGGTGGTCTTCAGACCGCGCAACCATGCCAGCTTGTAAGTCTCATCCAGACGCTTGCCCGATGCGCCGGCCATGTAGATGTTCAGCGATTGAGCCTGATCGATCCATTTTTGACGACGGGATGCAGCTTCCACCAGCCAGGATGGTTCAACTTCGAAGGCGGTGGCGTAGATATCGCGCAGGTCTTGCGGGATGCGGTCGATCTTGGCCAGGCTGCCGTCAAAGTACTTCAGGTCGGAAATCATGACTTCGTCCCACAGGCCGCGAGCCTTCAGGTCACGGACCAGGTACTCGTTGATTTCGGTAAATTCGCCCGACAGGTTCGACTTCACATACAAGTTCTGGTAAGTCGGTTCGATGCAAGCCGACACGCCGATGATGTTCGAAATTGTTGCTGTTGGTGCAATCGCCACGCAGTTCGAGTTGCGCATACCGAACTCGGAAATACGCGAACGCAGTGCAGACCAGTCCAACGTTTCCGACATGTCCGCTTCCAGATAGCCGCCGCGTTCTTGCGCCAGCAGCTTCAGGGAATCTTGCGGCAGGATGCCGCGATCCCACAGCGAACCACGGTAGGAGCTGTAACGGCCGCGCTCTTCCGCCAGCTCGGTCGATGCCCAGTAAGCGTAGTAGCAGACGGCTTCCATCGAACGATCGGCGAATTCCACTGCGTCCATCGAAGCGTAAGGCACGCGCTTCATGTGCAGGCAGTCCTGGAAGCCCATGATGCCCAGACCGACCGGACGGTGGCGCAGGTTGGAATCACGTGCCTTCTTGACGGCGTAGTAGTTGATGTCGATCACGTTGTCGAGCATGCGCATTGCAGTGCGGATGGTCTTTTGCAGCTTGACGTGGTCGATCTCGCCGTTCACCAGGTGAGCAGGCATGTTGACTGAACCCAGGTTGCAGACAGCGATTTCGGACTCGTTGGTGTTCAGTGTGATTTCTGTGCACAGGTTCGAGCTGTGAACCACGCCGACGTGTTGCTGCGGCGAACGGATGTTGCATGGATCCTTGAAGGTGATCCATGGGTGACCGGTTTCGAACAGCATCGACAGCATCTTGCGCCACAGATCCAGCGCTTGCACCTTCTTGAACAGCTTCAGCTCGCCGCGCGCAGCCTTGGCTTCGTAGCCGGTGTAGGCTTCTTCGAAAGCCTTGCCGAACTTGTCGTGCAGGTCTGGCGCATCGGATGGCGAGAACAATGTCCACTCGCCCTTTTCCATGACGCGCTTCATGAACAGGTCAGGAATCCAGTTGGCGGTGTTCATGTCATGCGTGCGGCGGCGGTCATCGCCGGTGTTTTTACGCAGCTCGAGGAATTCCTCGATGTCCATGTGCCAGGTTTCCAGGTAGGCGCAGACTGCGCCCTTGCGCTTGCCGCCTTGGTTCACAGCCACGGCGGTGTCGTTGACCACTTTCAGGAAAGGCACAACGCCTTGCGACTTGCCGTTGGTGCCCTTGATGTGCGCGCCCAGCGAACGGACCGGAGTCCAGTCGTTGCCCAGACCGCCGGCGTATTTGGCCAGCAGCGCGTTTTCCTTGATGGCTTCGTAGATGCCGTCCAGATCATCGGCAACCGTCGTCAGGTAGCACGACGACAATTGCGAACGCAGCGTACCCGAGTTGAACAGGGTCGGTGTCGAGCTCATGAAGTCGAACGACGACAGCAGGTTGTAGAACTCGATGGTGCGTGCTTCACGGTCGATTTCGTTCAGCGACAGACCCATCGCGACACGCATGTAAAACGCTTGCGGCATTTCAATGCGGGTGCCTTGAATATGCAGGAAGTAGCGGTCGTACAAAGTTTGCAGGCCGAGGTAACCGAATTGCAGGTCGCGCTCAGGCTTGATGGCGTTGGCCAGCTTGACCAGATCGAACTGGGCCAACTTGGAGTCGAGCAGCTCGGCGGCGATGCCCTTCTTGATGTACTTGGCGAAGTAGTCCAGGTATTCGGCAGGCGCGTCAGCTTGCGCGACTTCCTTGCCGAACACTTCTTTACGGATGGTGTGCATCAGCAGACGCGCTGTGACCTGGCTGTAGGCCGGATCTTTTTCCATCAGGGCGCGGGCAGCCAGAATCGCCGACTTGTGCAATTCTTCAACCGGTACGCCGTCGTACAGGTTCTTGACGGTTTCGGCCAGGATGGCGTCGGCGTCAACGTGTTTTTCCAGACCAACGCAAGCTGCGGTAATCAGGGTACGCACTTCATCCAGATCCAGCGGGCGGCTTTGGCCGTCTTCCACCACGTGCAGTTGCGGTGCAGCGACATCGCTCTTGGCGGAGGCGCCTTGCTGTGCGCGTTCTTCCATGCGCTTGGCGCGGTACAGAACGTAAGCACGGGCAACATCGTGTTCGCCGGAACGCATCAGGGCCAGTTCAACCTGATCCTGGATATCTTCAATATGGAAAGTGCCGCCGGTCGGCTGGCGACGCACCAGAGCCGAAACGACATTGGTGGTCAATTGCTCGACCATTTCACGCACGCGCGCCGAAGCCGCGCCCTGGCCGCCGTTGACGGCGAGGAATGCCTTGGTCACGGCAATCGAAATCTTCGATGGTTCAAAACCGACCACCGCACCATTGCGGCGGATGATTCTGTATTCACCCAAACCGGAAGCAGGACGAACCGATTGCGAAGGCGTTGCTTCGTCTTGGTTGCCCGCCGTGGGAATGACGCCAAAATCTGCCGGGGATTTAGCGGAAATTTCTTGTGTAGAGCGCACTGAGCCTCCTTAAAACTATGATTGACGGACAGCTGAGCTGCCCGTGTTGCCAATAGAACCCTTCATATATATACGGTGCAAAAATATGAAGTGGTTCACGAATACCAGAAACAGGACGACGCCAATACTGCCGCGAGCGCGACTGCATGTAAGTACGACCTGTTCCGAACTGATTAAATAAAACCTGAAATTGAAGCTTGAAATTAATGCCTGAATGGGAGTGCTACCGAGACATCGTTTGAATTGTTGCTTGCCTCAAGACTCGCCACCCTACGAATCCCAACCTGAAGCCCACTCCTGCGGAACCTGCTCCAGCTCTTGTTGAGAGCCTTGATCCAGGGTCATCACAGAGTGACCAGGGGACCGCGAACAGCTTCTTCCAACTCAAAGAACGATCAAAGAATTACTTACCAAAAACACTACATCTAGTTCCAAAGGAATAATTGAGACTAATTCTAGTGTCTGAAATCGAGAGATGCAACCGCTATTTCTGGATATTTTTATATGTTTTACGCTTGACTTTCACCGACCCCAGAAGGGAAGCGCAATTGCGCTGCTTCAACATGGCAATAGAAATCCTTCTGAAATCTCGGCCAATCGAAAAACGGACCGGGATCGGTCTTTCTTCCCGGCGCGATGTGCTCGTGACCGGCGACATCGGTCAGCGGGTAGCGTTGCCGTAACGCAGCAGCGAGCGTCGCCAGCACCTGATACTGAAGCTCGGTGAAGGGTTCGAAGTCGGTGCCTTCCAATTCTATGCCGATGGAAAAATCGTTGCAGCGCTCGCGCCCCTTGAAGGAAGACACGCCGGCGTGCCACGCGCGGTCATTGGCCGAGACGAATTGGAGCAGCTGGCCGTCGCGCTGAATGACGAAGTGCGCCGACACCCGCAGGGCGCGCAACTGGTCGAAATAGGGATGCGCATCACAATCGAGCTGATTGCAGAACAGATCACCGATGAACGGACCGCCGAACTGCCCGGGCGGCAAGCTGATGTTATGGATCACCAGCAAATCGGTCACCATGCCTTCAGCGCGGGCGTCGAAGTTCGGTGACGGCTGCCGGCGGGCGTAGTCACACCAGCCGTCGGCGGCGATCGTCAATTTTGCAGGAATCGGGGGGGCTGCGGGGGAGGCTGCCATGGCCAGCTCCGGGCTGACCATCGATATTGCCTTCTGGTCGCTGGAGTCTGCCGTCATGTCAGGAAGACGCCAGCCTCAGGTGCTCTTCGCTGCAGTAAACAATACCCGCCGCGTTGGACACCGATTCGGATGCCGGGAAATGGATGCCGCAGTGGGCGCATTGCACCATGGTCTCGGCTTCTTCCTTGCGCTGTTTGCGCGCAAAAGGATTGCGGCTGGCGCCGGCAGAACCTTGCGGTGAACCGGCGTTTGCCGCGATGGATTTTTTGGCGCGCTGCAGCCAGACCACGACCGCCAAGGCGATCACCAGCCAAATGAGATATTTCATACCAGTATCCGATGCAGCACGACTTCGAGCACGAAGCGGCTGCCAACATAGGCGAGCAGCAAGACGGCAAACCCGGTCAGGGTGAAACTGAGCGCGGTGCGACCACGCCAGCCTTGCCATTTACGTCCCGCCAACAACAAACCGAACAATCCCCAGGACAGCAGTGTAAAGATCGTTTTGTGATCCCACCGGAAGGCCTTGCCAAACAACTGCTCGGAAAACACGACGCCCGACAACACGGTCAGCGTCAACAAAATAAAACCAAAAGCGATCAGCCGGAACAGGATCTTTTCCATCGTCAGCAACGCCGGCAGGCGATCCAGCGCCATCGAAAACCAGCCGCTTTGTGCCGGGCCGGGCCGCGTGTGCAGGCGCGATTCCTGCAGCACCATCAGCACAGCATGGAAAGCAGCGATGGTCAGTGTGCTGTAGGCCAGGATGGAAATGGCGATATGCCACAAGAACCAGTCCGACTTGCCCGCCAGAACCACCATATTGCCCGGAAAGACACTCGGCAGAATCACCGCCACGGCTGCCACCGGCAGTACCAGCACGCGCAGACTATCGAGGGAGAAGTTGCGGTTTTCAAGCCAGTAAGCCGCGACCGATACCCACAGGGTCGCCGACAGCATCACGCCAAAACCCACGCGTACGGCGTCGGGCGCAAACATGTCCGCCATCAGGGCGCCGCCGTGCAGCAGCCAGCCGACCATCGTCCCGACCGAAATCGGCAGGCGCCGTTCAGAAGGCAGGAAAGCGCAGCCCAGGTACAAGAGCGCAGCCAGAATGAAAAAATAAGTTTGCATCGACTAAGTTTACACCATGTCGCGAATTCACTGACTGCCGGAAACGTGATGAGAGCGCGCTACGGGACTGCTGAATGATCTTACCGGGAGGCAAATACGAAACCACCATATTGCCTGGGGCTAAAACAATATGGTGGGGATCAAACCGCCAAAATCAATGGTGCAGAGAGGCTTCAGTCGACTGCAGCCGCGCGCATTTCGTCGTGATGATGACGCTGCTGCTCTTCCATGACCAATTGGCCGAGTTCGCGCTTGAGGGCGTTGAACTCAGGTGCCGCCGGGTCGCGCAGACGCGGTAGCGTGACGGTGATGTCGCGCTTGATGGTGCCGGGACGGTAAGTCATGACGACGATACGGTCAGCCAGATAGATGGCCTCTTCGATACTGTGCGTGACGAACACGATGGTCTTCTTGAACTCATCCCAGATGCGCAGCAACTCATCTTGGAGGTTGCGGCGCGTGAGCGCGTCGAGCGCGCCGAACGGCTCGTCCATCAGCATAATCGGCGAATCCAGCGCCAGCACACGGGCGATTGCCACGCGCTGACGCATGCCGCCGGACAAGTCTTTGGGAAAACGGCTGCGGAAGTCGATCAGACCGAGCTTATCCAGCAACTGCGTCACGCGGGCCTGGATTTCGGCCTTGGCAACACCTTTGATTTCCAGACCGAAGGCGACGTTCTGCTCCACCGTCATCCAGGGAAACAGCGCGTATTCCTGAAACACCATGCCGCGATCCGGGCCGGGTTCGGTCACGACCTTGCCGTTGGTGATGATGCTGCCGCTGCTGGGCAAGGCGAAGCCGGCGATGGCATTGAGCAAGGTCGACTTGCCGCAGCCGGATGGCCCCAGCAAGCAGACGAACTGGCAGTCAGGGATGTCGAGGTTGATGTCTTTCAGCGCCACGACTTCACGGTCGTCGCTCTTGAAAACCTTGTTGACGCCGGTAACGATGATTTGGGATGCGCTCATGTCAGCTCTCCAGTCCGCGATGCCAGCGCAGCATGTAATTGTTCAGACGGCTCATGCCGATGTCGATGGCCAGACCCAGCAAGCCGATGGTAATCATGCCGGCGATGATCTTGTCGGACCAGAAGTATTCCCGCGCTTCCATGATGCGGAAACCAAGGCCGTTGCTGACCGCAATCATCTCCGCCACGATCACCACGATGAAGGCGGTACCGATGCCGATACGCACACCCGATAGGATATAAGGCACGGCCGCCGGCAACATCACCCGCACGAACAGCGTACGCTGGCTGGCGCCGAGGTTGCGCGCCGCGCGCAGGTAGATGCTGTCGACCTGGCGCACGCCGGCGATGGTGTTCATCAATACAGGGAAGAACGCGCCCAGAGAAATCAGGAACAACGCCGGCGGATTGCCCAGCCCGAACCACAGTATCGCCAGGGGAATATAGGCAATCGGCGGAATCGGACGGATCACCTGCACAGTCAGATTCATCAGTCCGTAGATGCGCTGGCTCGATCCCATCAGCAGACCGAGCGGCAAGGCCAGCCCGGCGCCGATCAGGAAACCGACCACCACACGATACAGACTGCCGATGGCGTCGATGATCAGCTCGCCCGAAAACAGCCAGGCCAGCCAACTACCGTCGGCAGGATCATACGGCTTGGTGGGCGACAAGTATTCGAACCACTTGTGCACCACCGCCCACGGCGATGGCAAAACCAGCGGATTGATCCAGCCCAGCGAAGATGCGCCCTGCCAGATGGCGATCACCACCACCGGCACCAGCAATCCTTGCAAGGCTCCCCCTATTTTTTGTTTTGCCATGTTCGTGGTCCTAGCTGATTCGTTACTTAAGGTTCATGCTTTTCTTGGCCTGCTCCAGCAGATCAGTCTTTACCCAATCCTTGGCGACAGGCGGCTTGGCCATCTTGCCGGTACCGTACTTGGCCATGGTGTCGGTCGTGATCTGGATGTGCTCCGCTGTGATGTCATAGGAGTATGGCGAATTGCCGATGGCGTCGTAAAAATCTTCCTTGGTGATCTGATTTTTGAAGATGACTTCACGCACGTACTTCTCTGCAGTTTCCTTGTTGTCCATGAAGGTCTTGGTGGCTTCCAGGAAGCAGCGCATGAACTTCTCGGCCAGCGGGCGCTTCTCTTTATAGAACTTCTCGGTCATCACCATGGTGCGCACCGGCTCGCCGATCGGGGTGTCGTACGGCTTCATGACTTCCACGCCGAAACCCTTGTTGATGGCTTGCGAGGATTGCGGTTCGCTCTGCATCATGGCGTCGATGTTCTTGCCCAGCAGCGCCTGGTTCAGATCGGCGAAAGCCAGATAGACGATGGTCACATCCTTGGAGGTCAGACCGTTCTGGCCGAGTTCCGCGTCGAGCAGCACTTCATGGATACCGCCGCGGGTCACGCCGACTTTCTTGCCCTTCAGATCCTTGACCGACTTGATGCCGGAATCCTTGGCCGCCACCAGACGCGCACCGCCCTTGGCGAAACCGGCGACGACATAGATAGGTGCACCGTTGGCGCGGCCGGAGATGGCGGCTTCCGATGCGGTCGTACCGACATCGAGCTCACCGGCGAGGATGCCTTGCATCACATCAGGGCCTTTCGGAAAGACTTTTTCGTCAACCTTGATGCCGCATTTCGGGGCAATTTCCTTGATATAGGACACCGCACCGTAGTGGGCGAATTTGAGGTTGCCGAGACGCACCACCTCTTGGGCTGCCGCGTTCAGCGAAACTCCGGTTGCCAGAACAGCCATTGCAGCTGCCGCGATGAGTTGCTTGTTCATCTCTCTCTCCTGTCGTTATGTTTGCGCCGCCAGCGGAATACGCCGCGGGGTTGATATGCGTCTTCCTCGTGGGAAGAACTGTCCATTCAGATGCAACGCCACTGTATACACAATTACGCCAGCGAGAACAATACCGTACTTTCCCTTACTCATGCTGAGCCAGCTGCCGAGATCAACGCTGCCGGGCCTGCCGATCAGGTAAAATGGCGGTTTCCCTTGCGGTTGACGCCCGGTTTTCCCGGCACGCTGACCGCCCTCTTTTCTTCAAAGTCTAACGGTTCATCATGCTCGACAATCTGACCCAACGCCTTGCCAAAGTCGTCAAAACCATGCGCGGCGAGGCGCGCCTGACCGAATCCAATACCGCCGAAATGCTGCGCGAAGTCCGTCTGGCGCTGCTCGAGGCCGACGTTGCCCTGCCTGCCGTGCGCGAGTTCATCGCCAAGGTCAAGGAAAAAGCCCTCGGCGAAGAAGTCATCGGCTCGCTGACGCCAGGCCAGGCGCTGGTCGGCGTGGTGCAGCGCGAACTGGCCAGCCTGATGGGTGCCGATCTCGGCGCGGAAGCATCTCAGCTCAACTTCGCCACTCAGCCACCGGCGATCATCCTGATGGCCGGTCTGCAGGGTGCGGGTAAAACCACCACCGTCGGTAAGCTCGCCAAGTACCTGCGCGAAAACAAGAAGAAAAAAGTCCTGACCGTCTCCGCAGACGTCTACCGTCCGGCCGCGATCGGCCAGTTGGAAACCGTGACCGGCCAGGCCGGCGCCGACTTCTTCCCGACCAAAACCACTGACAAGCCGGTCGACATCGCACTGGCCGCACTCGATTACGCCAAGCGCCATTTCCATGACGTCCTGATCATCGACACCGCCGGCCGCCTCGGCATCGACGAAGCGATGATGCAGGAAATCAGCGCCGTGCATGCCGCCGTCAAGCCGATCGAAACCCTGTTCGTGGTCGACGCCATGCTCGGCCAGGACGCCATCAACACCGCCAAAGCCTTCAGCGACGCTCTGCCGCTGACCGGTATCGTCCTCACCAAACTGGACGGCGACTCGCGCGGTGGTGCGGCGCTGTCGGTGCGTCACATCACCGGCAAGCCAATCAAGTTTGCCGGCGTAGCAGAAAAGCTGGACGGCCTGGAAGCCTTCGATCCGAGCCGCATGGCCAATCGTATTCTCGGCATGGGCGACATCCTGGCGCTGGTCGAAGAAGCACGTAAAGGCGTCGACGTCGCGGCTGCACAAGATCTGGCGCAGAAGATCAAGAGCGGCGGCAAGTTCGATCTCAACGATTTCAAGGCGCAGCTCGGCCAGATGAAGAAAATGGGCGGCATGGCCGGCCTGCTCGACAAGCTGCCGGCACAGATGCAGCAAGCCGCCGGCAACGCCAATATGGACCAAGCCGAAAAGCAGGTGCGCCGCATGGAAGGCATGATCAATTCGATGACGCTGCAGGAGCGCGCCAAGCCGGAACTGATCAAGGCCACCCGCAAGCGCCGCATCGCTGCCGGCGCCGGTGTCCAGGTACAAGAAGTCAATCGCATGCTGGCCCAGTTCGAGCAAATGCAAACGATGATGAAAAAGCTCAAAGGCGGCGGCATGATGAAGATGATGCGCAGCATGAAGGGCATGATGCCGGGCATGCGTTAAGCGCTCGTAAGATCCGAAAAGGGCTGGGTAAAACTCCGGTTTCGAGTGAGATCCAGGCAAGTGCAAAAGCCGCTCCCGGCGGCTTTTTAAGAGGGCTGGAGCAGTTTTTTGAAGTTGTCGTGGCTTATAGCGTGTTTTCCCTCTGAAAACCGCTAAAAAACACTTGCATCGCTGGGAAAACCGCACCACTATTGTCGGTGCGTGATTTGCGCATTCAACTCTTTCCTTGCTTTGACCCCTTATTAAGGAGGCTTACAGATGGCCACAGCCAAAAAACCCGCAGCCGCAGCGAAGAAGCCCGTAGCAAAAGCAGCACCGAAAGCAGCACCGAAGAAAGCAGTCGCAGCACCGAAAAAAGCAGCAGCTCCAAAGGCAGCCGCCAAACCAGCAGCAAAAGCAGCCGCTCCAAAGAAAGCCGCAGCACCAAAAGCAGCCGCCAAGCCAGCAGCAAAACCAGCAGTCAAGCGCACTCCCAACGCCGCATTCATGAAGCCGCTGACTCCATCAGCAGCACTGGCTGAAGTCGTCGGCGCCAAACCGCTGCCACGTACTGAAGTCACCAAGAAGGTGTGGGAATACATCAAGAAACACAAACTGCAAAACCCCGAAAACAAACGCAACATCGACGCAGATGACAAGTTGAAGGTTGTGTTCGGCGGCAAGAAACAGGTATCGATGTTTGAGATGACCAAGCTGATTTCCGGCCATTTGAAATAAGCAATACAGTTTTTTTGCAGACTCGCTTGCAAAACAAAAACGCCCGCATCGCGCGGGCGTTTTTGTTTTCTGATGATGACTTTTCAGCAATGATTTTTCATGGCGCCATAGCGGACATATCGACAATCGCATTGCGACTACGCAGGACAATCCCAGGCACCGACAGTGCATTCCTACAAGGCGGCGATATCGTTGTCGCCGGGTGAACTTTGCTCTTTACGTCCGGGTCTAGACTGCATGGACGTTTCCCGAAAGGACACCAGCATGACATTTTCTCATCCAAACATTGCTCACCGTACCGAGCCCCTCCCTCATCTCGCGCTGCGCAAGACAGTTGCCATGCTGAGCGTTGCTACTGCCGGCCTGCTGATCACCAGTGCCGCTCTGGCAGCGGGTGCAAGCGGCAAGAGCAACGCCGAACTGGACGCGCAATATCAACGCGAAAAGGCGGTCTGCACCAGCGGCCAGTCGAACCAGGACAAGGCCACCTGTCTGCGTGAAGCCGGCGCTGCGTATCAGCAGGCCAAACAAGGCAGCCTGCAGACCAACCAGTCGCAGCAATTCAGCCAGAACGCGATACAACGCTGCAAGTCTTTGCCGACACAGGACCAGGCCGACTGCCAGCGACGCATCGACAATCCGACCGAAGTTGAAGGCAACGCACTGTCCGGCGGCATCTTGCGCAAGGAAGTGACCGTGGTGCCGGCATCCCAATAGGACAAGCAAGGAACGCAACACTTCACCACGGCAAGCCAACGGACTAGCGACGCCGGCAGAGGGAATCAACGCAAGGCAGGAACGCGGAGATTCCCTCTTTTTATTGGGATACTATTTCTTCGTATCGGATTGAGTCACTGCGGTTCTTGATAAGCGCAATACGTCATCGAATCGATACCTGCCTTGGCAGCACTGCACCGTATTGCTATTGCGCGGCATACTCCCATCGCTTCTTCGCCTTCAGGACCGCCGTCGGATACTCCGGCAAGCCGCGGCTACCGTTGTACTTACCAAGCGCCATGAAGTAATCCCCGCCTTCCTGATCGAGATACAGACGCAGAATGGCGCAGCCATAGCGCAGATTGCTACGCATGTGAAACAGCTTGCGGCGATCACCGTCGCCGATGGCGCGCGTCCAGAACGGCATGACCTGCATGTAGCCGCTGGCGCCTGCAGATGAGATTGCGTATTTGCGGAACGCCGATTCGACCTGAATCAGTCCTAGCACCAGCGCCGGATCGAGTCCGGCACGCGTGGCTTCATACCAGAGACTTTGGAGAAATTCGATTCTTTCCTGGCGATCAGGCAGCTTGTCGGACAGGCGCGCGGACATGTTGCCGAGCCAGTTGAGATAGACGATGCGCTGTTCGATGTCATTGAATTGCGGCTTGGGCGGACGAGCGTCCGCCACCGCTTGCGCCAGTGCCAGGGTGACGGAATCGGCCAGGCGCTCTTCTTGTTGATTGCCGGCGTGGGCAGGCAGATTGCCGCACCACGCCAAGAACAGAAGTGAAAGCTGAAGCAGGCACACTATGCGCATGCTTTTATGCTTTCAGATCAGGCAAGCTTGCCTTTGATGAAGGCCATCGCGTCGGCCAGTGGCACCGGTGTTGCAGCGGTATCGCGACGACCCTGGTATTCGATCTGGCCATCTTTCAGACCACGGTCGCCGATGACGATGCGATGCGGCACGCCGATCAACTCCCAGTCTGCAAACATCGCACCCGGACGTTCGCCGCGATCATCCAGAATGACGTCGACGCCGGCAGCCAGCAGCGCGTCATACAGCTTGTCGATCTCGGTTTTGACGGCTTCGCTGCGGTCGTAACCCATCGGGCACAGCACCACTTCAAACGGCGCCAGCGTGGCCGGCCAGATGATGCCTTTGTCGTCGAAGTTCTGTTCGATGGCAGCACCCAGGATACGGGTGACGCCAATGCCGTAACAGCCCATTTGCAGCGGTTGCGGTTTGCCTGCTTCGTCGAGGTAAGTTGCCTTCATCGACTCCGAATACGCGGTGCCGAGCTGGAACACGTGACCAACTTCAATGCCGCGCTGGATCGCCAACACGCCCTTGCCGTCCGGCGACGCATCGCCTTCGACGACGTTGCGGAGGTCGGCGACGACAGGTTCAGGCAGATCGCGGCCCCAGTTGGCGCCGGTGTAGTGGAAGTCCGCTTCATTGGCGCCACAGACGAAATCACTCATGTTGGCGACGGTGCGGTCGGCAACCACCTTGACCGGTTTCTTGGTGCCGATCGGGCCGAGGTAGCCCGGCGGCGTACCGAACCATTCGACGATTTCGGCTTCGTTGGCGAAACGATAATTGGCAAGGCCCGGGATCTTGCCGGCTTTGACTTCGTTGAGCTCGTGATCACCGCGCAGCAACAGCAGCCAGACTTCCTTGTCTTCCGGCTTGTCTTTCTCGACGGTCAGGACGATGGACTTGATGGTGCGTTCCAGCGGCAGCTTCAGCAACTCGGCCACGGCTTCGCACTTGGCCTTGCCCGGCGTCGAGGTCTTGGTCAGCGCTTCGGTGGCAGCGCCACGCGTGGCGTTGACGGCCACGGCTTCAGCGGCTTCCATGTTGGCGGCGTAGTCGGAGGTCGGGCAGTACACCAGCGCATCTTCGCCGGTGGCGGCGATGACGTGAAATTCGTGCGAACCGGAACCGCCGATGGCGCCGTTATCGGCGGCCACGGCGCGAAATTGCAGGCCGAAACGATCGAAAATGCGGACATACGCGTCATACATGATCTGATAAGACTTCTTCAGGCCATCGACATCGCGATCAAAGGAGTAGGCATCCTTCATCGTGAATTCGCGGCCGCGCATCAGGCCGAAACGCGGACGGCGCTCGTCGCGGAATTTGGTCTGGATGTGATAGAAGTTGACCGGCAATTGCTTGTAGCTGCGCAACTCGGTGCGCGCGACGTCGGTGACGACTTCTTCCGAAGTTGGCTGGATGGCGAAGTCGCGGCCATGACGATCCTTCACGCGCATCAGCTCAGGCCCCATCTTGTCCCAGCGGCCGGTTTCCTGCCACAGCTCGGCCGGCTGGACCACCGGCATCAGCAGCTCGACGGCACCGGAGCGGTTCATTTCTTCGCGCACGATCGCCTCCACCTTGCGGATCACACGCAGGCCCATCGGCATGTAGGTATAGATGCCGGAGCCGAGTCGCTTGATCATACCGGCCCGCATCATCAGCTTATGGCTGACGATTTCGGCGTCGGAAGGAGCTTCTTTCAAGGTGGAAATAAAAAATCGGGAGGCGCGCATGACGATGAGTTCTTTTTAAAAGAGGAGGGTTATAATCAACGTAATTTTAAAGGATTAGCTGGCTGATGCGCCCACTCTTTGCACAATTGATCGCTGTTTCACGCACATCTCATGCAGATGTGCGAGCACCTGATGCATCCAATGCCGCACCCGATGCAGGTGATCGCTGCCAATGATTTAGCCATTGGCGGCGTAGACCGGATTGGGCAAAAGAGGAAGCCCTGCCGCAGAAAGTTTTGAGGTACCAACATGCTGGATCGAGAAGGCTTCCGCCCGAACGTCGGCATCATCCTGCTTAACGCCCAGAATGAGGTATGGTGGGGCAAGCGGGTTAAGGAACATTCGTGGCAATTTCCGCAAGGCGGAATCAAACATGGCGAAACTCCGGAACAAGCGATGTTTCGCGAATTGGAAGAAGAAATCGGCCTGAAAGCGGAACACGTCAAGATCATCGGTCGCACCCGCGACTGGCTGCGCTATGAGGTTCCTGATCATTTCATCAAACGTGAAATCCGTGGCCATTATCGCGGGCAAAAACAAATCTGGTTCCTGCTGCGCATGGTCGGCCGCGATTGCGACGTTAACCTGCGCCTGACTTCGCACCCTGAGTTCGACGCCTGGCGTTGGCACGACTATTGGGTGCCGCTGGACGTGGTCATTGAATTCAAGCGCGATGTGTATCAACAAGCGCTCAAGGAATTGTCACGCTTCCTGGCTCGTCCTCAAGCAACACATCGCCGTCCCGATGCGCAGGGCAAGAACACGCAATTGCCGTCGGATCATCCGGACAACGCCGCACAAGCAGATCCTTGCGGATCTGCCACTCCGCCCACCACTAAGTGAACTTCATGCCCCAACGCCTCTGGAATACCCACGCTGCACGCCGACTTGCCCGCACCCTGACCGCCGGCCTGTTGCTGTGCTCGGCTTCGCTCAGCTTTGCGCAGCAGCTCGGCACCTTCGATGAAGAATTCGACGATGAAGAAAAGCCATGGCAAGAAATTGCCGTGCAGCTGCCACCCAATCCTGTACAGGAAAATCTGGCCGAGTTTTATGTCGGCCCGACCACCTTGTCAAAGTCTTATGTCGACCTCAAGTCGCTGACCATCGGCAGCGACAATGTCGTGCGTTACACCATGGTGACCAAATCTGATGGCGGCGCGACCAATATCATCTACGCAGGCATCCGCTGCGAAACCTACGAGGTCAAGTGGTACGCCTTCGGTCATGCCGACGGCAAATGGTCGCGTTCGCGTCAGGACAAATGGACCCGGATCAAGGACGCCGGCGCCAATCGCCAGGACGCCGCGCTCTACAAGGGCTATCTCTGCCAAAGCGGCATGCTGGCCGGCAATCAGAAGGCGATCTACGAACGCCTGCGCGACAACCGCATGCTGGATATGGCGCGCGAATCAAGCCGCTAGAATCTGAAAAAACAAAACGGGCGCAGCTGAACACTGCGCCCGTTTTGTTTTTGCCTGCCGATTTTTAATTCTTACCGAATCACAGCAGAACCAGATTGTCGCGATGGATCAGCTCCGGCTCTTCCACAAACCCCAGAATGGAAAGAATCTCGGAAGATGGATGCCGCACGATACGTCGCGCATCCGAACTGGCGTAGTTGCTGATGCCGCGTGCAATCGCCTTGCCGGATGCATCCACGCAAGTGATGACGTCGCCGCGACCAAACTCACCGCCGACTTCCGTCACGCCGATCGGTAACAGCGACTTGCCTTCTGCCGTCAGTTTTTGCACGGCGCCATTATCCAGCACCACGCGACCGGCAGTTTGCAGATGATCCGCCATCCACTGCTTGCGCGCGGTCAGTTGTGCGGTCTGCGCGTTGAGCTGCGTACCGATTGCTTCACCGGCGGCCAGACGGCTCAGGACGCGGTCTTCGCGTCCCCAGGCAATCACGGTATGCGCGCCGGAGGTCGCTGCACGCTTTGCCGCGAGAATCTTGGTGAGCATGCCGCCGCGACCGATACCGGTACCGGCGCCGCCTGCCATGGCTTCCAGCGACAGATCGCCGGCTTTGGCTTCATGCACAAATTGCGCGTCCGGATCACGGCGCGGATCGGCGGTATAGAGACCGCGCTGGTCAGTCAAAATGATCAGCGCGTCAGCTTCGATCAGGTTGGCAACGAGCGCACCAAGCGTGTCGTTGTCGCCGAACTTGATTTCGTCGGTAACGACAGTGTCGTTTTCATTGATGATGGGGATAACGCCGAATTGCAGCAGCGTGAAGAGCGTGGAGCGCGCATTCAGATAGCGCTCGCGATCGGCAAGATCGGCGTGCGTCAGCAATACCTGCGCGGTGCCGAGCTGATGTGCGCGAAAACTGCTTTCGTAGATTTGCGCCAGGCCCATTTGACCGACGGCAGCACAAGCTTGCAGCTCATGCACTCCGGTAGGACGACGTTCGAATCCAAGGCGCTGCATGCCCTCGGCAATGGCGCCTGAGCTGACCAGCACCACTTCTTTGCCCAGCGTGCGCAAGTGCGCAATTTGCTCTGCCCATTTGGCGATGGCGGCGGCATCGAGGCCTTTACCATCATTTGTCACGAGCGATGAACCAACTTTGATGATCAGCCGCTTGGCTTGTTGTATCACGGAATGCATGTTGTTATCGGAAAGTCGCGCCGGAACGGCAATTCAACTGTCCATCGATACTGCACTCTGAGGCGCAGTATCGGCGGACAGGCATCGAGAACAAGATAGTAAACGATTTACCGGCCACTTAGAGGGCGACCGGTAACCAGTAATCGGCTGACCAACTGATAATCAGTCGAGGACCTTGAAGCGTGGATCGTCCGGATCGATGGAGGAAATGCCGCGGGCTTCTTCGGTCATCTGGGTTTCTTCGGCGCGGTGTTCCTGATTACGCTTGGTTTCCAGATAGCCGTAGATTTCCGTGATCAGGTCTTCACAACCTTCACGGGTCAGCGCGGAGATTTCAAATACCGGGCCTTTCCAGCCGAAACGCTTGACGAAATCCTTGACGCGTTTGGCGCGCTCGGCTTCCGGCACGACGTCGAGTTTGTTGAGCACAAGCCAGCGCGGCTTCTCGAACAGCGAGTCATCGTACTTTTGCAGCTCCTTGACGATGGCTTTGGCTTCCTTGACCGGATCGACTGTATCTTCAAACGGCGCCAGATCAACGATGTGCAACAGCAAACCGGTGCGCTGCAAGTGGCGCAGAAACTGCACGCCCAAGCCGGCGCCGTCAGCGGCGCCTTCGATCAGACCCGGGATGTCGGCGATGACGAAGCTCTTTTCATGGCTCACGCGCACCACACCCAGGTTCGGATGCAGGGTGGTAAATGGATAGTCGGCGATCTTAGGACGCGCGTTCGAGACCGCGGAAATGAAAGTTGACTTGCCGGCGTTCGGCATGCCCAGCAGACCGACGTCAGCCAGCACCTTTAGCTCCAGACGCAATTCGCGGCGCTGGCCTTCTTTGCCTTCGGTCTTTTGACGCGGAGCGCGGTTGGTGGAGGTCTTGAAGTGGATGTTGCCCCAGCCGCCTTCGCCGCCTTGCGCCAGCAGTACGACCTGTTCGTGTTCGGTCAGGTCGGCGATATGTTCACCGGTGACGTTGTCAACGATCAGCGTGCCGACCGGCATGCGCAGGAAAATATCGTCCGCGCCTTTGCCGTAGCAATCGGAGCCGCGGCCGTTTTCGCCGTTGCGTGCTTTATGCAGCTTGGAATAGCGATAGTCGATCAGGGTGTTGACGTTACGGTCGCCCACGGCCCAGATACTGCCGCCCTTGCCGCCGTCGCCGCCGTCAGGGCCGCCAAAAGGACGGAATTTTTCACGGCAAAAACTGGCGACACCGTTGCCGCCATCGCCTGCGATCAGTTCGATCTTTGCTTCGTCGATAAACTTCATGATTGTTACCGCTAACTTAAAAAATAAGAAGCTCTGCTTAAATAACCTGGCAAGCGGTAAGCATCAATGAAGACCGGTCGCCGGAGACAGTGCCCGAACGACGGAGGCGCCTCAATAATCAATAAGGGGCCACGAGATCGGAACACGGGTAGCTTAGGCAGAGATTCCTGAAGCTACAAGTACAGTCGCGTCAGCCGTGCCGCTGGTCAGAAAAATGTACCGGGCGGAGGCCCTGCGCGCTGCAGGATGAATACAAAACAGACAAGCTTAAAACTAAAAAAGGCTCTACCAGAGGCAGAGCCTTAAACAAACTTTTGCTAAGGCTTGCGCCTTATGTACTCTATGTAGTCACTGATGTGCAGGACTCAAGTCGAAACTGAGTTATAAAACTCAGTTTGAAACTTAAGCAGCAGCTGCAGCAGCAACAACAGTCACGTACTGACGCTTCGCAACGCCCTTGATCACGAACTGGACTTTACCTTCTGTCAATGCAAACAGAGTGTGGTCCTTGCCCATGCCGACGTTTTCACCAGGGTGAACCTTGGTGCCGCGTTGACGAATGATGATGCCGCCAGCGTTGATCGCTTGACCGCCATAGACCTTGACGCCGAGTCGTTTCGACTCTGAATCACGGCCGTTGCGCGTAGTGCCGCCGCCTTTTTTATGTGCCATTTATATGACTCCTTGTATCTAGTTTGACCTACGCAATTAAGCGTTGATCGAGACGATTTGCAATTCGGTGTAATTCTGGCGATGGCCTTGACGCTTCTGATAATGCTTACGACGACGCATTTTGAAGATCTTGACCTTGTCGTGGCGACCTTGCGCTATAACAGTAACCAGCACCGTTGCACCCTCGACCAAAGGCGCACCGAATTTCACGGTATCGCCTGCGCCCACTGCGAGCACTTGATCCAAAGTGATTTGGGAGCCAATGTCTGCCGGTATCTGTTCTACTTTAAGTTTTTCACCAGCGGCAACTTTATATTGTTTGCCGCCGGTTTTTATGACCGCGTACATGTGAAACCTCATCGAATGAATGAAAAAATTTTCTTTTTCTCCCCCAGCGGCTACCCTATGAAAAGCGGCTTTCGAATCGGGAAAACCTCCAATTATACATAGACTTAGCCTCGACGTCAAAAGGTCTTGACATTCCCGCACAACACCCGGAGAAAATAGCAATACGGCAATTCCGAGGCACGGAAAGTACAATGCGATACATTCGCACGCGCACTTACCTTCGCCGTTGTCATCGTATAATCACGGCAATCTTGATTTTTCACAGGTTCAGCCTTGTCCGCCGCTCTCCAATCCGCTACGCCAAACTCCTTCATTGACCCGATAGCTGCCGACATGGGCGCGGTCAACACTGTTATTCGTCAGCAACTTTATTCCGAAGTCCCGCTGGTGAATCAGGTTTCCGAATACATCATCAGCGCCGGCGGCAAGCGCATCCGACCTGTTCTCGTGTTGCTCATCGCCAATGCCTACGCTTATCAGGGCACAGCGCATCATTCCCTGGCGGCAGTGATCGAATTCATTCACACCGCGACGCTGCTGCACGACGACGTGGTCGACGAATCCTCGTTGCGCCGCGGCAAGCAAACCGCCAATGCACTGTTCGGCAATGCTGCTTCGGTGCTGGTGGGCGACTTCTTGTATTCGCGCGCCTTCCAGATGATGGTCACAGTCGGTAACGCCCGCGTCATGCAAATCGTGGCCGACGCCACCAACGTGATTGCCGAAGGCGAAGTGCTGCAGTTGCTCAACATGCACAACCCGGATGTGAACGAAGCCGATTACCTGCGCGTGATCCGCTCCAAGACTGCCAAGCTGTTTGAAGCTGCCGCACAACTGGGCGCGCTGATCTCCGGCGCGGACGAAGCCGGGATTGACGCCGCCGGTGAATATGGCCGCTCGCTGGGCACCGCATTCCAGTTGATCGACGACGTGCTGGACTATTCAGGTAACGCCGCCGAAATCGGCAAGAACGTCGGCGACGACTTGCGCGAAGGCAAACCAACCCTGCCGCTGATCTATCTGATGGAGCACGGCACACCGGAGCAACGCGAGCTGGTGCGCAGCTGCATCGAGAACGGCGACGAGCAGCATTTCGACCAGATCCTGGCGGCAATCACGAGTTCCGGCGCGCTGGATTACACGCGTCAGGAAGCGCAAAAAGCAAGCCGCCGCGCGAGCGATGCGATTGCCTCGCTACCGGATAGCAAGTACAAAAATTCTTTGCTAGAATTATCCGCTTTCGCGGTGGACCGTAATCATTAATACAATAAATGATGCGGGCAGTCGGGGTGTAGCTTAGCCCGGTAGAGCGCTACGTTCGGGACGTAGAGGCCGGAGGTTCGAATCCTCTCACCCCGACCAAAACGAAAATCACATCAACTACCTCAGGGTGACCCTTTGGATACCGTGCCCATATGGGTGCAAATTCTTGCACTGGCACTTCTGATTCTTTGCTCGGCTTTCTTTTCCATGACCGAGACCGCCTTGATGGCAGCCAACCGGCATCGCCTCAGGCATTTAGCCAAGCACGGCAACAGGCGTGCGATTACCATTCTCTGGCTGCTTGAACGCACCGACAAACTGCTGTCGCTGATTCTGATCGCCAATACGCTGATCAACGCGCTGGCAACGGCGCTGGTAACGGCACTGGCGATTTCGGCTTTCGGCAATCACGAGAAGGTCATCACCATCGCCACTGCCTGCGTGGCCGGCCTGCTGATCATCTTTGCGGAGATCGTGCCGAAGATCATCGGCGCCACCTTCCCGGAACGCATTTCGCTGTTCACCAGCTTCATCCTCAAGCCGCTGATGGCGCTGGCCAAGCCGCTGCTGTGGGTGGTTAACATCATCGTGTCTTCAATTCTGCGCATCATGCACATCAAGGCCAGCGGCCGCTCCCATGATCAGCGCCTGTCACCGGAAGAGCTACGTTCGATTGTGCTGGAAGGCGGTAACTTCATCCCGCAAAAACATAAGAGCATCTTGCTCAACCTGTTCGACCTGGAAAAAATCTCGGTCGAGGACGTGATGACGCCACGCGCCCAGGTCGAGGCGCTGAACCTGTCGGTTTCCATCGATGAGATCCGCCACCAGCTGGCTACCTGTTATCACAACAAACTGCCGGTGTACGAAGGTGAAATCAATCAGATCGTCGGCATCCTGCATGTGCGCAAGGTGGTCACTCTGTTCAGCCAGGAAGAAGAGATTTCCAGCGAGGACATTCGCCCACTGCTAAGCGCGCCCTACTTCATCCCGCAAGACACGGACGTCTTCACGCAGCTGCAATACTTCCAGGAAAACCACGAACGCCTGGGCATCATCGTCGATGAATACGGCGAAGTGCAGGGTCTGGTGACGCTGGAAGACATCATCGAAGAGATGATCGGTGAGTTCACCACGTCCGTTCCCGGTGCGGCGCGCGCCGACAGCTTCAGCTGGAATGAAGACGGCGAATGCCTGCTGGAAGGCGCCACCACCTTGCGCGACATCAACAAGCGCCTGGGCCTGAATCTGCCGTTGGACGGCCCCAAGACGCTCAATGGCCTGTTGCTGGAATGGCTGCAGGACATCCCGGAAGCCAACGTATCCGTCAAGATTGCAGGCTGCATCATCGAAATCATCCAGGTGCAAAACCAGGCGATCAAGGTCGTCAAACTGATCGTGCCGAAAGGTACGAAAGCGGTGAAAGCCGAACAATAACGATATACAAAGCTGTACCTCGTCTTCATGATCGAGCGCTTCCGCTTCTCTATGAGAAGTCTTTTGAATCCCGAAAACTCACGGAAGCGACCCGACATGGACAGGCCGACCTGAAGCGAATGCTGATGGCCGATGCCGGCCTCGGCGCGGATCGCCCGCCTGATCACTCTGCCGGCCATGCATCCGCACTCATCACCGCCCACACACTCTGCCGCCCCGGCTTCCGGGTCAGCATCAACTGCACGCTCAGCAGTGCACGATGCCGACGATACGTCCGTCGTCCACTATCTGCAAAAAATCCTGCTCGATGCGATCAGCCTGGGCGCATCCGACTTGCACCTGGAACCATTCGAGAAGTTCTATCGCATCCGTTTCCGCATTGACGGCCAGTTGCGCGACATGCTCGAACCGCCGCTGGCGATGAAAGACCGGCTGTCTTCGCGCATCAAGATCCTCGCCAATCTCGACATTGCGGAAAAACGCGTCCCGCAAGACGGGCGCATGAAGCTGGTTCTGTCCAAGACTCGCGCCGTGGATTTTCGCGTCTCCACTTTGCCGACGCTGTTCGGTGAAAAAATCGTCATGCGCGTGCTCGATGCGAGCCAGGCGCAACTGGGGATCGATATCCTCGGCTACGATGCCGTGCAAAAAGAAGCACTCCTGCAGGCGATTCGCCGGCCTTATGGCATGGTGCTCATGACCGGGCCGACCGGCGCCGGCAAAACAGTCTCGCTATACGCCTGCCTGAATCTGCTGAACCAACCCGGCGCCAACATCTCCACCGTCGAGGATCCGGCTGAGATCAACCTGCCCGGCATCAATCAGGTCAACGTGAACGAGCGCGCTGGATTGACGTTTCCGGTGGCTTTGCGCGCCTTTCTGCGCCAGGATCCGGACATTGTCATGGTCGGCGAAATCCGCGATCTTGAAACCGCCGACATCGCCGTCAAAGCCGCACAGACCGGCCACCTGGTGCTTTCCACTTTACATACCAACGACGCCCCGTCGACACTGACACGACTCCTGAACATGGGTGTGCCGGCCTTCAACATCGCCTCCTCGGTGATCATGATCACGGCACAGAGATTGGTTCGCCGACTGTGCAGCTGCAAGCAAGCAGCCCATCTGCCGGTCGAGGCTTTGCGTACCAACATGTTGCGCGAGGCCGGTTTCTCCGACGAAGAGGCGCAAAGCGATTGGCCGCTGTATCGACCCGCCGGCTGCCCGCGCTGCAGTCACAGCGGCTACAAGGGGCGCATTGGCGTCTATCAGGTCATGCCCATCAGCGAAGCAATTGAGCGGCTCATCCTCGCGCATGCCTCGACACTGGAAATCGAAACGCAGGCGCGCAAGGAAGGTGTACTCAGCCTGCGGCAAGCAGGACTGAGAAAAGTCCGCGATGGCATCACGAGCCTCGAAGAAATCATCGCCTGCACCAATCTCTGACGACTATCGCCACAGAAACTACAGGAACGACAGGAAGCATCGCTCATGGCGACACCATCACATCTACCGCCCTCACAACGCCGCACGACGCTGTATGCCTGGGAAGGCAAGGATCGCAGCGGCAGACTCACGCGGGGAGAAATGCCTGCCAGCGGTACCACGGTCGTCAGCGCCACCTTGCGCCGTCAAGGCATCCAGGCCTTGTCCATCAGGAAGAAGCGTATTCAGCGCGACAGCAAGATTCGCGAAAAGGAGCTCGCGCTCTTCACGCGCCAGTTGACGACCATGCTCAAGGCCGGTCTGCCGCTGCTGCAGGCACTCAGTATCGTCGCGCGCAGCCAGACCAATCCGGCGCTGGCGCGACTGATTCTGAACTTGCGCGCCGAGGTGGAAAGCGGAAGCAGCCTTCATCAAGCCTTTGCTCGGCATCCGCGCTATTTCAATACGCTATTCTGCAATCTGGTTGCCGCCGGCGAAGAAGCCGGCCTCCTGGACGAGTTGCTCGACAGCCTGGCGCATTATCAGGAGAAAACGCTGGCGCTCAAGAGCAAAGTGCGCGCCGCGCTGACCTACCCGGCGGCCATTGTGACGGTGGCCGTTCTGGTGACTTGCGTCATCATGATTTGGGTAGTGCCGACCTTCAAAGACGTCTTCAGCAGCTTCGGCGCCGAACTGCCTCTGCCGACACGCATCGTCATCGCGCTATCCGATTTCATGGGGCGATACTGGTGGGCGCTGGCGGCGTCATTGGCCATCGCCGGCGGCTGGAGCGCGCGAACATGGCGCCGCTCAGTCGTGTGGCGAGCACGGACAGATCGCTTGCTGCTCAAATTACCGGCGTTCGGCGAACTGGTCCGCAAGGCAACGGTTGCTCGCTGGAGCCGTACCCTCGCCACACTATTCGGCGCCGGCATCCCCTTGATTGAGGCGTTGCAGGCGGTTGCCGCAGCGGCAGGCAACGCCGTCTATGCGGATGCCACCAGCGCCGTCCGTCATCAGGTTTCTGGCGGCGCCAGCCTGACCGCCGCCATCGAACAGACAGGGTTGTTTCCCGGCATGGTGGGGCAGATGGTTGCCATCGGCGAGGAATCGGGCACGCTCGATCAAATGCTGCTTAAAGTCGCCGACTTCTACGACCTTGAAGTCACGGAAGCCGTCGCTTCGCTCTCCAACCTCATGGAACCCTTTATCATGGTGGTCCTGGGCATCGTCATCGGCGGCCTGGTGATTGCCATGTATTTGCCTATTTTCAAACTGGGATCCGTTATCTGATGCTGGACACGCTGCTGGAACCACTGCTGCAATTACACCTATCCGCCGACATGCATCGCGGCGGCAGTCCGCTTGCGGCTTTGATCGCCGCCGGTATCGGGCTGTTGATCGGCAGTTTTCTGAACGTCGTCATCCATCGCTTGCCAAAGATGATGCAGCGCGAGGCAGACAACTATCTCGCCCACGAAACCGGACAAGCTCAGCCTCATACCGATCGCTACAATCTGCTGACACCGCGCTCGGCATGCCCGCATTGCGCGGCGCCGGTTCCCGCCGGATACAACATTCCCGTGGCCGGCTATCTGCTGTTGCGCGGCCGCTGCGCGCGATGCACAGCGACAATATCCCGCCGTTATCCGTTGGTCGAAGTTTTCAGTGCGCTCATGTCGGCCTGGCTGGGCTGGCACTTCGGTCTTGGCGCCGCAGGCCTGGCGGCGCTCCTGTTTGCCTATTTTCTGGTTGCCCTCAGCGTCATCGATGCGCAGACCCAGCTCTTGCCCGACAGCCTGACGCTGCCGTTGCTATGGCTGGGTCTCCTGATCAACCTGAACGGACTCTTTGCCCCTCTCAGCGATGTCGTATTGGGTGCCGCTGCGGGCTACCTCTCGCTCTGGGCGATCTACTGGGTTTTTCGCCTGATCACGGGTAAAGAAGGAATGGGTTATGGCGACTTCAAGCTGATGGCCGCGCTGGGAGCATGGCTGGGCTGGCAGGCGTTGCCGTTTGTTCTGCTTCTGGCCTCTTGCCTGGGCGCCGTCATCGGCATCGCCATGGTCTTGATGAAACGAAAAGCCGCTGACCAGACACTGCCTTTCGGACCATATCTGGCAATAGCGGGTATGCTGATACTGCTGTACGGCAAATCATTTTTGTATTTCGGCTTGTATTGACGGCGCTATCGCGATGACTTCTTCCCCGACACACCAGGCGCCATTTTCCATCGGTCTGACCGGCGGGATCGGCAGCGGCAAAACCACCGTCGCCAATCTGTTTGGCGAACTGGGCGCCGCCATTATCGACACCGATGCGATCGCCCATCAGCTGACCGTGCCCGGTGGCGCTGCGATTGCGGCGATTCGCACGGCATTCGGTGATGATTTCATCACCGCTGAAGGGGCCATGGATCGCGGCAAGATGCGCGCACACGTCTTTGCCGATGTCGACGCCAGAAAACAACTGGAATCCATCCTGCATCCACTGATCCGCAGCGAAACCGCGCGCGCCGCAGCCGAGGCGCGCGGCGATTATCTGATCTTCGTTGTGCCGTTGCTGGTGGAATCGCAACAATGGCGCAATCGCACCTCGCGCATCCTCGTCGTCGACTGCAGCGAAGAAGTGCAAATCAGTCGCGTCATGCAGCGCAACGCCATGTCCCGCGCGCAAGTCGAGGCTATCATGGCTGCACAGGCGACACGCGCTGATCGCCTCGCCGCGGCAGACGACATCATCGAAAACAATCTCGACACGGCCGCATTGATGCCGCAAATTGCAGCGTTGCATGCTCGCTATCTATCGCTCGCAAAAACAAATAGCGGTGATCATTTGTAATTTTCCGCTGCATGGGTCAGAATCACGTAAATTAAACGCGCTTTATCAATATCTTCGATATTCCAAGACATATTCATAAAGCGCGTTGTCGAATCCGGTTCAACTTTAAAGGGACGCAGCTTTGATCGTTTACGAATACCCTTTCAACGAGCGTATTCGCACGCTGTTGCGGTTGGAGGATCTGCACGAGAAATTCGTGTTCTTCCTGCATCAGGAAAGCCCGCTGCAACATCATGTCGCCCTCTCTACTATTTTCGAGATGCTCGAAGTAGCAGGACGCGCCGACCTCAAATCCGATCTGCTGCAAGAACTGGAACGCCAGAAGCAAATCCTGCTGGCTTATCAGTCCAATCCCAACGTCGAACCCGACATGCTCAATGCGATCCTCGGTGAAGTCGATCGTGCCTGCATCGCGCTGGCAGCCTCGCAGGGACGGACTGGACAGAATATTCGTGAAAACGAGTGGCTGATGAGCATCCGCGGCCGCACCATCATCCCGGGCGGCGCCTGCGAATTTGATTTGCCGTCCTATTACGCCTGGCAACAACGCACGGCTGAGCAGCGTTTCAACGATATTTCCAACTGGTTTGCGCCGCTGGTACCGCTGTTTGACGCGGTGACCATCGTTATGCGCCTGCTGCGCGAGTCGGGCCATGCGGTCAAGATCAACGCCGACGGCGGCAGTTACCAACAGATGCTGCAAGGGAAGATTTATCAGATGCTGCGTCTGGTGCTGGACGAAGAGTTGGGCGCCATCCCGGAAATTTCAGCGAATAAGTACATGCTTTGGGTTCGCTTCACCTCGCAAGATGGCGATATGAAACCCAAGGCGTTTGAAGGCGAAGTGCCATTTGAACTGGCGCTTTGCGGTTTTTAAGGCTTTAGAGGTAGATGTAATGGCAACAATCGTCGACTGTCCAACATGCGGCACCAAGGTGGAATGGACTGAAAAAAACAAATTCCGTCCGTTTTGCTCCGAGCGCTGCAAACAAATCGATCTCGGCGCATGGGCCGAAGAGAAATACGCGATCCCTGCCGTCAACCTGCCGCAGGAGCAAGACGAAGACAATTCGTCGGTGCAATAAGAGCAAGGTCTGAATTGAGCGGGCAGTTCGGCTGCCCGGCTCTATGTATTGCCTCTATGTCCTGCCTTATAGCGGCAGACGCAACTTATCAATCCATTCAATCAGAGGTATCGTCGCCGGCAACAACGGCTCCACATCGACGCTACCCTGCCAGGCAAATGCCTGTCCCTCCAGACTTTGCGGCTCACCGCGCCATTCCCGGCTAATGTAAAAATGCAAACGCACGTGGGCATGCGGATAGACATGCTGCACGCCGCACCAAGGCTCGGCCGAGATCACTTCGATCCCCAGTTCTTCCAGAAACTCGCGCTTGAGCGCATCCAGGATCGACTCGCCACCCTCAACTTTGCCGCCCGGAAATTCCCAGTAACCCGCGTAGGGCTTGCCTTCCGGGCGCTGACCCAGCAAGACATCGCCGTTCGGCTTCATCAGGATGCCGACGGCGACATCGATGGGAGCTGCGATCGGTGCCGCCGTTGTTTCAGATGCAACAGTCATAAGAGCGTGTTATCGATTATTTCCGCCCCCGCGCAGTGCCGGGAACGGGTTGGATGCAAGGCGCGACGACACGCGAGAGTGAAAATGATCCATAACACGCTCTAAGCTTTCAGCTTTCCGGCGTAGTCCTTGGAGAATTGCCACGCCACGCGACCGGAGCGCGAGCTGCGTTGCAGCGCCCAACGCAAGGCATCGCCACGCGCTTCCTCGATCTGCGCGGCATCACAGCCGAAGTGACGCAACCAGTGCGCCACGATGTCCAGATAGTCATCTTGCTTGAACGGATAAAACGTCACCCACAAGCCGAAACGCTCGGACAGGGAAATCTTTTCTTCCACGGTTTCGCCCGGATGCAGGTCGCCGTCATCAGTGTGCGTATAGGTCGAATTGTCCGACATGCGCTCCGGCATCAGGTGGCGGCGGTTGGACGTCGCATAGATCAGCACGTTGTCGGACTGCGCCGCGATACTGCCGTCCAGCGCGACCTTCAGCGCCTTGTAGCCGCTCTCACCCTCTTCAAACGACAAGTCATCGCAGAAGATGATGAAACGCTCAGAACGCGCCGATACCAGATCGACGATGTCCGGCAGATCGTGCAAATCATCCTTGTCCACCTCGATCAGACGCAAACCACGGTCAGCATATTGATTCAGGCAAGCTTTGATCAGCGACGACTTGCCGGTGCCGCGCGCGCCGGTCAGCAGCACGTTGTTGGCAGGACGGCCATCGACGAATTGCCTGGTGTTCTGATCGATCTGCTCTTTCTGCGGCCCGATGTTATGCAAATCGGCCAGCGAAATGGCCGAGATATGCCCCACCGACTGCAGATAACCGACGCCATTGCCGTTGCGACGGCGCCAGCGAAACGCTACGCCCTTATCCCACTCCACGGAGGCTGCCGATTGCGGCAGGATGGATTCGATACGCTCCAGCAAAGCCTCGGCGCGCTGCAAAAACTGATCTAATTGAGTCATGACAAATTGGCAAAGTGGATAACTACGTCACATTGTGACGGAAACCCGATCCGCCGCGCGTGAATAAAATTCGTGAAAACCGAAAGCCGTTCAACTAACAACATCTCGGACTCTGAATTCGTTCAGAAGCGTAGCGAGCGGGTCAAGGTCGGGATAAGAAGCGCAGCCGTCCTGAAGTACGGCGAGCATCGCAGTCCCGAGATTGGCCCGCGCAGTAGCTTATGAACGAATTCAGGAGCGGTAGTCGGCGTTGATGGTGACGTATTCGTGGGAGAGATCGCAGGTCCAGACCGATGCCTTGGCGGTGCCGCGCGCCAGCTTGACGCGCACCACGATCTCGCTCTTCTTCATGACGCGCTGACCGTCTTCTTCCTTGTAGTCGGGATTGCGACCACCATTCTTGGCGACCCAGACGTCATCCAGATACAGATTCAGCTTAGACACATCCAGATCATCCACACCGGCGTAACCGATGGCGGCCAGGATGCGGCCCAGATTTGGATCGGAAGCGAAAAACGCAGTCTTGACCAATGGCGAGTGGCCGATGGAGTAGGCGATCTTGCGGCACTCTTCGACGTTCTTGCCGTCTTCCACGGTGATTTCGATAAACTTGGTAGCGCCTTCGCCGTCACGAATGATCTGATGTGCGAGGTTCTGCGAGAGTGCATTGACGGCAGCAGCCAGCTCCTTGTATTCGGCGCTGTCGGCGCTGGTGATTTCCAGCTCGCCGGCGCCGGTGGCGATCAGCATGAAGGAGTCGTTGGTCGAGGTATCGCCATCGATGGTGATGCAGTTGAAAGACTGATCGGCGGCGTCCTTGACCAATTGATTGAGCAGCGCTTGCGGCACTTTGGCGTCGAAGGCCAGATAGCCCAGCATGGTCGCCATGTTTGGCTTGATCATGCCGGCGCCCTTGCTGATGCCGGTCATGACGACTTGCTTGCCGCCGATAGTCAGCGTGCGCGACGCGGCCTTAGGCTGCGTGTCGGTGGTCATGATGGACTCGGCCGCGTTGAACCAGTTGTCGGTCTTGAGATTGCTGATAGCAGCCGGCAAGCCGGCCTTGATGCGATCAATCGGCAGCGGTTCCAAAATCACGCCAGTGGAGAACGGCAGGATCTGCTCCGGCTTGACGCCGAGCAAGCTTGCCAGTTCGGCACAGGTCGCATTGGCGCGCGCCAGGCCTTCTTCGCCGGTGCCTGCGTTGGCGTTGCCGGTGTTGATCACCAGCGCCCGAATCGGGGCCGCATCGCTGACCTGCGCCAGGTGCGTCTTGCAAACTTGTACAGGTGCGGCGCAGAAGCGATTGAGCGTGAACACGCCGGCAACGGTGGCCGTCGGCGCCAGTTTCATGACCAGCAAGTCCTTGCGATTGGCTTTGCGCACGCCGGCTTCGGCGTAACCCAGCTCGATGCCGGCAACAGGTTTCAGATCGGCGGAAACGGGAAGAGGAGAATTGACGGCCATGGTTGTCTAGTCTGCGATGAAAGTGAGTGAAAATCGCGGCAGTGCCGACGATCACGGAGAGCGATATTGTAAACGGAGTGCGTGACAGGAATGTTTTTTAAGGCATCAGATTTTTAGCCACCACAAACCATGGCCGCCGCGCCAGCGGCGTCAGCCGCGCATTGGCATCGATAGGAATCAGTGACTCCGATACAGAATTGAAAACATTGCCGCCGATCACGCCGGCCCAGCCTTGCTCCGGATGAATTTCATAGACCAGATCGCAATGTCCCGGCAAACCCGGACGGATATCGTCCAGCGTCGTCGCCTGGTTGCTGTCGCGCGGAGCGCAAATCAAGTCGCCGGGCGCAATCGGCTCGGTCGCGGCAGGATGCAAAACAAACAACGGTGCCGGCAGACTTTGGCGTGCTTTGAGGAAGCTCAGATAATTGAAATGCACATCGCTGAGCAGGAAGTCGTCCGGCGACACGCCTGCAGTCTGCATCAGATAAGAGATGAACGCCGCCGACCAGGCCTGCTGCGTATCAGCGCCGGTGTAGCTCTTGCCGACCGCCTGCCAATACAAGCCGATGCGCTGGACGGCTTCGCCTTCATCCTCCAGCAAACCCAGACGCGGTGCGTTCAGCACGTCACTGCGCATATCGATCTGCTGGCGATCGAAGAAATCCCATTCGGTTTTGGCGACAGCGAGCAAGGCAGCGCGGCGCGGTAACTCCCGCTGCGCAACCGGGTCCGTCGCAGACGTTGCCTTGGAGCGTGTTGTGGAAGGTGCTACCGGTGCGCTGCCGCATGCGGCCAGCGCCAACAAGGCAGTCATGGCGGCGGTGTGGCTCAGTGCACGTCGGGTGAAGCGGAGTGAAAACATGATGGCGCTCTTCCTGTTTTTTGTTGCTCGTTGCGGATGATGACGGCGAGAAAATAAGGCGAAAAGTAAAAAGCCGCTCTCATCTGATTGAGAGCGGCTTTCGTCAAGCGGTGCACTTAAGCGGATAAAACGATGCTTAAACCAGCTTGCCGTGGCACTGCTTGTATTTCTTGCCGCTGCCGCATGGGCATGGATCATTGCGGCCGACCTTCGGCAGACCGTTGACCAGCGGCTGTTCGCTGCTGCCATCGTTGCTGTCGGGGTTGGCTGTCGGCGCGAGCAATTCTTCCGGCGCGGCATCGGCGTCGAAGTCGGCGTGCTGATAATGCACGTTTTCGACATGCGACTGACCGAGGTTCTCTTCTGCTGCTTCGATTTCTTCGCGGCTTTGGATACGCACGGTCATGACGATCTTGATCACTTCGTTCTTGATCAGGTCGAGCATCTGAGCAAACAATTCGAATGCTTCGCGCTTGTATTCCTGCTTCGGATTCTTCTGTGCATAACCGCGCAGATGGATACCCTGACGCAGGTGATCCAGAGCAGCCAGATGTTCGCGCCAATGGCTGTCGATGCTTTGCAGCATGACGCTACGCTCGAAACCGCTGAATGCTTCCGTGCCGACCACATCCACCTTGGCGGCGTACGTCGTCGCGGCTGCAGACAGAACGCGTTCCAGCAGCTCTTCTTCGGTCAGGTTAGGCTCGGCTTCCAAAATGCTGGTCAGCGGCACCGCCAGTTGCCATTCGTTGCTCAGTGCAGCTTCCAGCGCCGGGATATCCCATTGCTCTTCGACTGACTCTTCCGGCACGTGGGTGCGGAAGGCTTCGGTGAAAACGCCTTCGCGCAGCGAGGTGATCATTTCCTCCATTTCGGCGGATTCCAGCAATTCATTACGTTGCTGATAGATAACCTTGCGCTGATCGTTGGCGACGTCGTCGTATTCCAGCAATTGCTTACGAATATCGAAGTTGCGCGCTTCCACCTTGCGCTGTGCCGACTCGATCGAGCGGGAAACGATACCGGCTTCGATCGGCTCGCCTTCCGGCATCTTCAGACGGTCCATGATCGCGCGCACGCGGTCGCCTGCGAAAATGCGCAGCAGCGCGTCGTCCAGCGACAGATAGAAACGCGAGGAGCCTGGATCGCCCTGACGACCGGAACGGCCACGCAACTGATTGTCGACGCGACGGGATTCGTGACGCTCGGTACCGATGATGTGCAGACCGCCGGCAGCGACCACGTGGTCGTGCAGCGATTGCCATTCATCACGCAGCTTTTGCGCTTGCGCCTCTTTGTCGGCATCCGACAAAGCAGCATCCGCTTCGATGATCTGGATTTGCTTCTCGACATTGCCGCCCAGCACGATGTCGGTACCGCGACCTGCCATGTTGGTGGCGATGGTGATCATCTTCGGACGACCTGCTTGCGCAATGATCTCCGCTTCGCGTGCATGTTGCTTCGCGTTGAGGACGTTATGCGGCAGTTTGGCTTGATTCAGAATGCCGGACAGCAGTTCGGAGTTTTCGATCGAGGTCGTACCGACCAGCACCGGTTGGCCGCGCTCGTAGCAATCCTGGATGTCCTTGACCATCGCCATGTACTTCTCTTGCGATGTCTTGTAGACCTGATCCTGACGGTCTTTACGCGCGCTTGGACGATTCGGCGGGATGACCACGGTTTCCAGACTGTAGATTTCCTGGAATTCGTAGGCTTCGGTATCGGCCGTACCGGTCATGCCGGACAACTTGCCGTACATGCGGAAGTAGTTCTGGAACGTGATCGACGCCAGCGTCTGGTTCTCGTTCTGGATCTTGACGCCTTCCTTGGCTTCGACGGCTTGATGCAAGCCATCGGACCAGCGGCGGCCCGTCATCAGACGGCCGGTAAATTCATCGACGATCACGACTTCGCCGTTTTGCACCACGTATTGCTGATCCTTGTGATACAGCGTGTGAGCGCGCAAGGCGGCGTAGAGGTGGTGCACCAGCGAGATGTTGGAAGCGTCGTACAACGAAGCGCCTTCCGGCAGCAAGCCCATGCTGGTCAGGATTTGTTCGGCGTGCTCGTGACCGGCTTCGGTCAGCAAAACCTGATGGCCCTTTTCGTCCTTGGTGTAATCGCCGGGGACTTCAACCTTGCCTTTGCCGTCAGGAGTTTCTTCGCCGATTTGCAGCGTCAGCAGCGGCGGCACTTCGTTGATCTTGTGATACAGATCAGTATGGTTTTCAGCCTGGCCGGAAATGATCAGTGGCGTACGCGCTTCGTCGATCAGGATCGAGTCGACTTCATCGACGATCGCAAAATTGAGGCCGCGCTGCACGCGATCGCCGGCGTCGAACACCATGTTGTCGCGCAGGTAATCGAAACCAAATTCGTTGTTGGTGCCGTAAGTGATGTCGGAAGCGTAAGCACCTTGCTTGAGATCATGCTCCATCTGCGACAGGTTGATACCAGTCGTCAGACCCAGCCAGCCGTACAGCTTGCCCATCCATTCGGCATCGCGTTGCGCCAGGTAATCATTGACCGTCACCACGTGCACGCCCTTGCCCGACAAGGCATTCAGGTACGCAGGCAAGGTTGCCATCAGGGTTTTACCTTCGCCGGTGCGCATTTCGGCGATCTTGCCGAAGTGCAGCACCATGCCGCCGATCAGTTGCACATCGAAGTGGCGCATCTTGAGAACGCGCTTGCTGGCCTCACGGCAGACCGCGAAAGCTTCCGGCAGGATGTCGTCGAGCTTGGCGCCGTCGGCCACGCGTTGCTTGAATTCAGGCGTCTTGGCTTGCAGCTCGGCATCCGACAGTTTCTCGATATCCGCCTCGAGCGCATTGATTTGGCGGACAATTTTTTGATATTGTTTGA
>Ga0209913_1000466_pt1 | contig 34478 bp, 29 predicted proteins | sample PersoiDNA2013203_FD_185805 | JGI IMG/M metagenome (GOLD analysis project Ga0209913, IMG submission 185805) | Permafrost soil microbial communities from the Arctic, to analyse light accelerated degradation of dissolved organic matter (DOM) -... | ecosystem: Environmental > Terrestrial > Soil >... | reverse complement strand
ACCAGCCAGAGGTTCACCTGCGTCCAAATGCAGTTGTGCCTTACAAATCTGTTGCCGCTGTAATGGCCTCAGCCCAGCGTCTGGGTGTGACCAAAATCGGTATGGTAGGTAACGAGCAGTTCTTGAAATAATCAGGAATTCATCGTCAGTCAGATAAAAAATGGCAGGAAATCCCTGCCATTTTTTATTTCCAGAAGAGTATCACCAGCAATACACCTACTTGTTCAGTGCTTGCTCTGTGAGCTTGCGCTGCGCTCTTGCTACAATCAATCAGTCATTCTTAAAAATCACCGATCTAAATCGCTTCAAACGTGGATGAACCATTGGCACACTAAGCATCGTACTTGCCACAGCCATCAGCAAGAGTGCAGTAAAAGTGGCATTGGTAATGATCTGCTTATCGAGCAAAATGTTGACAAAAATAATCATAATTAGTGCTTTCGTCTGCAACAGCCAGCCAATAATCGAGGCTTCGCCTTTCTCCCACTTTAAAATTTTACCTGCGATATGAATACCAATCAGCTTACCGGATACTGAAGCAAGCAATAACACTGCCGCTACCAAGAATACGGTCAGACCGCCGACATCCCACGTCGTTCGTAAGCCAGTACTCAAGAAAAATACCGGCATCATCACCAACAGAACATGGTGACGCATTAAGTCCATTTTCTCCTGCTCGAACCAATCCCCATCCATGACAGCGCCCGCGAGAAACGCACCAACCATAAAGTGCAGCCCCGACCAGTCCGCGGCAAAACCGCAGGCAGCAAGCCATATAAGACTGACATACCAGCGATCACGCTCCTGTAGCCACGCCATCAGCTTTCGGAAAAGATAGGTCGCTATGGCAAAACTCAGCAAAAAGGCACATTGTCTGCCCACACGGGTCCAATCCATCAGGATCGTTGCCAATACACCCCAGATGGCGATATCGTCCAGACTGGCATAGCGCAAAATACGCTGACCAAGCGGTTGGCGTAACATCTCTAGCTTTTCCATCAGCAGAATCAAAATCGGTAATGCCGTCACTGCGCACGCCATACCGACTCCAACCACAAATTGCCAGGTTCTCGCCTGTGGTCCGATCCACCCCGGTAACAATAGCAAACCAATCTCAGCAATACTGCCGAAGACCAATGGTAGGCCTAGTGCCAAGCCTGCCGTCAATGCTCCTTCGCTACGATGCTGCCAGGCTTTTTTTAGATCGAGTTCCACTCCTGCAATCATCACGAACACCATGACCGCCCATTGTGCAATGCCATTCAGAGTAGGCATCACGTTAGGATCTGCCTTAAAGATGAAATGATAATATTCAGGAAAAGCTGCACCGAGGACACCAGGACCAAGCAAGATGCCCGCAATAATCTGGACCACAACCAAGGGCGCATAATAATCAGTTTTTCCGATACGCCAGACAAGATATGGAATCGTAAAAATAATCAGCATCGCGATGAGAAATATCTCACTGGTTGCCATCATACTTGTCTGCATATCCGTCTTTCCATGGTTAACATTGCTGGGTTCGGCTTAGCTCGACCTAGTGTGGCACCGGCATCGGCAACTTGTTTGCGGTCTCCAGACTACGACTAACGCTGCGGATCACGATAAATTGCTTGCGGAACTCCAGACCACGCTGCGGCCATTGTTCTACATACTTGACCAGCGGCTCAATCGCTGCCGGAAAATCCTCGCCATTGATCCGACAATCAGCAGCTGACACGCCCTGACTATCACGCGAAGCAAATAAACGGACACCGAGAAATTGATCACGCTGCAATACATCATGAAATGCATTCATGCTTTCGGTGAATAGGCAGCAAGGACAAAATGGGTGGTCGTCTTTTTTCTTTGGCGCAGGAAGACTCGCTAGGTGGGCCACCGGTCCCAGAATAACCTGCCTGTAGTTTGCCGTTGCTGTTACCTCGTCGGCGGCCGTGTTCATTTCGATCACAGTACAATGAAGCGGCATATCACGCGTAGCATCCTGCAACACTGGCAAATCCATATTCGCCCATTGTTTAAAACCATCGATGAGGGCAGCCTCTTCTGTAGCAGCGAGTGCATGTTGATACTCGGCAATCCCTTGCGGAAAATAGACGGAATGCCAAGCATGTATTTTGGTACAAGTACGCACACGCCCTTCACCTAGCGCTATCGTTTCCAATTTTTGCACAGCAAATACCAACCCCTCTGGCATCTGCAGATGTGTCGCGGTCATCTCAAAATCGATTGATGCTGCCGTCAAAACAACCGCAAGCTGTGCGAGCAACGCGGGGTCACTCGGGACGTTCTTAGTCAGGTCGACGGCCGTCTCAGGATGATCGTAATTCTCACGTTGAGCACGACCATTGAATTTATTAATCAATACGTTGAAAGCCTGAATAAGGGACATAAAATAGTAGTTAAACAGTGATTGAGATCAGTAATTACTGATCAGTGATTAAGATCTATGATTTTTGCGAATCAGTGCACGAGCGAATGATTTAACTAGACTCTGCACTGACACGTTTATTGCGGCAAGACGTCACTTACTATTGGTCATGCGTTTCGTTTGAAGATGCCGATCAACTCAGCATCCCACATACACCAGCGCACTCAGCTATCGAGGTGCGAAATCAATAGCGTAGTAAAACGCGATAAATCCTTACGTTTGAGTACATCCTCCTGCGGCGAATCAACAGAAAGACCCACAGTCAGAATATCAATCAGCAGCAACTGCAAGATACGCGAAATCATCGATAAAAATGTGGCGTTATCTTCGGTATGATTGACTGCAAGACAGACCGTTGCCTTCTTAGCGAGCTGCGACTGGTGCGGCGCAATCGCAATCACATCAGCGCCAGCGGCCAACGCGGTATCAACCGCTTTGAGTAAATCTGGTAATTTACCCGAGTTACTAACAACAATGACCACGTCGCCAGGATTGAGCAATTCCGCTGCCATCGAGAAAAGATGGGCGTCACCATAGATGGCTGTCGGAATACGGAAACGGAAAAATTTATGCTGACCGTCTAATGCAACGGCGCGTGAATTTCCCATCGCATAAAATTCAACTTTATTCGCTTTGCGTAGCAAGGCAATTGCCTGATCAATCGCATGTACTTCTAATTGGTCCCGGAAACTCAAAATAGCCGACACCGTATTATCAATCACTTTCGCACTCAGATCATGTGTGCTATCGCTCTTTCTGACCTGGCTATGACGCACCGGAATAGTTCCGGTTAGACTACTGGCAAACTTCAGTTTAAAATCCGCCAAACCGGCGAAACCAAGTGAACGACAAAAACGAATCACTGTCGGCTGGCTGACATCGGCTAAGCGCGCAATGTCGACAATCGCTTCGTTGAGTACCGTGCGCGGATTTTCAAGCACCAGCGTTGCAACGCGACGCTCAGCAGGCGTCAATTCTGATTGGATGTTTTGAATACGATCCATCAATGAGCTATCGCCACTGCGTCCGCGTAAGTGCTCAGAAAGAATCGCTGAGACACCATAAAAAGCCGGATTTGGAGTTGTAATCACATAGGTTGGAATCTGCGCCAGATAACTACTGAAGCGTCCCTTCGCTTCAAAGCGAGCGCGGAACGAAGATGCATGAAAACGATCACCCATCAGCGGGACAATACCACCACCGATATAAATACCGCCAAATGCACCTAAAGTCACTGCCAGATTCGCACTAAAGCTCCCTAACATACCGCAAAAGCAGTCGATACTTTCCAAGCACAACGGATCATTGTCGTTCAGTGCCCCATGCATTACTTCCTGTGCTGCTAAGGGCTTTACGATTTGCTTATTGCGGTCCGCCAGAGCACGATAGATCAGTTCCAAACCAGGTCCTGAGATCAGACGTTCGGTAGAAACGTGTGGCCATTCTTTCCAGGCAAATTGCAGAATCGCGTATTCACGTTCATCGCAAGGGGCAAAATTGACGTGACCACCTTCAGATCCCAGTGTCACAAAACCATCCGACGTTGGAATCAGACCAGAAACACCCAACCCGGTACCCGGTCCCAGCACGCCAATCACAGATTTCGCCACCGCGGTTCCACCACCAACCTGCATGACATCGCTTGGTTGCAATCCTGGCAAAGCCATCGCCAGTGCCGTAAAGTCATTCACGATCAACAAAGTATACAGACCGAACTCCCGCCGTACATCTTCAATCGAAAACTCCCATGCCCGGTTAGTCATGCGGACATAGTCACCATCGATAGGATTGGCGAGCGCAAAAGCAGCGTGGTGTACGCGTCGTGTCGGATGCTGATCAAGGTAAGCACGCAAGAGATCAATGATCCCCGAGTATTCATCACACTTTAATACTTGTACCGCCTCGAAAATACCTGGCGAGGATTCAAGCGTAAATCGTGCATGGGTTGCACCAATATCTGCCAATAGTCGCGGGCCACCAGAAAAACCTAAGCCGTTGCTATGCTCCGTCAATGTACGTTCTGTCAATCCGTTTTCAGTCATGATTCTCTGTTTCAATGGTTTAAGACACACGCCAAACTACTCAACTAAAACAGGCAACCTCGTCAGAACGGACTTTCAAAAGCCATCGTGCCACCGGAGAAATAACACATTCAGATGACACATTGCCAATGAGCATTGAGGCATCATCGACTGTCAGCGGAAACTGGTTTTGCTTCATTCAGCGTAATAAAAACATACGCAATTTACCACAGCCCCAGCCTCTTGAAGCCCCTTTCCGTCACCTTACATCAATATTTTCAATGCAAGTTGCTTCTGGTTTTGCGTCAACCATTGAAGCGGGACATGCAACTCTCTGGTTTGGGGGTTCCAGTGCGCATCAATAGGCTGACTAGCAACAAGGACCCGCTGTGGTTGGTGGTCGACATTGTGCACAATGAATTCAATGTTCTTATCAGTGGCCTGATAGTGAGCACCAGCCTCAATTGCCAACGTCACACCCAGTTCACCGCCGTGATAGACGCTAGTGAAGTGCAGCAATGCTGACGCGCCTTGTTCTGCTGCATGGGCAGTCACACCATCATCGTCATACAACATCCCCTGAGATTGACTGACAGACTGATCATGGTAATAATGCAATTCCAGATTTTTTCCGGTGTATTGGCTGGTATTCTGAATATCTAACTGCGCAGGCACGAGCGGAATGAAAGCCCCTGCTCTGACAAAGATGGGAATATGTGCAGCGCTCACATCCACCACCTGCTTGCTACCAGCCGCAAAAACTTGTCCCGTATAAAAATCGAACCACTTGCTTTGCGCCGGGAAATACATCTCGGCTTTAGTTTGTCCTGACTGCAAAATAGGATGAACGAGGAAATCATTTCCCCACAGATAACTATCCGCATTGCCGTACAAGCGTGGGTTACCAGGTTCTGCATAAAATAGCGGACGCATCAACGGTGAACCCCGCTGGCTGTTTTCATAAGCAATCGTGTAGTTATATGGCAGCATGCGATAGCGAAGCACAATCGCTGCCTTCGCTAACGCTTTAGTTGCGGGCTCACGCAATACCGGCTCAGAGGCAACTTCCTCTTGTGCATGAGGACGGAACACAGGCTGAAACACACCGTATTGCAACCAGCGTGTGTATAACTCATCATCGAGGTTCGCTCCCGCAAACCCACCGAGATCGGAATGCATGTATGCCATTCCCTGCATTCCCATTTGTAAGGCGATTTCTGGCTGGGAGCGCAAACCGCCCCAAGTACGATTCACATCACCAGACCACGGGATCATGCCAAATCGCTGCGATCCTGAATATCCTGAGCGCATCAGAATAAATGGACGCTCTTGCGGGAATTCTTTGGCGTAGCCATCAGCAATCAATTTCGACCATGCATGGCCATAAATATTGTGAACCTGATCGGCCGATCCAGTTTTATGCTGCAAGGCAGAAGGATGCACCTCAGGTTCACCGAGATCACCCCACCATCCGGCAACGCCTTGCGCTTTCAGATTTTTATAAATATTCCAGAACCAGCTTTGTGCACGAGGATCAAAAATATCGATTAATCCAGTATTCCCAAAATAGAAATCGTATTTAAACGGCGCACCATCTTTGTCTGTCGCCAGCACATGCTGATCGACGGCTTCTTGCCATTTGCCTGACGTGGTCAGTACAAATGGCTCAGTGATTAAGATCGTCTTTACACCTTGTGCAGCAAAATCGGCAATCATTTTTTGTGGCTGAGGAAAGTTATCCTTGTCAAACGCTAGGTTGCCCATCGTGCCTTTAATATCTTTACCAAACCAGTACAAATCAAAAATGATCGCGTCCACGGGGATGTGATCGGAGTGAAACTTATCCAAAATATCCCGTGCTTCTGCTTCGGTATGGTAACCAAACCGGCTTGCAAAGTTACCAAACGCCCAGCGCGGCGGCAAAGGCTGATGACCAGTTAAATTGGTATAACTGGCCATTACATCTGACCAGCTGTCACCTGCGATAATCTGATACGTTTTTCTACCACTGATGGTTTCATACGCCAGCACATTCGTTTTTTTACTGTCAAGATCTAGGTACCCGATTGCCGAGTTATCAAAATGAATACCATACATCCTAGAAGACAACACCAGTGGTATCCCAAAGTTCATTTGTTCAGAATGTTCTTCGTAACCATAATGGGCTTTGTTGTACAAAGGCAGACGATAACCGCGACGATTCATCCCGAGGGCACGCGCACCCGCCCCGTACAAGGCTTCATTGTCATCCAGATTAAAGTCTACGCTCTCGCTGTTGCCTTTGTTGAGATAGCCATTTTTTTCTGACGTTAGTAATCTATTTTTATACGTATAACTAATCTGAAATGGTGATTTCTGAATATGCACCACTATATCTGCCGCCATATAATCGATGGCACTCGCCGACGTTTTTACCTCAGTACGTAATTTCTGCGGCTGAAGAATCACTGCGTGCGAAGAAGTTGTCTGTTTCTCTCCATTCGGTATAAATGTTGTTTCCAGAATAGTTGAAGAATAAGGCGTAAAAAGATACAAACCATCATTGGTTGTAACCTCAAATCTATCAGCCTTTTTCTCGGCATGTAGAATAACGCGTTGCACGTTTTGCGCATGTGCAGTGGTCAAACTAACTGTACTAAGCAACAACACAGAAACGCTCAGCGCATGACATATCCCAAAATGAATTTTACTTTTTCTCATTTTAATTCCTGAGCTGCCAAGGCGATTAATGCTATTGGATACTTACTCTGAAAATTTACTTTTCCATCAATGACAACAGCGGTGTGCCCAGAATAATAATCACGTAAAATTTGACCATTTTCAAATACACCTTGAACCGCAATCGTCGTAAATTGCGTGGTAGGTAAATCCAGTGCAACAACAACCTTGTCGGTGATATGTTGATCGCTGTAGGAGCGTTTGAATATATAAGGATGGTCACTTAATTTTTGATGGACACCTGCGCCCACGGCAACATGGTCATGCCGAAATTTACCTAACTTTTGCCAATGCGTGAGTACGTCCTCAATAGCTACCCCATGGCGTATTACGTTATTCTGCAACTCATCCCAATTCATCATCGAACGTAAACTCGCATCACCTTCGGCGTCGCTTACATGAAGATCTCTGGCGGTTTCATCTCCGTAGTAAATCTGTGCTGCACCTGGGCTAAGGAGTAATTTTGTTCCGGCATCAATTGCGTGCTGACGATCAACATCAAGTGGCTGCATATCATCATGCGAACTGATGTAGTTCAGTACAGACTTATTTTTTAAGGCCCCCGTCAGTTGTGCAGAATAATGGCTGAATAAGTTTTCAGGATCTTTGTTCGCGTCAGATTTAAAACCAAAGTTAATCAGGCTATTAAATCCATGATCAAAAAAATTGATCGTGCTACCGCCATCCATTGCAAAATTCTGACCTTGATCAATACTGTAGCCATAGACTTCTGCTGTCATATAAAACGGCTCGTCTCCTAGCTTTTCGGTAGGGTGCTTACGTTTCCATTCTTCGTATGTCGCGCTGGCAAATTGCTGAAATTCTTTCCAGACTTCTGGCTCAACGTGCTTGACGGTATCCGCTCTGAAACCATCAACGCCATATTTTCTGATCCAATCTGTGTGCCATTTCATCAGATAATAGCGCGGTGCGCGTGGATAGCCAGTGCGTTTAAAAAAAGCGTCTAATTCCTGCATTTCACGCTCATACCGACCTTCTGCTGTCCACTTAGCTACGAGCGACGGTGGGAGATCGACATTTGCATTGCTCTCGGTGCGGATATCAGGAAGCCCTTTAACTAAGGCGCAGCTGACAGTCGACGGAATATCTTTATAGGTACAGATCGGGGCAGTACGTACCCAGTCAGAAGGCCATAGAGGATCAACGGAAGTCGCTGGTCCAATATGATTCATCACCACATCCAGTAGAATTCTGATGCCATGTGCATGTGCCGTTTCAACTAATTCACGCATGTCTGCAGATGTTCCGAGGCTGGCATCAACACTGGTGAAATCTGCAGCCCAGTACCCATGAAATCCATACGACTTACCAGAGCCTTCATCCGTGTAACCATGAATTTGCTCCACAGGTGGCGTTAGCCAAATCGCATTGACACCGAGTTTTTCAAAATAGCCGTCTTTAATTCTGGCGGTAATACCTGCCAAATTGCCTCCCATAAATCCCCGTAACCTTGCAGCATCATCCTTGCGACCGTAGGCTAAATGGGTATGCGTATTTTGTTGATCGCTTTTCTGATTATGTGGATGATAGAAACGATCGGTCAGTAAAAAATAGACCGTCGCGTTATCCCATAAAAACGGCGTATTGGTTGAGGTCTGTTGCGTACTTGATGCGGCAGACTCTGCAGCCAACACAAAAGGACAACAGAACATCGAGAGAAGTAAAGCAATTGAACACCGAAACGAAATCAACTTCATACTGTATGCCCAATCAAAACAGGGAGAGAGGCTAAATAAAGACTGCAGACATCAAACCTTCAAAATAACGTTTGATGTCTGCATGGCGCGGCAAAACTCGTCATCAAAGACAACATAAGATACACGCCAACACCAGGATTAAATTTAACAACGATATAGTTTAGTGTTTAGCAACAGCATCATCTTTTACGATCATTGTCAGTAGCCCACCGATGACCATACAAACGCCACCTAACATTAGAACTTTGACAGACTGATTATTGAAGAAATTTTTCAAAACAGCACCCAGCACGACACCAGCAATGATCTGAGGAATCACCACAAAAAAATTAAACAACCCCATGTAGTAACCCATGCGGTTTGCCGGTAACGCGCCTGCCAGAATGGCGTATGGCATCGTCAACACACTGGCCCATGCAATACCAACACCCACCATTGGTACCAACAACATTTCTTTGGATGTGACGCCAAAAATACTGATCAGACTCAGACCACCAATCACCAGGCACAGCATATGAACAAATTTACGACTGGTTTTTGCGGCGAGGACGGGCAGAATAAATGCCGCAATCGCGGAAACTGCACCGTACACACCAAACATGACACCCACCCAGTTACCGCCTTCCTGATACGCAGCAGATTGTGGATCGCTCGTATGGAATACGGTATCAGCAATAGATGGCGTCGTGTAGACCCACATCGAAAATAAAGCAACCCAGCTAAAAAATTGGACGATAGCCAGTTGGATCATCGTTGTCGGCATTTTCAGGAAGCCGCCAAAAATCTCTTTTAACGCAGTGGCAATGCCGCTATTTTGTTTCTTTTCTTCCAAAAATTTTTGCAAATCTTGCGGCGGAATTTCTTGCGTTGTAAAGACAGTCCACAACACCGACAAGGCAAACACAGCACCACCAAAATAAAACGAATAACGCACCGTGTCCGGAATTGCACCGTCCGAGGGGATATTGCTGACACCAAAATAATCACTGAAGATTTTTGGCAATAAAGAAGCAATCACACCACCACAACCGATTAAAAAAGTTTGCATCGCAAACCCGGCTGTTTGTTGTGATGGGCTCAGTTTATCCCCAACAAATGCACGAAATGGCTCCATCGAGATATTAATTGCTGAGTCCATCATCCACAGAACTAGAATCGCCATCCACAACATGGTTGAGTTTGGCATCAGGAACATGGCAATCGACGCCAGCATGGCACCGATAAAGAAAAAAGGACGACGGCGACCCCAGAGAGGATGCCAGGTGTTATCGCTCAGATAGCCAATCACAGGCTGCACCAGCATGCCGGTAATCGGCGCTGCCAACCAGAATAAAGCGAGATCATCAGGGTTGGCACCAAGTGTGGCAAATATCCGGCTGGTGTTGGTGTTTTGTAAGGCGAAACCAAACTGAATACCAAAAAAGCCAAAGCTCATGTTCCACAGCTGCCAAAAAGAAAGCCGTGGTTTGTTGATGTGTGTGTGCATCGTGATGCGTCCCCGTGTGATGATTTTATTTTAATTGTTAGTTACTGCTTGTTTCATACTAGTTGATAATTTAAACGTATTTATATTTTCTTTAGCGCTAAGGAGTCTGAAATTATTCCATTTTTACTAGCGCATCACACCTATCAATAAAATATTTTTTAAATAGATAATCACACTAAAAAAACAGACTTTCAGTACGTTAGTGCTATTTAAAACCTCAACTTCTCAACCTACGTAAAAATAAAAACAGGCCTCGGATAAGAGACCTGTGGAGACCTGTGAAAAATACAGCAAGCTTCCCGAAAATTACAAATTTTCGGGAATATTTCAAAGATCAGTTTAGAACTTATAGTTCACACCAGCCAAAATAGTACGACCATATTTGGCGTACTCCAACGGTTGATTTGGTGTTCCCTGATAGGTTTTATAAGCCGCATCGGTTAAGTTACCAACTTGGAAAAATAAGCCCAGATCTTTGTATGTACCTTCATGGAACGTATATTCCAATTGTGCATCAACAATCGTTTCCGGAGCGATGAAGCGCAAGTTACGATTACCGGCAAAATTTTCGATATCACCAACAAATTCAGAACGATAACGACCACCGATACGCGCTGAGAAACCGCCCATTTCATAGTATGCCGTCAAGCTCGCTACTTTCTTTGACATACCTGGTAATGGAATTGCTGCACCAACGTCGAAGGAATTTGACTTTACTACGATAGCACTATCATTGAAACTGGCGCTGGCTTGTACACCAAAACCTTTCAAGGATGGCGTCAACATGTCCAATGGCAAAGAACCAGCGAACTCCAGGCCTTTGATCGTACCGCCCTGTCCATTGTATTGCGATGAGTACAAACCAATATTCGTAATCGCTTTTGTCCCAGGTGTCCACTGAGTAAAGTCATACTGATTTGTTTGATCGTAAATATAGCTTGTCAGTTTTTTGTAATACAAAGCAGCAGAAAAATACGCTTTCTTAGCAAAATATTTCTCATACGACAAATCAATTGCATTCGCACGCCATGGATCAAGTTTAGGATTACCACCACTACCGCTTGGCAAATTAGTAGCAGTGCTGACGTTAAAATTGAAACCTGCATTAAGATCTTCAAGGCGTGGTCGAGCAACCTGCTTAGCAGCAGCAAATCGCACCAACTGATCGTTTGGTAACTCAAACACCAAATTCATCTGTGGCAAAATATCCGTGTAGCTCTTACCTACAGTAAATGGCGTTACTGCACTATTAAATCCAACGACACCTGTAGAGGACTGATCGGTATTTTGTACTTGCAAGCCAACGTTGCCGCGCACATTAACAGAAGGACTTAACTGATGATCTAAATTTGCCTTGAAGAAACTGGTTGTAACTTTTTCTGTGACACCCCACTGTGCCGCCACATTCATAGGATCGGCTGGATTTGGAGTGAATGGGTTAAAGTACTTTGCCATAATTCCAGGCACATTAAACGACGGAATGACGCCTGTGCCAGAAAATCCAAGATCAGCTGGTGCGTATAACAAATCAGAAGAAATAGGCGTGCCATTCGGTGCGATCAGCGTTTGTGGACCTTGCAGATTGCTATGGTTTTTCGTGTGCTCAGAATAATCTGCCCCAATATTGAAGTCAGAAATCCAGTCACCAATAGACTTTGGCGCATTGATGGTTGCGACTAGCTTGATTCCTTTCATTGTGTCGTCGGTATGCGGAGCATGCCCCCAACCTTCACCATAAATAGTGTTATTCAAATATAAGGTTGCAGGATTACTGTAATTAAATCCACCATTCATCGTCGGAAAACCACCGGTTGCCCAGTTGACGTTGGACGTATCAAGTGCAGCGCCGCGTGTTGCAGATATCAACTGAGTATTCATCTCGTGATAGTTTTCATCGCGTACCGCTTTGGAGTAATTCAGATCGGCCAGCAACTTCCAGCCATCGAACTTCATGCTGGTACCCCATCCGAGGGATTTAATGGAGTCATGGCGATCATTGTATTCGCCACGCACCAATGGATATACACCTGTCAGCGTTCCACCATTGAGAACACCGTTAGACACATTGTAGTTAGTGAAAACTGGGTTCGGATTGCCAGAACCACCCCAACTCAGGTTTTCTTCCCACTGGTTAGCGGTAGTTTCTTCATGGAATTTTGAATAAAACAAATCGACTTTACTTGTGAAGTCTTTATTTGGTTTCCATTCCAATGTACTGACTAAACCATCACGATTGGTCTTACCACTGGTCGCCAGCGACTTAATACCATTCATTTCAGAAACACCTGCCGGCGTGCCTGGCAACTGACCAACGGCCCAAGGTTCATACAAACCAGTTTCATGATCGTTGCGTGGAGATTGCAAGTGTGCCACGCCAAATTGGAAACCAATCGTGCGATTGGCAAACTGGTCAATATAGTTAAAGCTAAAGCGATTGCCTTTATCGGAAGCATTAGCAATCGGTCCCAGAGAATTTTTTTCCCCACGTACATTCAAAGAAATTGTGCGGCCAGGAAAAGCCAGTGGATCAAACGTTTGCATGTCGATAGTACCTGACAGTCCCTGATCAACAAGTCCTGCATCAGGTGTCTTGTATACGACAACCGCACCAAAGAGCTCTGCTGGATACTGATCAAATTCTGCTGCACGGTTATCACCGGTACTCGCTTGTGAACGACCATTTAATGTCGTCGTTGCAAAGTCTGGAGACAGCCCACGAATACTAATTGCCTGAGCGCGTCCAGCGACACGTTGAGCTGCCAGACCAGGCAAGCGAGCAATCGACTCTGCAATACTTTGATCAGGAAGTTGACCAATGTCTTCAGCAGAAATGGCCTCTACTAGTGAAGTTGAATCACGTTTCAGAGAAATGGCATTCTCAATTCCACTTCGAATACCTGTCACCACCACGGTATTCGCCTGGGTTTCTTGCGCTTGCGCAAGATCAGCCAGACCAAAAACTAATACTGCACATCCAGCAGCTACTGGACTCAATTTAAAACTACGACGTTTTGGAGTCTGACTCTGAACGCCCTTCTGCACAGATTGTTTCATTAATGTCCCCTCATCCTTTTTAATATAACTTTTACCCGCGGAGCAATACTACTTGTTCTTAAATTTTTTATTTAATTTCCAAGACTCCGTGAAATATTTTGTACTAAAACTAGATTTTGTGTCAAACAAAGACTACAAAAAACCACGTAATAATCACGGACATTTGAACGAAAATTCCTAAAATTGGCCAATTCGTTGGATTTAACCCACAAAATAGAAATTCAAATGTAGCTAGACTACTTTTGTAGTTTAACTACTTAACTTGATAATTTAAGTACTTAGGGTAGAAATGATGAAAAGGATGGGGGAATTACGGGGTAAGCTGATTTAGGTAGCAAAATAATCAAATCTCGCGCGCCTATGATATATTCGAGAGGAGGATCATTTCAGCATGTGGACCACAGACATAAGATAACAAAGCTGGCGGACCTGATCGATTAGCTCGCCGTTACAGTCAATACACTCCTCTCAAATGACTATTGAGGCTCTCAATGTCGTTTTAGAGCTAAAAATATCCGATAAAACACTATACGGTACCAAAAATCTATTACTTTAGGACATATCAAAGTCCTGTTAAGCCTATCAATGAAAGTTACAATGAATCACAAATTAAGTATCGATGAATACGATGCCCTTGAGCAAATCAGCAAATTACCGAAAAATGTCAAACCTAACGCCTGCATCGGGCGTAATACCAAGCGTTTGTCAGGAATTAAACTGGTTACCTTCCGCAAAGATGGCAGTTTGGAGCTCACCGAAACAGGACGCCAAGTTTTATTTATCAAGCAATGCATTGATGGCCTGCGCGCTATCGCAAACGATGGCGATGCGCCACTTTCAGGACCTGTTGCAACGTTTCTCGGCAAAAAAGGCCACGTAGAAATCAATCCTGAAACAGGAAAAACAGAAATCAGTGTCCGCGGACGTGAATGTCTGGCAGATATTGATATGAACACCAAAAGCATCTGATAGAACATTCATCAATCACAGCTAAACAGTTGATATAGCGGAACCAGTCTCCGGTTCCGCCAATGTAAACACCGGTGTTATGAGGTTGACGAGCTTTGCGCTACGCGATGTGACCACCCACAAGCCCCCATCACCCCAAACAGCGCCAACAACAAGATACCCCAATTGCCCCACACAATATACGGCGTCGCCCCGCCATACCCCTGCACACTCGCCTGCAAGGTCCCACGCTGAAGATTTGGTAATTGCGCCTGAATCTGCGCATGCGTATCGATGATCACTGTAGAGCCAGTATTGGTCGCCCCGAGCCACGGACGTCCGGTTTCTAAGACGCGCATTTGCGCGAACTGTAAATGCTGCGGCATAGCGACTGAATCGCCATACCATGCAAGATTTGAGGCATTGAGCAAAATGCTTGCAACAGGCTGCCCTGACGACATCTGGTGCTCTAACTGTGATGCTATTTCTTCGCCAAAAAGGCTTTCATAGCAAATATCGGGCATGACAAATTGATCTTTGACTGCCATCGGTGGCTGCAAGATACCCGCAGTAGCTAAGTCGCCCATCGGGATTTGCATCAACCGCACAAACCACCGAAAGCCAAATGGAATAAATTCACCAAAAGGAACCAGATGATGTTTGTCATAGCGATAGGCCTGACTAGCATGCTGCGCAGAGAAGCCGAGCAAGCTATTCGTATAACGTTCTGGGCCATCTTGTATCACCAGTCCCAGTAACAACGCACTATGCGTTTGTTGGGCAAATGCATTCATGCGCGGCAAAAAGTCTTGCGGCAAAGCCGAAGTCACAATCGGAAAAGCTGTCTCTGGCGTCACGATCAGATCCGCTGGAGCAGCCGTCAGCATGTCTCGATAGAGGACCAGAGACTCATTCAGATGGGCAGGATCAAACTTCATATCCTGCTCGACGTTCCCTTGTAAGAGGCGAACGCTAAGAGGTTTGCCAGTCGGATGCGTCCACTGAACGATTTGCAACATCGCACCCGCTCCGCCTATGGATAGGGTCAACGTTGCGGCAACGATCAGTCGCGTCCGACTGTATGCAGAAATAGCCAACCAAGCGACGATGCCTGACAATACTGCCGACAACAAACTGAGTCCATAGACGCCCACGACTGGCGCGAAACCGGCCAGAACGGTATTTGTGTAGGCATATCCGGCAATCGACCATGGAAAACCAGTCAGCACCCAACCACGCAACCACTCATTCAACATCCACAGCCCAGGAAAAACGACCACTAAAAGCGTTGCTTCTGACAATTGCCAGTGACGTTGCATCCACAGCCCTACAGCCGTCGAGAGCGCGGCATACGCCGCGAGCCCAGCACACAGCAGCGCCAGCGCAGCGACGGCAAGTGGTATCGGTAAGCCACCGTAACGCACCATGGCAATCAGTAGCCAGCTCGTACAAGCGAATAGCCATGAAAAACTATACGCCCAGGCAAGCCATGCAGCACGGCGCGGTACCTCTTTGATCTGTGGTTGAGCCAATTGGGAGAACAGCAAGGCCATGCCAAAGATCTGGAGTGGCCATAGCCCAAAAGGTGCAAATGAAAAAACCGTCAGACTCCCTGCCACGAGCATGAGCACAAACGTTTGCCAGTAAGACATGCGCGCCAACAAATTCGGCAGCATGCCTGTCTTACCGCGACTAAGGCTGCTCATCCACGGTGGTCCAAGGTCGTTGCTCTACTTGCAAAATATGTACTTGACGGGCATCGGCACGTAACACTTCAAAATGCAAAGGGCCGATCTGAAATTCGTCACCCTTATGAGGGACTTCACCTAAATGACGGGAGACAAACGCCCCAATTGTTTCGGTTTCATTGCCAGGCAGACTGACACCAAGCACATCATTAAACTGTTCCAGATCAGTTAATCCTTTGACCCGCCAGCGTTTGCCGTTGCCTTTGTTTTCGAGGGCAAAAATATTGTCTTCTTCTTCGTCGAAGTCGTATTCGTCGTCGATATCACCGACAATTTGTTCCAACACGTCTTCAATCGTGATCAGACCGGCGATACCGCCGTATTCATCCACCACCATGGCGATGTGATTACGGTTAGCACGAAAATCGCGCAAGAGCACGTTTAATCGCTTGGATTCAGGGATGTAGATCACAGGACGCAGCATCTCTCTGACTTCAAACGCTTCTTCTGCATAATAACGCAACAAATCCTTGGCCAACAGTATGCCCACCACTCGGTCAGGGTCACCATCGATTGCCGGAAAACGGGAATGCGCCGTCGACAATACCTGGGGCATCCATTCTTCAATCGGGGTAGAAATATCGACAGCGTCCATTTGCGAACGGGGGATCATGATGTCACGCGCAGCGAGATCGGATACCTGAAACACGCCCTCGATCATGGCGAGTGCGTCAGCATCAATGAGGTTGCGTTCCTGGGCATCGGTTAAGACTTCTAACAGTTCTGCACGATTTTCTGGTTCAGGAGAAATGAAGGCGGTCAGTCGTTCAAATAAAGACCTGTGGGGTTTAAGGTCAGTCGATCTGACCTTACTAGAGTGCTCTTGCATAGGAGGCGTGGCGCCGTTGTTTCAATCCTACAGAATACAACAAAAAGGAGACTTTCCCAAATTTTCACGGATCACGGTTGTTGCAACGACATCAACAAGCGTCAACATGTCATACAGGGGTCACATTTTGGGTCTTGGGGCGACTTGATGATGATGCAGTCACCCTACGACTGACGTGTCTTCAACAATCCTCAGAGCAACTCTTCAGAATCGTGAAATTTAGAGTAATGCAAATGTGGCACCGATCCCTGCTGCGTCATGATGTCAACGTAACGATGATTCCAGCGAACCAGTTCAATCGGGTAATGCTTGATACCGCGCTGATTCTGGTTAGTCGTTTCGTCGATGCCTTCTACCGTCAAAATCAACGAACTATTTCCTGCCATGTCCTCAGGCGTCAATCCATATAACGGGCTACTCTCATCGATGACATGAATCAACGTCCAGCCCAGAATAAATAAGGGATGTTGTTCACGCTCGAGTTTCAGGTCATAGATTTTACGGAACTTGCCCATTGTGGTAGTGGCTTCCTGACGCATCAGGTGTAACTTGGCCGAGGCTTCACTGATTAGATTCAGACGTTCGTTGGCCATCCGTATTAATAACAATCGGCGGCCATCGGCAACATGGCTGACCGGATGTTCTGCAAACACGATACTGGAGCGAGGTCTGGAAAATCGGGCAAAGATCATCCCCGTCGTAATCGCAACACTGCCCATGCCGACAAAAATTTCAATGCTGGCAATCATATGCGCGTAGACAGTGAGCGGATGCATATCGCCATAACCCACTGTGGCAAGTGTTTCTACACTGAAGAAATACGCCCCCAGAAAATTATCCGGTTGCATATTGGCAATGGAACCTGGCGCGAGCATATACAAACTGGCGAATATCAGATTAAAAACAACAAAAATAATTCCGAGCGTGGCAAAAAATAATGGCCAGCTAAACGTCATTGCATAGAAATAAATGTCCTGCCAGAAATGGCTATCCATGCCAAAGGCAACAACTTCGCGGTCGCCCATCGCAATCCGGCGACCGTGTTGGTGGTGTTTGGAGAATAATTTCATCGCAAGGTAAGATTCACTGATAAGGGTTACTCAAACCCAGTCCTGCCAGAATTTCTATTTCAAGTGCTTCCATTTCATCCGCTTCCTCATCGGTCTCATGGTCGTAACCTTGCGCGTGCAACACCCCATGGACGATCAAATGCTGCGTGTGTTCAAGTACTGTCTTTTTTTGTTCTTCCGCTTCTCTTTGTAAGACATCGGTACACAAAATGATATCCGCCTGCGTCACTTCCGCATCTTCATCTTCCGTGTAGGCAAATGTCAATACGTTCGTGGCATAGTCTTTACCACGGTAATCGTGATTCAGAACCTGCCCCTCAGCCGCGTCAACAAAGCGCAGTGTCAGTTCTGCCGGAAAATACAAGGCCGCCTGTACCGTTTTACGCAGCAAGGGACGCGGCAACAGTTCTTGCAGACGCGGATCAGCGTATTGAACGGATAAGTTTAATTTATGTTTAGGATTACTTTTTTCTGCCATGATGAGCTGAACTTAATGATGTTGCGTTTTTTAACATGCCAATCGCAGCACTGTTTGCGTGTGCGCTTGCATTGGCGGACTCATAGGCGTCGACAATACGGCCCACCAGCGGATGGCGCACTACGTCAACACTGGTGAACTGCGTGAAGGCAATACCGCGCACGTCATGTAAGACCTGACACGCATCGATCAGACCGCTCTTTTGTCCGCGTTGCAAATCGATTTGCGTAACGTCACCGGTGATCACCGCTTTGCTACCAAAACCAATTCTCGTGAGGAACATTTTCATTTGTTCTGGCGTGGTATTTTGTGCCTCGTCTAAAATGACAAACGCATGGTTTAGAGTGCGACCACGCATATAGGCCAGTGGGGCAATTTCGATCACCTGCTTTTCAAACATTTTTTGCGTGCGATCAAAGCCTAGCAGGTCATACAGCGCGTCATACAAAGGACGCAAATACGGATCGACCTTCTGCGCCAGATCACCTGGCAAAAAACCAAGGCGCTCGCCTGCTTCAACAGCAGGTCGGGTCAGGATAATACGCTTGACCGCATCACGCTCTAATGCATCCACCGCGCAAGCCACGGCAAGGTAGGTTTTACCAGTACCGGCAGGGCCAATACCGAATGTAATGTCATGTTCGACGATCGCATTGAGGTAATGATTTTGATGCGGCGTACGGCCACGCAAATCGCTACGGCGGGTCTTGAGAACTGGACTCTCCAGCGAGGCAATGACTGGCAAATCTTCATCGTCTTTCACTTCGTCTGAAGCGCGTTCAACGATAGGCGTTTCATGTATCGTCGGATGCTTAAAACTCTGCTTCGCTTTTTGTTCCACCAGCGCTAACTGCACTTCATCAATTGAAATGGCTTTTTTTGCGAGTGGATAAAAATGCGCTAATAATTCCAGCGCCTGTTCTGCATTGTGTCCACTGATGATAAATTTTTCACCCCGCCGGAAAATCGTGACATCTAATGCCGCCGAAATCTGGCGTAAATTTTCATCCAGCGGCCCGCACAAGTTCGCCAGGCGCGTGTTGTCTGGAGGTTCAGGAATAAAATAAGAAACGGGCACCGGAGTTTTAGCCATTATGCAGTCACACTCTCTTGGACTAATTCACCGCGCAAGGAATAATTATAGGATTCAGTAATCACTGTGTTCACTAGGGTTCCGATCAATTCTTTACCGCCCGCAAAATTGACGACACGGTTGTTCTCTGTACGACCTTGTAATTCATCTGGATTTTTGACGGAAGGACCATCGACCAGAATACGCTGAACCGTACCAATCATCGCATTGCTATATTTTTTGGTATTGGCATCAATCACCGCCTGCAAGGTTTGCAGACGACGTAATTTCAATTCGGCCGGTGTGTCGTCTTCGAGATTCGCTGCCGGCGTCCCTGGACGTGGACTAAAGATAAAACTAAAACTATTATCAAAGCCGACATCATCAATGAGCTTCATCAAGGCATCAAAATCTTCATCGGTCTCACCTGGAAAACCAACGATAAAGTCAGACGACACAGACATATCTGGACGCACTTTCTTGAGGCGACGGAGGACAGACTTGTATTCAATCGCGGTATAGCCACGTTTCATGGCCGATAAAATGCGATCAGAGCCATGTTGCGCAGGCAGATACAAATGATTTACCAGTTTTGGCACCTTCGCGTAGCAATCGATCAGACGCTGCGTGAACTCTTTTGGATGACTAGTCACAAAGCGGATACGTTCGATTTCCGGAAACTCTGCGACGTATTCAATCAATAAAGCAAAGTCGGCAATCTCGCCGTCTTCCATCACGCCACGATAGGCGTTCACGTTTTGACCTAACAAACTGATCTCTTTAACACCCTGTGCTGCTAATCCGGCGATTTCTGCCAATACGTCTTCAAAGCGACGCGAGACTTCTTCACCGCGCGTATAAGGAACGACGCAGTAACTGCAATACTTGCTGCACCCTTCCATGATAGAGACATAGGCGGTCGCACCATCGACTTTTGCCGGTGGCATATGATCGAATTTTTCGATTTCAGGGAAACTGATATCGACTTGTGAACGACCGGAAGTACGGCGGGCATCAATCAACTGCGGTAACCGGTGCAAAGTTTGCGGTCCAAACACAACGTCAACGTAAGGTGCACGTTTGATGATCGCTTCACCTTCTTGCGAAGCAACACATCCACCCACTCCGATCAGCATTTCTGGACGCTTACGCTTTAATTCACGTAGACGCCCCAGATCCGAAAAGACTTTTTCAGACGCTTTTTCACGCACACTGCAGGTGTTGAGCAACACAATATCCGCATCTTCAGGCGTATCGGTTTTAATCAATCCTTCGGCGACATTCAATATATCTGCCATTTTGTCTGAGTCATACTCATTCATCTGGCAACCAAAGGTTTTAATAAAGACTTTTTTTTGCATTATTTCTTCTAAAGTAAAAACGATAACAGCGAGGACTTATTCCGTGGGGACGATGCGCTGAGGCAATATTCATAAGCCCTCAAAGCTGAGAACAATCTGTTCAATGTTTCAATGGTTAACTGGTTTAGTTCGAGGTTGGCAGCTTTTTGGCCATTTCTGATTGTGTCAAAATCCAGACTTTATCAATGTCGTTAAATACATTAACGGTGTAATTGACGACCAGACTGTTCGACGTCACGCTTGAGGGCACCACAATCAAGTTGGTCACGGAATAAATACGCGACGATACCGCCAGATGACGTTGCACACCATCCATCGTAATCACGTTCGGATAATTTGACATGTTGAGAACACCACGCTTTGCCTGCGCTGGAAATTGTCGATCAGCGACCACTTGGGCAAAAACAGATGTCGCTACCAAGCACAACATCACTAGCATGCTCAAACGATACAAAATCTTTGCTATAGACATCGTGCCTCCTCCGCATTTAGCATATCAAAAAAATCAACGAAATCAATTACTTAAAGTCGACTAACAGAATCCACCAAGCCTATAATTTTAACACAGACCAGTACGGGCTTGAGCAAACAGCCCTGTCATCCGACGAAAGACCCGAAATCTGGGATAATGGCGAAAAAATTTGATGGAATACTGATGCACACCCGCTCTCCACGCGCAGAAAAACGTGACTTTGACACCCGCCACTTCCGCAGTGCGCTCTCGCAGTTTGCGACAGGCGTCACGGTAATTACCACCCGACTCGCCGACGGTCAGTTTTTGGGCTTAACCGCAAGCTCGTTCAACTCTGTCTCACTGGAGCCACCACTGGTGCTGTGGAGTCTCGGTAACGCTGCGAGCAGTATGCCGGTATTCACAGGCAACTCCCATTACGTCGTGAATGTGCTTTCTGCAGAACAAGCTTGGTTAGCAGAACAATTTGCCAGCCGCAAAAAAGACCGTTTTGAAGGTGTTGACTATACGCTCTCTCGTACAGGCCACCCTATCCTCAAGGGCGCATCGGCGTGGTTTGAATGTCACAATCGTAGTCGCTACCCGGAAGGCGATCATGTTATTTTTGTTGGCGAAGTTGAGCATTGTGAATTTACAGCACAGCCCCCTTTGATCTATCATGGCGGGCAATTTGTTGCAACAACGTCAAAATAATTCTCTCCATGCTCACTTCTGATTTGGTCGGCTACTGCGCCGCCAGCTTGACTACCTCTGCTTTCATCCCCCAAGCCTTAATGACATGGCGCGTCAAACGCGCCGAAGGCGTATCGCTGAGCATGTACATTATTTTTATTGCCGGCATTCTGATGTGGATGACCTACGGTATCCTGCTGCAAGCATGGCCCGTCATTATTGCCAATATCGTCACACTGATACTGGCATCATTTATTCTGGCCATGAAAGTGATTTATAAGTAAATCGCGTTTCAGGGCGCAAGCCAGAGCTTGAGGCAACCACTGGAATTTAGATTTGCGATTTATTCCTACTGCTGGAGTTGGTGTTGGTGTTGGTCTTGGTTTTGTACGCTTGAGACAACGCAATTTACGCGTCACAGAAAATGGATCAGAAAGTGTTTTTGTCTGAGCAAAGCGAATTTAAACACTTTCCCGTTTTTTGGGATGCGTAACTTGTGCCAACACACAGTGCGACGTCCGAAAAACAAAGTCTGCGGAGCGTTTCTTTGGTCACCCGAAGTGCAATCTAATAAATTAACAAGAAAAAACAGCCGATTCCTGATGCAATCAGGAACCCAACATCCTCTGCAACACATCCCGAGAGTCAAACGCAGCACGTCGCAAGCGATCATTCACCCCTTGCCAATCCTTCTCTTGTGGCAATGCCTCCACCAGAATCACATCGGCATCCGCATGATCCAGTTCACGCAATCCCGCATATAAGTCATGGGCATAACCTGCCGGATCAGCCGGAAGATGACGCCAGGCATCAGCATGAATAGCTGGATGCGCCTGATAACTCATTAAGGCCAGACGTTTGCCTTTTGCCTGCAATTGATGAACGACGTCATCGAGCTCAGCGACAGCCACCTGAACCACTGGCGTATGCGGCGCATAGTGTGCATCGAGTGTGCCTGAGGCGCGTGGTGCCGCCGCATCGGGACTTGCTGGCGTAATACCAAGTACGGCTGATAGTTGATCTGCAGTGATGTGTCCTGGACGTAGCAACACTGGGCCATGAGTCGCAAGGCGACTCAGATCAAGGATCGTGGATTCAATACCCACCTCACTCTGACCACCATCAAGTACATACGCGATAGGGCCACCAACTTGCACTTCTTGTTCAAACTCTTCAATCACGTGTGCCGCCATCGTTGGGCTCACGTGACCAAACTTATTGGCTGATGGCGCAGCAACACCGCCTTTGCCATGTTTAAAAGCACGCAATAAGGCCATCGCCACAGGATGTGAAGGACAGCGAATGCCCACGGTATCCTGCCCGCCTGACACTGCATCAGGGATGTGATCGGCACGCTTCAAAATGAAAGTCAGTGGACCCGGCCAAAATGCAGCGATGAGTTTTTCTGCCTCAACCGGAATCTCTTTAGCCCAGTAGCTGATGTCAGCCTCAGGCGCAATATGGACAATCACTGGATGATTGGACGGCCTCCCTTTGGCAGCATAAATGCTGGCAACGGCCTGCGGATTTTCGGCGTCAGCACCAAGGCCGTAGACAGTTTCAGTCGGGAAAGCGACCAGCTTACCCTCTTCCAGTGCCTGCGCGGCTGCTGTGATTTGCGCAGCCGTATTCAAATGACCAGCAACCGACATTATGCTTGCTCCGGCGACGCAATTCCAAGGATCGCACATGCTTTTGCCAACGCTGTTTGCGCTTCTGACATGGTGCCAGCAACAAACGTGATATGGCCCATTTTGCGGGCGCGACGCGCTTCTGATTTACCGTATAAATGCAGATGAGCACCAGGGATGGCCATGATCTGATCCCAGCCTGGCTCACGCATGAGCTCTTTTCCTGTTGATGCCTCTATTTCAAACCAAACATCACCGAGAATATTGAGCATGGCTGCTGCGGAGTGCTGACGTACATCGCCCAACGGTAGCTGCGCGAGTGCGCGGACTTGTTGCTCAAACTGGCTCGTCACGCAGGCGTCAATCGTGTAGTGACCGCTATTATGTGGACGCGGTGCCATTTCATTAACAGCCAATGTGCCGTCTTCAAGAATAAAAAATTCGATGCATAACACGCCGACGTAGCCAAGCTCGGCAATGATATCAAGTGCTGCAGATTGCGCTTTTTTTGCAATTTCTGGCGATACATTCGGACTTGGTGCGAGCGTCGTGAATAAAATACCGTCACGATGAACGTTTTCGGCAATGGGATAGACCACGGCTTGGCCATCGACGCCACGCGCGACCAGTACGGAGACTTCGTAGGCAAGGGGCAACATTTTTTCTAAGACACAATGCTGGCCGTTCATGCTGGCAAAGGCTTGCACCAGTTCTTCGCGGGTACGGACTCTGACCTGCCCTTTGCCGTCATACCCCATACGTACTGTTTTTAGGATACCAGGCAACAAATCGTCAGGTGCACTCTTGACATCTTTGGGAGTCGCAATACCCCAGTGCGGAGCAGGATATACGCCATTGTTGAGGGCGCAACGAGTAAAGAAGTGCTTTTCAGCAAGGCGATCTTGTGCGATCGACACACATGCGCCTGCCGGTGCAACAAAGCCATCCCGAGCGAAATAATTCAGACTATCTGCGGGCACATTTTCAAATTCGGTCGTGACGCGTGATGCCAGCGTATGCAGAACGCTCATGCCGGCTTCGTCATCGTAATTCGCCTGCACGTGGTGCTCGGCGACTTGTGCCGCCGGACAACCTGCCTCTGGTTCGAGAACGGCCACTTTATAGCCAATTGCCTGCGCAGCATGGGCAAACATGCGACCGAGCTGACCACCACCTAAAATACCGAGGCAGCTATGTGCTGTGTTGGGTAGGAGCGGCTGTCTTGGATGTACTTGTTTGTCGATAGTCATGATGTCAAATTCAGTGTAACAGGTTCAAAATACCTGCCATCTGGAAGGAAAGTAGAGATACTCCCCCCCGTATTGAAAAAAATATGCCAATTATCCAGAATAAATAAAAGATGTTTTTAAATACCCCCCGGAGTATATTTTCGGGGTATGTTTTGAACGTCCTCTGTTTTTTGGATTTATTGTTATGATTCAGCTGCCCATATCAGCTTGAATGAGATTACTTCTTATGCCAATTGGCTCAGGGAAGGAGACGCGGTGATGTTAGCGTCCGATCACACTCCCCCTGAACCAACTATTTCAAACTGCTTTTGCCCATCAACATCAGACTGGCAATACCATGTCGCGTGCTACCTGGGTCTGTTTAGCGCGGAAAGCCAGTAACTTCTCGGCCAATGCCTCATCGGTCGTCGCCAGCATCGCAATCGCAGCCAGCGCTGCGTTCGCAGCACCTGCTTCACCAATCGCAAATGTAGCAACGGGGATACCTTTTGGCATCTGTACGATGGACAACAGTGAATCTTCACCGCGCAGATACTTCGATGGTACCGGCACACCAAATACAGGCACGATGGTTTTCGCTGCTATCATCCCTGGCAAGTGAGCTGCACCGCCAGCACCAGCGATAATGGCGCGAATGCCGCGTTCACGGGCTGTTTCAGCAAACTGGAACATCTCATCGGGCATACGATGGGCAGAAACCACTTTGGCTTCAAAGCCAATGCCGAACTCTTTAAGAACTGAGACGGCATGCTGCATCACATCCCAGTCAGAAGAAGAGCCCATGACCACGCCGACGACTATTTTTTGCTCTTGGGTCATGATTATGCTTTCAGTTTTTCACCAGTCAGACGCTCCAGCGCTTCCTGATATTTAGCTGATGTTTTTTGGATGACGTCTTCTGGCAATGTTGGCGCAGGCGCAGACTTGTTCCAGCTCGTAATCGTTTCGAGATAGTCACGCACAAACTGCTTGTCAAACGATGGTGGAGAGATACCCGTTGCATACGAATCGGCAGGCCAGAAGCGGGATGAATCCGCCGTCAACACTTCATCCATCAAATGCAATACGCCATTATCGTCGAGGCCGAATTCAAACTTAGTATCAGCGATGATGATACCGCGCGTCGCAGCATACTCGGAGGCTTCGGTATACAACTTGATGCTGATTTCACGGATTTTAGCGGCGAGCTCTGCGCCAATGCGCTGCTCCATGTCAGCAAAGCTGATGTTCTCATCGTGCTCACCCATTTCCGCTTTTGCAGCCGGAGTAAAAATGGGTTCTGGTAACTTGGCTGCCTGTGGCAAATCGGCTGGCAAAGTGATGCCGCAAATGGCACCAGTCGCCTGATAATCTTTCCAGCCAGAGCCGATAATATAACCACGGACTACCGCTTCCACCATAATCGGCTTGAGACGTTTGGCAACCACTGCACGCCCGCGCACCTGCGCTGCTTCTTCAGGGGCAACAACACTCTCAGGTGCAATACCAGTGAGATGATTTGGTACGATGTGACCCAATTTTTCAAACCAGAAATTCGCCATCTGGTTCAGAACGCGACCTTTTTCAGGGATGGGTTCTGACATGATGACATCGAACGCGGATAAGCGATCGCTAGTTACGATAAGCAATTTATCATCGCCAACAGCGTAGTTATCGCGCACCTTGCCACGACCTAACAATGGCAAAGAATGAAGTGTGGAGTTAATTTGGGTAGTCATGATTTTTCAATACTCTTTAGTGCTGCTGATGAATGCTGCCAATAAATGTTACCTAATGCGTTATCTAAAACGCGATCTAAAACGTTGCCTAAAATAATATCTAAACACGTTTTCTCGACGTTGACACACCGTTTTTTTACATCGGCGGCTCATCAATGCTGCAAATTTGATAATGCAAAATTACATCTGCAAAAATGCTCAGGGCGCATTTTCTGCGCCCTGAGGTTACACAACAGCTTAGTTGACGATCTGCGACAACGCGCCTTTTTTGTACTGCTCGGCGACTTTTTCCAGCGACATCGGTTTGATCTTCGCTGCCTGACCTTCGCAACCGAACGACAGGTAACGTGCCTTGCAGACCAGTTTAGCCGCTTCACGCGCTGGCTTTAAGTAATCACGTGGATCAAACTTACCCGGATTTTCAAACATGTAACGACGGATCGCGCCGGTCATTGCCAAACGAATGTCTGTATCGATGTTGATTTTACGTACGCCATTCTGAATACCGATGACGATTTCTTCAACAGGCACGCCATACGTTTCTTTCATATCGCCACCAAACTGACGAATCTCTTCGAGCAATTCTTGCGGTACGGACGAAGAACCATGCATCACCAAGTGGGTGTTAGGAATACGTGCGTGGATTTCTTTGATACGATCGATCGCCAAAATATCGCCGGTTGGCTTGCGGGAGAACTTGTAAGCACCGTGAGATGTACCGATCGCAATCGCCAGCGCATCACATTGTGTTTGTTTAACGAAATCAGCTGCTTGCTGTACATCGGTGAGCAACTGTTCACGCGTCATTTTACCGTCTGCACCGTGACCGTCTTCTTTGTCGCCCATCATGGTTTCCAAAGAACCGAGAACACCGAGTTCGGCTTCGACTGTCACACCGATAGAGTGAGAGAATTTAACCACTTCACGTGATACTTCTACGTTATATTCGTAGCTGGCAACACTCTTACCATCTTCCATCAAAGAGCCATCCATCATCACGGAAGTGAAGCCGGATTTAATCGCAGCCATACATACCGCTGGAGACTGGCCGTGATCCTGATGCATAACCACTGGAATATGTGGGTAAGCTTCAACTGCAGCTTCAATCAGATGACGCAGGAATGCTTCACCAGCATACTTACGTGCACCAGCAGACGCTTGCATAATGACTGGCGCGCCGACTTCATTCGCGGCTTCCATAATCGCAGTCACTTGTTCTAGATTATTGACATTAAACGCTGGCAAACCGTAGCCGTTTTCAGCAGCATGGTCCAGCAATTGACGCATCGATACGAGAGGCATATTAAACTCCAGAAGTACTATTAAAAATCTTTACACGCAAGCCTGATCTGGCTGACATCACCGCAGCATCAGATCAACATAAAACCAGCATCAAGCTTACGACTGATATTCACCCACTTTGACGATCTTCATGGCGTTGGTACCACCCACTTGTCCCATCGGCTCGCCCCAGGTCACGACAATCATGTCACCATTGGTGACGACGCCGTTGTCGACCAACACTGTTTCTGCTGATTTCAGCACCGTATCGCGGTCTGAGGAATAAGGCAATGTGAACGTACGGACATTGCGATACAGCGCAGCTTTACGTTGTGTCGCTACGCTTGGTGTCAACGCGAACAGCGGGATATTGATACTGTGGCGGCTCATCCATAACGCCGTTGAACCAGACTCGGTCAATGCCACAATCGCTTTCACGCCCAGATGATGCGCGGTGAACAATGCACCGTAAGCAATGGACTGGTCAATCCGCGTGAAGGTCACATTCAGAAAATCCGCATCGAGCTTATATTCCTGAAATTTCTCAGCTTCGAGGCAAATTGCCGACATCGCTTCAACAGTCTCGACGGGATATTTACCAGAAGCCGTCTCAGCGGATGTCATGACCGCATCAGTCCCATCAAGCACCGCATTAGCGACGTCAGATACTTCCGCACGGGTTGGTACCGCATTGACAATCATCGACTCCATCATTTGCGTCGCGGTGATTGCCAGTTTGTTTGATTCACGCGCCATTTTGATCATGCGCTTTTGCAACGCTGGCACAGCCGCGTTGCCCACTTCTACCGCCAGATCGCCACGCGCCACCATAATGCCGTCGGAGGCATCGAGGATTTCCTGCAACACAGGAATCGCTTCTGCACGCTCGATCTTGGCGATCATCATCGGCTTGTGGTTATACGCTTCACCAGCAATATTGGCTAACTGGCGCGCCATTTCCATATCGGTCGCGTTTTTCGGAAACGATACCGCGACGTAATCTGCCTGAAAAGACATCGCTGTTTTGATGTCCTCCATATCTTTAGCTGTCAACGCAGGCGCGGTTAAGCCACCGCCCTGACGGTTAATTCCTTTGTTGTTCGACAGCTCACCACCGATTTTAACGACAGTGTGAATTTCATTGCCAACGATACGCTCAACGATCAGCACGATCAGACCATCATTGAGCAACAGTACATCACCAACTTTGACGTCACGCGGCAAGGCTTTGTAATCCAAACCAACACGTTCTTGATTCCCTAACGCACAATCGGAATCGAGAATAAATTTATCGCCGTTTTCGATCTGAATACGGGTATTTTCAAACTTGCCGATGCGGATTTTAGGACCTTGCAAATCCGCCATAATCGCCACTTCACGACCGCAGTCAGACGCAGCCTGACGTACCATGTTGGCGCGATCGATATGATCTTGCGCCTTGCCATGAGAGAAATTCAGACGCACCACATTGACGCCCGCACGTATCATCCGTTGAAGGGTCTCAACGTCGTTAGAAGCGGGGCCTATAGTGGCAACAATCTTAGTGGCACGTAACATCTGGTCTCCTGAATGATAATGAATAGCTTGATGCACTGACTGACGAACTTATTTTTTTCTGTTATTTTGCTGCTCTTTGCAGCAAAATTTCTACCGCTGGCAGTGTTTTACCTTCCAAGAACTCTAGGAATGCGCCACCACCAGTAGAGATATAACCAACGCGATCAGCGATATCATATTTTGCAATCGCTGCCAGCGTATCACCACCACCGGCAATCGAAAAGCCTGTTGAGCCAGCAATCGCCTGCGCCAGTACTTTGGTGCCGTTGCCAAACTGATCGAATTCAAATACGCCAACTGGGCCATTCCAGACAATGGTGCCTGCAGTTTTAATTTGCTCCGCCAGCAGCGCTGCTGTCGCAGGACCGATATCGAGGATCATGTCATCGTCCGCTACATCAGCCACGGCTTTGACAGTAGCCACCGCGGTTGGCGAGAACTCTTTTGCACACACTACATCAGTCGGGATAGGAACGGAGGCGCCGCGTTTTGCCATCATGTCGATGATTGCTTTGGCTTCGTCAACCAGATCCGCTTCGGCCAAGGATTTACCGATTTTCAGGCCGGATGCCAGCATGAACGTGTTGGCAATGCCGCCACCGACGATCAGGTTGTCGACTTTATCTGCCAACGATTTCAAAATCGTCAGTTTGCTCGATACTTTTGAGCCAGCGACAATCGCCACCAATGGACGCGCTGGCTGCCCCAGTGCTTTACCTAATGCATCAAGTTCTGCGGATAACAAAGGTCCTGCGCAAACCACTGGCGCAAATTTAGCGATACCGTGAGTTGTTGCCTCTGCACGGTGGGCAGTACCAAATGCGTCGTTTACATAAACGTCACACAATGCAGCCAATTTTTGGGCTAAGGCATCGTCATTTTTCTTTTCGCCTTTGTTGACGCGGCAGTTTTCGAGCAATGCCACTTGGCCAGGTGCAATATCAACACCGTCAATCCAATTTTGCTTCAACGCAACAGTAAGTCCTAACAACTCAGATAAACGGGCCGCAACAGGAGCCAAGCTGTCTTCTGGTTTGAAATCGCCTTCAGTCGGACGCCCAAGATGGGAAGTCACCATCACCGCTGCACCTGCTTGCAATGCCTGCTGAATCGCCGGTACTGAAGCGCGAATACGCGTATCTTCCGTAATATTGCCTTGGTCATCCTGAGGAACATTAAGATCGGCACGAATAAAAACACGTTTGCCTTGAAGCTGATTGCCTGCGATCAGGTCGCTGAGTCGGTTGAATTGCATCGTGATAGAAAGAGATTTTGCGTGGTTGAAGGAATAACAGCAATCCCGTCCTGGAGTTTAAAAAAATAAACAAATAACAAGCCGGACATCAGCATTGTTCAGGGATAGGATTAAAGCGCCAAAACCGCTATTTTACCAAAGCCCCCAGCCGACACCACAGAGTTTTGTATGTGATTTTGCGCCGATGGGCAAGAAATGGCAGGATACCAGTTGAAAAGTATCAATGTAGCAACAATTTACGCAAAAAGCATGCAATAGGGGATACAAAGATTTGCCGCTTGATTTCTCAAGGCATTCATTGAACTTATGAAAGCAATCGTAAGCACGTAAATACCACCATGCCAAAAATAATGGTGTGCAACATATTCTTTCTTAGTTGGAAAAAGAGCGTTGCCGCTATCCCAGCAACGAGCTTAGGATTATGCCAACTAAAATCCCACTGATCCGCCCCACTTGGATACATTAAAAAGTCCGGCAGAATAATCGCTGCTAATGCACACGCAGGTGCATAACGGAGCGCCTCCTGAACACGTTGTGGCAATTGGATGCGGTTGCCAGCGAGCCAAAATCCGCTACGCGCAATAAAAGTGGCCAGCCACAAAGCAGCAATCACGATCCAGATGTCGATATCAGTCATGATTCTGTACTTTCATGGATTGGCGTTTAAAAATGACTTCTTCAAGCGCCATTGCAGTCACAATACCGACAAACACCGCCAGCAGCAGTCCCAATTTGTACGGAAAATGAAAACACATTAGCGCAATCCCGCCTGAGACAATAACCCCGACCAACGCTGCACGATTGATAATCAACGGCAACATCACACAAAGAATCGCCAGCGTCCCAGCGACACCGAGTCCCCAACTCGTCGGTACCTGACTTCCCAAAAAAATACCTATCACTGAGCCGACCTGCCATGCCAGCCAGTTAGGAAAAATTAAGCCCTTTAAGAATGCGAGTTTTCCTTTCATATCTTGCAAATCAGGAAAGCGCTGAATAAACAAGCCAACAGCAACATCACCCGTCATAAAACCAAACAAAGCGCGTTTACGCCATGGCAGATGAGAAAAATGGGGTGCTAAGATCGCAGAAAAAATTACAAAACGCAGATTAACCGCCAATGCCGTAGCAAAAATAACCCACACTGGCGCATGCGCGCCAATCAACGGCAAAGAAGCTAATTGCGCAGAACCACCAAAGACAATAAAGGTCATCCCCAGCGCTTGCGGCAGACTCAGCCCAGCTTTGATCATGGCGACACCGACGACTAACCCCCAAGCGCCAATACCAAACCAGGTGGGAGCACCTAGACGCAACGCCTCTTTGATGGCAGCTTGATCAGATTCAAAAGACATGAAATAGTTGAGGACTTACACAAAACGACACTTCCCGTGCCTCCAGTTGCATACCAACATGTCGTGGGCAAAGCAATGTCGTGCAAATCTTTATTTTATAGACGAGCCGTCTATTTTAACTTTGATTATCAAAGCGCGCTAATCAATGACAGTAAATCAATGACAGTAAATGGCTGGAATCCGTTAAAATCACTGTCTCTCTTTTTGAATTGAAGAAAATGGCGAGCCAGAGCCTGCCAGCACAACGTGCTGGTGCAATCATCCCGTGACCATTTACTTCGCAACAGCATCTATTTTTTACCGGAGTCCGTATGTCAGCTACTCAAAGCACACCATCAGCGAATAACGTTGTCGAACTGCAAGCCAAAGATTTACCGGCACATTGCCCCAATCCGGCCATGCCGCTGTGGTCTTCCCATCCACGCGTCTATCTGGACTTGTCCCATGGTGGCTCTGCTACTTGCTCCTACTGCGGCACTCAGTACAAACTGGCACCGGGCACTGTGATCAAGGGTCACTAATTTAGTCAGTGGCGCGAGATCAGGCGTTCAAATCGAGTCAGCAGAATCAACCAGGTTCCTAACCATGCCCGCAAAAAAGCAATTTAATGGCAGTGCCGAGGACGTCGAAGCCGCATTGTATGATGCACTCAGTCGTGCTGATCTCGATGGATTAATGGCGTTATGGGCAGAGGATGAAGAAATCGTCTGCATTCACCCAGGGGCAACTCGCCAGATTGGTCACGCGGCCATCCGCGCCTCATGGGAAGCCATCTTCGAACGTGGAAGCGTTCATATTCAGGCAACGCAAATCCATGCAACACATAATCTTCTCAGCGCTGTTCACAGTGTGATTGAACAAATCCACCGTCCCAATGAAAACATGCCAGATGTCCATATTCTGGCGACGAACGTCTATGTGAAAACCCCACAGGGATGGCGCATCACCATGCATCATGCTTCTGTAGCTGCGGGTAAAGCACCCATCGACTTATTCAAAGCCAGCGTCCTCCACTGACGGGGTCCTACGCAACAGTGGCATCTGCGGTATCATTCCTCCAGAAGCTGCATACGCTTAGGCATTGATGGACCTCGCCCAAGCAACATGCCGATGCAACACCTAACCATAACGCAAGAATGACATATCAGTCTCCACGTTGGCTCCCAGGGGGGCATCTGCAAACGATTTATCCCGCTTTATGGATCAGCAAACCTGAAGTGGACTTCCGGCGCGAACGCTGGGACACGCCCGACGAGGATTTTATCGACCTCGATTTTATTGATGGCAAGCCTGGCCAGCCGATGGTCGTGCTCTTTCATGGCTTAGAAGGATCAAGCGACAGCCACTATGCTAGGGCCTTCATGGCGGCGTTACAGACACGTGGTTGGTGGGGTGTCATCCCGCATTTCCGAGGCTGCTCCGGCGAATTGAATCAGGCACCGCGCTTCTACCATTCGGGAGACGCTCAAGAAATCGACTGGATTTTACGTCGACTGCATCATCGGCATGTTCAGCAACATCCGCACGCCCATTTTTTTGCTGCAGGTGTTTCTCTTGGTGGTAACGCTCTCTTACGCTGGCTTGGAGAATCTCAGCATCAGGCAGATATCGTCCGTGCCGCTTGCGCGATATCAGCACCACTCGACCTAGCGCAAGGCGGCGCCTCGTTATCGAGCGGTCTGAACATGCTATACACGCGCATGTTTCTGAAGACCTTAAAGCCTAAATGCCTCAGAAAACTAGAACAATTTCCAGGGTTGTTTGACAAAAATCGTTTGCTTGAGGCAAAGAATCTCTATGAGTTCGATAACGTCGTGACTGCGCCGCTGCACGGTTATCTGGATACCGATGACTACTGGCATCGCGCCAGCGCCCGGCACGTCTTGCAGGATATTACGCTACCCACGTTGGTACTCAATGCCAGAAATGACCCATTTCTACCAGGGCAATATTTGCCACAACAAGCGGCCTCTTGCGTGACCCTCGACTATCCACAACATGGCGGACATGTTGGGTTTGCCACAGGTCAGGTCCCCGGCAGCCTTGCGTGGTTACCAGAAAAAATTCTCCATTTTTTTGATGAGGCACTCTGATGGATGACATCGTCAAAGCGGCAATGGCCAAATGGCCCAACGTTCCCCACTGCTACGGCTGGCTGGCACTCGATGCGCGTGGTCAGTGGCGCATGCGTGACGAGCGTTGTCAGGCACTAAACCTCCCAGGCGACGTCATCCGCCACCAAACCTTGATCGACTTTATCAATCGCAATTATCAATGCGACGATAAGGGCTGCTGGTATTTTCAAAATGGTCCACAACGCGTGTATGTGGACCTCGATGCGACGCCGTATATT
>Ga0209913_1000465_pt1 | contig 34527 bp, 32 predicted proteins | sample PersoiDNA2013203_FD_185805 | JGI IMG/M metagenome (GOLD analysis project Ga0209913, IMG submission 185805) | Permafrost soil microbial communities from the Arctic, to analyse light accelerated degradation of dissolved organic matter (DOM) -... | ecosystem: Environmental > Terrestrial > Soil >... | reverse complement strand
CACAGTGCAGGAAGCCAGTACGGTTGCGGTGACAACCAGGGTACCGGTTGCAGTAGCAGCCATGACCGGTGCGCCGGAAACCAGCATGGCGGCAGCGAGGGTGGCGCAGATGACACGATTTTTCTTGATGGTGAACATGGCATTCTCTCCTGATTGATTGGCGGTTTCGTTCTTGTCTCATTACAAGAATGTCGAATTCGCCGGGCACAGGTGAACTTTACGTTTTCGACCTACCCGCAGGTATCGGGGGAAACCTGACAGGCGGGTTTATTTCATCGGGGAATTCCTGAGGGGCGTTGACGCAATGAAACAGCGGTGACGGCAAGTCTGCTTGCGTAGACTTGCTCTCATGGCAGTTAGCCGGAAGCGTATTGGTGCAGAGAGCTTATGCCGAAGTGGTCGGAAGCAGGAGCAGGTGCGGGCGAGAAGAAGAAGGGCGCTTCAAGTCCAAGAGGGACTGAGGCGCAGCCGATGTGAAAACACATGCAGCCCGCGCCAATTACTGATGCTACAGATGAAAAAATGAGGGCCGTCAGCCTTTTGTGGCAAGGCTCTTCAGCAAATCCTCAATCTCGCTCCCGGTTTTCTCGATATGCACCCTGAGGAATTTTTCCACCTCAGCGATCTTCTTCTCCCGGCACAGCTCGAGAATCTTTTTATGATCGTCCTGCGATTGTCTCTTGTAACCGGTCTTGTTCCATAGCAGCCGCAGATACGGTTCCAGGCTGATTCTCAGGCGGTCGAGAATAGCCGTCGTACGCGGGCGGCTGGCTTTGCCATAGAGGCATTGATGGAAAACCACGTTCAGCGCAATCAGCTCGTCGATGTCGCTGGTCTGTTCAAGCTGCCTGATTGTCGCTTCGGCCTTCTCAAAATCCTGCGCATTCAGGGACGGCATTGCGGCCTTGATCAGGCTGCCCTCGAGCGTGGCGCGCAAGTCGGTGATTTCCGCCACATCGTCCGGCGACAGTGAGTACACCACGGCACCGCGCCGTGCCGCGACCTCCACCAATCCTTCATGTTCCAGGATCCGCAAAGCCTCGCGAACCGTGACCTGGCTGACTGCGAACTGCTTCGCAATGGCGTCCTGCCGCAAAGGCTCGCCGCCCTTGAGCACACCTTTCAGGATAGCGTCGCGCAGCGCATCGGCGATCGACGCGGTGGCGGGTTGCCGTTTGGCAATGACCTCCTGTGCAAATGATTCCAATATTTTCATGTTCACCTCTCGGCCGACATTTTAACAAATTTGTTTGACATCATCGATTATCGATAATAGCATTATCAATTATCGATAATCGATTAATGAGAGGGAATCACATGAAACTAGACCTGACGCAATTCGACGCCCTGACGTTTGACGTCTACGGCACCCTGATCGACTGGGAGCCCACGATCATTTCCATGTTTCACAGCACCGCCGAGCAGTACGGCGTCACGCTCTCCGACGAGCAACTGCTGATGGAATTCGACAAGGCGCGGGCCGCTTTGCAAAAGCAGCGCCCTGCCTTGCTGTATCCCGACGTGCTACGGGCGGCTTATGGACAGTTTTGCCGCAACTACGGGATCCCCGAGAACGCGCAAGAGCGCGAGGTCTACGCCAACTCCGTAATGCTGTGGCCAAGCTTCGCCGACACGCGCGCTGCCATGGCGCATCTGCAACAGCACTTCAAGATCGGCTTGCTGAGCAATATCGACAACACCTCGATTCAATTTTCCGAACGCAAGCTGGGCATCAAGGCCGATGTCGTCGTCACCGCCGAAAACGTGAAGGCCTACAAACCGGACCACGCGCATTTTCACGCGGCCTTTGAAAGCTTCGCTGCTTTGGGTATTCCCAAGGAAAGAATCCTGCACGTGGGACAGAGCCTGCGCGCCGACGTCATTCCGGCAAACCAGCTTGGCCTGTCGAGCGTCTGGATCAAGCGTCCGGGACGCAGCCTCGGCTCACGCCCGGAAGACGCAGTCGGCGCCAAGCCGGACCTCAGCTTCGACACGATGCAGGAACTGGCGCTCTATCACCAGGCGCATCTGGCGCTGGCGTGACCGTAATCCAGATGAATTCCAGGCTCGCAATTCAGTTCGGACTCAACCTCGCACTCAACTAGTTTTTCAAACGGGAGAATGGTATGAACGGCAAGAACGCAGAATCGGAAGCCTGCAGCAAACTCGCAGGCAGTATCGCTATCGTGGCCGCATTGTTTTGCAGCGGCGTTCAGGTTCAGGCCCAGGCGCAAACAGCGGACTCGACCATCGCGCGCATCAAGGCAAGTAACAAAGTGAAGATCGGGGTACGCGACTTCAGCGTGCCGTTCTCTTATCTGGATGCCAATCAGAAGCCGACCGGCTATAGCGTGGAGCTGTGCGAAGCCGTGGTCGAATCCTTGAAGAAGGAGTTGAATCTGCCGTCGCTGGAGGTCGTCATGCAATCGGTTGACCTCTCCACACGCATTCCCTTGATCCAGAACGCCACCATCGACATGGAATGCGGCTCCACCGTCAATACGCTGACGCGCCAGAGACAAGTGGACTTCTCGTACGTGACGGCGGTCGCTTCGGATCAGCTTCTGGTCAAGGCATCCTCGTCCATCAAAGAGCTGGAAGACCTCGCCGGCAAAGTAGTCGCCTTGCCCAATGCTTCTACCAGCCTGGCAATGCTGACAAGCATCAACAACAAAAAGCATCTGAACATGCGCCTCATGTCGGTACGTGATCAGGCAGAAGGATTCCTGGCCGTACAGACGGGCCGCGCCGATGCCTACATTACGGACAACACCATCCTCTACGGACTGCGGAAAGACGCGAAGAATCCGGCGGAATTCCGCATCACCGGCCGCCCTTTGTCCTACCTGCCTTACGGAATCATGGTCGCAAAAAACAATTCGACGCTGCTGGCCATCATCAATCGCACGATCGCCGAGAAATTCCGCAACGGCGACGGCAAAACCATGTACGACAAATGGTTCGGCCAGCTGAACATGCCGCTCTCGCCTTTGACCAAAGCGGCTTTCGACATCAACGCGATTCCTGAGTGATTGCATCACGTGGCCATGTGCCGTCCCAACTTTTGGGCGGCGCATGGCGCTTACCTAAACTTATCCATTGAGGCATTTCCATGCATGCCCTGCACGCCAACCCGAGTCCGAGTATCCGCCATTCATTGCTCGGTGAAATCAAGGTGCCTGTATTTCATGATGTCGAACAGGCCGCACAACGCATCAAAGACCACATCCGCCGCACGCCTTTGCTGCGCTCCCCCGTGCTTGATGAAATCGCCGGCGCACGCGTCTGGCTGAAAGCAGAAAACCTGCAGGTCACCGGCTCGTTCAAGGCGCGCGGCGCATTCAATGCATTGCTGAGCATGTCGCCGGAACAACGATCCCGCGGCGTCATCGCCTACTCGACCGGAAATCACGGACAGGCGATCGCCTGGGCGGCGAAGCAGCTCAACACAAAAGCAAGCATCGTCATGCCCTCCGACGCGCCGAAGAACAAAATCCTCGGCGCCCTGAAGCAGGGCGCCGAGGTCAGGCAGTACGATCGCCGCCACGAAAGCCGCGAAACAATCGGCATGCAGATACTGGCAGAAACCGGCGGCACCCTGATTCCACCGGGCGATCATCCCGACGTACTCGCCGGACAAGGTACCGTCATCCTCGAAGCAATCGCCGATCTGCAACGCGAAACGGAAGAGGGGCTGGACAACTTCATCACGCCTTGTGGTGGTGGCGGGCTCGCTGCCGGCAGCAGTCTGGTACTCAAGGCCCTGTCGCCATCGACACGCATCTTTGCGGTCGAGCCGGCGGACTTCGACGACACGGTGCGCTCGCTCGCCAGCGGCCGTCGCGAAAGCAACGCGGCCGGCAGCCAGTCGATCTGCGACGCGCTGCAAGCGGTGACGCCCGCTGAATTGCCGTATGAAATCAACCGGCACGCCCTGACCGGTGCGGTGGCCGTAAGCGACGCTGAAGTCGCGGCAGCGATTCGCTTCGCCCTGGAACAGCTTCACGTCCTGGTGGAGCCGGGCGGCTGCGTCGCGCTGGCAGCGGTCCTCGCGGGAAAGCTGGCACTCAATGGCGGCAACACCATGCTCGTTCTGTCAGGCGGCAATATCGATATGCCTCTGCTGGAAACCGTGCTGCGCTAAATCCGGTATCGTTACGAACACATCGCGCAAATTTCACACTCAAGGATTCCCATGAAGTCACTCTTCCATCTCGCCTATCACGTCCACGATCTGAATGTCGCGCGCGACTTCTACTGCAAGTTGCTCGGCTGTGAAGAAGGCCGAAGCACCGATACCTGGGTGGACATTGATTTCTTCGGCCATCAGCTGTCGCTGCACCTCGGCAAACCGTTCGAGGTGACGAATACCGGCAAGGTTGGATCGCACATGGTGCCGATGCCGCATCTGGGCGTCATCCTGCAAATGGATGACTGGCGCAAGCTCGCCGATGCCTTGTCGGGAAGCGACAAAGTGAAATTCGTCATTCCCCCCAGCATCCGCTTCGCGGGTGAAGCAGGTGAGCAGGCGACCATGTTCTTCAGCGATCCATCGGGCAACCCGATTGAAGTGAAGGGGTTTGCTGATCTGGCGCAGGTCTACGACAAATAAATTTGGCGCTGTTGACCGCAGAGAATCAAATCGTCCGGCGATAAGCGCGGCTGGAGATGGCGACCGAGTTGCCGTCGGGATCTTTGACATTGGCAAACGCGTAGCCGCTGGCCTGATGCGTGCTGCCGAAAACCAGGCCGCGCTGCGCGCTTTCTTCCTTGAAGCCATCAACATCGCGCACGCTGAACATGAGTTTCACGCCGACTTGCCCCAGCTTCACGGTTTTGGCGGCCTGATGAATCAGGATACTTGTTCCGGCGTCGGGCGCGTGCAATTCAATCAGCCCTTCCAGCATCTCTCCGGTGCTCTCGAAGCCGAAGAACTTGCTGTAGAACTCAGCTGTGGCGGAGGGATTTTTTGCGTAGATGAGGATAGTGTTGAGTACGGCCGACATGGCGCTCCTGACGATGTGGTTGAAATCTACGGGATCGCCACTCTAACAAGAAAGCTATTTTTTTTCAGCGCTAAATTTAAGCATGAGTTTAGCGTGAGTTCAGCATAAGTTATGCTCAGATCGGACAATGAAAAAAGGCCGCCATCGGCAAGATGGCGGCCTCAATGTATCTCAGGATGACGGTATCAGCGCATCAAGGTATTAGCGCATCACTACTGCTTCGATCCCGCATTGGACTTTTGATCGTTGCCGCCGGCCTGTTGGTTTTGGCCGCGATTTTGTTGATCTTGCTGTTTGTGTGCGGCGCCGTCTTGTTGTTGGCCGGAGCCGGAGTTTTGCTGATTTTGCTGATTGTTGCGTGTTCCCTGATCAGCGCTGCCTTGCTGCTGATTCTTGCCTTGCGAGCTCTGATCTTGCTGTGCCGATTTTTGTTGGCCGGCTTGATTGGATTGACCGGCTTGTGCCTGTTGTTGCTGGTTATCGCGTTGTTGCTTGTTGTCTTGATTGGACATCGTAATTCTCCTCGAAGGACGGTCGTTGACGTTGCTCAATGTTGCTTATGATTAACTGCGCGCGGCATCGCCGGAACGCAGATAAGCTCACCAGCGGAGTTGACCGAAAGGTCCGTGGCGATTGCTTATCTTGCTCGGAAAAGAAAGGCGGGACTATCGGTGGATGGCGATTAGTCGTGTGAGGAAACGCGCCCGGCCTTGTAGGTAAAGCCGCCGATTTACCGCGAGGAGGATCGATAAAAACTATGGCGGCGATAGGGAGCGGTCGAATCGGTTAAAATACGCGTTCTCTTTGGGGAGTAGCCAGCTTCTGAGCAATTCGGAAGAGCCCGTGTCAACATTCTCGACTTATTGTCGTGGCGCGGGTAGCCAACTTGGTAGGCGAGACCAACGATATACCCGCGTATTCGGTCAGGCGCGCGGGTGCGTCGTTGAATCTTGCCTGATCGGGAATCTCTCTCATGAACTTCGCCGCTCTCGTTCTCCTTGCCCTTGCCATGTCCACAGATGCTTTTGCCGCAGCAATCGGTAAAGGCGCCGCCATGCATAAGCCGCGTCTGTTTCAGGCTTTGCGCATCGGCCTTTTGTTTGGCGTCATTGAAGCCATCACACCACTCATCGGCTGGGCAATCGGCTCGGTCGCTGCAAAGTGGGTGTCAGACTGGGATCACTGGATCGCCTTTGTATTGCTGCTGGTGTTGGGCGGACGCATGATCAGAGAAGGCTTCAAGACGGACGCTGAAGAAGTGCGCGCAGAGGGTGAGGTGGGCAAAGACGGGGCCGGACAAAATCAATCCACGAATCAATCTGTAGTAATGCTCGCCTTGACGGCGGTGGCAACCAGCATTGACGCCATGGCCGTCGGTGTCGGCCTGGCCTTTGTGAACGTCAGCATTGTCGAGGCTGCGCTGATGATCGGTCTGGCGACAACCATCATGGTGACCATCGGCGTCATGGTTGGTCGTCTGCTCGGCAGCGTCATCGGCAAGCGCGCAGAAATCATCGGCGGCATCGTCTTGATTGGCGTCGGTGCAACGATTCTCTACGAGCATATCTCTGCCTGAACGTTGAGCTTGATGCGGGAGCTGGCATGCCTCGCCATTACGAAACATGGAAACACTTCTGCTCTAAGCGGCAGTGTGTTGCGCCAATATCGCCGCCAGCAATCCGGGAAACCGGGTCTCGATGTCTGCGCGGCGCAGCCGGTTCATGTGCATGGTGCCGGTTGTTTCCGTCAGCACCAGGCCGGACTCCCGCAATACCTTGAAATGATGCGAGACCGTCGACTTGGGTCGCCCGCCGTCCAGTTCCCCGCAGCTCGCGGCTTCCACATGGGCCAGACGCCGGACAATGTCCAGACGAATTGAATCGCTCAAGGCGTAAAGCACGCGCTCAAGGGCGAATTCGTCGGGGGCAGGGTGTTTATAGGGACGCATCAGCAACATCATACACCTTGGGTTATACTTGTTCCATTGTTCGTATATATTCGAAATAACGAATGAAGCTGAATATCCGCTAATACCCCTATTTCATCCCTCATCTGCAAAAAAGGTTTCCATGTCCGCTCTGTTCCAGCCCTTCAAACTCAAAGACGTAACCCTGCGCAATCGCATCGCCGTGCCGCCAATGTGCCAGTACATGGCCGTTGACGGCCTGGTCAATGACTGGCATCTGTCGCACTACGCCAGCATGGCACGCGGCGGCGCCGGCCTGGTGATTGTTGAAGCCACGGCAGTCGCCCCGGAAGGACGTATCACGCCGGGTTGTACCGGCATCTGGTCGGAGGAGCAGGCACAAGCATTCGTCCCCGTAGTTCAGGCGATCAAGGCGGCCGGTTCGGTGCCGGGCATCCAGATCGGCCACGCGGGCCGTAAAGCCAGCGCCAATCGACCATGGGAAGGCGACGACCATATCGCAGACGGTGACGCCCGCGGCTGGCAGACCATCGCCCCATCGGCCGTTGCCTACGGCGCAGGTTTGCCGAAGCAACCACGCGCCATGACGCTGGACGACATCGCCCGCGTGCGCCAGAACTTCGTCGATGCCGCTCTGCGTGCACGCGAAGCCGGTTTCGAATGGCTGGAACTGCACTTCGCGCACGGTTATCTGGCGCAAAGCTTCTTCTCCGCGCATTCCAATCAGCGCGACGACATCTATGGCGGCAGCGTCGAGAACCGCGGCCGTTTCCTGCTGGAGACACTCAAAGCCGTTCGCGAAGTCTGGCCTGAGAATCTGCCCCTGACCGTGCGTTTCGGTGTGATCGAATATGACGGCCGTGACGAACAGACCTTGCTCGACTCGATCGGTCTGGTGAGCCAGTTCAAGACCGCCGGCATGGACATGATCAGCGTCAGCGTCGGCTTCACGATTCCCGAGACATCGATTCCATGGGGACCGGCCTTCATGGGGCCGGTGGCAGAACGCGTACGCCGCGAAGCGGGCGTACCGGTGTCGTCGGCCTGGGGTTTCGGCACACCAGAAATCGCCGAGCGCGTCGTCAAAGAACAGCAGCTCGACGTCGTCATGGTCGGCAGGGCGCATCTCGCGAATCCACACTGGGCTTACTTCGCCGCCAAGGAACTAGGCGTCGAGCGCGCATCGTGGACGTTGCCCGCGCCTTACGCACACTGGCTCGAACGCTACTGATCGACTAACCCGCCTCAAACAGAAACGGTCTGCAGCAATGCAGGCCGTTTTTTCATGGCGCAGCAATACTCTGCTTCACGGAGGAGCCGTAGTCAGGCTGAGGATGCTTGGAGCAAGCTTGGAGGAGTTGCGGAGAAATCCGGGACGGACGAAAAGAGGAGGCTGCTGCAGATGAAGAGACTGACATGGTTTGTGGGCAGCGGCATACGACTGCCCACAACCTATGCACTGCCAGGCGCAACGCCCGGCCGCATGACTTATTTGATGACTTACTTGCCGGCTTCTTGCTCAGCCATTTCCAGGCCCAGCTCTTCGAGCATGCTGTTGACCAGCTTGTCAAAGAAGATACGGTAAGTCGATTCCATGTTTTTGATACGACGCAATTTGCGCATGACATTCCTTTAGTTGATTGAGAGAAATTTTTTACAGCATGACTGCTGAAGGTGCCGAAGTATATCTCAATCGGGCGGAGCGCCATGTTTGGGGCGGTGCGTGTGAGGTGCCGGCGAGTCCCTAATCCCATTTGCCAGCTTCTTCCACCAACACCTTCGTGCCCTGCATGATCACCAGCGTGCCATCCTCCTGTACCTCATAGCGGGTCGCACCGTTCCTGAACTCATAGCCGAGAAAGCGGCAGGGTGTAACGCCATCCGCGCACAGCGTGTGCATCGATTTGCCGCGCAGCTTGATGCGCTTGCCGGTCTTTTTGCTGGTGCCGACGTAAGACACGTTGTCGCAGCCCACCGAACCCTCTCCGCAATGTTCCTCGATAGCGATGATGAAAGACGGTGTCGTCAGCGTGCTGGCACGCGCACTGACGCTTGCCAGACCGACGGCTAGAAGTAACAAGGGAAGAGCCAGGTAGCGTCTCATGTCGCAGACTTTGAAAGTGAGGGAAGCAGGTCTCGAATAATACAGAAGCGGCGTCCACGCGGGACCGTCTCTATGCATTGCCGCAAGGAAATAAGGAACTTCCTGATAGAACTTTTGTACATCCTGATTAGTATGTTCACATCATCCGGTCTCGTTCTATGGCAACAAAACAAGGCGCACAAATGCACGTCGCAATCACCTATTTTTCTCCTCTCGGCTCTCTGGTAACAGACATGTTGCTTTGGGGAGCAGGCTTCTTTTTAGTCTTGTGGGGAACGGTTGCTGTACACGAGCTTGAAGTCGAGCTGATTGGCCATCAGCGAAAAATGCGGAAAGCGGTCGTCAACACAGACTTTCAACCATCCGCTGGCGAAGAGTGGTTCTTGGCGCCAGGGTTTGAACTCCAACACACGACCCCTTCGCGACGCGCCCATCTGAACTTGCTCAGGAACACGGCAAAATTCGCCATTTTCATCATCATCGGCATCCTCTTGTTGTTCTCCTTCGATGCACTTTCGCAGCAGCCGGTTCTGAATGCATCGGCGAAAGTCTCTGCCGTGTCAGGTTTTTTTCAGTAGCAGTACTCACGCCAATCGTTTCCCAGTAATCCCCCCCTCTTGGCAATCTTTCAACAAGCTTGGCTTTCCAATGCAGGCAGCGACTTCCTGATAGAGTAATGCGGCAGCCGAGATGGCAAGCACCAGCTGATAGCCGATTCAGGCAGCATTTTCCGCAGTCAACCAAGGAGAAGTGACATGGATTTGCAACTCGACGGCAAGATTGCCCTCGTAAGCGGCAGCACCGCCGGCATCGGTTACGCCATCGCTCACACGCTGGCCCAGGAGGGCGCAAGCGTCATCGTCAACGGCAGGGCGCAAGCAGGCGTCGACGAGGCGGTGGAGCGCATACGCTCGGAAACGAAGGGCAAGGTCCATGGCTATGCCGGCGACCTCAGCAAAGCGGACGCCGCGCATGAGGTCGTGCGCCGCCATCCCGGCATCAGCATCCTTGTGAACAACCTCGGCATCTTCGAGCCCAAGGCCTTTGAAGATATTCCAGACGAAGACTGGTTGCGCTTCTTTGACGTCAATGTGCTGAGCGGCGTGCGTCTTGCGCGCCTGGTGCTGCCGGAGATGAAGCAGGCGAACTGGGGACGCATCATCTTCATCTCCAGCGAAAGTGCAGTACAGATTCCCACAGAGATGATCCACTACGGCATGACCAAAACTGCTCAGCTGGCGGTTTCCCGCGGACTGGCGGAATCGGTCGCCGGCACAGGCATCACGGTCAACAGCATATTGCCCGGCCCGACCAAATCGCGTGGCGTTGGCGACTTCGTCGAAGAGATGGCGCGATCGAGTGACAAAAGCTTCCAGCAGGTCGAGGCAGAATTTTTCGAGCAAGTTCGTCCGACTTCACTCATCAAGCGCTTCGGCACGCCGCAAGAAGTCGCATCACTCGTGGCCTACGTCGTAAGCCCGCTCGCATCGGCCACCACCGGTGCCGCGCTTCGAGTCGATGGCGGCGTGATCAAGAGCGCTTTCTGACGACGCAAGAGGTCTAGTGCACTTGGAGGGATAAATTCAAAAGCCCGATTCGGCATCAGCTGAATCGGGCTTTTTATACGCGTCTGTAAGAGGGACAAGGTCCGCTTCTGTTCGGTCGAGGACATCCGGATCAACGCAAGCAGCTATTACCCAAGGGCAGCGGTGCAACGGCGAGGGTATTCAGAGCACCAAACCGCAATCGCTACCGGCATCGCCGGCTGGGAGGCTGATGCAGATCAACCGGGCTGGGACGTTTGAGCAAGGAAGCGCTTTCCTTTTTCTGTGAGTGAAACAGTACCGGCCATTCCAGCGGTCGAGTCAACCAAGCCGCTGGCGCAGGCATCTTCCCATATTGTCAGGCGGGGGCATGTACTTTTCCAGACATCAAGGACTTCGGCATAAGAAGGTTTCCCTTGTTCAATCCAGTCCAGCATCTGCAACGTCAGCGCATCATGTGATCGGTCCATGGGTCTCCTCGCTTAACAGAGATGGTAGCTCTCAGTATCGTCTCATGTGGGCAGATCGGCAAGTTGCAGACATTTTGTTTTCAAGCCCTTGAAGCTCGCTATTGGCCGATTGCGGACCATCGGCGCTTGCATTATTGAGAGATGCCATCACACATTTATCCACAAACCACTTATTCATCTATCAGTTTGGTTGTGGGCCAAATCGTTCAATCATGAAGTTGATGAAGCTGGACAGCTTTGCCGTCAGTTTACGTTCGGGCAAATACACAAGATGTATAGGATTTGACGGTGAGGGTAAGTCGGGAAATAGTCTGATCAATCTTCCTGCGGCGATATCCTGATCGACCATCATCGCTGGTTGGAAAATGATCCCCAGGCCCGCGAGCGCGGCTTCACGTAGGGCGATACCGCTGCCGCTGATATCCAGTCGGCCAGGTACGCGTACGATCTGTTCGGAATCATCCAGGAGAGTGAAACGCCAGTCACGTTTCAAGCCACTGACAAATCCGATCGCAATACAGTGATGTTGTTCCAGATCCTTGGGGGTTGTTGGCGTCCCATGTCGAGCAAGATACTCAGGTGATGCGCAGGCAACGAGGGACGAGCGACCCAGCGGCCGAGCGATCAGATTTGAATCAGCAAGATCGCCGATACGGATTGCTGCTTCAAAGCCTTCATCAGCAAGATCGACGAATCGATCATTCAGTGCCAACTCCACTTGCACGTCTGAATGAGCGTCAAGGTACTTGCCTATCGCCGGCACAAGCAGCATCGTACCGTACATCACTGGCACGCTCACACGCAAACGACCGCGTGGCCGTTCACGTATATCGCGAGCATCGCCTTCCGCAGCCTGAACTTGCGCCAAAATGTTGACGCACTGTTCGTAGTAATTGCGGCCTGTGTCTGTCAGGCTTTGCTGGCGTGTAGTGCGGTTAAGCAAACGCGCGCCAAGCCTGTCTTCAAGCGAACGGATGTGGTTACCCACCATTGTTGCGGTCATTCCGCTGCCTTCCGCCGCCGCAACAAAACTGCCACGTTCGACGACCCGGGTGAAGATCGACATGCTAACGAAACGATCCATTCGCAAGCCCTGATTATGAATGTAATAAAAGAATCGTAGTTTATTAAATAAATTGATGCAATCACAATCCCTATTGCGCCGTCTGGGGCGATATATAGGGAGTTAATTGATATGAATCTGCAAAATAAGAAAGTCGTGATAGTAGGTGGAACATCAGGTATTGGTTTTGCAACTGCACGAGCAACACTGCTGCAGGGGGCAGAAGTCGTGGTGTCGTCTTCAAAAAGGGAAAAGGTCGAAGCCGTCATCGCCGCATTGGGAGTGGGGGCAAATGGCGTGGTGGCAGATGTGAACAACGCCGAATCCATGGGCCGGTTATTCAAAGAAACCGGTTATTTCGACCATCTGGTTTATACGGCTGGAGAAAGCCTGCTGTTCGGTAATTTGGACCGTATTGAAATGACCGCCGTACGCAACGCATTCGACGTACGCGTGTTTGGTGCAATTGCTGCGGTCAAAGCGGCTCTGCCCTATATACGGCAAGGAGGTTCCATCGTGCTGACCAGTGGCATCGCCAGTGCCAGGGCTCCCAAAGGTTTGACAATTGGCGCCAGCATTTGCAGCGCGATGGAAGGTTTGACCCGCGCACTGGCAGTTGAACTTGCGCCGCTCCGCGTCAATATTGTCAGTCCGGGTTTTGTTCGTACACCCTTGTGGTCAAACATGCCGGAGAGTGACCGAGAAGCAATGTACCAACAAGCCGGCTCGGCGTTGCTAGTCGGACGAGTCGGCGAGGCCGACGAGATTGCCCAAGCCTACTTATATTTGATGAACAACACGTTTGTCACCGGACAGACCGTCGTGATTGACGGTGGCGGCGTTCTCGTCTGACCGTATTTCACTCGAGATGGCCATTCTTCATTTGGCTCCGTTGACATCTTGTCTGGATCTCTAAGCCCGATGGCGAGTTCGAGTCCTGCAGCCCGGCGCCTGTTTCCAAAAGGCTCTTCGACCGGAGAGCCTTTTTATATTTTTCCGTAACCGTTGAATTGTTCAACGACGGTTGCTGGCCGACTCCGAAATTCGTGACAATGACTCCGCTACTTTTTGATGAGAACGATAATTCCGCCCGCGCCGGCATTGTCTTTGTTGACTCCCTTGAGGACGTTGTTGCTGACCTTGTTGAGCGTGTAATTGTCTGCGTTGTAGTTGCCACTACCGGAGACGTACACCGGGTTACTGCCATTGATGGAGATCGTCTCGCCCTGCACAGTAATCAGCGCATCTTCCTGAATCTGCTTGGTGACGCCATTGGAGGTATACGACAGCACGATGACGCCACGGAAGGCGCCATTGCCGACGGCGTTGGTCACGCGCACGGTACCGTTTGCCGAGTAGCCGCGCGCCGTGGTGTAATCCAGCGTCCACTCGCCCAGCATGGTAAATGCGTTGCTATCTTGCTTCGGCGTTTTTGCATTGGCTTGTTTGTCGTTCGCCTTTATCGTATCGCAGCCCCACGCGCGCACGATACAGCTCGATCCACCCTGGCTTCGGCATTCGGACAGGGCTCGCTGTTGCACGACGGCGCTGGTGGCTGCACCCTGCCACCATCCGTAGACGGTGGAGCCGGCAGCCTGATCGGCAGCAAATGCGGCGCATTGGTTTTCAAAGCGTTTCACGATGCTGCAATCCGGGCCACACTCTCTTTTCGCACGCTCATCAGCGACGCCGTACGACGGATGGTTGAAAGAGAATCCGTATTCCTTGCCCTGCAGCGTATCAATGGCCAGTGAGCCAGCCGCGAAAACTGTGCCGGCGGCAATCGCCGCAATGACACCCACCACACCGGCTGCGACCTTTATCAATCCACCACGCATACATTTCCCCTTTTTATTGTTGCCTTCTGTGAAGGCGGCTTTTGCATTATTTTTCGTACCGTTCTGACTGCTGCCAAGCTACCAGTCGCGACTGAGGTCGTCTTTGAAGGCAGCACGGGTCAATTTATCGGAACTGGTGCGCTTAGACAAACATTTCCGTCTGTGAAGCTCAGGTTTGCATGCCGTGGAGAAATTGTTGTGCCGCGGATGAAAGGGCCCGCTCTTATCAGGGCATCAATCCTGCAGCCCGATAGCTGTCGAGAACTTCGTCATACACTGCGACGTTGTTCTGCCCGCGTGCCAGCAATTGCGCACCGCCGATCGCGGCAAAGATGCCGAGCGCGCGATGACGGATTGCTTTCTTCTGTTTCGGATCAGGGTTTTCCAGCGACAGCAGCGAAGCAATCCAGTCGATATTTACTTCGTGGAAGCGGTCGACTTCGAGGCTGACCTCGGGCGGAAGATCTTCGCGCTCGGCCGACATGATGCCGCACAGGCACATGCGGTTGTCATCGACCAGCGCCGCGCGAAAGATGTCGGTGTACTTCTTCATGCATGACCGCTGATCTTTGTAGTTTGCCATCAACTCGCCTATATACGCGATGCCGTCCTCGGTATAGCGGCGCGCGATCGCGGCGCCCAGATCGCCCTTAGTCGGGAAGTGATAGTGGACGCTGGCACTCTTGATGCCGACTTCGGCCGCCAGGTCTCGGAAGCTCAGCGCGCTGTAACCGTGCGCCTGCACGGTCTTGCGCGCGACGCTCATGATTTTTTCTCGGGTATCTGTCGCACTCATGGATAAATCTCTCTATCGATAGATAGTTGTTGACAGGCGTATTGTACTTCTTTATTGTCTACCTATCGATAGATAGATAAGTGATTTGAATGTGTCATTCACTCATGCAACTCAATCGAGTAGTTCAACCATGCAGTTCAACCAAGTAGTAGATCCATAGCCCAATAAACAGGAGTTTCAACAATGAAGATTTATGACCGTCCAGGTTTTCCCAATCCCGCCCGCATCCGCATCGTCCTCGCACAGAAAGGCCTGGACGAGCAGGTCACCTTCGAATCCGTGGACCTGATCGGCGCCGAACACAAGCAAGCCGCCTATCTGGCCAAAAATCCATCCGGCGTCTTGCCGCTATTAGAACTGGACGACGGCACTCTCATCTCCGAGAGTACCGCCATCACCGAGTATCTCGATAACCTGGACGGCAATCCGGTCCTGACAGGCCGTACGCCAAAAGAGAAGGCCATCATTCATATGATGCAGCGACGTGCGGAAAGTGGTCTGATCGATGCCGTCGGTATCTATTTCCACCACGCCACGCCGGGACTGGGCAACGATCTGCAAAAGTACAAGAGTCCGGAATGGGCGCATCGCAAGGAATGGGGCGAGCGTGAGCGCGAAAAAGCGCTGCAGGGGATGAGCTACTTTGATCAGGTGCTGCGCACCAGCGGCTTCGTCGCCGGTGAACAATTCTCGATGCCGGACATCACGGTCTTTGCCGGCTTGGCATTTGCTGACGCAGCCGGTATCCCGATTGCCGAAGAACTCACAGCATTACAGGCATGGCGTGCGAAAGTGGCGGAACTACCAGCAGTCAAAAACCGTAGCGGACAAATGTTTGTCGCCGAAGATTTACGCCGTCTCGGATTCTGATCACGTTGGCATGCAGAAATCAGGAAAAGCCCGATAGCCCGGAGGCGGCGTGATCGATAAAGTAACACCTGACATCACGTCGTCTCCTCTCGGTCGAAAGACTGATTCGCCCGCCGTCGGCCCGCGCCGATCGCGGGCTTTTTTATTGCGGGTCAAATCAAATGAGGAATCTGGCCATCGAGATATCGGCCAGGCAGTTGCCGTCAGGCAGCTTTATGCATTTCTCAACACGTCCTTCCTCCACAAAACCAAAACGCTGATACAGGCGCAGGGCAACAGCATTGCTTTCGCGTACCCGCAGCTCAATTTTTTCCACATGCGGATGATGAGCGGCCCAATCAAACAAGGCGGTCATCAAATGGGTACCCACACCACGTCTGGTATATCCAGGATGGACAACGATGGTCAGCGAAAAAACATGGGACATGGAATCCAGCGGCATCGGCTCAAGAAGCGCATGGCCGACGGGTTTTCCATTGATCTCTGCGACGAGATAAATACCGGCGTCAGCCAGCCAGACAATCTTCGACCTGAAGGCAGCCTCAGAAAACTCGTGCGGCTGTGATATCAACAGCCCGGGCGTCCTGCTGGTCTCCTGTTCTGCCAGGCAAAGCACTGCCGCGTCGGCAGGCAGTGCATTTCTGACCGCGATTTCTTGATTCATATCGGGATGAAAACGGGATGAAAAATTAGGTAAGGACAATGCCCCGTATGCGACTACGTCACACGTCTGTCAAAAAGCATCTTTAGAATCACCTCAATCGCGCAATTCAGCATTGCACCTACCGGAGCCGGCGGTCGGGAAACATACCGGCACCACAACATCATTGCGACGTTTGATTGTCTTCAACAACGCAGCAAAGCAGTAGCGCGGCACTGTTTGTTTCAGTCGCCGGCTTTGGCAACGATCGCGCCTTCAATGCCGTTCTTCGCCAGTGACGCGGCGACAAAGCCGGACGCCGCCATCTCTTCGACAAACTTGCTCAGATAAGCAGCCGCTGCATCGCCGCGGGCTTTGGGCACGCCCATCGCCTGGCGGATGACCATGAAGCGCTGCGGCAGAATCCGCATGCCGCCAACCTTTGCCGCGTCTTGCTCAAGCTGCTGCCTGACGCCTGCGGCTACGCTCAGATGCTGGTCGATGAAGCCCTGCACAACCGCCGGAGAGGTGGGGATGCGCACGATAGTCGCCTGATGCAATTCGCGTGTGAGAAAAAGATCGTAGGCGCTGCCCTTGCCGACGGCGACGGTGATGCCCGGCTTGTCGACTTGATCATTGGCGGTGATCGGCGAATCGTTGCGCACGGCGTAGAAACCTTCGATCAATACATAAGGGCCGGTGAAACTGATTTCCTGCGCGCGCTTGGGATCGACGGCAAAAAAGCCGATGTCGGCTTTGTCCTGCTCAATGTTCTCCACCGAATTGCCTGCCGATTTCACCGCCACCAGTTGCAGCGGTACGCCGAGTCGTTTGGCCAACTCGGTTGCCAGATCAACGGACACGCCGACCGGCGCGCCGGTCTTGGGATCGAGGTTCGCCAGTACCGGATTGCCGAGATTGATGGATGCGCGCAAAGTGCCGTGCGGCGCAAACCGGGCGACCAGCGATTGATCAGCTTGTACGGAGGAGGGCGTGGATTGCGTCATCGTGGTTCCTGAAGTTTGTGCCTGCGCGGCAGAGTTGCATGTCAGCAGAATCGCCAGCAGCGACAATGCTGATGCCGCCGCAGTCCGGTTCCTTCGTGTCGTCAATGTCTTCATCTTGGCGTGGCCTCGTTATACTCAGTTTTGTTTATTCGTCTTGTCTGATGCACAACTGATGATGACACAACCCTGCGAACCGCGCCGCCGCAGATCAGGAAGCGGTCAGGCAAACACGCTGCGCCACCAGGCGATCGCACGGGTGAGGAAGCTTTCTTCCTCTTCAAAGAGATAAGGCTTCTTCACGCGCAGGCGCTCCAGAATTTCCTTCTCGTCTTTTTCCTTGACCGTGCCGTACGCGATGCCCAGTTTCAGCAGGCTGCGCAGCGCGCCCAGTTTTTCGTGGGCGACGCTGCCGCGGGCATGTTCAACCGCAATCTTGGCGTCGTGCAGTTGTTGCGCCAGCGATGCAGCAAGCCGCCATGCCGGTGTCTTCAGTTTCTCTTCCACGTGGGCGATGCTGACCGCCGACGATTTGATCTGCGCCGCCAGGATGTCGATTTGCGATTCATCGCCTTTGGCCTGTTTGACAATGGCCGTGGCCCAGGCCTTGGACGCTGCGGTCAGGTCGTCTGAGCCCCAGTCCTGACGCACAGCGATATGGAAGCCGTAGTTCGACGCCTGCGAAATCAGGATCGCCACCACGTCCGGAAAATCTTTATCCAGCGCGCGCTTTGCCCACGCGTACTGTCCCGACATCATCAGATGCTGCACGGCTTCTTCAGTCAGGAAGGTCGTGTTGTCTGATAGTTTTGCCAACAAAAAACTGTCGAACGACGGCGAGACAAAGCCCGAGTCGCACTTCAAGGACAGGCGGATGAAGTTTTTGAACTCGCGGTCCAGCGACTCATAGACTTCATCCTTGACGTTCATGTTGATTTTTTTCATGTTCTTCTCCCGGAGTACTGCCGTGCACGTTAAGACTTTAGTTGCGAATCCTTCAATGTCAATCTTTGCGCCGGTTTGAAGCAGAGAGACAGATGACGGCGAAGGTTTCGCACTGGATTTTTGTTAACGGCAAGTATGGAGGAGAACTTTATCGCAGGAAATATTTTCCGCACAATAAATCGGCAATAAGCCAGCAATAAGTTCGCAATCCGTCAGAGAGTGATGACTAAAAATAAACACCGGAAGGGTAACCAGGTCTTGCACGTCCGTGCCCGGCGTATACGCGGTGCGCATCTCCTGCGCATATGCGTCGCGGAAATAGGCGAGACGCGCTTGCCGATCAGCGTTGCGAAGAAAGGTGTGCCGAGCGACAAATCAATCTCCTCGTGCTGACGATGCGGTGCGCTTTCTCGCCGCAGCAACACGCTCCAGAATTTCAAAGATCGCCATCCCGGCCAGCATGGCAATCGTGAACAGCACCGGCTTCATGCTGCCCGTGGTCAGAGATGCCAGCGCCGGACCGGGGCAATAACCGGCAAGTCCCCAGCCAGCGCCAAACAGCAGCGCACCGGCGATAAGGCGGCGGTCGATGCGGGTGTCCGTCGGCAGGCGCAGGGGTGCGCCCGTCAGCGATTGTTTTCTTGTGCCGATAAAGCGAAACACCGGAAACTCGATCAGAATCGCGCCGGCCATGACGAACGCCAGCGAAGGATTCCAGTTGCCGGCCAGATCCAGAAAGCCGGTTACTTTTGCAGGATCGGTCATGCCCGATACGATCAGTCCGATACCGAAAATTAATCCGGCGATGAGTGCCGTGACGATATGCATATTGTCCTCCTCAGCCGAGCACATGGCGCACGACAAACACGGTGACGAACCCGGCTGCCATGAAGGTGATGGTCGCCGCCAGCGAACGCACGGATAGACGCGACAAGCCGCATACGCCGTGTCCACTGGTGCAGCCCGAGCCGTAGCGCGTACCCAGTCCCACCAGCAAGCCGGCGATGATCAGCGTCGGCGTGCCGGCTTCGATGGTGACCGTTGGCAAGGATGCCGCAAGACCATATGCCAGCGGCGCACCAATCAGTCCCGCGACAAACGCCACGCGCCAGAAGACATCTCCCTTCGATGGCCGCAATAGTCCGCCCAGGATGCCGCTGATACCGGCGATCCGGCCGTTGAGCAAAATCAATAACGCCACGGCCAGCCCGATCAGCAGTCCGCCGGCAAGAGAAGTCCAGGGTGTGAAGCCCGCCCAGTCGATAGTCATGTGGTTGTCTTCCTGAATAGAGAGCGTCCGGAGAATGCGGCCCCGGCGCGACGCCAGCAGCATCATGGCATAAGTCTGATGTTGCGGATGCGAGAAGACAAGCGCGACTTATCTGGCGGACGTCTTTGCCGGTGTGCCCATCTGCCGCAAGGTCTTCTCGTTGACCGAGTCCTGAATGGCGGCAAGGGTTTGTTCCAGATGCTGTTTGACGATCTTTTGCACCAGCCGGCCGTTTTTCTTGTTGAAGCCTTCGAGGATCATGCCGTGTTCTTCGTTGTCCACTTGCAGTATCTTGGGATGCATGAAGATGGACAGCGAGACATAAGGCTCGGCAACGACGAGTAGATTCTTGACGATCTCATAGAGCCGCGAGTCTTCTTCGCTCATCATCAGCTTGATGTGAAATTCACGATTGAGCGCCGACCATCGATGCGGATCGGTCGAGGCGCACATCTCTTCATGAATGGTGTTCGCCGCTTCCAGCGATTCAGGGGAGATCGAGCTCACCGCCTTCTTGGCCAGCAGCGGCTCCAGCGCGATGCGCAGTTCGTAGATTTCAGCGACGTCCTTGACGGTCAGCCCTTTGACCACTACGCCCTTGTTGGCGTCGATCAGCACCAGACCTTCCGAGCGCAGACCGCGAAAGGCTTCGCGCACCGGCGTGGTGCTCACTTCAAAACGTCTGGCGACTTCATCCTGTCGCAGCTTGTCGCCGGGGCGGTATTTGCCGGCGAGGATGTCGTTTCTCAGCAGGCTGAGAACCTGTTGTTCGATAGTCTTGAAGGCTTTCGGCATGCGCGGTTTCTATTGGATGTCTCGGCTGGCAGGCGGTATTCATTCACCCGCACTTGGCGGCTCAATGGCTTGAGCTCTGTCTTTGGTACTACGACTGTATTTTGTCTTGCATGGCGGGCCGGCGCAAGCGCTGCACCAGCCCGCCATCATCAGAGTGATGCCGGCTTCATCGACGGCAGGATCGTGCTCAGCCACTGGCCGGTTTGCAACAGGGCCAGATCGCCATCCGCGCGTCCGATCAGTTGCACGCCGTACGGCAGGAAGTCCGTCGAAAATCCCGACGGCGTCGTCACCGCCGGTAAACCGAGCAGCGTCGCCGGTGCGCAGAAAGACGCGTCGCCGGTCTTCTCCAATCCCTTCAACGCAGTCGTCGGTGAAGTGATCGTCATGATCGCGTCGAGATCTTTCAACAGCGCATCGCGACCGGCGCGCAGCACGCCGACCTGCTCGATCAAGCCAAGGTAAGTCTCTTTGGAAATCGTTGCACCGCGGCTCACCAGCTCGCGCGTGTAAGGGCCGGCCAGCGCTTCGGCATCCTTGATGTCGTCGTAGATGGCGGCGCGCGCCTCGTAGGCGAGCACGTCCACCACCAGCTTGTTGAGATCGCGGATATCCATGCCCAGATCTGCATCGACGCATTCCACGCCCAGCGCTTCCAAACGGCGCACTACGGCGTCAAAGTTTTGCTGCACATCGCCTTCCACCTGCGCCCATTGCGAGGAGCGATAGACGCCGATCTTGCGCGGCTTCACGCCTGCAGAAAACGCCTTGGCCGATGCCGGCGCGGCAATTGCGTTGTCGCGTGCGATGACTGCGTGGCAGACCGCCGCCCAGTAGAAGCTCGATGTGATGAAGCCCAGATGATCCAGCGTCGGCGCCAGCGCATGCACGCCCTCGGTCGGGATCAGTCCGAACGTCGGTTTGTAGCCCACCGCGCCGCAGTACGACGCCGGACGAATCACCGAACCGACGGTTTGCGTGCCCAGTGCGATCGGCACGATGCCGGCGCCCACGGCTGCCGCCGATCCGCTCGACGAGCCGCCCGGGCTGTGTCCTGTATTCCATGGATTGACGGTGGCGCCCGGATCGCGCCAGGCGAATTCCGTGGTCACCGTTTTGCCGAAGATCACCGCGCCTGCCGCGCGCAGCCTGGTGACGATCCAGGCGTCCTTCTGCGGCTGATAGCCTTGAAAAATCTTCGAGCCATAGGTGGTCGGCATGTCCGCCGTGTCGATCAGATCCTTGACGGCTACCGGAATGCCGGCGAGGGGGCCTGTGCCGGCGTTCACGTCTGGATAAGCGTCGGGACGATAGGTGAATGCTTTCAACGTGCCGTCGATGCGGTCCGCCGTCGCGACCGCTGATGAGAGTGCCGCCTGGTTTGTCTCTTGCGTGTGTGATGTGCTCATGATCTGCTCTTCAGAATGTGCGGCCTGCGGATGCGCACCGCTCGCAGGGAATGGCCAAGTTGCAGACCGGGCGAACAACGCGCGCCGGTCTGCGGACTTGTGTTGCTACTCAGCTACCAATTACTTGCTTACTTTTTCGGCAAAGCTGTTGTCCACAGCGCTATCGTAAGTGACTTCGCCTGCCTTGATGTTGCCGATGGAAATCTGCAGATCAAGACCAGCCTGGAACGCCTGTTTGGAAATCGATGGCGTTGCCGGATAGATCTTCTGATCCAGCAGACGCTTCACGGCCGCTTCCACCACGCTCTTTTCCAGCGAAGGGAATTCCGCCACCGCCACACGATACGCCACTTGCGGATTGGTCTGCATCAGCTTCTCGGCATCGGCGATGGCGCTCACAAAACTTTGCACCATTTGCGGACGCTTCTGGATCGTCGACTTCAGCGTATCGATGGTCGAGAACGCATACACGCCGTCATACTGTTTGGCGAAGTCATAGACGATCTTGTAGCCGTTCGCCAATGCCTGTTCCACCTGCGGCTGATACAGCGTCGCCGCGGCTGCGCGGCCGGCCGTCACCGGCGAGATTTCGGTACCGATGGAGACGGTGTTGAGCTTGACGTTGGACAAGCCCTTTTCCTTCAGCAGATTTTGCAGCAGGTAAGTGCTGGTCGACGGCGGCAATGCAGCCGAGATGGTCTGGTCCTTGAGATCGGCGATTGACTTGATCGGCGAATTTGGCGGCGCCACCATCCACACCGGTACGCCCGACACGACCATCGCCACGTTCACCAGCGATGCGCCCTTGAGGTTGGCCAGCACCGCCGTCATCGGATCCTGCAGCGAAAAATCCGCATGCCCGCCGATCACCGCCGCCACGCCCTGTGCACCGCCGCCGGCAGTCACCTTCTGCACTTCCAGTCCGTGTTTGGTGAACAGGCCTTCATTCATCGCCACATACAGCGGCAGATATTGAATCGACTGGAAGGCCTGATAGATCACCGCCTTCTCGGCGGCATTGCTGACCGGCGCGGCAACACAGGCCGCAGCAATCAGGGTGGCGCCGAGCAGACGGCGGGCATGCTTGAATGTGAAACTCATTGTTCTGTTTTCCATGAAACGATCCTCTCTTCGATTAATTGGACAACCCAGGTAAGAACTGCGGCCATCAGCGTCAGAATGATGACGCCCAGCCAGACACTATTAAGATCGAACAGCGAGCCGGCGACGAACACCGCATGTCCCAATCCGTTTTCTGAAGCAATGAATTCACCCACCACCGCACCAATCAGCGCGAAGCCGATGTTGATGCGGAAGATGGAGAAAATCCACGGGATAGACGCCGGTACGATCAGCTTCTTGAAGATCATCACGCGCTGCGCCTTGAACGATTTGAAGAGGTTCAGCAAATCCTTGTCGACTTCCTGTGCAGCCGCGCAGGAAGAGATCATCGCCACCGCAAAGGTCGAGATGCCGGCCAGCCAGATTTTCGACACCATGCCCGAGCCGAACCAGATGATGATCAGCGGGCCGAGCGCGATTTTTGGAATGCTGTTGAGCAGGATGGAAAACTGCTCGACGATGTCTGAGGTGCGCGGATAGAACCACAGCACCAGTCCCAGCACGATGCCCAGACCGCTGCCCAGCACCAGCCCGAACAGCGTCTCGAACAGCGTCACCCAGGTGTCGTACAGCAGTTGTCCCTTGGTGAAGCCGATCACGGCCGAACGATAAATACCCAGCGGCGAACCGAGCAGCTGACCGTTGATCAGATTGGCCTGCGCCGCCATCTGCCACAACACGACCAGCACAATCAGGATGGTGGTGACGATCATCGTCGCGCCATTGTTCTTTCTTTTCATGAGATCCCTTTCTTCACTCGGTTCGGCTTAAACGCTTGCGTGCGCGACATCGCTCGCACGCAAGGCATTCCAGATTTCCTTGTGAAACAAGGGAAACTCCGGCGCACCGCGCGCCGTCACCGCATCGCGGTCGCCATCGGTGATGCCGTCGACGGTGAGCAGGATTTTTTCTTCGCGCGTGATCTTTGCCGGACGTCCGCCGAGCACCACGATGCGGTTGCTCATGGCGATGGCTTCATCGATATCGTGCGTCACCAAAATGACGCTGGTACCTTCGGTGCGGGTGAGGCTGATGACATCGTTCTCCAGCATCAGCCGCGTCTCGTAGTCGAGCGCTGAAAAAGGTTCATCCAGCAGCACCACTGACGGATCCGCCAGCAGCGTGCGCGTCAGGGCGACGCGCTGTTTCATGCCACCCGACAGCGAATGCGGATAAGCGTTGGCGACCGACTCCAGGCCATAGCGGCCCAGCATTGCTTTGGCGCGCGTGCGATCAGCCTCGGTCACCGGACGATGCAGCTCGATACCCAGCACGGCGTTCTCAAGAATCGTGCGCCACGGCAGCAGCAAATCCTTCTGCAACATGTACGCGATGCTGCCCGGCGTGCCGTCGGCTTTTTCGCCTAGCGCGATCTTGCCGGCGCTCGGTGTCAACAGGCCGGAGATCAGGTTGAACAGCGTGCTCTTGCCCGCACCGCTGCGACCGACGATCGCCACGATCTCGGCTTTGCCCACCGTGAAATTGAGGTTTTGGAAAATACGAATCTCTTCACCGTTGGCCTTGATGAAGGCGTGGCTCAGATTCTGGACTTCAAGACGGTTCTCCAACATTTGCTCCGTAAAAAAGTGCCGGCGTTGCGCAGGCGAATGAGTCAAAAGTGTTGCCGATGTTTCTCAAAGAAAATTATGCATAATGCATAATGTACTTCGATAAGCAGGGCCATAAGCAGAAGACGTGCCAGAAAATGCAATCAACTGGGCACCTGAAAATCGAACCGGCGTGAGGCCTAGAAGTGGCGCGGAGTAAGGCTTCAAAGCCGATGGAGATGTAAAGGGAAATGCGCAAAAACGGTGAAGACGACAGTTGCCGGAATGGATAGAAAACGTGCACGGAATGTGTGCGGAGATGTAAAGACAGGCGCGCAATCCCAAAGATGGCGCGTCGCAGAGACGGCGAAATGATGACGTATCGGGGGAGTTGCCGGAGGGTACTTCAGACAGCCGGCGACGGGCTGATGATGCCCGCCGCCGTATTTCTGTCTTACTTTTTTCGCATTGCTAATGACTATTTAGCGTAACGGCACATTGATCCCCAGCAGCACCGACGAATACCGCCCCTGCCCGACATTCAGATTGCTGCTGTAGTCGACGATCAGCGATGTCCCGTTGGACAGCAGCAAGCGCATGCCCAGGCCGGCGGTCCAGTTGCCGGTGAAGCTGTCGTCCGAGCGGATCACATAGGCCGGGCCTGACGACGCCAGGTCGGCGTACGAAATCCCCGCTTCGCCGGCGCCGGAGAACTGGCGGCGGTATTCAAGCCGCGCACGCGGCGTCCACATGCCGAAACGGCTCAGATATTGGCCTTCGGTACGCAGGCCGAACGTACCGCTGCTGGTGCGCACGCGCTGTTTGAAATAGGTCAGCGCGTTGTTGCCGGCGGCCGCTTCGGTATATTGCGCCAGCGTGGTCGACGTCAGATCGACCTTGCCGTACGGCGACCACATCCAGCTCTCGCCGCGGAACTCATAGCCGCTCGACAGCGCGACGAACAGTTGCTTGCCGCCGCGCTGACCGGTGGCGAAGCTGCCGTCGTCGGTGACGTAGCGCGTCGAATCGAAATTGAGCGCGCCATAGCCGAGCATGCCGTCGATGAAAATATTCGGCGTCGGCCGCACACTGCCGTAGACGGTCGCGACCACGGCTTGTCCGATGGTCTTGCTGCCGTTGTCGCCGATATCGCTGCGATCGCGGCTGTAGCCGGTGCCCACGCCGATCGTCAGCTGATCGCTCAGACGATAGTCGGCGCCCATGCTGACACCGTTGGTGGTGAAGCGGAATCCTTCCTGTTGACCGTTGCTGTTGCGCTGGCCGAAGTCGACCGTACCGGCGATCCACAGCGACAACTCCTGCCGGCTCTGTTCACGCTTGGATGGCAATTCAGGTAGTGCGGCAAGATCTTTGCTGCTTTCTGCAACCGGCTTTGCCTCGGGTTTGTTCGCCTGACTCAGCAGCGGCCAACCCACTTTGCGCATGCCGGCCTGCAGCGGTGAACCGACCACGCGATCCACTTCGTCTTCGTTCCATTGCGCCAGCAGCGGCTTGACCGGCGCCGTCGGCTGTCCAAATCCCAGACCGAAACTCGATGGCGCCCAACCGGTGCCGTGCAGGCTTTCCAGGCGGCGGCTGAAGTTGCCCAGCTGCGCGGTGGCGAAACGGCTTGCGGTCTGGCCGTGCGCGGCGACCAGTCCCTTGACCTGCGGATCGTTCGCGGCATTGGTGCGGGCGCCGACGGTGATTGTGATCGTTGCGGCAGCGGACGGCCCCGAGGCATTGCTCAGCGTAAAGGTGACCGTGGCGATGCCGGAGAACGCGGCCGCCGGCGTGAAGTTCAGGCGATAGGACGGGCTGCCTGAACTGGCGGCGTTGACCATGGTGGCGGTGCCGGCGGTTGCCGGATTCACCGCGACGATGGCCGCGGCAGTGAACGGACCGCCGGTAGCGCCGGCCGTCACATCTACCGTGGCCGTGACACCCGCAGCGACGGCGACGCTCTGGTTCGATGCGACCGGCACGGCGCTGGCGCTGACGGTGGCGGTAACGAGCGCAGATGCGCCGAATACGTTCGACAGCGTGTAGGTGAATTGCACATTGCCGGTGAAACCGGCGATAGCGGTGTAGACGATATCGGTGCCGTTGACCACGGCGCTGCCGGAAGCGGGCGCACCGACGATCGTCACCGTTGTGATCGGACCGTTAGCGGCAGCAGCGCCGACATGCAGCGTCACCGACTGGCCTGCCTGCACGCTGGCACTCTGCGGCGGCGAGGTCGGCACTGCCAGCGCCGTTACCGTAACGCTGACCGTGGCTGGGGACGAGGTGCCGCCCGGACCGGTGGCAGTGTAAGTAAAGCTGTCGCTGCCGAAATAATTGGTGTTGGGTGTATAGATAACACCGAGACCGCTGACGGTGGCGCTACCGTGCAGCGGCGTGGTAACGATGGTGATGCTGGTGATCGTGCTGGTGTCGTTGTTCGTGACAGGAATCGTCACCGCCTGATTGGCGTTCGTGGTGGCGCTATCGGCCACGGCGACCGGTACCGCCTGGCCGACTGTCAGCGTGAAATTCTGCGACTTGGTCACCGGCGTCGGCGTGCTGCTGTCGGTGGCCGAAGCGGTCAACGAGAAGCTGCCGTTTTGCGTCGGCGTGCCGGAAATGGTCGCGCCGGTAGTGCTGGTGCTGTAGGTCAGGCCTGTCGGCAAGCCGGTCACAGTGATGGTGCTGTAGGGCGCGGTGCCGCCGCTCCAGGTCAGCGTCTGACTATACGCGGTTCCTTGCCTGGCGCTCCATGTCGTGGACGGCGTGATGATCACCGTCGGCGCGCTGATCGTCACGGTCACTGTTGCCACCGCCGAGGTGCCGACCGCATTGGTGGCGCTATAGCTGAAGGTATCCGTGCCGCTGTAGCCGGCCGTCGGCGTGTAGGTGAATCCCGTGACGCCGGAGGGTGCCGCCGAGCCGTGTGCCGCCGCCGTGGTAATGCTCAGCGAGGTTGGTGTGCCGCCGGTGATCGATACCGGAATAGCATTGTTGCTACTGCTGTAGCTGACCGCGGCGGTGCTGTTGGCCGTCACCGGTTTGCCAGCGCCGACCGTGCCGCTGTAATTGATCGTTGCAGTGACGCTGTAGTTATCGGCGGAGGTTACCGAAAAATTGTACGCACCGGCAGCCGTAGGCGTACCGCTGATGAGACCGGTGCCCGAGACGTTCAGGCCGGCCGGTGTTGCGCCCGCCGTGACGGTATAGGTATAAGGCGAGGTGCCGCCGGAAGTCGACAGTTGCTGCGAGAAAGCGATGCCGACCTGAGGCGTGGTCAGCGACGACGGCGAGATGCCCAGTGTCGGATTGCCGACCGCCAGCGTGTAGTTGTTGGAGGTATTGAACGGCGCGCCCGCTCCGGTCGAACTGTCCTGGGTTTTGAGCGTGAAACTGAAATTGCCGCTCTGCGTCGGTATGCCCGATAGTGTTCCGCCAGTGAGCGTCAGTCCGTTGGGCAAACTGCCGGCGATCACGCTGTAGGTATAAGGCGACGTGCCGCCGCTGCCGGTAAACGTCTGCGAGTAGGCAAGGCCGACCATGGCGCCGGACAAGGCGGCACCGGCAGGCGACAAGTTCAGCGCCGGCGGCGACACGGTGATCGATACGGTCGCTGTGTTGGATGTGCCGATGGCATTGGTGGCGGTGTAGGTGAACGAGTCAGAGCCAGCATAACCGGCGGTCGGCGTATAGCTGAACGACGTCGCGCTGAGCACGCTGACCGTGCCGTGCGACGCGCCGGAGGCCACGGTCAGCGATGCTGCAGTGCCGCCGCTGGCCCCGATCGATGCCGCAATCGTGGTGGCGCTACTGCTGCCGGTGTTGTAAGCGACCGCAGCGCTGGTCGCATTGGCAATCGGTGCACCCTTGCCGATGCCGCCGGAGATCGGCAACGATATGGAGAAGCCATTGCTGTCGGTCGCGGTGACGGTGTACGAGTAGTTGCCGGAGACGGTCGGCGTGCCGGTGACGGCGCCGGTGCTGGCCGACAAGCTCAACCCGGCGGGCAGGCTGTTGGTGGTGACGGCATAGGTGTAAGGAGAAGTGCCGCCACCGGCGACGAACTGTATAGTGGGCGCGGGTACATTACGTTCCAGATTGACGCTATTGGCACTAAGAGTGAGTGTGGGCGCTGCCACGGTCAGCGTGTAATTGCGCGAACCGGTGACAGCGGTGCCGGTGGAACTGTCGGTCGCAGTGATCGTGAAAGAAAAGGTTCCTGCCTGGGTCGGCGTTCCCGACAGCGTCGCCGTACCGGCATTGAAGCTCAGGCCGGTAGGCAAGGTGCCGGTCTGGCTGTAGGTATAAGGACCGCTGCCGCCGCTGGCGCTGAACGACTGGCTGAATGCCGATATCGTCGTCGCGTTCAATGAGCTTCCGCTGGGCGACACCGTGACCGTTGGCGCCGTCATCGTCACGCTTACGGTTGCCGGCGCCGATGTGCCACCCGCATTGGTGGCGGTGTAGGTGAACGAATCCGGGCCGTTGTAGCCGATGGTCGGCGTGTACCTGATCGTCGTGCCGCTGATGAGGGTCGCGCCGTGTAGCGGTGCCGTGGGGACCGCCACGGAAGCCGTCGGACCGCCGCTGAGCGACAGCGTCGCCGCATTGAGGGTGCTGTTGTAATTCACGGTCATACTGACCGGGCCCGCCACCGGTGGCGGCAGGGGGTCGATCGTCATGCTGTAGTTGGCCGTCGCGATTGCGGGCGTGCCGGAAGTGCTGTCGGTGACCACGATCCGGAAGGTGGCGGTGCCGGCCGTGGTCGGCGTGCCGGAAATCACACCGGTTGAGCTGATGCCCAAGGGCGTGCCACCTCCCGGAAAGTTAGTGGTGTCCATCGCATAACTATACGGCGCAATACCGCCGCTGGCGCTCATTTGCTGCGAGTAGGCGACGGTCGCAGTGCCATTCGGCAGCGTTCCCGGCGAGATGCTTAGCGTCGCCGCGCCGACATTCATCTGATAGGGCTTTGTGAACGTATTGGGAGTCGCCGCCGAGTCGGTGACCTTTACCGAAAAATTATAGCCGCCGGAGGCGGTCGCTGAGCCGCCGAAGGCGCCGGTTGAATCGAAGGTGATGCCGGGGGGCAGCGATCCGGCGACCAGCGCATAGGTATAGGGCGCGGTGCCGCCGGTGGTGCTCATCTGCTGAGAGAAGGTCTGGCCGACGGTCGGATTGCCGGACGCGGCTGGAGACAAGGTCAGCGGCGAAACCGGCGCATTCACGGTGATATTGAAGGTGATGGTGTTGTTGCTCTCATCCTTGGCGGTGAACGAATCCGAGAGTTGGCCGTTGCCGTTGTTGGAGTATGTAATGTAGGTATTTCTGTCTCCCGTCGCAGGGGTCGCCGCGACGATACTGCCATTCGCGGGATTCGTCAGGATGCCGTTCCATCCGGTCTGTGAACACGTGTCGAAATGCAGCTGAATTTGCTGGCCTGAGGCGACCGTCCCGGTGATTGTTCCGCAGGCAGAAACGCCCTGAGCAGAGACAGGGTTGAACCAGCTCGCCAACATCATCAGCATGAGCGTCGTCATCATCGCAACGACGCCTGAGCGCACAGATCGCGCAGCGATGCGCGTATGCCACCATGGTGACATCAATGACGATGAAAGAACGCGACTTGCGGCGCCGGTGGAACTAGGTTGAAACATGCATCCCCCTGGATGATCGTGCGAGTTTTTTGAAGCCGGTGTTCGCAATCTGATGTCGCTGCCGCCGGGTTGTTGTCGGTGAAAACGGCATGCGTGAATACACCGGAGAGGCGAAGCTGCGCTCTCAATTTCTTACTCTGCTTCCGTGCCGGGCAGGCATTGCCGGATGAAGCCGCGAATGTGACGAACGTGTGACGAACGTGTGACATCACGCTCCGGAAACCCTTGCGGGTTGTGCCGTGGCGGCCTTGTCTGTATTCGCAGACAGTCTGGTTTCCGCACGCGAGTGTAGTCCACTTTTTTCTCGGGACTTGACCGCATGTCTCACTTTTTGGGATATCGAAAAGAAAAAAATATCTGATGGGATTTGGCTTGACGCGGCAATACGCGATCCATATGCTTTGCAAAAATTCAGCAATCGCAGCGTCATGAAAACCAGAGCGAGAACGGCAATGTTCGATACTGTGACGATGGATTTTTTCATCCGACCGGGAAGGTTTGTCATGTGATCGGAAAATCCGGACGCACCTCACTGCCAATCGGCGACATTGCAATTGCACAGCTCAGGGAGAAGAAGAAAATGGATGGCGAATACTATCTGGGGCAGATCATCACGACGTCCTTCGGTTTTGTGCCGAAAGACTTTGCTCTTTGCAATGGACAGCTCATGCCGGTGAATGTCTATCAGGCATTGTTTGCGCTTCTCGGCACGCGTTACGGCGGCGATGGCATCCGCACATTTGCCTTGCCTGATCTGCGTGGCAGAACACCTGTCGGCGCCGGGGCATCGATTGACGCAGCATGGCAACCAACTCCGTACGAAATCGGCACACGCGACGGTGCGGAAACAGTGAAGTTGACTGCCACCCAGCTGCCTGCCCACACGCATGACAATATCAATGCGATCAAGACCGGTACCGGCGATTTGCGCACGCCCGTCAACAATCTGCTCGGCGTCAGCTCCGATAAACAGATCTATCTCACCGGGACGCCTGCCACGAAAGTGAAACTTGCCGCAAACGCTGTTATCAGCCGCGGCGGTGGCGCAGGTCACGACAACATGCAACCGTTTCAGGTGCTCAGTTTCTGCATCGCGATACAAGGCATTTTCCCGCCGCGTCCCTGATTCGGTTTCGCCCTAACTACTTTTCAGACAGGACTACCTACCATGCCTAGCCCCATGATTGGAGAAGTTCGCATGTTCGCCTTCGGCCGCGCGCCGGTCGACTGGCTTTTGTGCGACGGCAGTACCAAACGCATTAGTGACTATGACTTCTTGTTCGCGGCGATCGGCACCACCTATGGCGGCGACGGTGCGGAAACCTTTTGCCTGCCCGACTTGCGCGGTCGCGTACCGGTTCATCAGGGACAAGGCGCAGGCGCATCAGGTGCCCTCAGCAATCGCAACATCGGCTCTCAGGGCGGCAGTGAAAAAGTGACTCTGCAAGTCGCTCATATCCCAGCGCATACCCATGCGTTCGAAGTCAGCGGCGACCAGGCCAACAACCTGAAACCCGACGGCGCTCTGCTGGCCAAAGCGGTAGGCGACAACATTTACGTCAAGCCGGAAAACATCAAGACGGCTACGCCGATCTCGACTTCGGACGCGACCACGTCTGTCACCGGCGAATCCAGACCGCATGAAAATACGATGCCGACCCTGACGCTGTCGTATTGCATTTGCGCCAAGGGATTTTTCCCTTCCCGAGCCTAAGGCCGGCAAGACCATCAATACAGGAGCATCGCAATATGGCATTCATCGGTGAAATTCAAATTTTCGGATTCGGCTATGCGCCTCCGGGCTGGGCCTTGTGCAACGGCGAATCGCTCGCGGTAAGCCGCTATACGCCCTTGTTTTCGCTGATCGGCACCAGCTATGGCGGCGACGGCGTCAGGCAGTTTCAGTTGCCTAATCTGATGGGCCGCGCGGCTTGCGGCCAGGGCCAGGGAAACGGATTGTCGCAACGCAGGATCGGCGATACCTTCGGCGCCAACACGGCAGTGCTGGCAGCCGAAAACATTCCGGCGCACGGTCACGGCCTGTCCTTCTTCAACATCCCCACGACAACCGACCCTGTTAGCGGCGTCGTCACGGACAACCGCTCGAACGCGCCGGCCGAGGGCTACAGTCTGGCGCTGCCGGATTCCAACATCTTCTCGAAGACAGCCAGCGACGCCAAGATGAGCAACACGCTGGGCAAGCTCGAAGGGGGAAGCGATGCGCACGAAAACCGCCAGCCGTTCGGTGCGCTGGCGTACTACATCATGACCCAGACTGTTGCCGGGGATGGCGTGTTTCCGGTATTTGACTAGACATGTGCATAGTCCAACATCAGCTCTATGTCTCAGTTGCTTGAACTCAAACCGAGCTTAGCCTCCAGCTGGCAATAGCGACACCCCCAAAGGGTATGCGCCTGTCTGAACGCCTACCCCTGCGCACAAAAAGAAACGCCTGATTTTCATCGAAATCAGGCGTTTCTTTTTGTGCGCTATCCATTTTTCAATGGATAGCGGCGGCAAACTACTACAGAAAAAATTGACAATACCTGCGTCAGTTCAAATGGATTGTGTCTCTGCACAACCGCCTACGCATGCGCATTTCTCAAAGCCGCGAGACCCGTATTTTATTTTCAAAAAGTGAGACGCATGGTCAAGACCTGCTTTTTTGTTCCCCCATAATCGCACGCAGCAATGTCGATAAAACACGATACCAAACCAGTATCGATGGTGAAAAACAAGAGTACGGATTGCGCCTTATCTGACGATCCAGTCTTGTGTGTTCCCCTGAGTCCGTCCCGGAATTGCCCTTGTCCCATCAATGCCGGCGCAGGCAACTAATCGTTGCAGGCCGCCAGGTCATGATGACAGCATCACATGCAGTCAGCAGTCTCAAGTATGCAGTTCATTTCCATCCCCTCAATGAGAGCTAACATGAACCAGACACTACCTCGCGCTACCGAAAAGCACATTCTGCATTTCAGTTCAGCTCCGTTGGCACAAGATGAAGCCCCCCTGTTTTTTAACATCGGCATGCAAAAATATCGCGTGCAGCCACATACGCCGGCGACGCGCGCCGACGCGCGCGCAGACAATCCCTACCTGCGGCTGCTCAAGGACAGTTCTTTCAATCACTACCTCGAAGTCGAGCTGCCGTCCGACTCGGTTGCCACGACCTTTCTGACCCAAGAGGTGCAGATGGATGGCAATCGCGTCGAAAGGCTGGCCGGGCTGTCGCTGCATATCCCGCGCCAGGGCCGTTTGCTGGCGGACGAAAACGCGCTGCGGCGCAACCGCAATAAACTGCATCCAAAACTGGCGCTGCTAGTGCAAAAATACGGGCTTAATTTGCAGTCGCACATTCCCAGCGACAAGTTACACGACCTGAAAGATCCGTACGAGATTGCAGTCGTTCTGATGTATCAACACCCAGGCTTGATCAATCTTAACGCTACCAAAGACGGTGCAACTCCCGAAACCATTTCGCGCCAATGCATCGGCGAAGCGTTGGAACGAAGGAGTCTGATCATCGACAGGATTGCCGAGGCCGGCGACAGATGGTGCTTCCCGATCCCGTTGATGGACGAGGGAAAACAAGTGATCGGCGAAGACGGCAAGCCATGCTATACCGAGGATCTTGATGACGACGTCAAGTCAGCCCTGAGCGCACCGCTGATACTGGCGCTGAAAACAGCACAACAACTGGCCGAGCTGGAAGGCCAGACCTGGAACGTCCAGTTCGGCAAGACGACCGAAGAACACGACGGTCTGAAGGGCGCATCATTACGCGCGTCGGAACCGGCGTTGCGTGCCGATCAAACCAAATGGGCCTCCAAATCGCTCAACAGCACCAATGGCATCAACGTTGAATGGTTCGATTTTCGCAAGCCTGAGGCCGGCGGCTGGTCGGTCAAGGAGACCTGGTCCAGCACCAGTGCCGAGCCGATCACGCCTGAGTTCGTCAGCGCTCTTGCATCAGGCAAGGCGCAGATTGCCGTCAACCAGCAGATCATGGCGATACCTGCCCAGGCTATCGGAGAAAACAACACCGCCCAGTTCATCATCGATACCAAGGACTGGACCAAGTACAAGATTGCACTGTATCTGACCGTAAAGCATGACGACCTGGAGATCAACATCGAGCGAGGCGTGATGATGGCGCCGCACCCGGTGTGGGATATCAAGATTTCCTACCTCAATACGAAGGGTGAAAATATCACCTGCTGGGAGCGCAAACTCAACAACACCAGCACTTACGGCGAATTGCGCGCCACCATTCGCAACGACTGGCTGCGCCATCTCTCTGTCTACGCAGAGTTTTTCAACACCGCCGGAAAAGCCATTGAAGTCAAGCATTGGCCCGATCAGATAAAAGACCCGACCGGCATCGCCAGCAGCATGTTTGACAATCACAAATCGAAAAAATACGTCGGCCTGCTAGGCCCGATCAATACCGTGTTCGGCATTCCACTGCCGGCAGATCCGGAGACCTTGAATATTCCCTTCCCCGAAGACGC
>Ga0209913_1000464_pt1 | contig 34632 bp, 31 predicted proteins | sample PersoiDNA2013203_FD_185805 | JGI IMG/M metagenome (GOLD analysis project Ga0209913, IMG submission 185805) | Permafrost soil microbial communities from the Arctic, to analyse light accelerated degradation of dissolved organic matter (DOM) -... | ecosystem: Environmental > Terrestrial > Soil >... | reverse complement strand
CGTGATCGGCGGCACCGGGGGCGGCCAGCCAGCCCCGGTGCGGCAGGCGGCCCAGCATCACCACGTCCAGCACCCGCAGGTCGTGGGCGGCCTGCTCGCCCTGACCCAGCCAGGCCACCGTGCGGCCGCGTTCACGGGCAGGCCACTGGCGCATCGGGCGCTGCAGCAGGCTGATCTCGCCCTCACAGGGCAGCAGGCCCGCCAGGGCCCGCAGCAGGGTCGACTTGCCGGCCCCGTTGGGGCCCACGATGCTGGTCCAGGCCCCCTGGCGCAGGCCCAGGTTGATGTCGTGCAGCACCGGACGCTCGCCCAGGCGCGCGCTCAGGCCACGGGCCTGCAGGGCCAGCGGCACGGCTGTCATGCGCCGCCCCCCAGGCTGCCCCGGCGGTGCATGAGCCACAGCAGGTAGCTGCCGCCCAGCACCGCCGTCAAGGCGCCCACGGGCAGCTCCTGCGGTGCCGTGAGGCCGCGGGCCAGCACATCGGCCAGCATCAGCAGGCAGCCACCGGTCAGGCTGGCCAGCAGCAGCTGCCAGGCATGGCCCGTCTTGACCAGGCCGCGCACCAGATGCGGTGCGGCCAGGCCGACAAAAGCGATCAGGCCGGTCTGGGCCACCGCCGTGCCGGTGGCCAGCGCCAGCACGGCCACCAGAACAGCGCGCAGAACCCCCAGCGGCAGGCCCAGGCTGAGGGCCGTGGCTTCACCCAGCGACAGGCCGTCCAGCCCGCGGGCCGCGCCCAGCGCCACCAGCGCGCACAGGCACCACACCACCCCCATCAGCGAGGCCGAAGTCCAGCCCACAAAGCCGGTGTTGCCCAGCATGAAGGCCTGCATGGGCTGCATGATCTCGGGCACGCGCAGCAACAGCAAAGAGGTGATGGCACCCAGCACCACCCCCACGATGACCCCGGCCAGCAGCAGGCGCAGGGTCTGTTGCACGCCCCGCGCCAGCGCCAGGGTGAGCAGCACGGCGCCCACCGCCCCGACAAAGGCGGCCCCGGTCAGGCCCAGGCGCATCAGCCAGTCGGACGACAGCAGCAGGTTCAGGGGCCGTTGCCCCAGCCACACCAGCGCAAAGGCCACGCCCAGCGAGGCCCCCGAGGCGCTGCCCAGCAGGTAAGGGTCGGCCAGCGGGTTGCGGAACAGGCCCTGGGCCACGGCGCCGGCCAGGCCCAGCAAGGCCCCGGCGGCCAAGGCACCGAGCGAGCGCGGCAGGCGGATGTCGAGCACGATCTGCCCCGCCAGCGGGTCATCGAACAAGTGGGTCACCAGCTGGAAACCGGTGCTGCCCACGCCCAGGCTGAGCGCCAGCAGGCCGGCCACCAGCAGCACCAGGACGAAGAGCACGGCGGCCGGCCGCCAGGCACGTGGGCTCATGGGGCACGCTCCTGCAGGCAGCGTGCCATCAGGCGTGCGGCCTCGCCCATGCGCGGGCCGGGTCGCACCATCACGTCGGATTCGGCGGCGCTGAAGCGGCAGACGCGGTCTTCGCGCACGGCGCGGATGCGCTCCCAGCCCGGGCGCTGGGCCAGGCCCTCGAAGTTGCGGTCACCGATCATGATCAGGTCGGGGTTGGCGCGCACCACGTACTCGGGGTTGAGCTTGGGAAACGGGCCCAGCGAGGCCGGCACCACATTGCGCGCCCCCAGCCGGCTCAGGGTTTCACCGATGAAGGACGATTCGCTGGCCGCATAGGGCGCGCGATTCACCTCGTAATAAACCCGGGCGTTGCGCACCCGGGGGGGCAGCGACTGGGCCGCCGCCGACACCTCGGCATCGATCTGGCGCCAGATGCGCGCGGCGCCCTGGGCCTCGGGCACCTGAAGCACCACGCCGATCTTGCCCAGCACGCGTTGCACGTCGGCGTAACTGCGCGGCTCCAGGGCCACCACCTTGAGGCCAAGCTGCTCCAGCCGTGGCGTGGCACGGGCCGACTTGGCCAGCAGCACCACATCAGGCCGCAGCGCCACGATGCCTTCGATGTTGGCATCGTCCAGCCCGCCCAGGTGCGGCAGGGCCTGAACTGAAGCAGGCCAGGTGGAGTAGCGGTCCACCCCCACCAGGCGGGCACAGCCGCCCATGGCGCAGATGGATTCCGTCAGCGAGGGCAGCAGGCTGATGATGCGCTGCGGCGGCTGGGCCAGTTGCACGCTGACGCCCCTGTCGTCCTGCAGATCGATGGCGGGCTGGGCCGCCCCCAGGCCGGCGCTGGACACCAGGCCCAGGCTCAGGCCCAGCCACAGCATCAGCCTGCGGGCCAGACAAGGGAAGCGTGGGTGCGTCTTCAAGCGAGCGCCTTCAGGGTCAGGGGCAGACCGGCCGCCATGAGGGTCACGCGGTCGCAGGCCTGGGCCAGGCGCTGGTTGAGCAGCCCCAGGGCATCGACAAAGGCACGCACCTCGCGCCCCATCGGGATGACGCCCAGGCCGATCTCGTTGCTGACCAGCAGCACCGGGCCCGACGCCCGGGCCAGGGCTTCGGCGGCCTCGCTGACGCGCCGCGCCAGCCCGTCGACGCCCACCGCAGCGGCCGGGTCGATGGGCATCATGAGGTTGGTCAGCCACAGGGTCAGGCAATCGACCACCACCAGGGTGTCGTGGCGGCTCAGGCGCTGCAACTCGGCCGGCCAGTCCAGCGGCGACTCGACCGTCTGCAGGCCCGGCACGCGCAGGGCCCGGTCGCTCTGGTGGCGCTCGATGCGCGCGGCCATTTCAGGGTCCCAGGCCTGGGCGGTGGCGATCAGCACGGCCTGGCGCTGCGGCTGGGCCAGCCATTGGGCGGCCTGCAGTTCGGCTCGCGCCGACTTGCCACTCTTCTGGCCGCCCAGGATCAATTCACGGTAAGCGTGGCTCATGGCTGGGCCTCCGGCAGGAACAAGGCCGCCACCGCCTCGGGGGCCGAGGGGAACCAGGCATGGAAGTAGCTGGCCCGCACCGGGCCCAGGCCGTAAACGGCCTCGCCTTCGCTGCCATGCGGCGACACCCCGGGGCGCACGCTGTGGCCCACGGGCTGCAGCGCGGTCTCGCAGCGCGAATGGTGAAAGGTGTGCCCGCGCAAAGCGGCACCGCCCGGGGTGGGGGTCCATTGCTGCGGGCCCAGGGCCACCAGGCGCTTTTGCATCAGCACCTGACCTGGCAGCAGGCCGAAGCCGGCGTGCTGTTCGCCCTCGCGGGTGACGAGGTGGTCGAACAAGGCCATCATGCCGCCGCATTCGGCCCACACGGGACGGCCGGCGGCCACATGGGCCTGCAGGCTCTGGCGCATCGCGTGGTTGCCAGCCAGGGCCGGGCCGTGCAGCTCCGGGTAGCCGCCGGGCAACCACAAGGCATCGCAGTCGGGCAAGGCAGCGTCGGCCAGCGGCGAAAAGAAAACCACCTCGGCCCCCAGCGCACGCAGGCAGTCGAGGTTGGCCGGGTAGATGAAGCAGAAAGCAGCGTCGCGGGCCACGGCCACGCGGCGGCCCGCCAACAAGGGCGACACCGGCACCGGGGCGGCGGGCAGATCGGCCGGGGGCTGCCAGGCAGGCCAGTCGGCCAGCGCGCGCTGGCCGATGGGGGTTGCGGCCAGGGCGTTGGCGGCCGCGTCGAGACGGGCCAGGGCATCGGGCAATTCTGCCGCCTGCACCAGACCCAGGTGGCGCTCGGGCAGGGCCCAGTCGGCACTGCGTGGCAGCGCGCCCAGCCAGGTGGCGGGCTCGCGCAGGCCGTCGCGCAGCATGTGGGCGTGGCGCTCGCTGCCCACGCGGTTGGCCAGCACCCCCAGCCAGGGCAGGCCCGGCTGGTAATGCTGCAGGCCATAGGCCAGTGCACCGAAGGTGCCGGCCATGGCCGAGCCGTCGATCACCGCAAGCACCGGCAGGCCAAAACGGCAGGCCAGGTCACCGGCACTGGGCTGGCCATCGAACAGGCCCATCACGCCTTCGACGATCACCAGATCGCTGTCGGCCGCTGCCTGCTGCAGGCGGGCCGCACAGTCGGCCTCGCCATTCATCCACAGGTCGAGTGAATGCACCGGCCCGCCGCTGGCCAGGGCCAGCCAACAGGGGTCCAGAAAATCCGGCCCGCACTTGAAGGCGCGGACCCGGCGACCCGCCCGGCTGTGCAGCCGCGCCAAGGCCGAGGCGACCGTGGTCTTGCCCTGGCCGGAAGCCGGCGCGGCCACCAGCACCACTGGGGCGAGCGCAGCCATCGGTGCGCTCATCAGCGCGGGGCCCAGATCAGGCCCAGGTACACGCTGCGGCCCGGGGTGGCGTAGGTATTGGCCAGCTGGTAGGACTTGTCGGCCAGGTTGTTGAGGCGGGCCAGCAGCTTCCAATCCGGCGCGATGTCAGTGCTGGCGCGCAGGTTGAACAAGGTGTAGCCGCCCAGCGTCACGGTGTTGGCGGCGTTGTCGAAACGGCGGCCCGACCATTGCGCCTCGGCCGCCAGGTTCCATCGGGCCAGTTGGGTTTCAGCACTGAAGGTGCCGTGCTGGCGCGCGCGACGGGCCAGTTGCTTGCCGGTGACCAGGTCCTTGGGGTCTTGCACATCGAGCGAGCCCCGCAGCAGCACGGAGTCGACGCGCTGCTCGCCCGTGAAGGTCAGGCCTTCGTAGCGCGCATGGCCGGTGTTGGCGTAACAGCCGTAGGGCGATGAGCAGGCGCCAGCGCCGCCGAAGTTGATCAGGTTGTCCACCGTGTTGCGGTAGGCCACCACGCTGAACAGGCTGCTGCCCTGCTGGTAGCGCAGGCCGGCCTCGAGGTTGCGGCTGGTTTCGGGCTGCAGAGAGGCCAGGCCGTACTCGCTGAAGCGCTGGTAAAGCGTGGGCGCGCGGAAGGCCGTGCCGGCCGACACCGTGGCCCGCCAGACCGGTGTGATCGCGTAGCCGTAGGCGGCGCTGCCGGTGTTGTGGCTGCCGAATTCGCTGTCGCGGTCATGGCGCAGGTTGAGCTGCACGGTGTGGGCCTGCCAGCGCAAGCCATAACCCAGGGCCAGGGCGTCTTGCGAGCGGCTGCGGTCGATGGGGGCGTTCTGCAACTGATCTTCACGACGTTCGAGCGCCGCGGTCCAATTGGCCGCACCACGCTTCCACTCGTTCTGGAACAGGTAGCCGCGCACGCGGGTGCTGGTCTGGTAGGGGTTGGGCTGGGTGGTGTAGTGATCGGACGATTCGGTGACGCTGACGCGGGTGCTGTAGCCCTCGTTCCAGCGCGCCGACCAGTTCAGGCCGGCGGCATACAGGCGGTGCATGTTGCGGTCGTCCTTGCTCAGGTTGGCGTCGTAACCCGAGTTCATGTTGCTGCCCAGCAAGGTGGCTTCCAGGCGCTGGTCGCGGTTGAGCTGGGCGCCGACACGGGCATAGCCCGAGTTGCTGCGGTAACCGTCACGGTCGGGGTTGGCCGAGGCGATGGGCCGGGCGTTGAAGCCCAGGCTGGTCTCGTTCTGCACGCCCAGCGCGTAGTCGATGGCCCCGTCGGCACCGCTGATGGCGGCCTCGAGGTGGGTGCTGCGCAGGCTGCCGATGCCCATGCCGACATAGGGCTTGGGTGCGCCCTCGCCCTTCTTGGTGAAGATCTGCACCACGCCACCGATGGCGTCCGAACCATAGACCGCGCCGGCCGGGCCACGCAGGATTTCAATGCGGTCGATCAGCCCCAGGGGAATGGCCTCCCAGGCAGCGCCGCCCGTGGATTGGGAATCCACCCGGATGCCATCGATGAAGACCGCGGTGAAACGGGTCTCGGCCCCGCGCAGGAACACACTGGTGGTTGTCCCCGGGCCGCCATTGCGCGAGATCTCAATGCCGGGCACCCGGGCCAACACATCGGCCAGGCCGGTGACGCCGCTGTTTTCAATGGTTTCGCGGTCGATCAGGGTCACGTCGGCCACCAGGTCGGCCAGGGGCTGCTCGGTGCGCGTGGCGGTGACCACGGTTTCCTTGAGCGGGTTCAGGCCTGCGACCAGAACAGGCGCTTCGGCGGCCTGCGCTGCGACCTGCAGGACACACAGGCCGGCGGCCAGGGCAAGAGGGCTCAGGGCCAGGCAGGCACGCGCACGGACAGACGATTGAACGGAAGGGTTCTTCATGGGGCAGGAAGCAGATCAGCAAAATAGGTCCGAGCCGGCTTCCCCGCCGGCACTTGGACGTCACGAAAGCCGGGGCCTGAACGTGCAAGCCATGGCATTCACCTTGTTGGCCGGTATCCGGGCTGGCAGAGACAACCCCCCTCGCCTTCCCAGATGCGTGTTCAGAGCATCCAGTGGCTTGTGTGAGAGAGGCGGAGCCTGCAAGAGGCTCGTCTGCTTGACCGTTGCGGGGGCAGCGCAGGTTGAAGGCAGCGCGCATGGCGCCGGCCCGTTCCTGCTTCCCGTTGAACTGCGGTGTGTGAACCACACCGCGAGCACCAACAAACGGCATTTTAGAGCCATTCACTGACGCTCGCCCTACAATAGCCGGCTGTATGGCACCCTCCGACCTGCACCCCATTGACCAGATCGCCGATCGCGTTGAGCGGCTTCTGGTGCGCCACGAAGAGCTGCAACGCACCAACGCCTTGCTCACCGAGCAGGTGGCCGCCCTGGGGCGCGAGCGTGACAGCCTGAAGTCGCGGCTGAATGCCGCGCGCTCCCGTGTCGAGGCCTTGCTGGAGCGCCTGCCACCGCTGCCCACCGAACCGTCCGAGGACAAGGCCGCATGAAGCAAGTCGAAGTCCAGATCATGCAGCAGAGCTATCTGCTCGCCTGCCCCGATGGCCGAGAGTCTCGCCTGCTGGATGCGGTGGAGCGACTGGACACAGCGATGTGCAAGATCCGCGATGCCGGCAAGGTGCGCGCCCGTGACCGCATTGCCGTGCTGGCCGCCCTGAACTTCGCCTTCGAGCTGGCCGACCGCGAAAACGCCGAGCTGCAAGCCCAGGCCCAGGCCCGGCAAGCCCCGGCGCCGCAGCCCGTTCCAGCCGACAGCCTGCCCGCAGGTGCGCTCAGCGAGCGCGATACCCTGCGACTGAATCAGCTGATCCGCCAGCTCGACAATGCCCTGGGCGGCGACGGCCACCTGATCTGAGCCAGCCCGACGGGCGGCCTGTCAAGCAAAGCCCCCGCAGTGATGAAGATCTAGGCCCCTTTGGCGCCAGCGCCCCTTTTGCGGGCCTACAATGGCACCGTCTGCAGTGCATGCCGGGCTTTATATTTCCTTGAACCAATGCTCTCTGAGCCCGGGCTTGGTACATCGGCTGGTGAGCGTGATCGTCTCGCGTCAGATGAACCCAACGCCAGTCTGCCCTTGCCCACCTGAACCCCCGGTTCAGGATGCCGGTCCGGTGGCACTTGCAGACACCTATCTCTTGAACAAGCCGGCCTCGCGCCGGCTTGTTTTTGTCTGCCGTCGCATCCAGGTGCCACCGCCATGCTGCTTGAGCCGATCCTGATTCTTGAACTGGCCCTTCTGGGCATCTTCTCGGGCTTTCTGGCAGGGCTGCTGGGCATTGGCGGCGGCATGCTGATGGTGCCCTTCATCACCGCGATCCTGGGGCGCCAAGGCGTGGCAGCCGACCTGGCCGTGAAGATGGCGATCGCCACCTCGATGGCCACCATCATGTTCACCTCCATCTCGAGCGTGCGCGCGCACCACCAACGCGGCGCCGTGCGATGGGAGCTGGTGCGCGGCCTGGCCCCCGGCATCGTGCTGGGGGGGGCGCTGGCCAGCCTGGGCGTCTTTGCCTTGCTCAAGGGCAGTGCGCTGGCGATCTTCTTTGCGCTGTTCGTGGGCTTTTCCGCCACCCAGATGTTTCTTGACAAGAAGCCCGCACCGGCGCGCCAGATGCCGGGCATGGCCGGGCAGTTGGCCGGCGGTGGCGTGATCGGCTTTCTGTCGGGTCTGGTGGGTGCGGGCGGCGGCTTTGTCAGTGTGCCTTTCATGACCTGGTGCAACGTGCCCATCCACAATGCCGTGGCCACCTCGGCCGCCCTGGGGTTTCCGATTGCCGTGGCCAATGTGGTGGGCTACGCGATTGCCGGGCAGTCACTCACCCAGTTGCCGCCTGCCTCGTTCGGCTACATCTGGCTGCCCGCGCTCGGCGTGATCGCGGCCTGCAGTGTGCTGACTGCGCCCCTGGGCGCCAAGGCGGCCCATCAACTGCCGGTGAAAAAGCTCAAACGGGTGTTTGCCAGCCTGCTGTACCTGCTGGCCGCCTACATGGCCTGGAAGGGCCTGAGCGCCTGACCGGCTGAGCCACCGCAGCCAGGCCACGGCGGCGAGCCCCTCACGCTTCAACGCCCCGAGACCGGCCCCTGCAGAAAAGCGGCGAACTGCGCCGCAGGCACGCCAGGAGAGCACAAAAAGCCCTGGTATTCATCGCAGCCCAGTTGCTGCAACGCGGCGCGCTGCACTTCGGTTTCAACCCCCTCGGCAATCACGGACAGCTTGAGTGCCCGTGCCAGGCCGATCATGGCGGCGACGATGGCCACATCACTGTCGTCGCCTGGCAGGCCCCGCACAAAGGATTGATCGATCTTCAGCTTGCTGATGGGAAACTTCTTCAGGTAGGCGAGGCTAGAGTAGCCGGTGCCGAAGTCGTCAATGGCCAGGTGCACCCCCAGGCCTGCAAGCGCCCGCAGCCGCTGCAAGACCTCGTCGGCATCCTGCACCAGAATGGATTCCGTGAGCTCCAGCTCCAACAGGTCGGGCGGCAGACTGAACTGCCCCAGCACCTGGGCCACCCGCTGTACAAAATCCGGCTGCCTGAATTGCAGGGCCGACACGTTGATCGAGACCTGCAGCGGGGTGCCCGCCCGCCGCCAGGCCGCAGCCTGCTGCACGGCCTCTTCCAGCACCCAGGCGCCGATCTGCACAATCAGCCCCGACTCTTCAGCCAGCGGGATAAACTGTCCGGGGGACACTGCACCGCGCTCCGGGTCGGACCAGCGGATCAAGGCCTCGGCGCCGATGAGGCGGCCCGAGCTGAGGTGAAGCTGGGGCTGGTAATGCAGGCGAAAGGCCTGCTGCTCGATGGCCTGGCGCAACGCCGTCTCCAGCTTCATGCGCGACAGCATGTCCACATTCATCTGCGGCCGGTAGAAACGGACATGACCCCGCCCGGCCCCCTTGACCTCGTACATGGCGGTGTCGGCCTGCTTGATCAGTTCATCCAGGGTGTTGCCATCGCCGGGGTACATGGCCACCCCGATGCTGCAGCCGATGCTGAAGTTCATCTCGTCCTGCAGGAAGGGGCGGGACAAAGCCTCCAGAACACGCAATGCAACGCGCTCTGCACCGGCCACCTCCACGTCGTGCAGGTACAGGACGAATTCATCGCCCCCCAGACGGCACAGGGTGTCCACCTCACGCAGACAGGATCGGATGCGCTCGGCCACCTGGATCAGCACCCGGTCGCCGAACTGATGGCCCAGCGAGTCATTGATGTTCTTGAAACGGTCGAGGTCCAGGAACAGCACGGCAAAACTGCAGGGCTGGCGCCGCGCCACGTTCAGTGCGAAATCCACTCTTTGCGACAGCAGCAGGCGATTGGGCAGCCCCGTCAGCGCATCGCTGTAGGCGAGCTGCTCGATGCGGCGCTGTGCCGCCCGCTGCTCGGTCAGGTCGCGGAAGAAGCCGATGCTCTGGCGGACACCAGAAGGTTCATCGTGCAGCTGAACCCAGGACAGCTGCACCGGGCAGCGACTGCCGTCCAAGCGGCACAAGCTGACCTCACCCTCCCAGAAACCCTGCTCCTCACGCCGCTGCCGGATGCGATCCATCAGCCCAGGGTCAGCAGGATCGGCAAACAGCCCAGAGGCCGAGCGCCCCAGCCAGCGCGGGGGCGCCTCCGACGCGCCCACCTGGACCAGGCGCACAAAGGCCGGATTGACCGCCATCAGCTCATCCTCGGCGGTGGCGATGAAGACCGCATCGAGGCTGCACTCAAACACCTTGGCGGCACGTCTGAGTTCGGTCTGCGCGGCCACCTGGTCGGTGATGTCACGAAAGGAATACACCCGCCCGACGGCCCGCCCACGGCTGATCTGCGTCACGCACGAGCGCTCGAGCACATGACCACTCCTCAGCAACAGGGTATCGGTCACCTCCAACTCGGGGTGGGCGGCCAATTCGTCGAGCCGGTTCTGGTAGTGCTCGGGGTCCAGCACCGAGGCCTGCAGATGGGCATGCAGCGCCCCATCGTCGCGCCGGGTGTGCAAGGCCTCAGGCACCGCCCAGATCTGGCTGAAACGTCGATTGAATGCACGCACCTCGCCGCGCAGGCTGCACACCAGCATGCCATCGGCGGTCGAATCCAGGGTGGCGCGCAACTCGGCCACCAGTTGCTCGAACTCGTGCGCCGCGCGCTGTTCGCGGCTGCGGTCCAGCATCACCACCTGGTAGGCTGGCGCCCCATCAGGGAGGCGCGTGGCACTCACGCGCCGCTCCACCGGCAGCACTGAACCGTCCGGGCGGCGCAGCAGGGTTTCGGACCACAAGCCAGGGTCCTGATCGGGCTGGACCGTGGCCCAGAAGACCATGTCTTCCGGCGAGGCCGCCCAATCGGTCACCGGGCGCCCCAGCACGGCCTCCGGCGCCACATCGCCCAGCAAGACGCAAGCGGCCTGGTTGACCCAGCACAACGTGAGCCCCGCCGCCTCCACCAACCAAACCGACTCCAGCAGGCCATCCAGATCAGGCCTGACCAGGGCGGCATCGCTCACTGCTCGGCTCCGGCCGGTGAAGGCGCCTCCACGGCCCGTTCAAAGAAGTAGCAGATGCGTTGGCGCGGCGACAGGTAGTCCAGGGCGGCCTTGGGCAACTGCGAGGCCTTGAGGCTGCGCTTGATGCCCAGTTCAGGCACCTGCTCCAGGTCCAGGATCAGCGCCTCGGAGCGCGGCACCTGCGGGTCATGCACCAGCACGCGGGGGCGCAGCGGACGGGATGAGTTGACCGACACCACCAGCGCAAACCGGTCGTTCACCAACTGGACCACCGAACCGGGTGGGTACACCCCCATCATGCGGATGAATGCCCCCAATACCGAGGTGTCAAACCGCGCCTTCATCTGGGCAAAGATCACCGACAGTGCCTCGTGCGGCGTCAGCGCAATCGCCAGGCGCGAGGGGTTGCACAGGTTGTCATAGCGGTTGACCAGGGCCACGATCTTGCCCAGGGTCTCCAGGCGATCGACCTTGTGCCGCATCGGAAAGCCGCTGCCATCTGCCATTTCGTGGTGCTGGGAAATGCCCTTGAGCACCCCGGGCGGGAGCCCCATGCGTTGCCCCAGGATCACGCCTTGCTCGACGTGCTCCTGGTACATGCGGTATTCGGCGGTGGTGAACTGGTCATCAAATGAGCGGACCCGATCCGGCAACTCGAGCTTGCCGATGTCATGCAGCATGGCCACCAGGCCCAGGTCCTTCAGCTCGGCCTCTTCCAGACCGAGGGCCTTGCCCAGCAGCAGCGCGATCACCATCACGTTGATGGGATGGGTGGCGCTGCGATCGCCCGAGACCTCGGTCAGGAGGCGGATCACCGACTCGCCATTGGCCAGCAATTCGGACACGCAGGACCCGACCAGTTCCTCGCTCTGACGCCGGGCCTCCTGGGGGCTCAGGCGCAGTTGCTCGCCCACTTTTTTGTACTGGCGTGTGGCGTCAAAAAAGCGCCGTTCGCAGACCTCCAGGCAGCGCTCCTGGGCGAGGCGTGCCGCCAGACGCGCCTGACGGGCCCGCTCCGGGCCAGAGCTCTGGGCTGCTGCCGGGGGAGTGGCGGTGTCTTGGGCAACGGCCGCGGGTTCGTCTGTCACAGCCGGCACCGGCAGCGCTTGCGCTTCATCCACCTGCACATCGCTGCGCGAAGGCACGTAGCGGATCTGGGTCAGACCGAGCGAGCGCAGGGTCTGGATCTGATCGTCCGAGGAGATCTTGAAACTGCCCATCGGAAACGGATGGTCCATCCAGCCGAGTTCAAGCTGCACAAACATGCCTTTGCGCAGCCGCTGAATGTCGATGAGCTTGCTCTTACTGTCTTCCATGGATTCGAGAATAGCTGACCAATGAGTCAGTGTTACGAACCCATTATGGCGGGAATTTGCAACATCTTTTACTTCTCAGGGGCATCCCAACGCAAACCGGATTCCAGCGGGACTGACAAGGTGAGCATCGGGCGAATCACTGGCACCAGTCGGCCACCCGATGAGCGATGTCCAACCACAAAGACCAGCCCGCCAGCGCACACAGGAACAAGCCCGCCAGGCGGGTGCCCCAATCCTGATGCCAGCCGTTGACCCTCTGCCGCAGCAAGCGCCAGAGCCAGGGCCCCAGCAGCAAGGACACACTGCCGCCCAGCGCAAACAGGGCCATGACCAACGCCCCTTCGGCGGGCCCGCCTGCCAGGCCGGCCACCAGCAAAGCTGAGTAAAGAAGTCCGCAGGGCATGAAAGCCCAGGCCATACCTGTTGCGAAAACGCCACTCCCACGCGCGGTCAGGGGTTGCACACGCTGCCAGACCGAGCGTGCCGCGCCCTGCACCCAGGCCGGCTGCTCTGCCCGGATCACGAGCCACAAGCCCCAGGCCAGCACGGCCACATGAAACAGGCTCCAGACAGGCCGCAACATGGCCGTCTTGCCGCTGAGCCAGGCCAGGCCTCCGACCGCCACCGCAGCCAAGGCCCCAGCACCGGCATAGCCGATCAAGCGACCCATCTGGAACAGGCATTCACGCCAGGTCGGCAAGCTGTGCTGCCCCGGGTCGGCCAACACCCCGCCTTGGCCGGCCGCCACCCATTGAATCGGTTGGGCAGCCCCCGACGAGGAACGCCCCAGGGCCGCGCAGGCAGCACCACACATCGCGACACAATGGGGGCCACCGGCCAGCCCCATGAGCAAAGCCGTCCAAGCCAGAGAACTCAACACCATCCGTCTCCTTGCAGACAGGCGCCAACCACGCCCACTCGGACGCGCCAGCAACCAGGCTCAGATGATGCGGGAGAAACGGGCACGGTTGCGATCGGCCTGCAAATAGCGGTCAAAGACCATGGCAATGGCACGGATGAAGAACCAGCCATTCGGCGTGACCTCGATGCCCGAGTCGTCGATGGTGAGCAGACCGTCCTTGGCCAGATCTTGCAACAGAGCCATCTCCGCCGAGAAATAGCTGCGGCTGTCGATCAACCAGGCCAGGTCGATCGATTCGTAGACCAGCCGACCCTGGCACATGAGGGCCATGATGACGGCACGCCGCACCAGGTCATCCCGCGACAAGGCCAGGCCCCGAACCACAGGCAGCCGCCCCTGGTTGAGGTAGTCGTAATAGTCTTCCAGGGTCTTGGCATTCTGGCTGTAGGTGGCCCCGACGCGGCCGATGGCAGAAACCCCCAGGCCGATCAGATCGCAATCGGGCTGGGTGCTGTAGCCCTGGAAGTTGCGGTGCAGGCGCCCTTGGCGCTTGGCCACGGCCAGCGCGTCATTGGGCAAGGCAAAGTGATCCATGCCGACATAGACGTAGCCCGCATCGATGAAGGCGGACAGCGAACGGGAGAGCATGGACACCTTCGCCGGCCCCCCCGGCAGCTCGACCGAAACGATGCGACGCTGGGGCTTGAAACGCTCCGGCAGGTGCGCGTAGGCATACAGGGCAATGCGATCGGGCCGCAATTCGGTCACCTGGGCCAGCGTGCGGTCAAAGGACTCGGGGGTCTGCCGCGGCAGGCCGTAGATCAGATCGACGTTGATCGACTCGAAACCGATGCGACGGGCCTCCGCCACCAGGTCGAACACCTGCTCGGCCGGCTGGATCCGGTGCACGGCCTTTTGAACGGCAGGATCGAAATCCTGCACGCCAAAGCTCAGGCGATTGAAACCCAGGCGAGCCAGGTGGGCCAGGCGATCACGCGTGACGGTTCGTGGGTCGACCTCGATGGAATACTCACCGCCCGGCGCGAGCGAAAAATTGCGCCGCAACATGGCCATGAGCTCACTCAAGCCATCATCGGTCAGAAAGGTCGGGCTGCCCCCACCCAGGTGAAGTTGACTGACGGCCTGGCCGGCGCCGATCTGCTGCACATGCAGGTCCACTTCGCGGCCCAGGTAGCGCAGGTATTCGTCCGCCCGCTCGGGGTGCTTGGTGATGATCTTGTTGCAAGCGCAGTAATAACAGAGCGACTCGCAAAAAGGGATGTGAATGTACAGAGACAGCGGCAAGGCCAGTGCTGCAGCGCCCCCACCGCGACGCTGATCCAGAGCTTGCCGGTAATCTGCTTCGGTGTAAGCCTCAACAAAGCGGTCGGCCGTAGGATAGGAGGTGTACCTGGGCCCCGGTACATCAAACCGACGCAACAGCTCTGGCGAAACGACATTCATCTGGCATTTTTCCTTCTGGACACCATAATGTGCATCAGCCAAGGAAAGAGGACTTGATGTGGATCAAGCGAGCTACGCGCACACGAAGTCACAATTTGAGGCATATCAGGAGGAGCCATGTTTGACACACCTGTAAATACCGAGCTAGCAAAACCGTTAAGCTCTGGCGCTGACTCTTCTACTAGGCGAATGAACCCACAAACCATCAAAGTGGCCTGCTCCAACTGCAATCTGCGCGAGTTGTGCATGCCCATGGGCCTGAAGCCCGAAGAACTTGAACGCATTGATGAAGTGGTGGCGATCCGGCGCAAAGTGAAGCGCGGCACGACACTGTTCCGCAATGGCGAGAAATTCACATCGCTGTACGCGATCCGCACTGGTTTCTTCAAGACCTGCGTGGCGACCGAGGATGGTCGCGATCAGGTCACGGGCTTCCAGATGGCGGGGGAGATCATCGGTCTCGATGGCATCGTGCAGGACCACCACACCTGCGATGCCGTGGCCTTGGAAGACGCCGAAGTGTGTGTGATGCCATTCGACCGCATCGAAGAGTTGTCGCGTGAAGTGACCGCCCTGCAGCACCACGTGCACAAGATCATGAGCCGCGAAATCGTGCGCGAGCACGGTGTGATGCTGCTGCTGGGCAGCATGCGGGCCGAAGAACGACTGGCCGCCTTCCTGCTCAACCTGGTTCAGCGCCTGCACGCACGCGGGTTCTCCCAATCAGAACTGGTGCTGCGCATGACGCGTGAAGAGATCGGCAGCTACCTGGGCCTGAAGCTCGAAACCGTGAGCCGCACGTTCTCCAAGTTCGTGGACGAGAACATTGTCGAAGTGAAGCAGCGCCATGTGCGCATTCTGGACACCGATGCCCTCAAGCGCATCGTGAATTCACAGACCTGCCAATAAGACCGGGGGGCATCGCCCCCTCTGGTGGTCGGGCTCCACCACGGACGCCTTCTCAAGGTGAAGCCGGAACAACACCCAAGCCAGCCAGATCACGCCCGGTCACCCGGGCGTTTTCATGTGTGCACGTCGCTGCCGATGTCGCAGGCCACAAGATCCAGCGCTACCAAGCCACCAAGCTAGCGCGCTTTTGAGCACAGCCTGCGCCACTGGCCCGCAGCACGGGCTCAGCTCACAGGCAGGTCGCTTCCTGCTTGGGGCACCCATCGGGCCGATCCACACCCGGCAGCGGACAACGATTGACTTCGAACGGAGACTGGGCCAACAAAGTGGTCAGCCCGCTGGACACGATGGCACACGCCCAGAATGCAAAGAAGGCAATGGTGTACACCCCCTGGCGAGACAGTTCGACAGGCTGACCGAACCACATCAGATCGTTGGGATCGACGACCGCAAACACCAGTATTTCAAGCACCCCTGCCACCAAAAAGGCAGGCCAGGCGATCCACATCAAGCGCTGATTCAGCATGAGGCTCTCCGGTTGTTTGAACCATCCTAGCCCTCAGCAGCGCAATAGGTAAGAGGCTTAACGCTTGGGCTCGGGAATATCCTGAGTCGGAGTGGCGGCGTGGTTGCGACCTTGCAAGGCCGGCATCATGGCTTTTGAATCCACATCGGGCAAGGTTCGGTTGATTTCGATGCCTCGCTTGTAGTAATCGGCCTCGATGACTGGATCCGGCGTGCGGATGGCCAGCCACAGGGTGACAAAACCAGCCACCACCACGATGGCAGGTCCGGAGATGATCATCCACACATGACCGTGGGTCCACCAGGGGCGTGGTGTCGGTTCAGCGGCGGAAGACTTGGAGGGGACGGAAGAGTTCATAAGACATTGACCTCAGCGAGGCACCAGGAAAACTGATTTTTCAGACACATGGGCACCCCCACCAGCCTCGCCGACGGCGAAATACACGGTATGGGACCCCGGCGGAACAGCGCCGTAAGGAATCTGCAGACGCACCGGCACCCAGCGCGACTGGGCGGGCTCGATGACCACCTGCTGCTCAGAGGCGACCTCGATGCCTTCCAGCCCTGTGGCCTGGATCACATAGGTCTGCTCTTTCTCGGTGGCGTTCATGATCTGCAGGCGATAGACATTCTCAAGCTTGCCCCCAGAGACGATGCGCGACAGCGCGGCCCGATCCCGCACGATGTCGACCTTGAGCGGGGTTCTGAGCACCAGGCTGGCCATCAGCCCCACCGTGAGCGCCAGCAGCACCACCCCGTACAAAATGGTGCGCGGCCGGAACACGCGCTGCATGATCTCAGGCCGCCCCCATTGGTTGGAGACCGCATTCTGTGTGGAGTAACGGATGAGCCCACGCGGGTAATTCATCTTGTCCATCACGGTGTCACACACATCGACGCAGGCGCCACAACCGATGCATTCGTACTGCAGCCCTTTTCGGATGTCGATGCCGGTGGGGCAGACCTGCACACACAGACTGCAATCGACACACGAGCCCAGGCCCAGCGCCGCGGGGTCGGCCTTGCGGGAGCGCGATCCACGGGGGTCGCCACGCGCCTCGTCATAGGTGACGATCAGCGTGTCCTTGTCGAACATGGCGCTCTGGAAGCGGGCGTACGGGCACATGTACTTGCACACCTGCTCGCGCATGAAGCCAGCATTGCCATAGGTGGCAAAACCGTAGAACAGCACCCAGAAAATCTCCCAGCCGCCCATCTGGGTGGTCAGAAATTCCATGCCCAGATCACGGATGGGCGAAAAGTAGCCCACGAAGGTGTAACCCGTCCAGACCGACAGGGTCAACCAGACGATGTGCTTGAAGCTTCGCTTGACGATTTTCTCGAGGCTCATGGGCGCGCCGTCCAGGCGGATGCGCGCCTGACGATCACCTTCGATGTGGTGCTCGATCCAGAGAAAGATCTCGGTGTAGACGGTTTGCGGGCAGGCATAACCGCACCAGAGCCGGCCGGCAACGGCCGTGAACAGAAACAGGGCCAGGGCCGAGATGACCAGCAAGCCCGTCAGGTAGATGAAGTCCTGGGGGTACAGGACCAAACCAAAAATGAAGAAGCGGCGCGCACCCAGATCAAAGAGCACCGCCTGACGCTGCCCCCACTCCAGCCAGGGCAGGCCATAGAAAACCAGCTGCGTGAAGATCACCAGCGCCCAACGCCACTGACTGAAAAAGCCGCTGACGGAGCGGGGATGGATCTTTTGCTGGGCTGCATACAGAGACACCAGCTCGGCACTGTCATCGGCGGCAGCGACGATGGGAATGATTTTGCGACGATCGCCTGAGGTGGGTTCCAAACTGCAGTCCCCGATCAGACCCCACAAGGGCCTCATCACGATTGAAAAGGAAAACCCGCCCGGACGTCAATCAGCGTCCGGGCGGGCGCAAGGGTCAAGCCTTACTTGGCAGCCGCAGCGGGAGCCAGATTGGACATGCCCCACACATAGGATGCGAGCACATGGATCTGAGCTGCGGTGAGCTTCTCAGCCTGAGCAGGCATCTGGTTGGTCTTGCCATTGTTGATCATGTTGATGATCGCGGCTTCACCATAGCCATGCAGCCAGATGTCGTCGGTCAGGTTGGCCGAGCCCAGGGCCTGGTTGCCCTTGCCGTCGGCGCCGTGGCATGCAGCGCAGGCACCGAACTTGGCCTTGCCCAGCGAAGCACGCAGCGAGTCATGGGGGCTGCCCGACAGGCTCAGAACGTAGTTGGCCACGTTCTTCACGTCGTCAGCCGTGCCCACGGCAGCGGCCATGGGAGGCATGTTGCCGATGCGGCCACCGGTGATGGTCTCGGTGATCTTTTCGGGCGTGCCGCCATGCAGCCAGTCGCCATCGGTCAGGTTCGGGAAGCCCTTGCTGCCGCGGGCATCAGAGCCGTGGCACTGAGCGCAGTTGTTCATGAACAGACGCTCGCCGATGGCCTTGGCCTGCGGGTCCTTGGCCACATCTTCCACAGACAGGCTGGTGAAGCGTGCGTACAGGGGCTCGAGTTCCTTGTTGGCCTTGGCCACTTCCTTCTCGTACTCGTTGGCGGTCGACCAGCCCAGCTTGCCGGCAAAGTCACCCAAGCCCGGGTAGAACGTGAGGTAGCCCAGACCAAAGACCACGGTGATGATGAACAGGCCCACCCACCACAGGGGCAGCGGGTTGTTCATTTCACGCAGGTCTTCATCCCAGACGTGGCCCGTGGTGTTGTCCGCCGTGGCGGCCACTTTCTTGCGGGACGCGATCCACAGCAGCAACAGGCAGGCAAGAATGCCCCCCAGCGTCACTGCCGCCACGTACACCGACCAGAAGTTGCTTTTGAAGTCACTCATGGTGCTCTCTCGTTCTGTGTTCAGTCTTGATCAAACGGAAGCTGTGCAGCCTCCTGGAAACCTGCGGCATTGCGGCGCGAGAAGGCCCACACCATGATGCCGACAAAGGTCACGAAGCAGGCCAGCGTGGCTGCAATGCGAAGTGTGGTGATGTCCATCACAGCTCCTTACTTGAGTGCACGACCCAAGGATTGCAGATAGGCCACGAGCGCGTCCTGTTCGGTCTTGCCCTTGACTTCGTCGCCACCGGCAGCGATCTGCTCGTCGGTGTAAGGCACGCCCACGGTGCGCAAGGCCTTCATGCGGGGAGCCACCACGGCGGGATCGATGGTGGACTTGTCCAGCCAGGAGTAAGCCGGCATGTTGGACTCAGGCACCACGTCACGCGGGTTGTTCAAGTGGATGCGATGCCATTCATCGCTGTACTTGCCGCCCACACGTTGCAGGTCGGGACCGGTACGCTTGCTGCCCCATTGGAAGGGGTGGTCGTACACGAACTCGCCAGCCACCGAGTAGTGGCCATAACGCAGGGTTTCAGCGCGGAAGGGGCGGATCATCTGCGAGTGGCAGTTGTAGCAGCCTTCGCGGATGTAGATGTCACGGCCCACCAGTTGGAGGGCGGTGTAAGGCTGCACGCCCTTCACCGGCTCGGTGGTCGACTTCTGGAAGAACAGCGGAACGATTTCCACCAGCCCACCGACCGCCACCACCAGCAGGATCAGCACGATCATGAGGAAGTTGCTGGTTTCGATGCGCTCGTGCGAGAAGGCGCCGGGAGCCGCTTGATTTGCGTTGTGTTGACTCATGGTTTTTCTCTCCTCAAGCGTGGGCGACCACAGCAGGCACCGGGGTATCGACCGAACGACCCGAGATGGCCGTCATCCAGGTGTTCCAGAGCATGACGATCATGCCGCCCAGGTACAGCAGACCACCGGTCACACGGATCACGTAGAACGGGAAGGTGGCCTTCACGCCTTCAACGAAGGTGTAGGTCAGCGTGCCGTCGGCATTGATGGCGCGCCACATCAGGCCCTGCATCACACCGGCAATCCACATCGCAGCGATGTACAGCACGATGCCGATGGTGGCGGTCCAGAAGTGGACTTCAATGGCCTTCACCGAGTACATGGTCTTCTTGCCGAACAGGCGCGGGATCAGGTAGTACAGCGAACCCATGGAGATCAGACCCACCCAACCCAGGGCGCCCGAGTGCACATGGCCCACGGTCCAGTCGGTGTAGTGGCTCAGGGCGTTGACGGTCTTGATGGACATCATCGGGCCCTCGAAGGTGCTCATGCCGTAGAACGACAGGGACACGATCAGGAAGCGCAGGACAGGGTCGTCACGCAGTTTGTGCCAGGCGCCCGACAGGGTCATGATGCCGTTGATCATGCCGCCCCAGCTGGGAGCCAACAGAATCAGCGAGAACACCATACCGACCGACTGGGTCCAGTCCGGCAGAGCGGTGTAGTGCAGGTGGTGAGGACCCGCCCACATGTAGGTGAAGATCAGCGCCCAGAAGTGGACGATGGACAGGCGATACGAGTAGACCGGACGGCCAGCCTGCTTGGGGATGAAGTAATACATCATGCCCAGGAAGCCTGCGGTCAGGAAGAAGCCCACCGCATTGTGGCCATACCACCACTGCACCATGGCGTCTTGCACACCGGCGTAGGCCGAGTACGACTTCATGAAGCCAGCCGGCACTTCAGCACTGTTGACCAGGTGAAGGATGGCCACGGCGATGATGAAGGCACCGTAGAACCAGTTTGCCACATAGATGTGACGCACCTTGCGGATGCCGACCGTGCCGAAGAACACGATGGCATAGGACACCCACACCAGCGTGATCAGGATGTCGATCGGCCATTCGAGTTCAGCGTATTCCTTGCCGGTGGTGTAACCCAGGGGCAGGCTGATCGCCGCCGCCAGAATCACCAATTGCCAGCCCCAGAACGTGAACGCGGCCAAGGGGCCCGCGAACAGACGCACCTGGCAGGTTCGCTGCACCACGTAGTAGCTGGTGGCGAACAGCGCACAACCCCCGAACGCGAAAATCACGGCGTTGGTGTGCAAAGGTCGCAAGCGACCATAACTGAGCCATGGAATGCCTAAGTTGAGTTCGGGCCAGGCGAGCTGGGCGGCGATCACGACGCCCACCAGCATGCCAACCACCCCCCAGACCACCGCCATGATTGAGAACTGCCTGACTACGGTGTCGTTGTACAGGGCAGCTTGTGTATTGGATGAATTCATCGGTTACCTCTAAGTTGCTGATCGAGTGTCAGAGCGAACGTGCACAGGTGCATTGACGTGCGTCAATCGTTCCTGAGAATCCGCTCTCCCTCCTGCTCCACGCCCTCAAATTGCCCATGGTGGATCGCCCACCAGAGCCCTCCCAGAATCAGCAGCACCAAGGCCACCGACAGCGGAATAAGCAGAAAAAGAATGTCCATCATTGGCTCCGCAAAGACAGGCTGGGCAAGGACAGGCGGGCCGCGTTGAGCACCACGATCAGTGAGCTCAAGGCCATGCCCAGGCCCGCCAGCCAGGCAGGCAACCAGCCCACCACCGCCAGAGGCACGCAGATCGCGTTGTAGCCTGCTGCCCAGATCAGGTTCTGACGCACCACGCGCAAGGTGCGACGGGCCAGCGCCACGGTGTCGGGCAGGCGCGACAGCTGCCCCCCCATCACCACAAAATCAGAGCGGGAACGTGCCAGCGGCACCGCATTGCCAAAGGCGAAAGACACATGCGCCCCCGCGAGCACCGGGCCATCGTTGAGCCCATCGCCCACCATCGCCACATGGTGCCCCTCGCGCTGCGCTTCGCGCATGATCGCCAGCTTGTCGGCCGGCGCACAGTCACCCCGGAAACGGTCAATGCCGACCTGCCCGGCCACCCGACCGGCCGATGCGGCCCGGTCACCCGAAAGCAAAGCCACACCCACCCCCTGCGCCCGCAGGTGACGCACCGTTTCGGCAGCATCCTCGCGCACGTCTTCCTGCAAGTCGAAGGTGGCCAGCCAACCCTGCTCATCGGCCAGGTAGACCTGCTGCAGGTCCCCTGCCCGCTCGATCTCTGCCGCGCTCAGGCGGCACCAACTGGCCGAGCCCAAGCGATAGCTGGCCTCACCGTGTCCGACCCGATGGGCCCGGCCTTCCAGGCCCGAGCCGGAGACCTCCCGCACCTGCTCCATCACGGCGGGCGCCAGGTCGCCAAGGGCCAGACCCTGCGCTTGCACGGCCGTGATCAAACCTGCTGCAGAGTGAACCGACCGGGACACCGGGTGCAGCGAATGCGCTGCCAGGCCGCGGGCCAGCCGCAAGGCCAGCGCCGCATCGAAACCCGGCCGCACGCGCATGGCCTGCACGGTCATGCCGTCACGGGTCAGGGTACCGGTCTTGTCGAAAACAAACTGATCCACCTCCGCCAGCGCCTCGAGTGCCTGCAGGTTGCGCACCAACACGCCCTGGCGGGCCAAGGCCCCGGCCGCAGCCAACATGGCCGCCGGGGTGGCCAGCGACAGTGCGCAAGGACAGGTGACGATCAGCACGGCCACCGCCACCATCAGGGCCCGCCCCGGATCGACCGACCACCACCAGGCGGCCGACAGGGCCGCCGCGGCCAGAACCGCCAGCAGAAAAGGCCGCGCCAGCCGATCGGCCAGCAAGGCCAGGCGGGGCTTGTCCATGGAGGCGTGCTCCATCATCGTGACGATCTCGGCAAAGCGGGTATCGGCCCCCAGGCGCGCCACGCGCACCAGCACGGGAGCCGACAGATTGTGGCTGCCTGCCGTCACCTGCGAGCCCATGGCGTGGTGCACCGGGCGTGACTCGCCGGTGAGCAAGGCCTCATCGACCAGGGTTTCACCCTCCAGCACCTCGCCATCGGCCGGAAAGCCTTCACCCGGCAACACGCGAACCACATCCCCGACCACCAGACGGCGCACGGCCACACGCTCGAATTGGCCGTCGGCACCACGGCGCTCCACACTGTCGGGCAGTCGGTTCATCAAGGCTTCCAGGGCGCCTGCCGTGCGATCCCTCAGGCGCAACTCCATCCAGCGCCCCGTGAGCAGAAAGAACACGAACATGGTCAGCGAGTCGTAGTAGACCTCGTGACCCAGGGGCCCGCTGGCATCGAAGGTGGCCGCCGAACTGACCACAAAGGTGACGGCCATGCCCAGCGCCACCGGGAAGTCCATGCTGATGCGGCGCTGGCGCACATCGCGCCACGCATTGCGAAAGAAGGGGCTGCACGAAAACAGCATCACCGGCAGCGTGAGCACCCACGAGGCCCAGCGCAGCAGTTGCGCCATGTCGTCAGTCATGTCGCCAGGGCTGGCCACGTAGGCCGGCCATGCGTACATCATGACCTGCATCATGCAAAAGCCCGCCACACCGAGACGCCACAACGCGCGGCGCTGCTCCTGCTGGCGCAACTCCACCGTGAACGCATCACGGGCCGGCAAGGCGCGGTACCCGGCCACCCCGACCGCCGACATCCAGCGCGACGGCAACACCTGCGTCGGCTGCCAGACCACGCGCGCACGGTGGGTGGCGGCGTTGACCTGCGCCTCCATGACGCCCGGCACCGCCAGCAAGGCCTGCTCGATGGTGAGGGCACAGGCAGCACAGTGCATGCCCTCGAGCACCACCTGGGACTCCCACGGGCCCGATGCCGTGGCCTCGGAGGGCACCTCGGACGGCCCGGTGTCATCACATCGCCGCCCGAACACCGGCCATTCATGGGGATCGTCCAGCAGACCCAGTCGCTCGGATTCGCGAGCCGCAGCACTGCCCGCCGGCTGGGCTTCCGTCGGAGACGCCAGCAGGTCAAGCGAGGGAAGAGGCGCGGTGCTTGCTGAATTCATGGGCTTGAGCCTAACCGCGATTCTGTGTCACCCTCTTGATTCAGATCAAGCCGAAAAACACGCACGATCGCTAATCTGACCTCACTGAAGCCCAAGGAGATCCTCTCATGTACAAGCGCATTCTTGTTGCAACCGATGGTTCCAAACTGTCCCAGAAGGCCGTCAAGACCGGTATCGACCTGGCCACGCTGGCAGGCGCCGAGTTGGTGGCCGTCAAGGTGGTGCCGCGATACCCGCAAAGCTACTTCGAGGGCTCGGTGCCGTTGAGCGTGGACGAAGTGGGCCGCATCGAAAAAGAATGGACCGACCATGGCCAGGCCGTGGTCGATGCGGTCAAGAAGGCGGCCGCTGAGAACGGCCTCAAGGCCAAGTCGGTGGTGGTCAAGTCCGACCTGATTGCCGAAGCCCTGCTGGCCGCCGCCAAGAAGCACAAGTGCGACCTGATCGTGATGGCATCACACGGCCGCAAGGGCATCAAGCGCCTGCTGCTGGGCAGCGAAACCCAGCAGGTGCTGACCCACTCCACCATCCCGGTGCTGGTTCTGCGCTGATCGCAACCCGCAGCGCACCGCCGGCATTCCAGCCGGCGGGTGCCGCTGAAGACTCAGGGGTAGGCGCCCTGGCAACTGCCGGGCAGGTACTTGGCCTCGATGGTGGTGGCCCCCTTGATCGTTGTGCCGGTAGCTCGCGCTCCACAGGCCCAACCATGCAACGGCGCACCGCCCGCCGTGGCACCGCTCAACGCCTCAAAGGTGCGCGCCTCGCCCTCGCCCTTGCTGATCACCGGCGTGATGGTCAAGACCCTCATGCCCTCTTCCAGCTTGGCAAGCGTCACTTTGTTGCCCATGACGGAGATCTCGCCATTGGCATCGACCGCCACCGACTCAACGTACTTGGTGGCTTGTGTTGGGCAGGCACCCTTCAAACGCGTGCTCAGATCGGCCTCTGAAGCCGTCTGCACCAGCTCACTCACCACCACCCGACACGGCGCACCGGCCAGGATCAACTCGGTCACCTTGGTGCGGGTGGTGTAGTCCTGGTAGGCCGGCAAGGCCACCGCAGCCATGATGCCCACGATGGCCACCACAATCATCAGCTCAATCAGTGTGAAACCGCTTTGCGCAAGATGTCTTCTCATAGGTCCTCCTTGAAGTTGGAACACCCCCAGAAGGCGAGCGCCCCCTGGGGTTCCAGTCGCAAGGTTGACAAAGAGAACAGACTGCGGGGCTCCAGGCTGTAACGGCCCGCCTGGGCTTTCCAACTCCGCCATTCACTGCGGATGGCGTGACAGGTGGGCTGGAATGCTGCGGGTGGCGCGCGCACTCCCACCCATCAACCGCTCATCAACTGCTCACCCACATGCGCCTGCCCCATGAGGCCCAGGCCAGGCGTTACGCCCGCTGATGGCACTTACACGGGCATGCAATGGCGACGGGGATCGCCCTCCCCAAAAAAAATCCCCGCACCAGGCGGGGATCAGGCAGCTCAGCTCAGACCGAGATCAATAGGTTTCGTCAAGCTGGGTCAGGATGGCCGGGTTCTCCAGCGTGCTGGTGTCCTGGGTGATGGACTCGCCCTTGGCCAGGCTGCGCAGCAGACGGCGCATGATCTTGCCCGAACGGGTCTTGGGCAGGTTCTCGCCAAAGCGGATGTCCTTGGGCTTGGCGATCGGGCCGATCTCCTTGGCCACGTGGTCGCGCAGCTGCTTGGCGATGGCCTTGGCCTCGTCGCCCGTGGGACGTGGGCGCTTCAGCACCACGAAGGCGCAGATGGCCTCGCCGGTGGTGTCGTCGGGGCGGCCCACCACGGCGGCCTCGGCCACCAACTCGGTGCAGCTGACCAGGGCCGACTCGATCTCCATGGTGCCCATGCGGTGGCCCGACACGTTCAGCACGTCGTCGATGCGGCCGGTGATGGTGAAGTAGCCGGTCTTCTCGTCACGGATGGCGCCGTCGCCAGCCAGGTAGTACTTGCCCTGGAAGTCGGCCGGGTAGTAGCTCTTCACGAAGCGGTCCGGGTCGCCCCAGATGGTGCGGATCATCGATGGCCAAGGCTTCTTGACCACCAGGATACCGCCCTGCCCGTTGGGCACGTCCTTGCCGGTTTCGTCCACGATCGCGGCCTGGATGCCCGGGAACGGCAGGGTGCACGAACCCGGCACCATGGGTGTCACGCCGGGCAGCGGGGTGATCATGTGGCCGCCGGTCTCGGTCTGCCAGAAGGTATCGACGATGGGGCAACGGCTGCCGCCCACTTCGCGGTAGTACCACTCCCAGGCAGCCGGGTTGATCGGCTCGCCCACCGAACCCAGCAGGCGCAGGCTGCTCAGGTCGTAGCTCTTGGGGTGCACGGCCGCGTTGGCCTCAGCCGCCTTGATCAGCGAACGGATGGCGGTCGGCGCGGTGTAGAAGATGCTGACCTTGTGGTCCTGGATCATCTTCCAGAAACGGCCGGCGTCCGGGTAGGTGGGCACGCCCTCGAAGACGATCTCTGTGCCACCCAGTGCCAGGGGGCCATAAGTGATGTAGCTGTGGCCCGTCACCCAGCCGATGTCGGCCGTGCACCAGAACACATCGTCGGCCTTCAGGTCGAAGGTCCACTTGGTGGTCAGCGCAGCATGCAGCAGGTAGCCGCCGGTGGAGTGCTGCACGCCCTTGGGCTTGCCGGTGGAGCCCGAGGTGTAGAGCAGGAACAAGGGGTGCTCGGCCTCGACCCATTCAGGTTCGCAGGTGGTGGACTGCTTGTCCGCCACATCCGACATCCACAGGTCGCGGCCTGCGGTCATGGCGATGTCAGCGCCCGTGCGCTTGACCACCAGGACGTTCTGAACCGATTCGCAGCCCCCCAACGCCAGAGCCTCGTCGACGATGGCCTTCAGGGGCAGGTGCTTGCCGCCGCGAACCTGCTGGTCGGCGGTGATGATGGCCTTGGCGCCGGTGTCCTGCACACGGTCACGCACCGACTGGGCCGAGAAGCCACCGAACACCACCGAGTGGATGGCGCCGATGCGGGCGCAGGCCTGCATGGCGGCCACGCCGTCGATCGACATGGAGATGTAGATGATGACGCGATCGCCCTTGCCAATACCGATGGACTTCAGGCCGTTGGCGATCTGGCTGGTCTTGGCCAGCAGGTCTTTGTAAGAGATCTTGGTGACTTCGCCGCCGTCGGCTTCGAAGATCAGCGCCGTCTTGTCGCCCAGGCCACGCTCGATGTTGCGGTCCAGGCAGTTGTAGGACGCGTTCAGCGTGCCGTCGGCAAACCACTTGAAGAAAGGCGCCTTGCTCTCATCCAGCACCTGGGTGAAGGGGGTCTTCCAGGTGATCAGCTCCTTGGCAAGACGGCCCCAGTAGCCCTGGTAGTCGGTTTCGGCTTCTTTGCACAGCGCCTCATAGGCGGCCATGCCTGACACGTGGGCGTTCTTGACGAACGCCTCGCTGGGCAGATACACGGCGGCGTTGTCGCCTGCTTGGGGGTTGGCACTCATGCTTGTCTCCTTCAGTTCGATAGGGCTATTTGCGCGTAAATGTGGCCCTTGGCCCTTACAGCGCTCTGACTGGCGTCAAGCTTACAGCCGCTCGGCAGCGGGCCTGCCGACATGACCGGTATCCAGCATGGGCATTGCGTATGTTTTTGGTGTCGTTTGTTACAACCTAGACTTGGCAACAACCGTTCAAAAAATTCAATCATGAGTTCACCCACGCCTCCCAAAGCCTCGCCACTGCGCCCGCTGCCCGCCCTGATCTTTGCCAGCCGCTGGCTTCAATTGCCGCTGTACCTGGGCTTGATCGCCGCCCAGGGCATCTATGTGTTTCACTTCTGGGTGGAACTGGTCCACCTGATCGAAGCGGCTTTTGGCAGCCAGACGGCGCTGCAGGCCCTGGTGAACGGCATTGGCTACAAGACAGGCACCGAGATTCATGCCCTCAACGAAACCATCATCATGCTGGTCGTGCTGGCCTTGATCGACGTGGTGATGATTTCCAATCTGCTGATCATGGTGATCGTGGGCGGCTACGAAACCTTTGTGAGCCGCATGAACCTCGAAGGCCACCCGGACCAGCCCGAGTGGCTGAGCCACGTGAATGCATCGGTACTGAAAGTGAAACTGGGCACGGCCATCATCGGCATCAGCTCAATCCACCTGCTCAAGACCTTCATCAATGCCGACAACTACTCTGACCGCGTGCTGATCGCCCAGACGGCGATCCACATCACCTTCCTGTTGTCCGCACTGGCCATTGCGCTGACAGACCGGCTGATGGGTGGCCAACACGCCGACCCGCACTGAAGCCAGGCCGGCCCGGCAGGCGCCCCTTGCTCAACCTGGCTGGGTCATCGCCGACGGCACCACCCAGGCATCGAACTGCTCGGCCGTGACAAAGCCCAAGGCCAACGCCGCCTCGCGCAGGCTCACCCCATCGCGGTGGGCCGTCTTGGCCACCTGGGCGGCGCGGTCGTAGCCGATGTGCGGACTCAGCGCCGTGACCAGCATGAGCGAGCGCTCCAGCAACTCGGCAATGCGCCCCCGCTGGGGCTCGATGCCTTGCACACAATGCACCCTGAAACTGTTCATGCCGTCCGCCAAGAGGCGCACGCTTTGCAAAAAGTTGTGGGCTGCCATGGGCCGGAAGACATTGAGCTCGAAATTGCCGCTGGCGCCCCCCAGGTTGATCGCCACGTCATTGCCCATGACCTGGGCCGCCAGCATGGTGAGGGCTTCGCACTGGGTGGGGTTGACCTTGCCCGGCATGATGGAAGAGCCTGGCTCGTTCTCGGGCAGCGCAATCTCGCCGATGCCGCAACGCGGCCCGCTGGCCAGCCAGCGCAGGTCGTTGGCAATCTTCATCAGGCTGGCCGCCAGCGTCTTGAGCGCGCCGTGGGCGTGCACGATGCCGTCCATCGAGGCCAAGGCCTCGAACTTGTTCGGTGCCGTCACAAAAGGCAGGCCCGTCAAGCCGGCCAGCTCGTCTGCCACGGCCTGTGCATAGCCCGGCGGCGCATTCAGCCCTGTGCCCACGGCCGTGCCGCCCAGCGCCAGCTCGTACAAATGCGGCAGCGCATCGCGCAGATGGCGCTCGGCGTGCAGCAGTTGTGCCGCGTAGCCCGAGAACTCCTGGCCCAGTGTGAGCGGGGTGGCGTCCTGCAGGTGGGTGCGCCCGATCTTCACGATGTCGGCAAACGCCTGTGCCTGCTCGCTGAACACGGTCTGCAACTGCAGCAGCGCCGGCAGCAGGCGATGGGTCATGCCGTCCACTGCGGCCACGTGCATGGCCGTGGGAAACACATCGTTGGAAGACTGGCTGCAATTCACCTCATCGTTCGGGTGCACCAGCCGCCCCTGCCCGCGCGGGCCCCCCAGCAGCTCGCTGGCCCGGTTGGCCAGCACCTCGTTGAGGTTCATATTGGTCTGCGTGCCCGAGCCGGTCTGCCAGACCACCAGCGGAAACTCATCGTCGTGCCGCCCTTCCAGCACCTCTTCGGCCGCCGCAATGATGGCCATGGCTTTGGGGGACGCCAGCAGCCCCAGACGCTGGTTGACATAGGCACAGGCCCGCTTGACCTGGGCCAGCGCCATGATCAGCTCGCGCGGCTGGCGCTCGCCCGAAATGGCAAAGTTCTGCAGTGATCGCTGTGTCTGCGCGCCCCACAGGCGATCGGCAGGAACATCAATCGGTCCAAAGGAGTCGACTTCGCTGCGAGTTGACATGACGCGACCTCGGGTTGTTTCAACCTGTCAAAATACCGCCTGCCCGTGATTCGGGCAAGCTGCTGGCGTACCCGGTTTTCGCGTTCACCCCTGGGATAATCGCGCGGGACCGCCAGACGGCCAGCCCTCACCGGATCCCGCATTGTCCCTTCCAGCCCACGAAGAACCATGACCACCATCAAGCAAAGCGACCTCATCGACTCCATCGCCGGGGCCCTGCAGTACATCAGCTACTACCACCCCACCGACTACATCGCCCACCTGGCCCGCGCCTACGAGCGCGAGCAAAGCCCGGCGGCCAAGGATGCGATCGCTCAGATCCTGACCAACAGCAAGCTCAGCGCCACGGGTCAACGACCGATCTGCCAGGACACCGGCATCGTCAACGTGTTCCTGAAAGTGGGCATGGACGTGCGCTGGGAAGGCTTCACCGGCAGCCTGGACGACGCCATCAACGAAGGCGTGCGCCGTGGCTACAACCACCCCGACAACACGCTGCGTGCCTCGGTGGTGGCCGACCCCCAGTTTGCCCGCAAGAACACCAAGGACAACACCCCGGCGGTGATCTTCGCCGAGATCGTGCCCGGCAACACCGTTGAAGTGACCGTAGCGGCCAAGGGCGGCGGCAGCGAGAACAAGAGCAAGATGGTGATGCTCAACCCGGGCGACAGCGTGGTCGACTGGGTGCTCAAGACCGTGCCCACCATGGGTGCCGGCTGGTGCCCGCCGGGCATGCTGGGCATCGGCATCGGCGGCACCGCTGAAAAGGCTGTGCTGATGGCCAAGGAAAGCCTGATGGACGACCTGGACATGTACGAGCTGCAAGCCAAGGCCGCCAAGGGCGAGAAGCTCACCCAGGTCGAAGAACTGCGCCTGGAGCTGTTCGACAAGGTCAACGCCTTGGGCATCGGCGCCCAGGGCCTGGGTGGCCTGACCACCGTGCTGGACATCAAGATCAAGATGTACCCCACCCACGCCGCCAGCAAGCCCGTGGCCATGATCCCCAACTGCGCCGCCACCCGCCACGCCCACTTCGTGATGGACGGCTCGGGCCCGGTCTTCCTCGACCCGCCGAGCCTGGACCTGTGGCCCAACGTGGACTGGACCCCCGACTACAACAAGAGCCGCAAGGTCGACCTGAACACCCTGACCCCGGCCGAAGTCGCCAGCTGGAAGCCCGGCGACACCCTGCTGCTGAACGGCAAGATGCTGACCGGCCGCGACGCTGCCCACAAGCGCATCCAGGACATGCTGGCCAAGGGCGAGCAGCTGCCGGTCGACTTCACCAACCGCGTGATCTACTACGTGGGCCCGGTGGACCCGGTGAAGGACGAGGCCGTCGGCCCGGCCGGCCCCACCACCGCCACCCGCATGGACGGCTTCACGGAAATGATGCTGGCCCAGACCGGCCTGATCGCCATGGTGGGCAAGGCCGAGCGTGGCCCGGTGGCCATCGAGGCCATCAAGAAGCACAAGTCGGCCTACCTGATGGCCGTGGGTGGCGCCGCCTACCTGGTGTCCAAGGCCATCAAGGCCGCCAAGGTGGTCGGTTTTGCCGATCTGGGCATGGAAGCCATCTACGAATTCGACGTGGTGGACATGCCTGTGACCGTGGCTGTGGATGCCGGCGGTACCAGCGCCCACATCACCGGCCCGGCCGAGTGGCAAAAGCGCATCGCCACGGGCGAGTTCAAGGGCATCTCGGTCGCCGGCGCCTGATACCCGGCCGAGAGTGCCACGCCGCACGGTCTGGCACTCTGCTGCCGGCGCCCCCTTGCGGGGGCGCTGACCAGCGCCCTTGGTTCATCCATGTTGAACTCCCCTCTTCAGGCGCCCCTCCAGGGCGCCTCAGGCCCCATCGGGGTCTTTGACAGCGGCATCGGCGGCCTGAGCATCCTCAAGGCCCTGCGCCAGCGCCTGCCCCAGGAAGACTTCGTCTACATCTCAGACCGCGGCCATGCCCCCTATGGCGAACGCAGCGACGCATTTGTGCGGGATCGGTCCCGGGTCCTGACCGAAGCACTGGTGGGCTTCGGGGCCAAGGCGGTCGTCGTGGCCTGCAACACCGCCACTGCCGCCGCCATCCACGAGCTGCGACAGCACTGGCCCCAGTTGCCCGTGATCGGGGTGGAGCCGGCCCTCAAACCGGCAGCCCTGCAGACGCGCACGGGCCGTATCGCGGTCGTGGCCACCCGGGGCACCCTCAACAGCCCCAAGTTCCAGCAGCTGCTGGGGCAGCAAGCCCCGGGTCTGGACATCCGCTGCCAGCCCTGCGACGGCCTGGCCGATGCGATCGAGAATCTGGATGACAGCCGCATTGCACAGTATTGTCGACAGTACCTTGCCCAGACCGGGCCCTGGACAGAGGACACCAGCGCACCCGACACGCTGGTGCTGGGCTGCACCCACTACCCTCTGGTGATGCACCATTGGCTGTCTGAGCTGCCGCCCCATGTGACCGTGCTGGACACCGGGGCGCCCGTCGCCGAACAGACCCACCGGCGGCTGCTGCAGAACGGGCAGCTTCGCCCACCGGACCGCCACGAGCAAGCGGCGCCCTCCGGCCGCGTGAGCTGGTTCACCACTGGCGAGGTCGAGCACCTGGCGCGCGCCATTCAACAGTGGATGCCTGAGGCCTCCGGCCCCTGCCAGGCCCTCCCCAAACGATGAAAGCCGGCACAAGGCCGGCTTTCATCTGATTCAGACCGAGAAAAGGCGATCAGGCCTTCTTGGCGTAGGCGCTGCACCAGCCCTTGGTCGCCACTTGCTTGCCGGCAAACAGCGGGCAACCACCTGCTGCGTCAGAGGCCTTGCCCTGGAACAGCGCACAGGTACCGCAATGGTCACCAGCGGCGTACTTGGGGAACTTGGACTTGTCGACCTTGGTGGCATCAGCCTTGTAACCCAGAGCAGCAGCCTGCGGGTCGTTGTCGGCCACCAGCGGAGCGGCAGCGCTGACAGAGGAAGCGGCCAGCACGAAACCGGTACCAGCACTCAGTTGGAAGAAGAATTGACGACGATTGGACATGGCAAACCTCAGGTGGGGAGAGTCTTGATTTGTGAAACGCCAGCGCCTTGCGAAGCTGGCAAGGCATTGTGAACCCACCCCGGCCAGCTCACCTTGAGCCAAAGCAAGACCAAGCACCAACCCCGGACAATTTCTGGATCGCCTGCATCGCAGGCCTGCCCAACGGTTCGCTGATCAAGCAGGCGCCGAGTCTGGCAGACCCCACAGCCGTGCACCGCCAGCCTCCAGATGGGTCAGGTAAAGACGCACATCCAATTCAAGCTGGTGGTAGGCCGGCTCCAGGTGCTCACACAGCCGGTAGAACGCCTTGTTGTGCTCGCGCTCACGCAAGTGCGCCAATTCATGGACCACGATCATGCTGAGGAATGGCGGCGGAGCGTCCTTGAACAAGGCGCCAATGCGGATTTCATGCTGCGCCTTGAGGCGCCCGCCCTGCACGCGAGCGCTGATGGTGTGCAGGCCCAGCGCATTGCGCACCACATGGATCTTGCTGTCATACACCACCCGGTCCAGCCGGGGCGTCTGGCGCAGATGCTCCTGCCGCAGCGACTCGACGTGGCGGTACAAGGCGCCATCGGTGCGCAGACCGTGCGGCGTGGGATACCGCTCCATCAACCATTCGGGCAAGCGCCCCGAGGCCAGCAGGCGCGCAGCCTGCTGCTGCAGTGACTCGGGATAAGCCGCCAGGTATTTGGAGACGGAAACGGAAGCGGAGAGGGCCTCGTTCACGGCGCACTCACCCGGCTCAGGACCACCCGAGCCACCCCTCAGTGCAAATGGCGGGGACGGCGACCACCGCCATGCCCCGAGCCCCCCGAACCACGCGGCGGGCGGCCGATCTCGAGCGAGTTGACCAGATCATCAAAGCGCTGCGAGAACAGCTTGTCGATCTCGGCCACCACACCCCCCAGCTCAGAGCCATCGAAGTGGCGCTCCATCATGTTCACCACATCCTGCACCAGCAGGTCGCGCTGCACCTGCATGATGGCGGCCGGGTTGGGGCCCACGAAAAGCATCAGAAAATCATCGCGCGACTCGGCGCCACGGTCTTCTTCCTCTTCGTCAAACTCGGCGTCGTAAAAGGTGACTTCGATCGCGGCGCCCTGCTCGGAAATCTCGTTGAGATTCATGCACATCTCGTCCAGCGACTGACGAAAATCCTCGTCGCCACGCACCGTCCAGCACATCTGCAGCAGATGCTCCTTGGGGTCGAACTTGATCCCAGGCTCTTCGTCGTAGGCGCTGGTCGCCCCATCGGCCAAGGAACGCGCACCGGCGTAGTGCCACAGGGGCTTCAAGGCCTCTTGCAACTGGTCGAACTGAACATCACCACGCAACTGCACCTGACCGTGCACGTGGATTTCAAAAGGGGCGTTGTAACTTGACATGATTCAATGGTAATAGTGCCCCGAAACAGACCCATCGGGTCCGAACCTGATTGGCGAATGGTCCTGGATAGGGGGGGAACCACTGGCTGAGCGCCAAGCAGACCTGTCTCCATTTTGGCACGGTGTCAGACCGACGAAAGGCATTTGAGAGACTGAAGCAGGGCCCAATCGCGCACTTTGCGTGCTGCAACCCAGTCAAACAGAGCCAGGGGCCGCCCTCATCCCGCCCTCCTCCGCACCTCCTGCCCGGGCTGAGCCGAGGCACAGCCCCACGCACCCGAGACCACATCGATGGTCCGGCAAGAACGTTTTGGGAAGGGGCCATCAGTCAGTGGAGGGTCAGGTACATTTGGTTAACGTACCCGAAACCCAGGGAACACAATGCAACCGCCATCCGACCCCTATTTCAGCAAATCTGAAATTGAACAAGAGTCCAGGCCATCAGAATGGGCGCCCTGCGCGCCCAGACGCGAGTCACTTGCCCCGCCGATCTGGCGCTGGATCAAGGCGGTCTTTCCAAGCCTCCTGATACCCATCGGGCTGCTCGTGATCACTGCACTATTTTTCGGCGATTAAGCGCCGCAATGGGTGGCCAGACAGCTGCCCAGCCCATGGCCTTCAATGCCATGACCCGCAGGCAACATCACTCGCCACCTCCAGCCTACTTCTTGCGGGCACCCAAAACCCTGTGGATGAACGTCGCAACAGCCAAGCCCCCGAGGCCCACCAATGCGGCAATGAGCAAGATCCCTATCGCTCCGACTCTTCGGGGCTTTTCAGGTTTGGCTCTGGATCTGGAACTCTCCCCCTCAGGGAACAGTTGGGACGGAATCGTATCTTCGTGCACTGGGCACCCCTGCTGAATGGCTCGCTCAACGGCGCGTGTCTTTATAGCCAGGATCAAGCCTCCTGCTGGCGTTTGCGACGCTGAACAAAGCTCCCTTGACACACTCTGACACACAAACCTGAGTAGAACCTGAGGCGCCATCGGCCGAGTGCCACGCTCCCGGTCATTCAGACACGGTACTTTTTCGGGATGGGGTGAG
>Ga0209913_1000463_pt1 | contig 34683 bp, 34 predicted proteins | sample PersoiDNA2013203_FD_185805 | JGI IMG/M metagenome (GOLD analysis project Ga0209913, IMG submission 185805) | Permafrost soil microbial communities from the Arctic, to analyse light accelerated degradation of dissolved organic matter (DOM) -... | ecosystem: Environmental > Terrestrial > Soil >... | reverse complement strand
GGCGCGGCCACGCGTCATGCCGATGGTTCGGTCAGTGCCAGTGTCGAGCCGCGCCTGTTGAACCATGATCATCCGCTGGCCGCTATTTGCGGCGCCACCAATGCCGTGTCGTTCGCCACCGATCTGCTCGGCGCGGTGACGGTTTCGGGGCCGGGGGCTGGGCGCACGGAAACAGCGTTTGCGTTGCTGTCGGACATCATCAGCATCCATCAGTCTGTTGCGCACAACTAGGAGAACGCCTGTGAAACTATCGAGTCTTGCGCGGGCTGCCGTAGAGCCGCACATCGAAGTCTTCAACCCCTTTGACGGGACCGTCGTCGGGACCGTCGCGGATGTCTGTGCATCGCAAGTTCCGCAGTTGCTGGTGCAGGGTCGCAGCGGTGCGCAAGCCTGCGCCGCACTGCCGCGTCATCGTCGGGCACGCATTCTCGAACAGGCCGCCTTGCACATCGAACGCGATGCCCCGGCATTTGCCCGGCTGATTGTCGAAGAAGCCGGCAAGACCCTCAAACAGGCGGAAAAAGAGGTCAAGCGCTGCGTCAACACCCTCAAACTTTCTGCCGAAGAGGCCAGGCGCAATGCCGGGGAAGTGGTGCCTTTCGATGCCTATGAGGGCTCCGAGTCGCGCCAGGGCTGGTTCTCGCGCGAGCCGCTGGGCCTGATCGTCGCGATCACCCCGTACAACGATCCATTGAATCTGGTGGCGCACAAGCTCGGTCCGGCCATTGCCGGCGGCAACGCGGTGATTCTCAAACCGTCTGAGCTGGCGCCGTTGTCGGCCATCAAATTGGTCTCGTATCTGGTTGAGGCCGGGTTGCCCGAGTCGGTGGTCACCGTCGCCACCGGCGGCGCGGAACTGGGCAAGGCCTTGGTCGCCTGCCGTGAGGTGCGGATGATTTCCTTTACTGGCGGCTTCGTCACCGGGGAGCAGATTGCCCGCACGGCCGGCCTGAAGAAGCTCGCCATGGACTTGGGCGGCAATGCGCCGGTGATCGTCATGGCGGACTGCAACCTTGCGGCCGCCGTCGACAGTTGCCTGTCCGGGGCCTTCTGGGCGGCGGGACAGAACTGCATCGGCACTCAGCGTCTGCTGATCCAGGCGTCGATCTACACGCGTTTTCGCGAGCACTTCGTCAGCCTGGCGCAGAAACTGGTGACCGGCGACCCATTGCTTGCCAGCACCGACATCGGCCCGATGATTACCCCCCAAGCGGCGCGGAATGCCGAGCAGGTGGTAAACGAAGCGTTGAAGGAAGGTGCCCGGTTACTTTGCGGCCACCGGCGCCAGGGCTCGTGCTACGCCGCCACCGTGCTGGAAAACGTCGATCATGCCAGTCGCCTGTGGCGCAACGAAGTGTTTGCCCCAGTGGTCGTGTTGCAGCCTTTCGAAACCTTCGATGAGGCCATCTCGTTGGCCAATGAACCCGAATACAGCCTGCACGCGGGGATCTTCACCAATGATCTGGCGACGGCGATGAGTGCGGCGCGGCGGATCGACGCGGGTGGCGTGATGATCAACGACTCGTCCGACTATCGTTTCGATGCGATGCCGTTTGGCGGCTCCAAGTACGGCAGCCTCGGCCGGGAAGGGGTGCGCTTTGCCTATGAGGAAATGACCCAGCCCAAAGTGGTGTGTCTGAACACCTTGGGTTAAGCGATTCACGGCAAATAAAATCAGGTCGTTTGGCATTGGGAAGGTCTGGTCACCCGCCCAATGCGTTTTTTCTAGCATCGGCCATGCATTTATTGCCGAGCGTACAGATCGAATGGCTCGCATGTCTTCAAAGACTGTAATGCGCCTCGGTGTCTACGAAAACCGGGGCGATTCATACCCAAGTTTGAAGAATTGCATCGAGTGCCTCCTTCGGCTCTGTACGAAATATCATCGGACGAAGAGCGGTTACTAGACTCTTGGGCCAAATCCACCATAAGGTTTCAACGGTACAACAGAAGTAACTTCCAGCATCCCGGAATTTACCAGTGGCAGCGTTGCCAGCTTTTCCCAAACGGCAGTCTCGTTTTCGGCTTCAACCAGCAGGCAGGCGCCACCCATGTCACCACGGTGCCAGATGTTGCGGATAAATCCCTCCAGATAGAGAGCCCTGGCACGCTGGGCTTCGGCTTCTAGATGAGGCGCAAAATCCGCATCGGAAAAACGCTCCGAGACTCGACGCGAAAGCGTGATGAATTGCATATATATCCCCTTCAAGGCGTTCGTCGTTTAAACAGTTCACGGATAATTGCAAAAAATACTATTCTGGTCCAAGACGCGTTCTGCATGACTTGAGACCCGATTCACATGACCTTAGATCTTCGATTGCTTGTTGCGTTTATCGCTGTCGCTGAAACTGAAAATGTCGGTCAAGCCGCCAGCCGTCTACATATCTCGCAGTCGCCTTTGAGTCGGCAAATCATTCAGCTTGAAGCGCAGCTTGGTCTGCGGTTGTTCGAACGCGCACGTCAGCGAATGCGCCTGACTGACGAAGGACGCCTTTTCCATCAGAAGGCGCGCAGCCTGGTCGCCCATGCATCTGAAGTCGAAGCAGCGGCGCGCAGTATTGCTCTTGGTGAGACAGGCCATATTGCCGTGGGTTATGTCGAAGCGGCCATGCACTCCAATGTATTACCGCGTGCCCTTGCGGGTCTGCAATCAGGCCATCAGGCTGCTACCTTCGAACTCCGTCCCATGGGCTCCTCAGAGCAGTCCGAGGCCCTGCTCGGTAGAGCGCTCGATTTCGGGCTGGTTTATTCAGTTCCTGAGAGCGCGGACATAGAGTCCATGGAGGTTTCAAACGAAGCGCTACTGCTTGTTCTGGGAAAAAGACATGCTATGGCCACGCGAGCGAGCATTGCTCCTCAAGAGTTGAACGGGGAGCGTTGGGTTGCCTTGGCCCGGTCAAAAAATCCTGCGGCCCGCCAGCGTTTTCTTGAGAACTGCTCCGCTTGCGGTTTCTTGCCCGACATCAAGGTAGAGGCGGATGACCTGCTGGCAGCCTTGCGGCTGGTGGCCTCAGGTTTGGGCATTACCTTTGTCCAGGCGAGTCTTCGGGATTTTCTTGCAGATAGCGTCATATTTCGCGAGCTGCCCTGGTTTCCTTCACGGGTCAGGGTCTATGCAATCTGGCGCAAGGACGACCCCAAGCCGCTTGTCGCGACGCTCCGGCAAGCGCTTTTGGCGGCTTAGCATTAATCCGGTAAGGACTGGATTCAACTCCATCTCCACATGGGGACTTGCGTGCCTGCGTGTTGGAGCCAAATGCACGCATTGGCCGTTTTGCTGTAAGCGCCTGCCGAAGGCACCTTGGCTAAGCTATTACGGAGTTACTGTCGCATAAATGTGCGACCGCTTAACTATGCAAGGTGTGTTCTGCGGACGCTTACGTCCTAATAAAGGACGGCCGGCATTGATCCCGCTCGCGGTCTGCTCTTGGTTGGCCGAGAGCATTGATACGTTCTTCGGTCAGAACGTCGCAATGCTCGAACATGCACTATCTGCTGCGTCGCACAGGCACTCCCCGGTGGTTCTTGTTATCCTGAGCGCCCTCTTTCATGGACGAATACCGAGACAAGCCATGGCTAACCTTACCCCGTCACGCCTCGGGAAGATGCTTCAGGGGCTGCTCTTTGCCCTGATTGGTATCGGCTTGTTGGGCATTGCCGTCAATCTCACGCTTGAACGACGCGAATTCCTCGCCCACGCACAGACCGCCGATGGCATCGTCAGCCACTTGAATGCCGGTGGTTCGCATCCCGAGATCGCCTTCACCACCCGCAGTGGTGAAAAAATTTCCTACCCCCAGGGCGGCTTTATTTTTGGCTATCAGCAGGGTCAGCCGGTGCGGGTGTATTACCTGCCCGAGCAGCCGGCCAGTAGCGCCGTGGTCGATACCCCTGCCGCACTGTGGGCCACTCCCGGGTTACTGGGTTGTATGGGTCTGCTGTTCACCCTTGCCGGCCTGTTAAGGGGTATCCGTCCGCGCGGTCGCGGCGCAGTTCATTCACATAAAGGACTTTGAACGATGAGCTACAACATCCCGATCCCACTCAATGACAGTCGCTGGCAGTATCAGACCGCCAGCGGTGGCGGTCTGACCATAGCCCTGGTGGCGGGCAGTGGCGGTTCGATCATCCTGCGTTCGCCCCAGGGCGAGAACGTCAGCTACCGCTACGGCGGCGTCGGGGTGGGGGTCGGATTTGGCGCGCGCCTGCCGCGTTTCGGCAAGATCAATATCCAAGTCAAGGGTAAGAGCGTAGCGGCAGCCGGTGCGGCGGAGGCTTTTCCCAGCACTGGCAAGGTGTTTGTCAGCGACGCCCTGGTCAGTCGTGACCTGACCAGTGACGACATCACCGGGCCTTGCCTGTATACCGAAGTGGGGGCGGGGCTGGTGGTCGGCGGTTCGGCCATGGCCCTTTTGTTCGGGCTTGATCCCAAGCTGCTGGCGTTGGCGGCGGTTCTAAGCACCAACCCGGCGACCTCGCTCATTGCCTCCGCCACGATCAACCGGCAGTTGCTGCAGTCGGCCAAGGGCGCGGTGGTCATGGCCGGCATGAACGCTGGCGTGCAGGCCGGTGGTGGCGCCGTGATCAGCATGGGCTATCTGTTCTAGTCGCGCAGAGCGGGTCGATATAACACCCACAAAAAAGCCGCGAATAAACGCGGCTTCTTTGATTCCAACAACGCTTAAACGTTGAAGCGGAAGTGCATCACATCGCCATCTTTGACGATATATTCCTTACCTTCCAGACGCCATTTGCCGGCCTCCTTGGCACCGGCTTCACCCTTGTACTGGATGAAGTCGTTGTAGGCGATCACTTCGGCGCGGATAAAGCCTTTTTCGAAGTCGGTGTGGATCACGCCGGCAGCCTGTGGCCCGGTGGCGCCAACCTTGACGGTCCAGGCGCGGACTTCTTCGACACCGGCGGTGAAGTAGGTCTGCAGGTTGAGCATTTCGTAACCGGCGCGGATCACGCGGTTCAGGCCAGGCTCTTCCAGGCCTAGGGCCTCGAGGAACATGTCCTTTTCTTCGCCGTCATCGAGCTCGGCGATTTCTGCTTCGATCTTGTTGCACACCGGCACCACGATCGCGCCTTCTTCGTCGGCGATGGCCTTGACCACGTCGAGCAGCGGGTTGTTCTCGAAGCCGTCTTCGGCGACGTTGGCGATGTACATCACCGGCTTGGTGGTCAGCAGGTGGAAGCCCTTGACCGCGGCCTTCTCGTCAGTGCTCATGGTCTTCATCAGGCTGCGTGCCGGCTTGCCCACGGTGAAGTGAGCGATCAGTTGCTCCAGCAGGCCTTTCTGGACCACGGCGTCCTTGTCACCACCTTTGGCGTTACGCGCAACTTTCTGCAGTTGCTTCTCGCAGCTGTCGAGGTCGGCGAAGATCAGTTCCAGGTCGATGATCTCGATGTCGCGTTTCGGGTCGACGCTGTTGGAGACGTGAATCACGTTCTCGTCTTCAAAGCAGCGGACCACGTGGGCGATGGCATCGGTTTCGCGGATGTTGGCCAGGAACTTGTTGCCCAGGCCTTCACCTTTCGATGCACCGGCCACCAGGCCGGCGATGTCGACGAATTCCATGGTGGTCGGCAGGATGCGCTTGGGGTTGACGATCAGCGCCAGTGCATCCAGGCGCGGGTCCGGCATCGGCACGATACCCGTGTTGGGTTCGATGGTGCAGAAGGGGAAGTTCTCCGCCGCAATACCGGACTTGGTCAGCGCGTTGAACAGGGTGGATTTGCCGACGTTGGGCAGGCCGACGATGCCGCAATTGAATCCCATGGTGTTTCCCCTCGGAAAAGAGTCAGGCCTTCTGGCTGTGCAGGTTTTTCATCGCGCGGTTCCATTCCCCGGCGAGGATATCCGGCAGCACGCCGAGGGCAAAGTCGATGCAGGCATCGAGTTTTTCCTGTTCGGCGCGTGGCGCACGACCCAGGACGAAATTTGAAACCATACTGGCAACGCCTGGGTGGCCAATGCCGAGCCGCAGACGGTAAAAGGTATTCTGATTGCCCAACTGCGCGATGATGTCGCGCAGGCCATTGTGCCCGCCATGCCCGCCGCCTTGCTTGAGCTTGGCAACGCCGGGTGGCAGGTCCAGTTCGTCATGGGCCACCAGGATTTCTTCGGGTTTGATCCGGAAGAACCCCGCAAGCGCCGCGACAGCCTGGCCGCTGCGGTTCATGTAGGTGGTGGGAATCAACAGACGAACATCCTGACCCTGATGCGAAAAGCGTCCGGTCAGGCCAAAATACTTGCGATCAGCCACCAGGTTTACACCTTGGGCGTGGGCGATGCGCTCAACAAAAAGGGCCCCCGCGTTATGCCGGGTCTGTTCGTATTCGGCGCCTGGATTTCCCAGGCCAACGATCAGTTTAATGGCAGTCACGACAGGGGCCCTTCCTTTGGAGTTGTGGATAACATTGCCGACCTGAGTGCGGCGAAAGTGGACGACAAGAGATCATTTACTCAAGAGTAAACGCCGCGTTATCGCCCGCTTTCTCGCTACGTTTCGGTCCGCGATGTTTCCTCAAGCTCCGGCAATACAGAGTGAATTACTCTGCAGCGCCTTCTTCAGCTTCTGGAGCAACGCGTGGAGCGTGAACGTTGGCAACAGCTTTGTCATCACCGTGAACCAGTGCGACAAACTCAACGCCTTTAGGGGCTTTGAGGTCGGACAGGTGGATGATTTCGCCGATTTCCATGGCCGACAGGTCGACTTCGATGAACTCAGGCAGGTCTTTCGGCAGGCAGGTCACTTCGATCTCGGCAACAACGTGCGAAACTTCGCCGCCTTTCTTGATCGGAGCTTCTTCACCAACAAAGTGCACAGGCACGATGGCGGTCAGTTTGTGGCCGGCAACGACGCGAACGAAGTCAGCGTGCAGCACGTGGCCTTTAGCTGGGTGACGTTGCAGCGCCTTGATGATGACGTTCTGCTTGGTGCCGCCAACGTTCAGCGAAATGATGTGGCTGTAGGCCGCATCGTTTTCCAGCAGTTTGGCAACTTCTTTAGCCAGCATGCTGATGGATTCAGGGGCTTTTTCGCCACCGTAAACTACAGCTGGAACCAGGCTTGCGAGACGACGCAGGCGGCGGCTCGCACCTTTCCCCAGGTCGGAACGCACTTCAGCATTCAGAATAAATTCGTTCATGTTGTATCTCCAAAATAACCACATTCGCCCCAGCGTTTGCGACCAGCGCTAAAGGCGATATGGGCAAAAAAGCCCCGCCCCAACAATATGCTGGGGCGGGGCGCTTTTCGTCAGTGAGGTGATCCGTTGGTTTGACCCTTAACGGAACATCGCGCTGATCGATTCTTCGTTACTGATGCGGCGAACCGCTTCGGCAACTACCGGTGCGATATCCAGTTGACGGATACGCGAACAGGCTTGAGCGGCAGCGGACAACGGGATGGTGTTGGTCACCACCAGTTCGTCCAGCATTGAGTTCTCGATGTTCTCGATCGCTCGGCCCGACAGCACAGGGTGTGTGCAGTAGGCGAAGACTTTTGCTGCACCGTGCTCTTTCAAGGCTTTAGCCGCGTGGCACAGGGTGCCGGCGGTGTCGACCATGTCATCAACCAGAATACAGGTACGCCCTTCGACATCACCGATGATATGCATCACTTCAGAGTGATTAGCTTTCTCGCGGCGTTTGTCGATGATCCCGAGATCAACGCCCAGGGATTTGGCAACAGCCCGTGCACGCACGACGCCACCAATGTCCGGGGACACGATCATCAGGTTTTCAAAGCGCTGGTCTTCGATGTCATCCACCAATACGGGGGAGCCGTAGATGTTATCTACCGGAATATCGAAGAACCCCTGGATTTGGTCAGCGTGCAGGTCAACCGTGAGAACACGGTCGATGCCTACCACGGTGAGCATGTCAGCGACGACTTTCGCGCTGATAGCTACACGTGCGGAACGCGGACGGCGATCCTGACGGGCATAACCAAAGTAAGGGATTACAGCTGTGATTCGAGTCGCTGAGGAGCGGCGGAAGGCATCAGCCATCACGACGAGTTCCATCAGGTTATCGTTGGTCGGAGCGCAGGTCGGCTGAATAATGAAGACGTCTTTACCTCGGACGTTTTCATTGATCTCGGCGGTAATTTCACCGTCGGAAAATTTCCCGACAGAGATGTCACCGAGAGGGATATGCAGCTGACGAACGACACGTCGAGCCAGATCGGGGTTGGCGTTCCCCGTAAAGACCATCATCTTGGACACGCGCAGTACCTAGAGGCTGAGGGTAACCTGGATGAGTAAAGGAAAATGGCAGGGGCGGCTGGATTCGAACCAACGCATGGCAGGATCAAAACCTGCTGCCTTACCGCTTGGCGACGCCCCTGTATCTGTTGCAACGAGTACCCAGTACTCGGTTCCTTTTAGAGCAGACTTTGCAGCTTGCGATGCAACATCGAAACGTTGCTTCCCTTTGCCACAAACCCTGTAAGGGTCTCTGTAAGAAGGGCCGAGACTTTATCAGCTTCAGCTTTGTTTGGGAAGCCCCCAAACACACAACTTCCAGTGCCGGTTAATTTTGCTTCGGTAAATTTACCTAACAAATTCAAAGCGTTACGTACTTCTGGGTAACGCCTCGCTACAACCGGTAAGCAGTCATTTCGACTGTTTCCCTTGGGAACGGGGCGCACTTTAATGGGAGGAGAGTTACGTGTCAACAGTGGATCTGAAAAAATTTCTGCTGTACTTACAGATACTTGCGGGACAAGCACGACATACCACGGCTCTTCCGGGTATTCAGGGGTGAGTTTTTCCCCCACGCCCTCGGCAAAAGCAGCGTGCCCGTGCACGAAAACCGGGACGTCGGCACCCAGTGTCAGGCCCAGCGTGGCCAGGCGATCGAGGTCCCAGCCGAGCTGCCACAAGTGGTTCAGACCCAGCAGTGTCGTCGCGGCATTCGAGCTGCCGCCACCGATGCCGCCGCCCATGGGCAGGACTTTATCGATCCAGATGTCGATGCCGAGCGTGCAGCCGGATTGTGCCTGAAGTTTTTTCGCGGCCTTCACGATCAGGTTGCTGTCGTGGGGCACGCCTTCGAGTTCGGTGTGCAGTCGGATCACGCCATCGTCGCGTATGGCGAACGTCAGTTCATCGCCGTAGTCGAGAAATTGAAACAGCGTCTGCAACTCGTGGTAGCCGTCTTCACGGCGCCCCAGAATGTGCAGCATCAGATTGAGTTTGGCCGGGGAGGGCAGGGTCAGTTTCTCTACGCTCACGTTATTGCCCCAGCTTGCGCGGTTGCCAGTCCTTGATCACCAGCGTGACGTCAAGGTCGGTGCCGTGCAGTTTGATCCGCTCAGGCAGCCAATAACCGCTCTGTTGCACGTAGCTCAGGTATTCGACCTGCCAGCCGTCCTGTTCCAGGGAGGCCAGGCGGCTGTCGCCATTGAGGCTCAGGCGGCTTTTGCTGTCAGGTGCGGGCAAACCGCGTACCCACCAGACCAGGTGCGACACCGGCAACTTCCAGCCGATCTGCTCTTCCAGCAGCGCCTCCGGGGAGGCGGCTTCGTAGCGACCCTGGTTGGCCACTTCGAGGCTGACTTGCCCCGGTCGGCCGGTCAGGCGGGCGGCGCCTCGACCCAGCGGGCCGGACAAGCGGATATCGTAGTAATCCTGGCGTTGCAGCCAGAACAAGGTGCCGCTGCCGGAATCTTTCGGCGCGCGCACCCCGACTTTTCCTTCGATCTGCCAGCCATCAATGCTGCTGAGCTGTGCCTTGTGCTGTTTCCATTGCGCCGGGTTGCCCTGGCCTTCAACGGATTCGCGGGCGCCAAAGCCCGCACAACCGGCGAGCAAGGCGATGAAGCTGAAAATAATAAAGTGGCGCAAGAACATAAACTTAAAGGGTCTCGGAACCGGTCAGGCGCTTGATGGTGCTGCGCAGGATGGGGCTTTCGGGTTGTTCCTTGAGGAACTTTTCCCAGATTTGTCGGGCTTCGCGCTGTTTGCCGTTGGCCCAGAGCACTTCGCCCAGGTGTGCAGCGACTTCCTGGTCGGGGAAGCGCTCCAGCGCCATGCGCAGCAGGCGCTCAGCCTCGTCCAGGTTGCCCAGGCGGTAATTCACCCAGCCCAGGCTGTCGAGTACGGCCGGGTCTTCCGGGTTGAGCTTGTGGGCCTGTTCGATCAGCACCTTGGCTTCGGCGTAACGCGTGGTGCGGTCGGACAAGGTGTAACCCAGGGCATTGAGCGCCATGGCGTTTTCCGGGTCGCGCTTGATGATCAGGCGCAGGTCCTTTTCCATCTGTGCCAGGTCATTGCGTTTTTCCGCCTGCATCGCGCGGGTGTAGAGCAGGTTCAGGTCGTCGGGGTATTGCAGTAAGGCTTTTTGCAAGACTTTCCAGGCGCGCTCGCCCTGATGGTTGGCCGACAAGGTCTCGGCCTGGATCAGGTACAACTGGATCGCGTAGTCCGGTTCAGTCTCGCGGGCCGCCGCCAGGCGTTTTTCCGCCTCGTCGGTGCGGCCGTTGCTCATCAGGATGTCGGCCTGGCGCAACTGGGCGGGCAGGTAATCGTTGCCGGGACCGACCTTGGCGTATTCGAGCAGGGCGGCCTGGGGGTCGTTGTTTTCTTCGGCGATGCGGCCGAGGTTCAGGTGCGCTGAGTCCACGTGGCTTTCGCGCTCGATCAACTCTTCCAGGTAGCCCTTGGCCTCGTCCCAGGCCTTGGCCTCCAGGCACACCAGCGCCAGGGAGTAACGCAATTCGTCATCGTCCGGGTATTGCTGGACCAGGTTGGCGAACTGCACTTTGGCGTCCTCCATGCGGTCCTGCTCCACCAGCGTGCGCGCGTAAGTCAGGCGCAGGCGCTTGTCGTCCGGGTATTTCTTGATGCTTTTTTCCAGCAGCGGAATCGCTTCCTTGCCGCGATTGAGGTTCTGCAACAGGCGGGCGCGCAGCAGGATCGGCGCGATCTCGCCTTCTTCCGGCGGGTTCTGTTCGAGCAGCTTCAGCGCGGCTTCGGCTTCGTCGTCCTGTTGCAGCAGCAAGGCCTTGCCGAACACGAGCTGGCTGTTCTTCGGGTGTTTTTGCAGTAGGCGGTCGAAACTCTTCATCAGCCCGTTGCGCGTGTCCGGGTCGGTGTCGGCCGCCGACAGTGCAAGAAAGTCGAAATGAGTGTCGCCCTTGCCCTGCAGGACTTTCTCCATATAGGCCATGGAGTCGTCGTAGCGCCCGGAGCGTGCCAATTGAATGGCCGCCGCCCGTTGGGCTTCCAGATCGTCCGGCGCGTTTTTCGCCCAGATCAGCGAAGTGTCCAGTGCGGCCTGATCGGCCCCCAGGTACTCGGCGATGCGAAACGCCCGCTCCGAGATGCCCGGATCTTGCGTATTGATGGCCTGGGTCACGTAATTATCCAGCGCAATATCGAAACGATTGCGTTGGCCGGCCAGTTCTGCGGTCAGCAGGCTGTACACCGTTTCTTCGCTGAACGAGGAGTAAACCTTGGGCTTTTCAGGGGCGGGTGTGCTCTCTTCCACCGGCGGTGTACCGTCCGGCGACACGGGTGCCATGGCCTGGCAGCCGCTGAGGAAGACAAAAGCAAGGAGCAACGCGGAGGATCTATTCATATAGGAAGAGGACGACTAACCTGCGGTCGGATCATCATGACACAAGCCTTCGGCCAAACATAACCGAGTCTCAATGGATGCCTTTATAGGCACAACGCATAGGGACAATAGACGACGGTGGTTGTTCTGAATCTATCGAAGTAGGACAATTGTCTGCTTTCCGACATCATCAGCGATATTGAATGGCCTTCCTTGCACTCGGTATTAACCACAAAACTGCCTCCGTAGACGTGCGCGAGCGCGTGGCGTTTACGCCTGAGCAGTTGGTTGAGGCCTTGCAGCAGCTCTGCCGACTCACCGACAGCCGCGAAGCTGCGATCCTTTCGACCTGCAATCGCAGCGAGCTTTATATAGAGCAGGAGCATCTTTCAGCGGATGTCGTACTGCGCTGGCTGGCCGATTACCACCATTTGGACGTCAACGACCTGCGCGCGAGCGCCTATGTGCATGAGGACGATGCGGCAGTTCGTCACATGATGCGTGTGGCGTCCGGTCTCGATTCGCTGGTATTGGGCGAGCCGCAGATCCTCGGCCAGATGAAGTCCGCCTACGCCGTGGCGCGTGAGGCCGGCACCGTGGGGCCGCTGCTGGGGCGCCTGTTCCAGGCCACGTTCAATTCCGCCAAGCAGGTGCGCACCGACACCGCCATCGGGGAAAACCCGGTGTCCGTGGCATTTGCCGCCGTCAGCCTGGCCAAACAGATTTTCAGCGACTTGCAGCGCAGCCAGGCCTTGCTGATCGGTGCCGGTGAGACCATCACCCTGGTCGCCCGTCACCTGCACGACCTCGGCGTGAAGCGTATCGTCGTCGCCAACCGTACCCTGGAACGTGCCAGCATCCTGGCCGAACAGTTCGGCGCCCACGCCGTGCTGTTGGCGGACATCCCGGCCGAACTGGTGCGCAGCGACATCGTGATCAGTTCTACCGCCAGCCAGTTGCCGATCCTGGGTAAAGGCGCGGTGGAAAGCGCGCTGAAGCTGCGCAAGCACAAGCCGATTTTCATGGTGGATATTGCCGTTCCCCGCGATATCGAGCCTGAAGTCGGCGAGTTGGACGACGTTTACCTGTATAGCGTCGACGATCTGCACGAAGTGGTCGCCGAAAACCTCAAGAGTCGCCAGGGCGCGGCCCAGGCCGCCGAGGAAATGGTCAGCGTCGGCGCCGAAGATTTCATGGTGCGCCTGCGCGAACTGGCGGCGGTGGACGTGCTCAAGGCGTATCGTCAACAGGGCGAACGCCTGCGCGACGAGGAGTTGAGCAAGGCCCAGCGTTTGTTGGCCAATGGCGGCAACGCCGAAGACGTGCTGATGCAACTGGCCCGTGGCTTGACCAACAAATTGCTGCACGCCCCCAGCGTACAACTGAAAAAACTCACTGCCGAAGGCCGCCTCGATGCGCTGGCCATGGCGCAGGAACTCTTTGCCCTCGGTGAGGGCGCGTCAGATAGCTCTTCGGATAAAAAACCGCAATGAAAGCGTCACTGCTCAACAAACTGGACGTGCTCCAGGACCGTTTCGAAGAACTGACCGCCTTGCTCGGCGACGGCGAGGTCATTTCCGATCAGACCAAGTTCCGTGCTTATTCCAAGGAATACGCCGAAGTTGAGCCCATTGTGGTCACCTACCAGAACCTGTTGAAAGTACAGGCCGACCTTGAAGGCGCCCAGGCGCTGCTCAAGGACAGCGACCCGGACATGCGTGAAATGGCCGTGGAAGAAGTCCGTGAGGCCAAAGACAAATTGGCCGAGCTCGAAGGTGACCTGCAACGCATGCTGCTGCCCAAGGACCCCAACGACGGGCGCAACGTCTTCCTCGAAATCCGCGCCGGCACCGGCGGCGACGAGGCGGCGATTTTCTCCGGCGACCTGTTCCGCATGTATTCGCGCTATGCCGAACGGCGCGGCTGGCGCGTCGAGATCCTGTCCGAGAACGAGGGCGAACACGGCGGCTATAAAGAAGTCATCGCCCGCGTCGAAGGCGACAACGTGTACGGCAAGCTGAAATTCGAATCCGGTGCGCACCGCGTGCAGCGGGTGCCGGCCACCGAATCCCAAGGCCGTATCCACACCTCGGCGTGTACCGTGGCGGTGTTGCCCGAGCCGGACGAGCAGGAAGCCATCGAGATCAACCCGGCGGACCTGCGCGTCGATACCTACCGTTCATCCGGTGCCGGTGGTCAGCACATCAACAAGACCGACTCGGCGATCCGCATCACGCACTTGCCGTCGGGCATCGTGGTGGAGTGCCAGGAAGAGCGTTCCCAGCACAAGAACCGGGCGCGGGCCATGTCCTGGCTGTCGGCCAAGTTGAATGACCAGCAGACCAGCGCCGCCGCCAACGCGATTGCCAGTGAACGCAAGCTGCTGGTGGGTTCGGGCGACCGTTCCGAGCGCATCCGCACCTACAACTTTGCCCAGGGCCGGGTCACCGACCACCGGGTCAATCTCACGCTCTACTCCCTGGACGAGATTCTCGCCGGTGGCATCGACGCGGTGATCGAGCCATTGCTCGTCGAATACCAGGCCGACCAATTGGCGGCGATAGGTGAATAAATGACCATCATCGCCAGCCTGATCCGCGCCGCCGACCTGCCCGACTCGCCCACCGCGCGCCTGGACGTTGAGCTGTTGCTCGCGGCTGCCCTGGGCAAGTCCCGCAGCTACCTGCACACCTGGCCGGAAAAAATCGTCAGCAGCGAAGCCGCGCTGACCTTCGCCGATTACCTGCAGCGCCGCCGCGCCGGTGAACCGGTGGCCTATATCCTCGGCCAGCAAGGCTTCTGGAAGCTGGACCTGGAGGTCGCGCCCCACACGCTGATCCCGCGCCCGGACACCGAACTGCTGGTCGAGGCGGCCCTGGAATTGTTACCCGCAACGCCGGCCAAGGTGCTTGACCTCGGTACTGGCAGCGGTGCCATCGCCCTGGCCCTGGCCAGTGAACGCCCGGCCTGGCACGTCACCGCCGTCGACCGCGTACTCGAAGCCGTGGCCCTGGCCGAACGCAATCGCCAACGCCTGAACCTGCACAACGCCACCGTGCTCAACAGTCATTGGTTCAGCGCGTTGCAGGGCCACACCTACGATCTGATCATCAGCAACCCGCCCTACATCGCCGCCAACGACCCGCACCTGGTGGCCGGCGATGTGCGCTTTGAGCCGGCCAGCGCGCTGGTAGCGGGCCATGACGGGTTGGACGACCTGCGCCTGATCATCGCCGAAGCGCCAGCGCACCTCGCTGCTGGCGGTTGGCTGTTGCTGGAACACGGTTACGACCAGGCCGCAGCGGTGCGTGACCTGTTGCTGAGCCAAGGCTTTGAAGGCGTACACAGCCGCATCGACCTCGGCGGCCACGAACGCATCAGCCTGGGACACCGGCCGTGCTGACCGATCAGGAGCTGTTGCGCTATAGCCGACAGATTCTGTTGCAGCAGGTCGACATCGACGGCCAATTGCGCCTGAAAAACGCCCGCGCCTTGATCGTCGGCCTCGGTGGCCTGGGCGCGCCTGTGGCGCTGTACCTGGCGGCCGCCGGTGTCGGCGAGTTGCACCTGGCAGATTTCGACACCGTCGACCTGACCAACCTGCAACGCCAGATCATCCATGACACCGACAGCGTCGGCCTGAGCAAGGTCGATTCGGCCATTCGCCGTCTGAGCGCGATCAACCCTGAGGTCAAACTGCTCACCCACCGGACTGCGCTGGATGCCGATTCCCTGGCGGCAGCAGTGGCGGCGGTGGATGTAGTGCTCGATTGCAGCGACAATTTTTCCACCCGCGAAGCGGTCAACGCCGCCTGCGTGGCCGCCGGCAAACCGTTGGTCAGCGGCGCGGCGATCCGCCTGGACGGGCAACTGTCGGTGTTCGACCCGCGCCGCGCCGACAGCCCGTGCTACCACTGTTTATACGGGCACGGCAGCGACACCGAACTGACCTGCAGCGAAGCCGGCGTGGTCGGCCCGCTGGTCGGTCTGGTGGGCAGCTTGCAGGCGCTTGAAGCGTTGAAGTTGCTCGCTGGTTTCGGCGAGCCCTTGGTCGGACGCTTGTTGCTGATCGATGCCTTGACCACTCGTTTCCGTGAGTTACGCGTCAAGCGCGACCCCGCTTGCAGCGTGTGTGGGACGCACCATGGTTAAGGATGCACCGATCGGTGTGTTCGACTCCGGTATCGGCGGGTTGACGGTGCTGGAAGAAATCCAGCAACTGTTGCCCCATGAGTCGTTGCTGTACGTCGCCGATTGCGGGCACATCCCCTACGGCGAGAAAACCCCTGCCTTTATTTACGAGCGTTCGCACCGGGTCGCCGAGTTTTTCCGCGAACAGGGCGCCAAGGCTTTTGTGATTGCCTGCAACACGGCGACCGTCGCCGCCGTGGCCGATTTGCGCCAGGACTACCCCGACTGGCCGCTGGTGGGCATGGAGCCCGCCGTCAAACCCGCCGCCGCCGCGACCCGCAGTGGCGTGGTCGGTGTGCTCGCCACCACCGGCACCCTGCAAAGCGCCAAGTTCGCCGCGTTACTCGACCGTTTCGCCACCGATGTGCGGGTGATTACCCAGCCGTGCCCGGGCCTGGTAGAACTGATTGAAACCGGCGACCTGGGCAGCCCGGCCCTGCGCCAGCTATTGCAAGGCTATATCGATCCGCTGCTCAGCGCCGGTTGCGACACCATTATCCTCGGCTGCACCCACTACCCCTTCCTCAAGCCGCTCCTGGCGCAGATGCTGCCTCCCAGCATCAGCCTGATCGACACCGGCGCCGCCGTAGCCCGCCAACTGAAGCGCCTGCTGGGCGAACGCGATCTGCTGGCCACCGGCAAGCCGGAGCCTGCCCAGTTCTGGACCAGCGGCGATGTGTATCACCTAAGAAATATCCTACCGACACTATGGAAACATCCCGGAGTTGTGAGAAGCTTCTGCTCGTGAAAATTTCGTGAATTTTCGCCGTTAGACGCTGAACGTCTGACACTGCGTTGGCTTCTATAGGTGAGATTGTCTGTGTAAAACCCTATAACTTCGATCGGAAAGGATGTTTCTATATGAAGCGCTTGTTCTGTTTGGCTGCGATTGCAGCCGTTGTGGTGGGACACTCTTTTTCGGCGCAGGCCGCCGGTCTTGAGTTTGGCCTGGGGGCCACCAGTGATTCGACGCTCACCTATCGATTGGGGCTGACGTCGGATTGGGACAAGAGCTGGATGCAGAGCGACGTCGGTCGCCTGACCGGCTATTGGAGTGGCGCTTACACCTATTGGGAAGGTGATCACCGTGCAGGCGCGAGCAGCCTGTCGTTCTCGCCGGTGTTTGTGTATGAATTCGCCGGGGAATCGGTAAAGCCTTACGTCGAGGCCGGGATCGGGGTGGCGGCGTTCTCCCGCACGCGGCTGGAAGACAACAACCTTGGCCAGGCCTTCCAGTTCGAAGACCGCCTGGGCTTCGGTTTGCGCTTTAACGGCGGGCATGAAGTGGGCATTCGGGCGTTGCATTATTCCAACGCCGGGCTCAGCGACCATAACAACGGCGTAGAAAGCTACTCGCTGCACTACACGATGCCGTTGTAACTTCAGAACCCTGCAAAACCCTGTGGGAGGGGGCTTGCCCCCGATAGCGGAGTGTCAGTCGCAGAATTTGCCAACTGACCCACTGCTATCGGGAGCAAGCCCCCTCCCACATTGAGATCAGCGGTAAGCCGTCGCTATCCCTTCACGCTCGGTCAGGCATTCCGGTGCGCCCATCTCGAACTCCCGGCAAATCAGCGGCCGACGCTCATAAATCGTACACATCATCGTGTTGCGATCCAGCGCCGCGCACCAGCCGTCGTCCAGGCGCAGCATGACTTCGCCGCCCCAATCATCGGTGTCGATATAGCGCTCGGGCACGCCCGTGTCGGTGATCAGCATGACTTCCAGCTGGCAGCAGCAGGCCGCGCACGTCGAGCAGGTGACGACAGGGTCGGTGATTTGGGTATGGGGGATGTTGGTCATAGGCGCGCAGTGTAAGGCAAGCGGGTGCCACAGGTGTGAAAGGGCTGACGGACGTTAGCGGGCCAGCCGCTGCAATCCGACGAATAGCAGTGCCCACAGCGGCGCCAGGCCGGCCAAGGTTGGCGTCAAGCCGTAACCGAACTGCACCCCCGCCAGTTGGCTGCCCGCGTAATAAGACAGCGGCCCGCCGAGTGCCCCGAGCAGCGCCGCGCGCCACCAGGGGCGGGCCGTCCAGGCCAGGCAATGGCGCAACGTGGTGGCCAGCAATGCCCACAGCAACATCAGCCAAAAGGGAATCAGCGGGCCCGGTTCACTGAATTGGAATACCCCCAGCGCGCGTAATGCGCTATCCAGCAGCGTGCCCGCCAGCATCACGCCGACGATCAGCGCGCCGTCTTCGGCCCACGAACTGATCCACAGCAGGTGGACCGCCAGGACGGCCAGCCCGACCAGTAACCAGGCGCTGTCGCCGCCCAACACGCACGCAAACCAGCCGCACTGGAACAGCGCGGCATTCGCCAGTGGTTTAAGCACTGAAACGCCCGAGCAACGGCGGGTTGATGGCTGCCGGCTTGGCCAGCAGCAACTGCGCGGTGCCGATGGTGCGCTCCATAAAGCCGCCTTCGCAGTAGCACAGGTAAAACTCCCACAACCGCAGGAAGTATTCGTCGTAGCCCAATTCCGTGAGGCGGCCGTGGGCGCGGCGAAAGTTCTCATGCCACAAACGCAGGGTTCGCGCGTAATGCAGGCCGAAATCTTCCATGTGCAGCAGGTTCATGTCGGTGTCGCGGCTGACAATCTGCAGCATGTTCTGCACGGAGGGCAGGGCGCCGCCGGGGAAAATATAGCGCTGGATAAAGTCGACGCTGTTCTTGGCCTGTTCAAAGCGTTGCTCACGGATGGTGATGGCTTGCAGCAGCATCAGGCCATCGCTCTTGAGCAGGCGGGCGCACTGTTTGAAGTAGGTCGGCAGGAAGCGATGGCCCACCGCTTCGATCATTTCGATGGACACCAGCTTGTCGTATTGGCCGCTCAGGTCGCGGTAGTCCTGCAGCAACAGCGTCACCTGGTCTTGCAGCCCCATGGCGGCGATGCGTTGCTGGGTGTAGATAAACTGCTCCCGGGACAAGGTCGTGGTGGTGACCTTGCAGCCATAGTGGCGCGCTGCGTACAACGCCATGCTGCCCCAGCCGGTGCCGATCTCCAGCAGGTGGTCGGTGGGTTTAAGCGCGAGTTTCTGGCAGATGCGTTCCAGTTTGTTCAGTTGCGCCTGTTCCAGGGTGTCTTCGGCGCTCAGGAACTGCGCCGCCGAATACATCATGGTCGGGTCGAGGAATTCTTCGAACAGATCGTTGCCCAGGTCATAGTGGGCGGCGATGTTTTTCTGCGAGCCCTTGCGCGTATTGCGGTTGAGCCAATGCAAGCCTTGGGTGAACGGCCGCGCCAGTTTGGCCAGGCCACCCTCCAGTGCGTCGAGCACCTCCAGGTTGCTGACCATCACGCGCACCACCGCGGTCAGGTCCGGGCTGCTCCAATAACCGTGGATAAACGCTTCGCCCGCACCGATTGAACCGTTGGCCGCCACCAGCCCCCACACCGCCGAATCGAGGATCTGGATTTCCCCCAGCAGGTGCGCTTCACGGGCGCCGAACACTTGGCGTTCGCCGTCCTCGATCAGTACCAACTGACCGTGGCGCAATTGGCTGAGTTGACGCAACACGGCCTTGCGCAGCAGTGCGGTGGTCACGCCGTTGACGTTCAGGCGGTTGGCCTTGATCGATAAGTTAGGGGATTTCATGGCGGCGATCCTTGGTGTACCCGACTGCGGTGCGAGAGGCGCCATCGGCGGCCTGATGGGGAAAAATCGGTGTGCGTTTGAGCAACAGGCGCAGGGCCTGCCAATAAATCGCCAGGCAGGTCTTGGCGGTCATCCAGGGGAAGCGCCACAGGTAGCGGTGCAGGCTGGCGCGGTTGAGCGTTTCCTTGTGCAGGCTCAAGGTGGCGTCGAAGACTTTCCGATCGCCCTGCCAATCCGCCATGTGTACGCCAAGCCTGGCAGCGGGCGGGCTGAAGCTCATGCGGTATTCCAGGTCGCGCGGCAGAAACGGCGACACATGAAACGCCTTGGCTACGGCGAAATGCTGATGCTCGTCGGCGTCCAGCGCCAGGGCCGGCAGCACGTAGTGATAACGTTCGCGCCATGGGGTGTTGGTCACTTCACACAGGATCGCGGCCAATTGTCCGTCGGCCTCGAAGCAGTAGAAGAAACTCACCGGATTAAAAGCCAGGCCCCAGCTGCGGGCCTGGGTCAGTAGGCAGATAACGCCCTGGGGTGTGCGCCCCAGCGCCTTGCCGACTTCCTGGCGCACGGCATCGCTCAAGCTCATGCCGTGGCGCGTGAATTCACGCAGGTAATCCTGCTGGCGAAAGCCGAAGGCGGCCAGGCGACCGGCGCCGGCCAGGGGCGACAGCCCGAGCACTGCGTCTTGTTCGCTTAAGTCCAGGTACAGCAAGCCGATGCGGTAACGAAAGGCGTGGGCCTTGGGCGAAAACCGTCGATGGGCGATCCAGCCGCTGTACAGGGCGCTGTTCACAGGGCTTCTCCAAACGCCTGGGCCACGCGCAAGGCGCTGATCACGCCGTCTTCATGGAAACCGTTGGCCCAATAGGCGCCGCAATAGTAGGTGTGCTGCGCACCGCACAACTCTTCCCAGCGCGCTTGCGCGGCCACGGCCGCCAGGCTGTATTGCGGATGGGCATAGGTGTAGCGGGCGAGGATCTTCAGCGGGTTGATCATTGACGTCTGGTTGAGGCTGACGCAAAACGTGGTGGCGCTGTCGATGCCTTGCAGGATGTTCATGTCATAGGTCACCGCCGCCTGGGTCTGCGCGTTGCCGCTGAGCCGGTAATTCCAACTGGCCCAGGCCAGTTGCCGGTCGGGCAGCAGGCGCGTGTCGGTGTGCAGCACCACGTCGTTGTCGGCGTAGGGCAGGGCGCCGAGGATCTGCTGCTCGGCACTGCTCGGGTCGCCCAGCAGTGCGAGAGCCTGGTCGCTGTGGCAGGCGAATACCACTTTGTCGAAGGCTTCGGTGCCGGCGGCGCTGTGGATAATCACGCCGTCTGCGGCGCGCTCGACCCGATGCACGGGGCAATCGAGGCGAATCTGTTCACGAAAGCTGCGGGTCAGCGGTTCGATGTAACTGCTTGAGCCGCCCTCGATCACGCACCATTGCGGGCGGTTGCTCACCGACAGCAAACCGTGGTTCTTGAAGAAGCGCACAAAAAACTGCAAGGGGAAACCGAGCATGTCCGCCAGCGACATCGACCAGATCGCCGCGCCCATCGGCACGATGTAATGCCGGATGAATCGCGGGCCGTAGCCGCCGGCGTCGAGGTAGTCGCCCAGGGTCATGTCGGCGCTGATGCGTTGCGCGTGCAGGTCCAGCGGCGCCTCGCGGTTGAAACGCAAAATATCGCGCAACATGCCCCAGAACCCTGGCGACAGCAGATTGCGCCGCTGGGCAAACAGGCTGTTGAGGGTGTTGCCGTTGTACTCGAACCCGCTGCTGCGGTCGCACACCGAAAAACTCATCTCGGTGGGTTTGAACGTCACGCCGATCTGCCCCAGCAGGCGGATGAAGTTGGGGTAGGTCCAGTCGTTGAACACGATAAAGCCGGTGTCCACCGCATAGCGTTTACCCTCGACGGTGACGTTGACCGTGTGGGTGTGCCCGCCGATGCGGTCGCCCGCTTCGAACAGGGTGATGTCGTGGCGACGGCTGAGCAGGTAGGCGCTGGTCAGCCCGGCAATACCGCTGCCGATAATGGCGATCTTCACAGGTCGTCCTTTTTCGGCGGCGGGCTGCGCAGCATGCGTTTGCCGATGATCAGTTGCGCGCGATTTGGCAGCTTCGACAGCGGCCACAAGGTGGCGATGAGCATCGCCGGGAAGGCGATCTCCAGCGGGCGCTTGTTCAGCTTGGCGAAGATATACCGTGCCGCCTTGTCGGCAGACCAGCTCAGGGGCATCGGGAAGTCATTGCGCTCGGTCAGCGGCGTGTCGACAAACCCTGGGCTGATCACGGTGACGTCGATGTTTTCCGGCGACAGGCTGATGCGCAGGGATTCGAACAGGTAGCGCAAACCGGCCTTGGACGCGCCATAGGCTTCGGCGCGCGGCATCGGCAGGTAGGTCACGGCGCTGGCAACGCCCACCAGATGCGGCGTGCGCCCGGCGCGCAACAGCGGCAGCGCGGCTTCGATGCAATAACTGCTGGCGAGCAGGTTGGTGCGTACCACGTGCTCGATGATCGACGCGTCGAATTGCTTGGCATCGACATATTCACAGGTGCCGGCGTTGAGGATCACCGTGTCCAGCGATCCCCAGACCTGGGCGATGTGTTCGCCGATTTCACGCACGGTCTGGCTGTTGGTCAAGTCGCCGGCCACGATCAGCACTTGGCCGGGAAAGCGTTGGGCGAGCGCTTGCAGCGGGCCTTTGGAGCGCGAACTCAGGGCCACGTGGGCGCCGCTGTTGAGCAGCTCCACGGCGAGAGAGGCGCCGATGCCACTGCTGGCGCCGGTCAGCCAATAACGACGGGGTGGTGTGAGGCTCATCCGATTCTCCTTTTCAGCCAACTGACCACACGGCCGACAACCGGCAAGTGTTCGTAAAGCATCGCGCCGGCATCGAAATAATCCCGATGCCGGTACACCTTGTCGCGCCACATCAGGTGCGAGCAGCCTTCCACCCGGATTACCTTGCCCTTGGCCAGGCGCGGGTGGCAAAAGCTCATTTTCCAGCGCAGGTAACCTTCGCCTTCGGCCACCTGGTCGAAGCCGTGGAAGTCGAAGCGCAACTGGCTGACATTACCGTACAGCTGCGCGAAATACTGGTGCAGCGCCGTGAGCCCATGCACGTCGTGCAGCGGGTCGGTGAAGGCGATGTCCTTGCTGTACAAGCTGTCGAGCAGGTGCAGGTTGTGCTTGTCCAGGGTGGCGAAGGCCTGGGCGAAGCGGCGCAGGAAGTCACTCATGTTCGGCTCCGACGGCCTGGCGCGACGGCAGGCTGCGGAACGCCGCCAATGCGCGTTCGCGGGAGTGTTTCAGGTCGACAATCGAACGCGGGTAATCGGCTACGCCGAACAGGCCGCCGGCAGCCTGCGGGTCGTGTACGTCCTTTTTATTCAGCGCCGCCAGTTGCGGCAGCCAGTGCTTGATGAACACGCCGTCGCCGTCGAATTTTTGCGACTGGCTCAGCGGGCTGAAAATCCGGAAATACGGCGCCGAATCGGTGCCGGTGGACGAACTCCACTGCCAGCCGCCGTTGTTGGCCGCCAGGTCGCCGTCGATCAGGTGGCGCATGAAGAAGCGCTCGCCTTCGCGCCAGTCGATCAGCAGGTTCTTGGTCAGGAACATCGCCACCACCATGCGCAGGCGGTTGTGCATCCAGCCGGTGTCCAGCAGTTGGCGCATGGCGGCGTCGATGATCGGCAAACCGGTGCGTGCCTGCTGCCAGGCGGCGAGGTCCTTGGGCGCGTTGCGCCAGGCCACCGCCTCGGTTTCGGGGCGGAAGGCGCGGTGACGGGACACCCGCGGGTAGCCCACCAGGATGTGCTTGTAGAACTCACGCCAGAGCAGTTCGTTGATCCAGGTAATTGTGCCGATGTCGCCGCTTTCGAACTCGCCCTGGTTGCTCTGCAACGCGGCATGCAGGCACTGGCGCGGCGAAACCACGCCCGCCGCGAGGTACGCGGAAAGCTGGCTGGTGCCGGGCTTGGCCGGGAAGTCGCGCTCATCCTTGTAATAGCTGATCTGCTGCTCGGCGAACGCGTCGAGGCGGCGGCGCGCTTCGTCTTCACCGGCGGGCCAGAGGGCGCGCAGCGTCTCGCTCGGCGCCTCGAAACCGTCGACCTGTTGCGGCACCGGGTCGCTGTTCAGCGCGAGGGCCGCTTGAACCTTGGGCGTTGCCACCAGGCGCGGCAGGGCGCTGTGCAGGCGCGCGTAGCAGACCTTGCGGAACTGGCTGAATACCTGGAAGTAGGTGCCGGTCTTGGTCAGCACGCTGCCGGGCTGGAAAAGCAATTGGTCCAGGTAACGGTGGAAGCTCACGCCTTCGGCTTCCAGGGCCTTGGCCACCGCCGCATCGCGACGGCTTTCGTGGATGCCGTATTCCTCGTTGACGTGTACCGACTCGACCGACAGCTCCCGGCACAGCTGGCCGAGCACGACGGGCGCCTGGTCCCAGGTCGCGGCAGAGCGGATCAGCAAGGGAATATTCAGCGCGCCGAGGGCCTGGCTCAAGTGCTGCAGGTTGCGCAGCCAGAAGTCGACTTTGCACGGTGCATCATCATGGGCCAGCCATTGCTGCGGGGTAACCAGGTACACGGCCGCCACCGGGCCGCGCTGGCTCGCGGCGGCCAGGGCGGTGTTGTCATGCAGGCGCAGGTCGGTGCGCAGCCAGATCAAATGCATTTAAAGAAGTCCACGCTGGATCAGTATCTGGTGAGCCGACAATGGGTCTTCGGCGACGAACAATTCAGGGATATCGCCGGTCAATACCGTCAACTCGGCCTGGTGGATGCATACCGTTGGTCCGACGATCAATTTTGGGCAGCGGATGCCGCCCAGAAGTTTTGCGAGTGCCGACAAATGGAGTGCCTGGCTCGAATACAGCAGCACCGCCCGTGGTTGCAGGTGTTCCACGGCCAGCGCCAGTTCGCCGGCGGGCAGCGGCCAGTCGAAGACTTCCACCGGGCAATCGGCGCTGCTGGCCAGCCACGCGCTGAGCCACAGGTGCGGCTCCAGCGGCAGGTCGGAATGATTCACCAGCAGCAGCGGCGCACCCTGCAGTTGGCGATTGTTGTGATAGATCCGCGCGCCGAACTTGCTGCGCAACCAGGACAGGAAGAACACCCGTTCCATCTGCGCGCCGAATTGGCCCTGCCAGCGTTGCTCCAGTTCGCTGAGCAGCGGCAGCAGCAGTTGTTCGCACAGGGTGCGCGGCGGGTAGAGCGCCATGGCCTGGTTGAAGGCGTCGTCGACCCGGCGTTCGGCCAGTTCGCTGATCGCCTGCACCAGGGTCTGGCGCAGGGTGTGCCATTCGTTTTCGACGGCGTCGGGGGCGACTTGCGCGGAGTCGATCAGGTTTTTCACCTGGCTGACCGGCACGCCGCGATTGAGCCAGGTGAGGATGGTGTGGATGCGTTGCACATGGTCTTGGCTGAACAGCCGGTGGCCCTTGGGCGTGCGCTGCGGCACGATCAGGCCATAGCGGCGTTCCCAGGCGCGCAGGGTCACGGCGTTGACGCCGGTCTGGCGCGCCACTTCACGAATCGGCAGCCAGCCGTCTTCGAGGGCTTGGGCGAGATCTTCGCCGGGTTCGTCTTGCATGGCTGCTGTCATGAGGCTTTTCATGGTTTAGATCGCATTACGCAGGCTGAGATTTTCCGGGTGCGGCTGCAAGTAGGCCTGCTGCGCGATGTAGCGGTCCGGGTGGAGACGAAAATGGTGCTTGAGCAAGGTCAGCGGCACCACCAGCGGCACGATGCCTTGGCGGTATTGGCCGATCACGGTTTGCATTTCCTGCTTATCGTCGGCGCTGATGGCCTGCTTGAGGTAACCGCTGATGTGTTGCAGCACATTGGTGTGGGTGCCGCGGGTGGCGCACTTTTTCAGCCCGCTCATCAGCGCGCTGAAATAGTCGGCGCCCAACGCATCGAGGTCTTCGTCCCTGGCCATGCTGCCGAGCAGGTTGCCGAGGCTTTTGTAATGCGCCGGGCTGTGGGCCATCAGCAGGTACTTGTAGCGCGCGTGAAAGGCCAGCAGACGATGGCGGGTCAGGCCTTCGCCGAGCAATTGTTGCCAACTGGCGTAGACGAAGACGCGGGTCAGGAAGTTTTCCCGCAGCACTGGGTCATTCAGACGACCGTCTTCTTCCACGGGCAGGTTGGGGTGGCGTGCGCAAAAGGCCTGGGCGTAGATGCCGCGCCCGCCGCCGTCCACCGGTGCGCCGTTTTCACGGTAGACCTTGACCCGTTCCAGGCCGCAGGACGGCGACTTCTGCATAAAGATGTAACCGCTCAGGTCGGTGTGCTCGGCGGCCATTTTTTCGCCGTATTCGCCCAGCGGCGCGGTGACATTCAGTTCGCGATGCACGGAGCCGACGGCTTGAGGGGCTGCGGCATCGCCCACCAGGCGAATGGTTTCCCGAGGAATACCCAGGCCGATTGCCACTTCCGGGCACAACGGCACAAAGTCGAAGTATTCGGCGAGCACTTCGCTGCAGAGTTGCGATTGCTTATGGCCGCCGTTAAAACGCACGTTCTCGCCCAGCAGGCAGGCGCTGATACCAATCTTCGGCTTGATGGACGTTGTGCTGGACATGGCCAAACCTCTGCGAAATTCCTGTACAAACTAAAGTCTGTGTACAGCTAAATCTCATCATAGGTCTGATGCTGTACAAGTCAAATATTTTGTACAGCTATTTGCGTGAGGGCTATTTCCAGCCGATTCGCCAGTCCTCGGCGTTTTGCAGGTTTTGCCAGGGCAGGCGTTCACCGCGCTTGGTCATGACGGCTTGCAGCTCGATGTCGAGCACGGTGCCTTCTTCATCACAAAACAGTTCGGTGACCAGGAAGTGTTTTTCCTTGTTGCGCGGGTGTGCTGCTGTCCACTTCGACAGCAGCAATTTGGTGGGGTTGATGCGGTTCATTGCAGGTGCTCGATCAAGCGTCGCGCGGCTTCCTGGCCGCTGAGCCAGGCACCTTCGACCCGGCCCGACAGGCACCAGTCGCCACAGACGTACAGGCCCAGGTCGGCGTCGGCCAGCACGCCGAATTCATGCGCGCTGGATGGCCGCGCGTAAAGCCAGCGGTGCGCCAGGCTGAACGAGGGCGCGGGCATCGCGCTTTGCAGCAGTTCGGCGAAGGCACCGTGCAGGTGCTCGATCACCGCTTCCTTGGACAGGTCCAGGTGCTCCTTGCTCCAGGCGCTGGTCGCGTGCAGCACCCAGGTGTCGAGGGAGGCATCGCGCCCTGGTTTGCTGCGGTTACGCGCCAGCCAATCGAGAGGGCTGTCTTGCACGAAGCAGCCTTCCATCGGGGTTTCCAGCGGCTTGTCGAAGGCCAGGGCGATGGCCCAGGTCGGGTCCATCTTCACGCCGGCAGCGGCGCTTGCCAGCTTCGGTGCGGCGGCCAGCAGGGCGGTTGCTTGCGGGGCGGGCGTGGCGATGATGACGTGGCTGAACGGGCCGTGGTTGCCGCCGTCGGCGTCCAGCAGGTTCCAGTGTTGTTTGCCTTGGAACACTTCGGTGATACGGCAGCCGAACTGCACCGGCAGGTCGTCGAGCAGGGCGCGGGTGATGGCGCTCATGCGCGGCGTGCCGACCCAGCGAATCTGTTCATCGGGGGAGGGCGTGAGTTGGCCGGACTTGAAGTTATACAGCTGCGGCTTCCATTGCTCGGCCCAGCCGTTGCTTTGCCAGCGTTGCACTTCGTTGACGAAGCGCCGGTCGCGGGCGGTGAAGTACTGGGCGCCCATGTCCAGCGCGCCGGCGTCGCTGCGCTTGCTGGACATGCGGCCACCACTGCCGCGGCTTTTATCGAAGAGTTGCACAGCGTGCCCGGCGTCTCGTAACGCTCGGGCGGCGGAGAGACCGGCGATGCCGGTGCCGATGATCGCGATGGGGACAGTCATGGGAGGCCTCGTTTTACCGTTGGGTACAGACTACGCCGACACCAATAGCTGTACAATATTGTTTTTTGGTATAAGTTTTGGCGTACCTGATCGTTTGGCGTGGCCTATGGTTAAAGCTGAGGCTTAAATCAATGTCACGCCCGATTACAAATGATCCCTGCATATAAAATAGACCAGTGATCGGTGGCGAACGTTACATGAGGAAGATCCCATGCACATTTTGCTGACCGGCGGTACCGGCCTGATCGGCCGTCAACTTTGCCAACATTGGCTGGCGCAAGGGCATCGCCTGACGGTGTGGAGCCGTCACCCTGAACAGGTCGCCAGGTTGTGTGGCGATGCGGTGCGCGGTGTCGCCAGCCTGCAAGAGGTTATCGGCCCGGTGGACGCGGTCATTAATCTGGCCGGCGCGCCGATCGCCGATCGCCTCTGGACGCATAAACGCAAGGCGCTGCTGTGGAGCAGCCGCATCAGCCTGACCGAAACCCTGCTGGCATGGCTGGAAAGCCTGGCGGAGAAACCGGCGGTGTTGATTTCGGGTTCTGCCGTGGGTTGGTACGGCGACGGCGGCGAGCGTGAACTGACCGAAGCCAGCGGCCCGGTGCAGGACGACTTCCCCAGCCAGTTGAGTGTCGCCTGGGAAGAAACCGCCCAGCGCGCCGAAGCCCTGGGCATTCGCGTGGTGCTGGTGCGTACCGGGCTGGTGCTGGCGGCCGAGGGTGGCTTTTTGTCGCGGCTGTTGCTGCCGTTCAAGCTGGCACTGGGCGGGCCGATCGGTAATGGTCGGCAGTGGATGCCGTGGGTGCATATCAGCGATCAAATCGCGCTGATAGATTTTCTTCTGCACCAGCGCGACGCTAGCGGTCCTTATAATGCCTGCGCGCCGCACCCGGTGCGTAACCGCGAGTTTGCCAAGACATTGGGCCAGGTACTGCACCGCCCGGCGTTCATGCCCATGCCGACCTTCGTGTTGAAGGTGGGGTTGGGTGAGTTGTCCGGCTTGTTGCTGGGCGGCCAGAAGGCTTTGCCCGAGCGCCTGTTGGCGGCCGGTTTCACTTTCCAGTTCACTGAGTTGAAGGCGGCCTTGGACGACTTGTCCGGCCGCCTCTAAAGATAGGATGTTGCATGACGGATCACGCGTTGTTACTGGTCAACCTGGGGTCACCGGCGTCTACTTCGGTGGCCGATGTGCGCAGCTACCTCAATCAGTTCCTGATGGACCCTTACGTGATCGACCTGCCGTGGCCGGTGCGGCGCTTGTTGGTGTCGCTGATCCTGATCAAGCGCCCCGAGCAGTCGGCCCATGCCTATGCCTCGATCTGGTGGGAAGAGGGCTCGCCGCTGGTGGTGCTCAGCCAGCGCCTGCAGCAGCAGATGACCGCGCAGTGGACCCAGGGCCCGGTGGAGTTGGCGATGCGTTATGGCGAGCCGTCCCTTGAAACGACCCTGATGCGCCTGGCCGCACAGGGGATTCAGAAGGTCACCCTGGCGCCCTTGTACCCGCAGTTCGCCGACAGCACCGTGACCACGGTGATTGAAGAAGCCAAGCGGGTGGTGCGCGACAAGAAGCTCAAGGTGCAGTTCTCGATCCTGCAACCGTTCTACGATCAGCCGGAATACCTCGATGCGCTGGTGGCGAGCGTGCGGCCCTATGTGGAGCAGGACTACGATCACTTGCTCCTGAGTTTCCACGGCCTGCCCGAGCGTCATCTGACCAAGCTCGACCCTACCGGCGCGCATTGCTTCAAGGATGCCGATTGCTGCCGCAACGCTTCGCCGCAGACGCTTGCTACGTGTTACCGCGCGCAGTGCTTCAGCGTCGCCCGGAATTTCGCCGAGCGCATGGGCCTGCCGGACGGCAAATGGTCAGTGGCGTTCCAGTCGCGCCTGGGCCGTGCGAAGTGGATCGAACCCTACACCGAGGCACGCCTGGACGCGTTGGCCCAGCAAGGCGTGAAAAAGCTGTTGGTGATGTGCCCGGCGTTCGTCGCCGACTGCATCGAGACGCTGGAAGAAATCGGTGATCGCGGCCGGGAGCAATTCCGCGCAGCGGGCGGCGAAGAGTTGGTGCTGGTGCCGTGCTTGAATGACAGCGAGCAGTGGGCGGCGGCGCTTAACACCCTGTGTGAGCGGGCGCCCGTGGCACTGTAATGTGGGAGGGGGGCTTGCTCCCGATAGCGGCCTGTCAGGCACTGGATGAGGTGACTGTTGTACCGCTATCGGGGGCAAGCCCCCTCCCACAGTTTTGACCGCGCGTTACAGGTTGTGAAGGTTCTGTGATAGGCGGGCTATTCCTCTTCCTTCACCGGCGCAGGCGGTGGGCGCAGGCCGACTTCCGCCGACAGATTGAGCTCTTTACCGTTGCGCATCACCTGGATCGTGACCTTGTCGGTCGGCTTGATCCGCGCCACTTGGTTCATTGACTTGCGGCCATCACCGGCCGGTTCGCCGTCGATATTGAGGATCACATCCCCCAATTGCAGGCCGGCCTTCTGTGCCGGGCCATCGCGGAAGATCCCGGCGACCACGATGCCCGGGCGTCCGGTCAGGCCAAACGACTCGGCCAGTTCCTTGGTCAACGGCTGCACTTCGATCCCCAGCCAGCCGCGGATCACCTGGCCGTGCTCGACGATCGACTTCATCACTTCCATCGCCAGCTTGACCGGGATCGCAAAACCGATGCCCTGGGAGCCGCCGGACTTGGAGAAAATCGCTGTGTTGATGCCGGTCAGGTTGCCGTTGGCATCCACCAGCGCACCGCCGGAGTTGCCGGGGTTGATCGCGGCGTCGGTCTGGATGAAGTCTTCGTAGCTGTTGAGGCCCAACTGGTTACGCCCGGTGGCGCTGATGATGCCCATGGTGACTGTCTGGCCGACCCCGAACGGGTTGCCGATGGCCAGCGCGACATCGCCGACCCGCAGCCCTTCGGAGCGGCCGATGGTGATGGCGGGCAGGCTTTTCAGGTCGATCTTCAGCACCGCGAGGTCGGTTTCCGGGTCGCTGCCGACCACACGGGCCAGGGTTTCGCGGCCGTCGCGCAGGGCCACTACAATCTGGTCGGCACCGGTGGTCACGTGGTTGTTGGTGAGGATGTAGCCTTCCGGGCTCATGATCACCCCGGACCCCAGGCTCGATTCCATGCGCCGCTGCTTGGGACTGTTGTCGCCGAAATAGCGGCGGAACTGCGGGTCTTCGAACAGCGGATGCGCCGGTTTGTTGATGACCTTGGTGGTATACAGGTTGACCACCGCAGGTGCCGCGATGACCACGGCGTCGGCATAGGTCACCGGGCCTTGCACCACCGCGTTGGTTTGCGGGGCCTGTTGCAGGTTCACATCAAGGCTAGGTAAGCCCACCCACTGGGGGAAACGCTGAATAATCAGCATCGCGATCAGCACGCCAGCCAGCAATGGCCATCCAAAAAAACGCAGTGCCTTGAGCATCAAGTAAGTCCTGACAGGTTGCAGGGGGCGGGAGAGCGCCCATAATGTCGCGCATTATACGAGGCTGCGAGCGCCTCGGAACGGGATATTTAGGAGTCTTTTATGGCCGTTGCTTTGAGCACCCTCGTCGAGGAAGCGGACCGCTACCTTGGCAGCGCAAAAATTGCCGATTACTGCCCCAACGGCCTGCAGGTCGAGGGGCGCCCGCAGGTGATGCGCATCGTCAGCGGCGTCACCGCCAGCCAGGCATTGCTGGACGCCGCCGTTGAAGCCCAGGCCGACCTGGTGCTGGTCCACCACGGTTATTTCTGGAAGGGCGAAAACCCGTGCATCACCGGCATGAAGCAGCGCCGCCTGAAGACCCTGCTCAAGCACGACATCAGCCTGCTGGCCTACCACCTGCCGCTGGACCTGCACGCCGAGGTCGGCAACAACGTACAGCTGGCTCGGCAGTTGGACATCACCGTCGAAGGCCCGCTGGACCCGGACAACCTCAAGATCGTCGGCCTGGTCGGCTCCCTCGCCGAGCCGCTGTCGCCGCGTGACTTCGCCCACCGCGTGCAGAGCGTCATGGGCCGCGAGCCGCTGTTGATCGAAGGCAGCGAGATGATCCGCCGCGTCGGCTGGTGTACCGGCGGTGGCCAGGGCTACATCGACCAGGCGATTGCGGCCGGCGTCGACCTGTACCTGAGCGGCGAAGCCTCCGAGCAGACCTTCCACAGTGCCCGCGAAAACGACATCAGCTTTGTCGCCGCCGGCCATCACGCCACCGAGCGTTACGGGGTGCAGGCATTGGGAGATTACCTGGCGCGGCGTTTCGCCCTGGAGCATTTGTTCATCGATTGCCCCAACCCGATCTAACGAACACCCCCTCCCACATTTGACCGAGTTCGGCCGGCCATCGCCGCCAAACCTGGGGGCATATTCATATACCGTTTCGATCTAGCTGGCGCCCTGAATAGAAGCAGGTGCTGTGCTAGCATGCCCCGCTCGAACACGGCCCGCTGGCCGTCCATAAGATCGTTTTTCCGTGAGTAGCCATGGTCGACAAACTGACGCATCTGAAACAGCTGGAGGCGGAAAGCATCCACATCATCCGCGAGGTCGCCGCCGAGTTCGACAACCCGGTGATGCTCTACTCGATCGGTAAAGACTCCGCCGTGATGCTGCACCTGGCGCGCAAGGCGTTCTTCCCGGGCAAGCTGCCGTTCCCGGTGATGCACGTCGACACCCAGTGGAAATTCCAGGAGATGTACACGTTCCGCGACCGCATGGTTGAAGAGCTGGGCCTGGACCTGATCACCCACGTCAACCCGGACGGTGTGGCGCAGGGCATCAACCCGTTCACCCACGGCAGCGCCAAGCACACCGACATCATGAAGACCGAAGGCCTCAAGCAGGCCTTGGACAAGTATGGTTTCGATGCTGCGTTCGGCGGTGCCCGTCGCGATGAAGAAAAGTCCCGCGCCAAAGAGCGCGTGTACTCGTTCCGCGACAGCAAGCACCGCTGGGACCCGAAAAACCAGCGCCCGGAGCTGTGGAACGTCTACAACGGCAACGTCAACAAGGGTGAGTCGATCCGTGTGTTCCCGCTGTCCAACTGGACCGAGCTGGACATCTGGCAGTACATCTACCTGGAAGGCATCCCGATCGTACCGCTGTACTTCGCCGCTGAGCGCGATGTGATCGAGAAGAACGGCACGTTGATCATGATCGACGACGACCGCATCCTCGAGCACCTGTCCGACGAAGACAAAGCCCGAATCGTCAAAAAGAAAGTACGTTTCCGTACCCTTGGCTGCTACCCGTTGACGGGCGCGGTGGAGTCCGAAGCTGAGACGCTGACGGACATCATTCAGGAAATGCTCCTGACGCGAACTTCCGAGCGCCAGGGCCGGGTCATCGACCACGATGGTGCCGGCTCGATGGAAGATAAAAAACGTCAAGGCTATTTCTAAGGGGCTGTCATGTCGCATCAATCTGATTTGATCAGCGAGGACATCCTCGCCTACCTGGGCCAGCACGAGCGCAAGGAAATGTTGCGCTTCCTGACCTGTGGCAACGTCGACGACGGCAAGAGCACCCTGATCGGGCGCCTGCTGCACGACTCCAAGATGATCTACGAAGATCACCTGGAAGCCATCACCCGCGATTCGAAGAAGGTCGGCACCACCGGTGACGACATCGACCTGGCGTTGCTGGTCGACGGTCTGCAGGCCGAGCGTGAGCAGGGCATCACCATCGATGTCGCCTACCGCTACTTCTCCACCGCCAAGCGTAAATTCATCATCGCCGACACCCCTGGCCATGAGCAGTACACCCGCAACATGGCCACCGGTGCCTCTACCTGTGACCTGGCGATCATTCTGGTCGACGCGCGCTACGGCGTGCAGACCCAGACCCGTCGCCACAGCTTCATTGCCTCGTTGCTGGGCATCAAGCACATCGTGGTTGCCATCAATAAGATGGACCTCAACGGTTTCGACGAAGGTGTGTTCGAGCAGATCAAGGCCGACTACCTGAAGTTCGCCGACGGCATCGCCTTCAAGCCGAGCACCATGGCGTTCGTGCCGATGTCGGCGCTCAAGGGCGACAACGTGGTGAACAAGAGCGAGCGTTCGCCGTGGTACACCGGCCAGTCGCTGATGGAGATCCTCGAGACCGTCGAGATCGCCAACGACCGCAACTACACCGACCTGCGTTTCCCGGTGCAGTACGTCAACCGTCCGAACCTGAACTTCCGCGGTTTTGCCGGCACCCTGGCCAGCGGCATCGTCCACAAGGGCGACGAAGTCGTGGTGTTGCCGTCGGGCAAGAGCAGCCGCGTCAAATCCATCGTCACCTTCGACGGTGAACTGGAGCACGCTGGCCCAGGCCAGGCCGTGACCCTGACCATGGAAGACGAGATCGACATCTCCCGTGGCGACCTGTTGGTGCATGCCGATAACATGCCGCAAGTGACCGACGCCTTCGACGCCATGCTGGTGTGGATGGCCGAAGAACCGATGCTGCCGGGCAAGAAATACGACATCAAGCGCGCCACCAGCTACGTGCCGGGGTCCATCACCAGCATCGTGCATCGCGTAGACGTGAACACCCTGGCCGAAGGCCCGGCAAGTTCGCTGCAATTGAACGAGATCGGCCGGGTCAAGGTCAGCCTCGATGCCGCCGTCGCCCTGGACGGCTACGCGAGCAACCGCACCACCGGCGCGTTCATCGTCATCGACCGCTTGACCAATGGCACTGTGGCCGCGGGCATGATCATCGCGCCGCCGGTTGTCCACGGCAGCGCCGCGCAGCACGGCAAGTTGGCCCATGTGGCCACCGAAGAGCGTGCCCAGCGTTTCGGCCAGCAGCCGGCAACCGTGTTGTTCAGCGGCCTGTCGGGCGCCGGTAAAAGCACCTTGGCCTACGCAGTTGAGCGCAAGCTGTTCGACATGGGCCGTGCAGTGTTTGTACTCGATGGCCAGAACCTGCGTCACGACCTGAACAAAGGGTTGCCGCAGGACCGTGTCGGGCGTACCGAGAACTGGCGTCGTGCGGCTCACGTCGCACGCCAGTTCAACGAAGCCGGCCTGCTGACCCTGGCCGCGTTCGTTGCGCCGGATGCCGAAGGACGTGAACAGGCCAAGGCGCTGATCGGTGCCGATCGCTTGCTGACGGTCTACGTGCAGGCTTCGCCGCTGGTGTGCGCCGAGCGTGATCCGCAAGGCTTGTACGCGGCCGGTGGGGATAACATCCCTGGCGAGTCCTTCCCATACGACGTGCCGTTGAATGCCGATCTGGTGATCGACACCCAGGCCCTGTCGCTGGAAGGCAGCGTCAAGCAAGTGCTGGAACTGTTGCGTCAGCGCGGCGCGATCTAAACCTCGCGGCCACAAAAAAGCCCGCCACCGAGTGATCGGTGGCGGGCTTTTTACATTCTCAAGATCGGGCTCGGTCAAATGTGGGAGGGGGCTTGCTCCCGATTGCAGAGTG
>Ga0209913_1000462_pt1 | contig 34825 bp, 36 predicted proteins | sample PersoiDNA2013203_FD_185805 | JGI IMG/M metagenome (GOLD analysis project Ga0209913, IMG submission 185805) | Permafrost soil microbial communities from the Arctic, to analyse light accelerated degradation of dissolved organic matter (DOM) -... | ecosystem: Environmental > Terrestrial > Soil >... | reverse complement strand
ATTTGCCCAGATGCGCCATGTAACTGTTGATGCCGAGCATCTCGTCGCGATGCCGCAGACGCTGTCCCTGCGTGTCGACCAGGATGACGATGGAGCGCCCCGGATGCTCACGCACGGTTTGCAGAATGGCCTGCGCTTGCGCCAGCGCGATCTCGATGCCTATCGGCGTATGGCCGGTGGTGCCGACGACCGTCACGATCTCGCCGTCGACCTGCGCCGTGCCGGACAAGAACTCAGCCTTCTCGGTAATACTGTGGCCTTGCGGGAACAAGTCGTCCGCCAATGTTTGCCAGCTCATGGTGTTCCTTTCACGCGATGCGCCTCAACCAGTGCGACGAAGGGTGCCGCCTCCAGCATGGGAATCTGCTGTGCCTGTTCGACGCCAAGACGCTCCCAGATATCCTGCGGATCGGCCGCGTCACCGAAGCGCGCGATGCGTTGCTCGAGCATGGCCTGTTCCGCTTCCAGCGCCTGCAAGGTCAAGGCTGTCGGATTGCCTTTAAATGCCTGCAAAGTCTGCGATGCCGCCGCACGAAATGCTTCGGCGTCATCCGCCACGATGCCCTGGCAATCGCCCAGCAGATAGCGATGCTTGCCGCCGGTGGTGCGCCATACCAGCGCACGGTCACGCGAGTCGAATTCTTCGACGCCGTTGGCGGTTTCGATGACTTCCGGTCCCGACATGGCGAGACGCCCTTCTTCCGACATGATGATGGCGTTGGCGCAACGTGCAACGATGCCCATGCCGCCGAAGCAGCCATTGGAACCGCCTACCAGCACAATGACCGGGATACCGGCTGCACGCGTATCCAGTACGGCGCGCATCACCTCGGACACGGCGATCAGGCCGGCATTGGCTTCATGCAGACGCACACCGCCGGTTTCGAGCAGCAGGATGACGCCTTCGGCTTGTTCCTGCACAGCGCGTTTGAGCAAGCCGACCAGTTTGGCGCCGTGGACTTCACCGACTGCGCCGCCCATGAAACCGCCCTCCTGCGCTGCAGCGAATACGGTCGCACCATTCAGGCTACCGCGTCCGATCACGACGCCATCGTCAAATGATACCGGCGCATCCAGTTGGCCCAGATGCGGACTGACGATACGTTTGGCCGGCGGCAGAAACTCTTCAAAACTGCCGGCATCGAGCACCAGCGCGACGCGTTCGCGGGCGTTGGCTTCGAGATAGCTCACACTTTTGGTCGCCATCATTTCGCCTCCACCATGGATTCAACCGCCTGATCCAGGCGCAGGCTCACCACGGCGGGAGTCGCGCCCATATCGTTGATCGAGATGCGCGTATCGGCCAGTTGCCAGCGCTTATTGAAGTCGCCGATGACGGCTTCCCAGATCGCGCCGAAGCCGCGTGCTGCGGTTTTGATTTCAACGGCGCAACCGCCTTGCAAGTCGGCAGGCTCAATCAGCACTTCCAGATTGCCGGAGCTGACCACGCCGACCAGTTCGGCCTTGGCGGAGAGTTTGCGGGTGCCGTTTTCAAAACGATAGTTCAAGGTTTCCATATCACCAGTTCCTGAAACGTTTGGGCGGGTTGTACAAGCCGCCGGAGGCGCGCACCAGATCCTTCATGTTCTTGGCCGCCAGCAGATCACGCGTGGCGAGGCGCTTATCGATGCCCATGTCTTCCGCACGGCGGATAATTCCCCGGTCGCGCAGGTTCTCGACCATGCGCTTATCGCGCGCCAGGCCGACCGGCGTGTAGCCGGCGACGCCGCGAATAGCTTGCTCGCGCTCTTCATCGGTGCGGCACAGCAACAAATTGGCGATGCCTTCTTCGGTCAGGATATGCGTGACGTCGTCGCCGTAAATCATCACCGGAGGAATCGGCATCTTGGCTTGTTCGGCCAGTTGCCAGGCATCGAGTTTTTCGACAAAGGCGGGTTGCATGTGTTCGCGGAAGGTTTCCACCGTTTGCACTACCAGCTTCTGGCCGCGCGGGATCGTGTTCTTGCCTGCCCTCGCTTGCTGGCCGGCCTTGAGCCATGCCGGGCTGGCATGACGACGGCCGCGCGCATCGGCGCCCATGTTGGGTGCGCCGCCAAAACCGGCGATGCGCCCCAGTGTTGCGGTCGACGAATTACCCTGCAAATCGATCTGCAAGGTCGAGCCGATGAACATGTCACAGGCGTAGTGGCCTGCCGTTTGCGAGAACGCGCGGTTGCTGCGCATGGAGCCGTCCGGGCCGACGAAGAAAATATCGGGACGCGCGCGAATGTAGTCTTCCATGCCCAGTTCGGAGCCGAAAGAATGCACCGACTCAACGAAACCGGCTTCAATCGCGGGGATCAAGGCCGGATGCGGATTCAAGGCCCAGTGCTTGCAAATCTTGCCGCGCAGGCCGAGCGATTCGGCATAAGTCGGCAGAATCAGCTCGATGGCGGCAGTGTCGAAACCGATGCCGTGGTTGAGACGTTGGACTTCGTATTCTGCATAGATGCCTTTGATGGCCATCATCGCCATGAGCACCTGAATCTCAGAGATCTGCGCCGGATCACGTGTGAACAGCGGTTCAATGTAATGCGGTGTCGGCGCCTTGGTCACAAAACTGACCCAGTCTGCGGGGATATCGATGCGCGGCAGCACGTCGACGATTTCATTGACCTGTGCGATCACGATGCCGCTGCTGAAGGCGGTCGCTTCGACAATCGCCGGCGTGTCTTCGGTATTGGGGCCGGTGTAGAGATTGCCGTGGCGATCCGCCGCCTGCGCCGCCACCAGGGCGACGCGCGGCGTCAGGTCGACAAAATAGCGACCGAACAATTCCAGATAGGTATGAATCGCGCCGATATTGAGTTTGCCGGCTGATGCCAGCTTGGCCAACCGACCGGCCTGCGGACCGGAGAAGGAAAAATCCAGTTTCGAGGCGATGCCTTTTTCGAAAACGTCCAGATGCTCCGGCAGAGCCAGCACGGAAAACAGCATGTGCAGGTCATGCACACGCGCCGGATCAAGCCCGGCCAGTGCCTTCGACAAGAAATCAGCCTGCTTCTGGTTGTTGCCTTCGAGGCAAACGCGATCGCCCGATTCGATGACGGCGTATAACAAATCGGCAATGCGCGCCGAGGGCAAGAGCTTACCCTCCAGCGAATTGCCCAGCACGCTGCTTGCGCGCGCCAGGCGTTCATTGCGATTTGTTTGCCGACGATTCCAGACGTGGTCGGTGGCAGACATTTACTTCACTCCCATGAGGATATTGGGCAAGCCGGTGGCAATACCCGGAAAGAAACACAACAGAATCACCGCCAGGAACATCAGCGCCAGGAAAGGAATCGTCCCCTTGATGACTTCCGACAACGGGATATCGGGTGCGATGTTCTTGATGACGAACAGGTTCAAACCCACCGGCGGATGGATCAGGCCCATTTCCATCACCACCGTCATGACGATGCCGAACCAGATCAGATCAAACCCTGCCTCACGCAAGGGCGGGAGGATAATCGGTGCCGTCATCAGGATGATCGATACCGGCGGCAGGAAGAAACCGAGCACGATCACCATCAGCAGGATCACCGCCAGCAGCAGCCATTTCGACAGATGCATATCCACCACCCACTGCGCCGCCGACTGGCTGATGTGCAGGTAACTCATCACATAGGAGTACAGCAGCGACATGCCGATGATCAGCAGCAACATGCCCGATTCCTTGATGGTCGAGTTGAGGAAAGGCACCAGCTCGCGCGGCTTGTAGATGCGGTAGACGACAGCGATCAGCACGATAGCCAGTAAAGCGCCCAGACCGGCTGTTTCCGACGGTGTCGCAAAGCCGCCATACAAGGCTACCATCACGCCAATCAGCAAGATCAGGAAAGGCAGCACGCGCGGCAGCATCTCCACCTTTTGCGCCAGCGTGAAATGCTCATCATCCAGGTAAGCCGATTTGGCGCCGCCACCGGTATAGATGGCATGCGCCATCTTGTACTCCTTGCGTGCACGGAACACGGCATAACCGGCGAACAGAATCACCAGCAACACGCCCGGCCCGATGCCTGCGAGGAACAAGCGTCCCAGCGATTGCTCCGCCGCCACCGCATACAAAATCATGGTGATCGACGGTGGCAGCAAAATTCCCAGCGTGCCGCCCGCAGCGATGATGCCCGCGGCAAAGCCCGGTGAGTAACCGCGACGGCGCATTTCGGGAATACCGGCCGAGCCGATGGCCGAACAAGTCGCCGGCGACGAGCCTGCCATTGCCGCAAACAAGGCGCAGGCAAACACGTTGGCGATGCCGAGGCCGCCTGGCACGCGATTCAACCAGGCGTGGATGGCCGAGTACAAGTCCTTACCGGCCGGCGATTTGCCGATGGCCGCCCCCTTGAGGATGAACAGCGGAATCGACAGCAAAGTGATCGATGCAATCTCTTCATAGACGTTTTGCGTCACCGTATCCAACGAGGACGCCGGCATGAAGAAATACATGAACGAAGTCGCCACCACGCCAAGCGCAAAAGCGATCGGCATGCCGGAACACATCACGAGGATGGTGACGATCCCATACAGGGAACCAAGAACCAATGGTGTCATGCTGCCTCCTTCGCCGGAACAGTGCCTGACATGCGGGTCAGCACTTGCACCAGCAGTTGCAGCGTGAGCATGGTCATGCCCAGCGCCATCATCGAATACGGAATCCACAGTGGTGGCGCGAAGGTCGACGAGGTGGTTTGTCCATCCACCCAGGCTTCGTGAAACAGCGTCCACGATTTCCAGGCAAAGAAGGCGCAAAACACGAAGGAGATCAGGTCAACGATGAACATGCGGATCTTGTTGGCAGTCGGCGACAGAAAGCCCGCCAGCGCCTCGATACCGATGTGGCCGCGCAAGGACTGCACATACGCCGAACACAGGAAGATCACGCCGACCAGCATGAACACCGATGCCTCGTCCTGCCAGTCGGTCGGCTGATGGAAGAAATAGCGCACCACCACCGAGTACGTCAGGATGATCGACGTCAGCATCAAGGCGATCATCGCCAGGAACACCGCGAGCTTGTTGTACTTCTCAAGCCCGTGGTGCAGTCCGGCCAGGATGGCGTTGGCAGGCACTGCAGGCTTGGCCTGCGGCTGCATCTCGAAGCCGTGACTCATAGGAGCTTCTCCGCCAGTTTCAGCAAATTGGCACAGTTGGCGTTACGCGCGGCGAAGTCCTTCCATGCGGTCGCACGGGCGATGTCCTGCCACTTCTTGACGGTTGCGGCATCGAGGTCGACGACCTTGGCACCGGCCTTCTGGTAAACGGCGGCGACGGCGACGTCATCGGTCTGGGCAGCCTTCAGTGCGAACTGCTCCATCTCGGCGCCGACGGCCATGATGGCGGCTTGCTGATCCTTGCTCAGTTTTTCGAACACGGACTTGGAAATCATCAGCGGCTCGAACATGTACCAGTACGCCTTGTCGCGGCCGGTGGTCAGCGCCTTGGCGACTTCTTCCAGGCGGAAGGACATGAAAGACGTCGATGATGTCATCGCCGCATCCATCGCGCCGGTTTGCATGGCCGCGTAGATTTCGTTGGACGGCAGCGTCACGACGGCAGCGCCCGCTTCTTTCAGGATCAGATCCATTTCACGCGAACCACCGCGCACTTTCATGCCCTTGGCATCGGCAGGATCGACGATAGGCTTGCCGCGCGAGGCGACACCGCCCGCTTGCCAGATCCAGCTGACGATCAGGATGCCCTTCTCGGCCAGGATGCGTGCAAGCTCTTTGCCAACTTCAGCGTTTTTCCATGCCGAGCCTTGCGCGTAAGAGGTCACCAGTCCAGGCATGAGGCCGATATTGGTTTCCGGAACTTCGCCGCCGGCGTAATTGAGCGGCACCAGCGACAGGTCGAGCGCGCCTTTGCGCATGGCCGAGAATTGCGCATTGACCTTCATCAGCGAGGAGCCGGGATAGATCTCGAACTTGAGGCTGCCTTTGGTGCGTTTGCTGACTTCTTCAGCAAACAGGCGGGTCAGACGATCGCGGAAATCGCCTTCATTGATCGTGCCGCCGGGGAATTGATGGGAAATCTTCAGCGAGGTGGTCTGTGCCCATACCGAGGTACCGGCTGTCCACAATGGTGCTGTTGCCAGCGCTCCGATAATGCGTCTACGGGTTTGCGAAGTCATTGCTGCTCCTCCTTAAGTGAAAGAAATACTGCTTTTAGTTATCTGGTGCCGGCTGTTGCTGATGCTTGCCGGCTCCATATATTGAAGGCCGGCTTGTTCTTGCCATGACGTCGCCGGGCTACGGACCTACGTTAATTTGTAGCTGCCCTGCGACGTTGTCTCTGCACTTGCTTTGTTGTCTTTGCTTTTTTATGTATCTTTCTTGTATACACGTTCTTACAAAACAAATACATTGTCAAGCACCTGAGATGATTTAGAATTAGTTCATTGCATACTTGATATCACTTATGGATACCCCAAAGAAGCGTTCCGAGACCTTGCGCGAATCGATTGAAGAGCTGATCGCCGTCGGCAAGCTGACGCCCGGCCAGCATCTGGACGAAACCGTGCTGGCCGAGCAATTCGGCGTTTCCCGTACGCCAATCCGCGAAGCGCTGATCCAGCTGGCATCAATGGGCATCATCGTGATGCGACCGCGGCGCGGCGCCATCGTGGCCGAGATCGGCCCGCAGCAATTGATTGAGATGTTTGAAGTGATGGCGGAACTGGAAGCGATGTGCGGCCGTCTTGCCGCCCGGCGCATGTCGGCAGCCGAACACGCCGCGCTGATGGAGGCGCATCAGGCCTGCAAGGATGCGCGCGACGCCGCCGATCCGGATACCTATTTCTACAAGAACGAAGACTTTCACGGCCAGATCTACGCCGGCAGCCACAACGCCTTCCTCGAAGAACAGGCGCGCGTCCTGCAACGCCGTCTGCGCCCCTACCGCCGCCTGCAACTGCGCGTGCGCGATCGCCTGAAAAGGTCTTATGACGAGCATGAAGGCGTGGTCAACGCCATCATCTCCGGCGACAGTGACCGCACGGTCGAACTGCTGCGCCAGCATGTGATGGTTCAGGGACAGCGCTTTGCCGACCTGGTGGCATCGCTGCACCAGCTGAAGTCGACGCCGGATAATGAGAAGCCGTCGCTTAACGATGCACTGGCGTGACCCCTGATGCGCTACGCCGCTGAATCAACGCTCTCCAAACCTGTTCAAAGTCTGTAGCGAGAGGCCATCAGCTGGTGGCGCCCGGAGCGGAGAAACCGGAGTGGTCTTGAGACCATGAGGATTTCGAGCACCGGACGACGCCAGATCATGGCCTCGCAGTAAGACTTCGGACAGGTTTTCAGTCCAGACTGAATCCCCATAAGACATCAAGCACGTGCTGCGTCGGCCGCTCGATGTTTTCCGCGCGGTGCGCAATGCCGAGCTGACGCCACAAGGCGGGCCGCAAAGGCCGCATCTGAATGCGTGCATCCGGCAGTGAAGCGCCTTCTTCATGCGGCAGCAAGGTCGCGCCATAACCGGCCGCCACCAAACTTTTGATCGCATCGTTGTAGTTGAGCTGAATGCGCGGCACCGGCCGTTGCCCACCTGTGGCAAACCATTCTTGCGTCAGATGCGAAAGCCGCGTGCCCGAGTCGTTGAGAATCAGCTTCTGGGCCGCAAGCCATTCCGGCGTGACGCGCGCAGGACAACGCCAGTCCGCCGGCAAGAACGCCATCACAGGATCCCGCCGCCAAGGCTGAACCGACAGCCGCGCCATTGGCGACTGCGGCAAAGCAACCAGCCCGACATCCAGAGTTCCTTCATTCAAGCGTGTCAGCGTCTCTTGCGAGGTCAGCACCTCGACTTGCACGTCGATGCCGGGATGATCCTGTCCCAACACCTCCAGAGCTTGCGGCAGCAAATGCGCAATCGCCCCGGTCGATGCCCCCAGACGCACACGTCCGGCCAGCCCCTGCACTTGCCGCTGCACATCCTGCAGCGCTTGTTCGGCATCCGCCAGCAAGCGGCGCGCGCGTTCGATCAGGGTCTCGCCGATTGTCGTGGGGCGCACCTGCCCGCGCTGGCGCGACAACAAGGCTGCGCCGACGCGTTCTTCAAGGTCGGCGATATGGAGGCTGATCGTCGGCGGCGCCAGATGCAGCACACGCGCCGCCTCGGCGAAGGAGCCAAGATCGGCAATCGCAACCAGGGTACGCAGCCGGTCCAGATTGATTTCTCGCATGCGGCTTCCTTTCTTGATCCATCAAAGATCAGAAAAACTGAATGTTATCGTTATTAAATTCAACTTTTCCTATTTTAGCAATGCGCGCAAGATCGGTCTCAGCTTCTTTCGTACGTGTCTTTTCCATCTTTTGCGCTTTTTGCTTTGCACTCTTAATCAAGGAACTCGATCATGGCTTCTCCTCTTGTCTTTATCGACGGCGACCAGGGCACCACCGGTTTGCAAATCCACGAACGCCTGCGCAACCGCAGCGATATCCAACTGGTGACACTGCCGGCGGCAGAACGCAAAGACCCTCTGCGTCGTGCTGAAGCCATCAACGCCGCAGATATCGCCATTCTCTGCCTGCCTGACGCCGCTGCGAAGGAAGCCGTCGCCGCCATCGAGAATCCAGCCGTACGCGTGATCGACGCCAGTTCCGCCCATCGCACAACAGAGGGCTGGGTCTATGGTTTTCCCGAGATGGATGCAGGGCAAGCACAACTGATCGCCGGTGCAAAACGCGTGACCAATCCCGGCTGCTATCCGACTGGTGCGATCAGCCTTTTGCGCCCTCTGATACAAGCCGGCTTGCTGCCGCGCGACTATCCGATCAATGTGCACGCGGTTTCCGGCTATTCCGGCGGCGGCCGCCCTTCCGTTGAGCAGTACGAAGGCCCATCGGCGGCACAGGCTTTGGCTTTTCAGGTATACGGCACGGCGCTAGCGCACAAACATCCGCCCGAGATGCAACGCTATACAGGGCTGACTCATCGTCCGATCTTCGTACCTGCTTATGGTGCTTTTCGCCAGGGCATCGTGCTGACCGTTCCGCTGGAACTACGTCTGCTCGCCGAGGGCGTCACGGGAGAACAATTGCATGCGGCTCTGAACAGCCATTACACCGGTGCGCAACATGTGCGGGTGATCTCGCTGGAAGAAAGCAAGACACTGACACACCTTAATCCTCAGGCGCTCAACGGCACCAACGACATGGATCTGGGCGTGTTCATCAATGAGGAGCACGGGCATGTACTGTTGTCGGCAGTATTCGACAATCTGGGCAAGGGAGCTTCCGGTGCGGCGGTGCAGAATCTCGACCTGATGCTGGCGCACGGCTGATTGCTAGCTAATTTGCAGCTATCCAGCTGATGAAATGGTGAAGTTTCCCAAACAAAAAAGCCGCATCAGCGGCTTTTTTGACGAGTAGGCACCCTAGCCCCGGCAGTCCGCGTGCTAAGACGACGAAACGTTTACCTCGGCAGCCCTGAGGCTGCCCTCGTTGCCATCGGCATCGTTGGTGGCCGGCGCGATAGCCTGAAGTGATACTTTGCGGCCATGCTCTCTCGGCGAACATCCCATGGTTCTCTTGAATGCTTTGCCGAAAGCGCTTTCAGATTCGTACCCCAGCGACAAGGCGATGGCAGACGTCGAGTCGCGCGAATTCTTCAGGCGATCGCCTGCCAGCAACATTCTCCAGCGCGTCAGGTATTCCATCGGCGTCGTCCCGACCGTCTGCTTGAAGCGCAAGGCGAACACCGACCTCGACATGCCGACACGCTCCGCCAGTTTCTGCAATGTCCAATCGTGCCCGGGGTCATCGTGCATGGATCGGATCGCCGCGCCCATCTGCTTGTCCGCCAGTGCAAACAGCCACCCGATCCCTTGCGTTGCGCCATCCGAGAGGTGCAGCCGCAATGCCTGCACCAGCATCATGTAGGCGAGTTGCTGTGTGATCAGCGAGCCGCCCGGTTGCGGATCCCGCACCTCATCTCTCATGCGCTCCAGCGACCAGCGCATGGCCGCCTTGTCGGACTCCTTGCGGATATGAATGATGGGCGCCAAGGCGCTCAGCAGAAAATCGGCATGACTTCCCGTCAGAACAAAATGGCCACCGACGAGATAGCAGCTTCCTGCTTTTTTCTCGACGACATCGTGATCCGAGCGCCATTTTGAGCGGTACACGCTGAAGTCGACAGCTTCTGCCGACAACTCCGTCGCCAGCCGGAACGGCGGCCCCGGCGGCAAGAGATAGCACTCCCCCGCGGTCAGCAATACCGCTTCGGGAACACCTTCCACCGATAACCAGCATTGACCGGATACCACGGCATAGCACTTGATGCCGGGATGCTCCGGCCATTGGATCGCCGTCTCACCCGGGATCTCGAATCCCCCGGCGACATAACTTCGCGGTTTGAACAGCGACAACACATCTGATAACGGATCCATAGATCTCCGGACGATTGAACCAATAATACGGACTTTATCGCGTTGATGGTATGGATACAAGCGCTTATATTTAACCCCATCGGACGGCAGCAAAAGTCCTCAACTGAAACAAAGGTAAATTCATCATGCGTATTTTTGTTACCGGCGCGACCGGTTTCATCGGTTCGGTCATTGTTGCCGAACTCATCAAGGCCGGCCATCAGGTACTTGGACTGAGCCGATCGGAAGCAGGCGCCCAGTCCCTGATGGCGGCGGGTGCCGAAGTGTTTCGAGGCGATCTGGAAGACCTGGACAGCCTGCACCGTGGAGCAGCCATGTCGGACGGCGTCATCCATACCGCCTTCAACCACGACTTCTCGAAGTTTGTCGCAAACTGCGAAGCCGACGGGGAAGCCATTCAAGCGATGGGAGCCGCGCTCGCCGGTTCCGACCGTCCTCTCATCATCACCTCCGGGACCGGCATGGGAGCCGTTGCACCAGGACAGCCGGCAACGGAAGACAACTTCAATCCCAATCATCCGAACCCGCGCAAGGCCTCGGAACTGGCAGGTATTTCAGTCGCGAGCCGCGGCGTGAACGTGTCGGTCGTCCGGCTTCCACAGGTGCATGACACCGTCAGGCAAGGTCTCATCAGCCCATTGATTCAAATAGCACGTGAAAAAGGCGTCTCGGCGTTTGTCGGCGAGGGCCGGAATCGCTGGCCTGCGGCACACGTGGGCGATGTTGCCCGGCTTTACCGACTGGCATTGGAGCGCCGGCAAGCCGGCAGCAGATATCACGCCGTGGCGGAAGAAGGCATATCGGTTCGGGATATCGCGGAAGTCATCGGCAAAGGTCTGAAGATACCGGTCGTCAGCCTGTCTCCCGAAGAAGCGGCGGCACATTTCGGATGGCTCGGTGATTTTGTCGGCCGCGATCTCCCAGCTTCAGGCGCCCAAACGCAGTCTTTGCTCAATTGGCAGCCGGTCGGCCCCGGACTGATTACGGATCTTGAGCGGATGAAATACGTTCAGGAGTAAAAGACAGGCAACTCAGTTCCATGCCGGGTGGCGTTATCGCGCCGCCCGGGTATGCTGCATAGATGATCAGCGTTCGCTTTCCAGATTTGACTGGATGCTTTTCAACAGCGTGACCAGATCCTCGCATTGGCTCTCAGACAAGCCTACGACGGCGCGTTCCAATATCTGCGCACCGGTTTTTCTGAGATCGCGCTGCAGCGCCTCCCCTTGCGCACTCAATTGCAACCGAACGCTGCGTCTGTCTTTGAGATCTTCTTTGGATTCCAGATCGCCGTGTTCACGCAATCCTTTCACCAGGCGTGTGAGCTGAGCCTTGTCACGCCCGGAATGCGCCGCCAGATCACTCAGCGTAGCGCCGGGATGACGCGAAAAATAATCGAGCACCCTGCTTTCCATGTGCGTAATCCCGCGAGCATCCTCGCGAAAAGCCTGCGATCGCCCCGAACGGTAAAGATGCATCACCGTGTGAATCGCATCAAAGACCCTTTCGGCGGCAGGTGATTGATTGACTTTATCAACTTGTTTTTTCATAATGATGACATTATCAACTAATTTTTATGATCATGGAATCCAACACAACAACCCGTGAAGTACAGCGCGTACGCTACGACCTCAAGATTCGCGACGTCAAAGTCAGCGATGTTCGCCAGATTGGCGCCAATATGCTCAGCGTGACTTTCCAGGGAGACGCACTGGCAGATTTTGTATCGCTTTCGTTCGACGACCACGTGAAGTTCATTTTCCCGGATGCAACAGGAACCTCCGTTCGGCGCGACTATACGCCATGCAACCACGACGGACAACGCAAAGAACTCGTATTGGAGTTCGCGCTGCACGCGGAAGGCGCCGCCACTGACTGGGCGCGCCAGGCAAAAGTCGGCATGGACGCCGTCATCGCCGGCCCGCGCGGCTCGATGGTGGTGCCGACGGATTACGACTGGCATCTGCTGATCGGCGACTTGTCTGCGGTACCGGCCATCAGCCGACGCCTTAAAGAGCTGGCTCCGGGTGCCACGGTGAGGGCTATTGTCGAGGTCGAGCAAATGGGCGACATCCGACAATTCGGGACACAGGCCGATCTTGATATCAAATGGGTCAGCTCCGGCGAAGAACTGCTCACCGCTATCCGCAACCTGGACCTGCCCGCAGGAGACGGCTATATCTGGGCTGCCGGCGAGGCCGCCATGATGAAGTCCGTGCGCGCCGTATTGGCAGAGGAGAAACAGCATCCGAAAGAAGCGATGCGCGTATCCGCCTACTGGAAGCGCGGCGCAACCGATTTCCACGAGAAGCTGGATTGAGTCCAAAGGGGTTCAGTCGCTGTTAATGTGCGGCTCATTGATCGGAAGCCCCCCCCTGTCGCGATCGTGCTAATATACGATTCATATACGCTACATATACAATTTATATAAACACCACATCATCGACAGGCAGTCATGGGAATCGTCAAAATCACTGAGCAGATGCATACGAATCTGCGCGTCACCAGCGGCGCAATGAGCCGCTCGATCAATTCACAAGCTGAACACTGGCTTCGTGTAGGCATGATGGCCGAGCTGAATCCCGGCCTTTGTTATAACGACATCTGCCAAAAACTGATCGAGGCGGAACAGCAGGCCGCCAGCTCTCCACAGGCAATAACCCTGGCGCTTGAGAAAGCATGATGGGCGAACAAGTCATCCTCAAGTCGCAGTCCGATATGGCAATGCTGCGCAAGGCAGGCGCCCTTGCCGCCGATGTCCTCCGCATGATTGGCGAACACGTTCGCCCCGGCGTCACAACCAACCAGTTGGACCGGATATGCCACGACTACATCGTTGATGTTCTCGGTGCTGTGGCCATCAATATCGGCTATAACGGCTACCCCAAAACGGTCTGTACATCGGTCAATCATGTGATCTGCCACGGCATACCGTCCGACAAGCCTTTGAAAAATGGCGATATCGTCAACATCGACGTCGCGCTGACAAAAGACGGATGGCATGGCGACACCAGCCGCATGTATTTTGTGGGGCAGCCGAGCATTCTGGCGAAACGGCTGGTAGATACGACCTATGAGGCCATGCGCGCAGGCATTCTCGCGGTAAAACCCGGGGCAACCCTGGGCGATATCGGTCATGCGATTCAATCAGTGGCGCACAAGGAAGGTTTTAGCGTCGTGCAGGAGTATTGCGGCCATGGCATCGGCCAGATCTATCACGAGGATCTGCAGGTGCTGCATTACGGTCAGCCGGGCGAAGGTCTGACGCTGCAAACGGGAATGGTATTCACGATTGAGCCAATGATCAACGCGGGCAAACGACATTCCAAGGAACTGCCTGACGGATGGACCGTGGTTACCAAGGATCACTCCCTGTCTGCCCAATGGGAGCATATGGTTGCTGTGACCGAGACGGGCTTTGAAGTGCTGACGCTGTGGCCGGACGGATTTGGAGCGTATTCGCCGCTGACGGCCTGATGCCATGAGGAGGCGAATCGGGAGCAGCAAAACCGCGCAAAAGAATTGTTTTGCTTAATCTTATCGTCGATAATTGTCGCCATGAACGACACTACAAACCGCCCCCCACTTCCCGATCGCCTTTCAATCGATCCTCGCAGCCCTTTCTACAACGCTGCGATCTTTGAACATAACGTTGGCATCCGGCTCAACGATAAAGAGCGCACTGATGTTGACGAATATTGCATCAGCGAAGGCTGGATCAAAGTCCCCGCCGGCAAGGCGCTGGATCGCAAGGGCAATCCCTTGATGACCAAAGTCAAAGGCAAGGTCGAAGCTTTCTATCGCTAGAAACGGCCGTTTGATCGGTATTTTTATTCCTGTAGTTTTCTGCAAGGGCACGCGCGCTAATTGTTGGCGACGTGCCCTTTTGACCGATTGCGGACTGCGTTCTGAAAAACGTCCGCGTAGTTATCCCTCAGACAATAGGTGAAGGCAAGGCTATGGAATTGGCGCGATTGGAAAAACAGCTGAGTTTTCTCAGAGAAATCGATAGGTTGAAAGCCGTTGTCCGGCAATCGCCGCTGCTCGACAAAAGCCGGAAGGAAAACTCCGCTGAACACTCCTGGCATCTGGCCATGTATGCGCTGCTGCTCAATGAATATGCCTGTGCGCCGGTGAATCCCCATCGCGTTGTGAAGATGCTTCTGTTGCATGACATTGTCGAGATCGACGTCGGTGATTTCCCCATTCATGGTGGGTCGTCAGCTGCGGTACAAGCTGAACAGGAAGCAAAGGCCGCAGTGCGACTCTTTGGTCTCCTGCCGCAGCCTGAAGGCAATGAGTTTCTGTCGCTGTGGCAAGAATTTGAACGCGGAGAAACCGAGGATGCCAGGTTCGCCAAAGCGCTTGATCGCTTTCAGCCTCTCCTGATCAATATCTTTACCGGCGGCGGCACCTGGACAGAGAACGCTGTTTCACTGGAACAAGTGCTCTCCCGCTACGGACCCGTTATTCAAAAAGGCGCGCCCTTTTTGTGGACTGCATGCGAGCAGTGGGTAAGGCAACACTTTGCGCAGCAAGCGTCGGATAGTTAGAGAGACAAATAGAGGCAAGTCAAAGTCTTCTCAAGCTTTCGAAATAGCGCACATCTCCACTCAATGGATCAGTGAAAGCAATCGAGCGCGCCAGCAATTTCAGCGGCGCGTCATAGTTATCGGCCGCGTCAGCCGGTGCCGTATGCGGATAGAAGCTGTCATTGAGGATAGGGATACCCAGCGCGGCCATATGCACACGCAATTGGTGCTTGCGCCCGGTCACCGGGTTGAGCCGGTACAACGCCTGATCTGCCTGGCGCTCAATCAGATCGATATGCGTTTCCGAGTTCGGTTCACCGGCTTCTTCGCGCATCAGGAAAAATTTGTCGGCATCCACCAGACGACTGCGGTACACAAAAGGAAAATCGCGCCCTTCCAGCAAGCCCGCCAACGCCTCATAGGTCTTGTCCATCGTGCGTTGCTGGAACATTGACTGATACGCGCCGCGACTATCCGGATTATGAGAAAAGATGATGACACCGGCGGTCTCGCGGTCGAGCCGATGGATCGGCGTCAGATTATCCAGCCCCGTTTTCTTCTTGAGGCGTACGAGCAAACTTTCTTGCAAAAAACGGCCTGTCGGGATCACCGGCACGAAATGCGGTTTGTCGACCACCAGCAGATGATCGTCCTGATGCAGGATGGTTTCTTCGAAGGGAATCACCTCTTCCCGCCCCTCCAGATCGCGGTAGTAAAAGATGCAATCGCCGCGCCGGTATGGCGATACAGGCGTCATGGCTTCGCCACGCTGGTTGACGACTTCTCCGCGCGCCATACGCTGCAGCCAGGTATCTTCCGACACGCCGGGAAACCGCGCACACAGGAATACCAGCATGTCGCGCCACTGTTGCGGCGGATCTTGCAGCCACAGATAACTGGGCGCAACGCCGTCTTTCAACGGCAAAGGTGCTTTCAGTTTCATGCCTTGCCGGTGACTTTGCGTGCGGCACGGCGTTGCCACGCGATGACGCTGGGATTGGTATCCAGATGGGCTTTGATGCGGGTTCGCTGGACGTCGGTCAGCGGCAAGGTGCGCAGCAGTTCCGGCCAGCTTTGCATGGCCCGTTCGACGGTGTCGACCAGAATCATTTGCAGTTTCGGCTCCGGGATGCCCCAGATATTGGCCAGTTCACGCAACACGGCCGGCGTCAGCAGTTGCCGCGCCCGCTCTCCCGGCGCGAACGCCAATGCATGGCCATGCCCCGCCAGATACGCAGAATACGCGACGATATCGTAAGCCGGCGACAGTTCCGCGACTTGCGGTGTGCGATACAGCATGCTGAAGTTTTTCAGATGTGCGTCGAAATTGCCGAGCAATTCGTTCACCTTGATCCGGCGCAGCAGCTCGAATAAATCGTCCTCGCCTTTGGCGCTGCGCTCGAGCAGAACGATGCCCAGTGCCGCATACGTACCGGCATATTTGGCAGCGGCCGGCGTGCCGGTGATCTGTGCAAAATCTTCCATGTGCAAACGCCCGGTCGGGGTTGTTGCATCACGGTCGAAGCGGTGGATCAGCAAGAAGTTTTCAGCATCACTGCGCAAGCCGAACGGTAGACGGTCGGCAATCGCGGTGAGTGGAACCAGTTCGTGCTCGCAGACTTGCACGCCTGCGGCGCGCGCCAATGCCAGCGACGAGAACTCGACCTCAGGCATGTGCGGATAGTCCGAGGCCGGCAACTTGCCAATGAAATGCGCGCCCTGCGCATCTTTGGAACGCATGACATAACGTCCGCCCGAAGCACGCACCAGTCCGATTTTTGGCTGCACGCCGGAAATCGACTCGCCGTCCGGCGTCGGCAACTGCCCTGCGCTCATTTCGTAGCTGTCGCGCCCCTGTCCGATCAGGCGGCCGAGATGGGCGTCGTCGAGACTTTCCGACAAGGCGGAGACATCACCCGGCAGATCCTTGCCACAAAACGCCAGCAAGCCGAATTCGTCATCCGGCGGCAAACCCGCACGCTCAATCAGATGCTTGCGCAACTGGCCTTCGGGCAGGAGATTCTGAAAGAACGGCGGCAAACCGCCCTTACCGTCCCCACGATTGACTTCAAGTGCGGGATTGAGCAACTGCGCCACGGTGCGGTCTTCGGTCGACGCGCGATAGAGCTGAGACAGAACCGGCCGCTGTGCATTGATTGCGTAGGAATCGTCGAAACGGAAATAGACCCGACCATCATCCAGCGCAAACAAAGAACCCACCTCGGTCACACCAAGCCGGATCCGCAATGACCGCAACATGCTCATGGTGTGCTCCTCATCAGACGATGCAGACGTTCGGAGAGTTCGGTACGGGCGCCGTCGCCCTCACGATCCGCCGCGCGTTGCGCAGAGACCTCCTGCGGTACCAGCAGCAACTCAAGACCAAGTTCGCTGCAGATGGACAACAGCTTGCTGAGTTCGATGTTGCCCTTGCCGGTTTCCAGCGCTTGCAGCGTATTACGATGGATACCGCTACGCTCCGCCAGGCTGGCCGAACTAAGCTTCTGCGATTTGCGCACTGCGCGGATGCGAGCACCCAGGTCTTGGACGGATTGCATAATAAAGTGTGCTTATGATCTTAAAGACCATTTTATTATGCATTTTGAAAAAATCAAGGATTTGCATAATTAATTAGTCAAAAACCTAAAATGACTATTTTATTATGCAAATTAAACTAAACGTAGGCCTATATCTGAACTACAGAGCCCAAATGAAAAATCGCCCTGCAAGGGGCGATTTCGCTGCAAAAAACCGTACCGATCAACAATCAGGCAACGGTATTGACGTTGCGGCCGATGTTCGGATTGGCCGGCAATGGCGGCGGCAATGCTTGCAATACGCCAATAGCCGCGGCAGCCTGGGTGTTCAGCGCTTTTTTCAGCATGGTCATGCTAACCGCGTCGGCAGTTTCAGCAGCGGACAATGCCGAGGCAACGGCGGGAATGTTTCCAATATCCATGACAACTCCTTGAATGACTGCATTTCTTAACGTCATATTTCCGTATTTCTTTACGTCAATCAAGATTTTTTACAAAAATAATTTCAAATAATTGCCAATAAAACAAATAGTTGGCGATTCATTCAAGCGAATTCCGGACTTATTGGGGCAAAAAAAATCGCATCACAAGGATGCGATTTCAAAAATGAACCCTGATGTGCCGGGTTTCCCCCTTCAGGCCTTGGTATTGATGAGACGGCCTATATTCGGGTTGGCTGGCAGGGCCGGGCTGACAAGAGCGACCACATCATCGACAACATGATTAGCCACTTTTGTCAGATCCAGTCCGATTCCTTCCACGGCTTTTTTCGCCAGCCAAGCGGTTGCGACACCAGTTGCCAGAGATGCGATCTCCATGATGACTCCTTCGTACAGGTGCAACTTCCCGTTAGCGACACAATCTGACAACTCTTTACGATTTACACATGTCCTTATCTTTGTTTTACATAGGTTAAGATTCTGCTCCATTGAAGTCTTACACTGGCCTCGTCCAATCGCTTAAGATCGTCTCGGTATCCTTGCCATTCCGGTATTTCACTCCCTGCTTTTCCCCATGCTCTACATATTAGAAAAAATCAGCGCGTCCCCCGTCAATGCCGAACTCGATCTGCTGATCGAATTGATGACAGCCATACGCCCAAAGAAACGCGAAGCACCGGAACTGGCCACCACCAACGTGCGCACACTGACGCACGTGCTGCAACAACATCCGCACCATGCGGCAACATTGCGCCATTACCTGCTGCATTTGTTGTCGGTGCGGCGCCAGACCAGCCTGTACACCGACATCGGCATTCTCTCCAATGACGGCTTCTTTTCAGAGCTGCATCGCCGTATCGCCTATCGCATCCTGCCGCCGGCCCTGGACGAGCGCTATCTACCCGACTGTCTGGAAAAGATATTCCCTTTCGATACCGATTATCTGTGGATGCAAGCCGTTCCATCCGAGGATTGGGCGGCGCTGTTTGAAGTCGTCAGCCAGGCCGAAGTCGAATTACCCGATCTCGAACAAATCGACGAGCAAAAGACGCTGACGGAAATTCTGCTCGCCATCCAGGTGCTGTCGTATCGCATCAGCGCCATCGGCATCGAACCTGAGCTGATCCGCATTTACAGTGACATCAAGGCGTTTGAATCGCCCTTCCTGATGCAAAACGTCGAGCTGCATCGCTACCTCGACGGCTATATGCGTCATCTCCATGGCGATCCGACGCCCATAGAAGACGCCAGCCACGTGCTGGTGATGCTGGAGCAATGCCAGGATGTCGTAAAGAAGATCCGCAACAGCACCCTGCGCCTGGGCACCAGCATCTCCGTCACTTATCGCCTGGTGCGCCTGGATCAGCATCTGGATCGCCTGCACAAGTTGCTGTCATTGGTTGATGTCGGCACTACCGACACATCCGCCGCCATCGCCAACGAAAAGCGCAGCATCGGCCTTCAACTGGGGCTGGAACTGATCGAAGCGCACAACCGCAAATACACCGTGCGCGACCTGTTTGCCGCCAATATCAACCTGCTGGCGCGCAACATCACCGAAAACGCCAGCCGTACCGGCGAGCATTACATTGCCGAAGACCGTCGTGAATACGCCGCCATGTACCGCTCGGCGGCGGGTGCCGGGTTCATCATCGGCTTTATGTCGCTGATCAAGATCCTGTTTTCATACCTACGCGCCGCACCGCTGGTGGAAGCGTTTTTGTTCAGCATGAATTATTCGCTGGGCTTCATGTTCATCCACGTACTGCACTTTACTGTCGCCACCAAACAACCGGCGATGACCGCCTCGCGCATTGCGGCAGGCTTGCATAGCCGCGATGGCCGCAACATTGATCTCGACAGCCTGACGGAACTGATTGTCAAGGTCGTGCGCACGCAGTTCGTGGCGGTACTGGGCAATCTGACCATCGCCTTCCCTGTGGCTTATCTGCTGGTCTATGGCTATTTCCTCATGACCGGGCACCACTTCGTTACACCGGACAAGGCCGGGCATTTGCTACACGATATCGATCCGTTTTCCAGCCTGGCCTTGTTCCATGCCGCCATCGCGGGCGTCTGCCTGTTCCTGGCGGGTTTGATCTCCGGCTACTACGACAACAAGGCGCTCTATACCCGCATGTCGCAACGCGTGGCGCGTGCGCGCTGGCTCAACGGTTTGCTGGGCAAAGCCCGCACGGCGCGTCTGGGTGACTATCTGGAAACCGGCCTCGGTGGCCTGATGGGGAATTTTTACTTCGGTATTTTGCTGGGCACCATCGGCACGATCGGCTTCATGATTGGCCTGCCGATTGACATCCGCCACATCACGTTCTCCGCGACCAATTTTGCCATTGCGCTGGTTGCCCTGGATCATGCGGTGAGCTGGCACGTGATTGCGGTATCGACCTTCGGCGTGCTCTCGATCGGCATGGTGAACTTGTGGGTCAGCTTTTCGCTGGCGCTGTTTGTGGCCTTGCGCTCACGCCAGGTCAAATTCCGCCACGGCTGGCCATTGGTGAAATCGCTGTGCCGGCGCTTCCTGAAAAAGCCGATGGACTTTTTCATTCCACCGAAGACAGCACCAATGCCGGAGTCGCAGAACGGCGTCGAACCGTCCTGAGATTTATTTCGCCGGCTTGTCCAGCTGCTCGTAGACCGTATTGGCAATCCGCGCCAGTTCGCCGCGATCAATGCTGCCGGACAAGGCATAGCCGAACTTGCCGTCGATCCAATAGAACACGTTGACCGTACCTTCCTGCGCGAAACGGAAACCGGTGTCCTTGTTCTGCACCTGGTCGGTGGAAACGTACAAGGTCAAACGCTGACCGGCGCCGTCGTGGTACATGAACTGCGCCACCGGCCCGCTTTGTCCCGGCAGCAGACGTCCACCGATGAGTTCATAGCCCAGCGGCGCCAGCTTGGGAGCACGTACATCGGCGCCGATGCGTTTGGATAGCCAGCGCACCAGGGCTTCTTCCTGATCTGCACCGACTTCAACCGGCCGGCGTGGATCCGGCGTATAAACGGCGTGCGCGACAGCCGCACGGCGCGCCATCATCAACGGCGCATCCACACGTGTCACCGATCCGGCGGCGCTGGCGATCCAGGTCACCGACGATGATTGCGCCGCACCGTGCAGATACCAGCCTCCGGCCCCGGCGAACACTGCGACGATCAGAATCGCAGCATAGCGCTGCAACAGCTCCCAGCTAGTACTGGGGCGTGCCGACAGACGCGCGGGCACCGGCTCATCCAGCACCGGATCAAACAACAGGTGCAAGGCTTGATTTTGATGGCGATAGGTGCGCAGGCGTTCAGCCTCATCCGGATTGCTTTCCAGATAGGCGGCAACTTCTTCCAGGCGTTCTTCGGGCAGCAGGCCGTCGACATAACCTTGCAAGTCGGCTTCGGTAATCGGCATCGGTTTCATTTGACCACCTTCAACGGCGAAAGCTGGGGCCGCCCCTCGACCAGCGTTCGCAAGCGCTCACGGGCGCGTGACAGGCGCGACATGACAGTCCCGATGGGGATGTTCAGGGTCGCAGCCACTTCTTCATACGTCATTTCTTCCAGTACAACGAGCAGCAAAATCTCTCTCTGTTCGGCCGCCAGCAAACGCAGGGCCGATTCCAGGTCGTAGCCCACCAGCCGATCCGGCGCATAGGCGGGCGTGGCCAGCGCATCTTCGTCATCCAGCGTCACGGTCGGTATCACCGGCTTGCGGCGCTGATCGACATGCAGGTTGTGCATGATGCTGAACAGCCACGGCCGCATATCGGTATTCTTGCGCCAGCTCGATAGCTTTTGCCAGGCGCGTTCCATGGTGTCTTGCACGAGGTCGTCCGCGCCTGCACGATCGCCCACCAACGCCCGCGCGTAACGGCGCAGGCGTGGGATGCAAGCTAACAAATGACTTTCGTCGGACATAGGCTTGAGAGGTGGGCGCGGTGGATGCGATGAATTAGCGAATCAGTTTTTGACAACGTGCCAGATGTTCTTAAAGTTGTCGCCGTTGCGGTCGCCCGCCTTCTTGTCGGCGGCGAACGTGTACAAAGGCTTGCCGTTGAAGGCCAGTTGCGGGCTGCCATCATCGCGTTTGATGACGGAAAACGGTGCGCTCGGCGTACCTTTGGGCGCAACCGGTGGCCAGTTTGTTGCACATGGGCCGTTGCAGACGCTTTTGCCCGCCGTGTCGTTATCGAAGGTATAAACGGTCATGCCGCTGGTGGTGACCAGAATGTCATCAACCTTCGTGATTGCCATCTCTTCGGCAAAGGCAGCAGGCGCGACAAAAGACAGCGAGGACAACAAGGACAATGTCAGCAGGGAAAGTGGGAGCAGTTTCATTTCAGTATTCCTTTGGTGTCTGGGTTACGCGATTTGCCTTACCCATGACACGGTATACGTGGTGTAAGACGGCTTTATTCCACGCGACTGAAAATATTTTTCGCTCTGCCCTGTCGTACTCCGCTACTTGGTAACTACCGTGCGCTGCATCGGGGCCAGCAAGGCCAGCAGTTTGTTTTGGGTGCGTGAAGGAATATTCGATTTGTCCATCGCAGCCTGCAAATCTTCCACCAGGGCATTGAATTGCATGTTGTTCAGCGCCAGCCCCTGATGGACTTCTTTCATCGGGTCTCCGCTGTATTTGCACGGGCCGCCGCTGAGTTCACAGAACTGTTCCGTGATCAGCTTGGCGAGACGCTTCATATCGGTATCCTTGAAGGTATCCTTGATGCGCACGTCAGCCAAGGCCGACGCCAGGGTGTCGTCAACCACTTTAGTCAGCACTTCCAGCCCACCCAGATCGCGATAGAGACTGTCGTCGGCTTTTTGCGCCTGTACGGGCAATGCCGTCATCAGGATGACCATGGCCGTTGCCAGCCAGACGGCTGTATTTGTCGGAGTTTTCATCAGAAGCCCGCCTGCACGGAGAGATACACGCCATCCTGGCGTTTGGGGTTATAGATGGTGATATCGCCCAACGACACGTAGGCCAGCGTCAGCGACAGGTTCTTGCTGGGGAACCAAGCGACGAAGGCGTCGTAGTAATCCTTCTCGTTGTCGGCCGCGAGATTGCGGGGCTTCATGCGGTATTCGGCACCCACTACCCATTTGCGATTCAGCAGATACGCTACCGAGCCTTCCAGCATGGCCTGATAGCGGTCGCCCTTGTCGCCACCGAAGCCGAGGATACCCATCTGATTGGCTTTGGTGGCGCGCACCGTGGCGTTGATCAGCAGGCTCTGGTCCAGAAACAGCTTGGTCGCCGCCAGATAGTAATCGATGCCGGAGTCATCCTTGGCGCCCAGCAGCTTGACGTTATTGACCGCACCCAGCCCACCGATACCGTTGTTACGCTTGATCATCATGCCGGCGGCGATCTGCGGCATCCAGGTGTCCTGGTCGTAGACAATATCGCCTGCCAGTTTGACTTTGATGCCGTAGATGTCCTGGTCAATGCGCAAATTATTGAGTGGCGCCTGGCTACCCGTAAAGCGTTGCTTGGCCACCGATAGCTCTACCCGGTCGGCGATACCGACGGCAACGCCATACGAGGCGAGTTTGTAGTCCTGCGTGCCGACATAGGTGTAATGTGCATTGGCGCCGTAGCTGTCGCGCGTGCCGTAGCCGGTAATGGTCGCCCATGGCACCAGTCCGCCACCGCCCGCACCTTCGACCTGAATCACCCCGGCCGTTGCCATCAGTTTGCCCAGATCGGGCGTCATGCTACTGGTTTGTGCGGCAACGGAAACCGACACCATGGACAGCGCACAGGCCGACATGGCGATCAGTGGCTTGAATGGTCTGTATGGCTTACGCGGGTTAAGCGGCTTGAACGAACTGGATGTTTTATTGACTTGTTTGTTTGTCATGTTCCCCCCTGGTGGCACGACTTGCTGTTCAGCAAATCATATCGCCATATTTTCCGACTGGCCAGGCATTTCCGGGGCTTTCCATTGCTCCAGCCACTCGATAAAGCGGTCTCCCGGCATCGGCTTGCTCATGTAATATCCCTGCGCCTGATCGCAGCCCATCTGCTTGAGCAAATGCCAGACGGCAAGTGTCTCAAGTCCTTCCGCGACAACGCGCAGGCCAAGGTTGTGACCGAGATCGATCGTCGATTTGACGATCTTGGCGTCGTCGGCGTCGTGTTCCATGTTCATGACGAAGGATTTGTCGATTTTCAGCTCGTCCACCGGCAGACGCTTCAGATAAGCCAGCGAGGAATACCCTGTGCCGAAATCATCAATCGCCAGCTCCACGCCCATGCCGTGCAAACGCTCCAGCGTCAATTGCGCACGTATCGGGTCATCCATAATCGCGCTCTCGGTAATCTCGAGGCACATTGACGACGGCGACAATTGATTGCGCGTCAGAATATCGGCGAAATGCGTCGGCAAATCCTGATCGAGCAAGTCACGCGTCGACAAATTGACCGAAAATTTCAGTGTGATGCCCTTCTTCTGCAGCTCGGCACACAGAATTGCCGTCCTGTTCAACATCCAGGACGTTAGCATGCGAATGAAACCGGTAGTCTCTGCAAAGGGAATGAAGTTATCCGGGCCGATGAAGCCCTTCTCAGGATGTACCCATCGTACCAGCGCTTCGGCGCCGACCACCTTGCCCGTGGCCAGTTCAACCTTGGGTTGGGCATACAAGAGGAATTCATTGCGATCAAGCGCGCGGCGCAGCTCACTCAAGAGGCTCAGGCTTTCCTGGCTGCTCTTGTCGATGGACGGATCGTAGACGGTAAAGCCGCTGCCGCGTCGCTTGGCAACGTACATCGCAACTTCAGCGCTACTGAGCAGCGTATCGCTGTTCTGCCCGTTTTCCGGATAACCCGATATACCGATACCGGCGCCCAGATCAACGGTCTGGTCGCCGATGGAGATCGGCATTTCCAAGGACTGCAAGATGCGCTTGGCCTGTCGGATCGCTTCAGTTACATCTGTGGCCGGCAGCAAGATGGCGTACTCGTCGCCGCCGAGACGGGCGACTTTATCGTTTTCGCGTTCCAGTTGCTGCTCAAGGCGACGACCGACTTCACGCAACAAGCTGTCGCCAAAACTGTGACCCAGCACGTCGTTGACGTGCTGAAAACGGTCAAGATCCATCATCAGAATATGACACTGCCCGTTACTGGCCTTGGCGCGCTCAATGGCCGAATTCAGCAAGGTTGCAAACTGCACGCGATTGGGCAAATCGGTCAGCGGATCCCAATACGCCAGGCGTCTGATTTCGAGTTCGCGGTTGGCGATGCCGGTACGCATGCTTTCAAAAGCATCCGCCAGCTTGCCGATCTCGTCACCGCCCTTGATTTCAATCCGGGCGCGATAGTCGCCGGCACCCAGTCGCTTGGCGATGTCCGCCAATGACCGCAAAGGGCTGGTAATGCGACGCGCCACGAAAGCACTGGCAAAGATCGCCATGACCACGCCGATCACGCTGATAGTCAGCAGAATCAGCTGCAGACGCCGGTATGGCGCGACCGCCTCACTGATCGAGCGCTGCAATACCGCGACAGCACTTTGATTGGACGATCCCTTGGCCAGCACCAGCAGGCGTGCGCTGTAATCGTTATCGCCGATTGTGAGTTGAGGAATGAAAGAACTGTTGCCCGGCTTTTGCGGCAACTGATGCATCAGCATGCCGGATTCTTCTTTCGGCAAGGTCGACACATCCTGCTGCCACTGGCCACCACGTGTACTGACCATGACGCTGACTTGCAGCGACGACAAGGCGCGCATGTCAGAAATCAGTTTCTGATCTACCGGAAAGCCCATCACGATCCAGCCGATGACGACCGGCGCTCGCACCGGTACTGCCACGATCTGGAACAGGCTGTCGTCGACGATCACGGTCTCCGACGCGCCATTGGTATCCGCCCCCTTGGTCACCAGCTCCAGCGCGCTGCGCTGCAGGTCTGCGCTGGGATAAGCTTGTGTGGAAGCCTTGATCTGTTGATCTGTGCCGATCAGCATCGACAAGGTTGCGCCGATGCGGGCGCCATGGTTTTCCAGCACAGAGGTAATCGTGCCGCGGTCATCGGTGCCGATGGCCTGGCGAAAGCCGAAATCCGACGCCAGCAGGCGCGCTCCCTGCGTCAGTTTGTCGGCGTTCTGTTCCAGCAAACGTAAAAACACACGCTCGCCGATGATCAGTTCGTCGCGAATCGAGGCACGGGCGTTTTCATCAATGGCTTTGCGAATGGCCACAAAACCCGCCAGCTGCACCAGCAGAATCAGGACGATGAACAGCGCGACGATGCGGTTTTCTAGACGATGCCAACGCACTTTGAATGTATCCCCTTTGTTCTCTACTGTGCTTAATTGCTGCTTACTGTACCGGCACTGCCTTGACAGCCAGCTTCACCGACGCGGCCATATCTGCGCCCTGGTAGTTAAGCGGCTGTTCCATTGCTGCTTCGTTCGGCCCCATCTTGAAGTACCAGGCTTTCAAGGCATATTTACCGTTGGTCAGCCCTTCCAGCTTGGCATGGCCCGACATGTCGGTTTTAGCAAAATAAGGCGTATTCACCACCTGCAGATACGCCACCATCTGGTCGTGGATATTGCACCCCAGAACCACTGTACCAACTTTATCGAAAACGATGGGACTTGTCGGCACGCCGGAATATAGCTTCAACTCAAATGTTTTTGCGGGGGAAAACGAATAAACATGATGGCGGACCTTGTCATGATTCGGGAACAACACGGGTGTCCCGACTTGCACAACACTGACCAGAGGGAAGAATTTGATGTCTTTTTGCTCAATTTCGGCCTGCTTGAGCGACTTGGCGACGGTCTGTCCTCCGGTCGGCTCTGCGTAGACGACGGCATTGGGCACCGGCGCTCCCGCCACATCAAGCACCTGCACGGTAACGGTGGCCGCCACCACGGGCACGGACGCTGCCGACACCGTCAGGACGATTGCTGCCTTGAGCATGCGGCAGGCATGCTCTTGAACGAACGATAAACGCATGATCTGAATGAATCGAAAATTGGGCAGAGACTCCTGCCGACCCGCTCATTCTGGATTTTTAGGGATGTTTAATGAGCGAGGCTCATTATGCAATCAAATTCGATCTTTGCGCAGTTAAATAACCAACAACAGCTGGAACAATTTCGGATCGCACATGCGCAGCATTGAGCCCCGGCGGCGCAATCAATACTACCGCATTGACGAGTGCCTTGAGCATGCGTTGCACAACAAAGGCCGCCACATCCACATCCGGCGAAGTGATGGCCTTGCGATGCTTGGTCAAGACACCCTTGATCGCCTCGAAAAAACGCTGGCGTACATGGTTGGAAACAGGCAGGTGAAAAGACGGAAATTCTTCTTCCAGGATGCGATTAAGTTCAGGCTCGACCAGATGCGCGGCGACGAGCGCCTCGATCAGCGCCTCGAAATCGCTTTCCAGGCTGCCTGACTCATCCATCTTCGCGACGACTTCTTCGAACAAATGCAGCATGCGTGCGACATGGCGCTCACGCAGCGCAAAAATCAGCGCGTCCTTGTTGGGAAAATACTGGTACAGAGAGCCAACGCTGATACCGGCGGCTTCTGCCACCAGATTGGTATTGGTCTTGGCATAACCACGTTCGACCAGCACGCGCGCCATGGCGTCGAGAATTGTGTCGACCATGGCTTTGGAGCGGGCCTGGCGGGGTTCTTTCCTTGGCTGCAGTTTCATTTTTTTATTCCAATTTACAACATGAGCTAATGTTCGTATATGCGAGTATAATACAAAAGATGAGTTTTTACTCGCCAGTCTCTAAAGAGCTTCGGCGAGACGCCCTCACCAAGCTCTCCAGCACATCGGCAGATCACAGCAAGGTCGGCGACAAATTCAACAAAAAAACGCAATAACAGCATCAGGCATCACTAGACGTATCACCTGTTCTGACCCGGATATCGCAACAAAAAATCACCTTGGAGAACTACATGAAATCCGCCTCATCGCCCGCACTGCGTTTGCGGGTGATCGCTTTGTGTACCCTGACGATCGGCATGCTGGGCCTGTCCGGCTGCGCCAGCTTCAGTGGTATCAACAGCGACAAACACATGGCGCAACCCGGCGACTACGCCGTCGAGCGCAGCTTGGCCGGCCAGGGCCAGGGGCAATGGCCAACCACCAACTGGGTGGAGCAATTTGGCGACCCGCAGCTGGCCGCCCTGATTGCAGAAGCCATGGAAAACAATCCCAGCCTGCAGCAAGCACAGGCCCGCATCGCTTCCGCCAGCGCATTGGCTGACAGCAAAGGCGCGCCGTTGTTGCCGACCGTCGACGCCGAAGCATCGTTCACCCGCAACCTGTTCCCGGAAACCACGATTTACCCTGCCCCATACGGCGGCAGCTGGTACAACGAAAAGAAGGCTTTCCTGAGTCTGGGTTACGAACTGGATGTCTGGGGCAAGAACCACGCAGCGCTCGAACAAGCGGTCTCGCAGAAAAAAGCGGCCGAAGCCAGCGCGCAAGAAACCCGCCTCGTCATCACCAGCTCGATTGCATCGGCTTACAACCAGCTCGCTACCGAATACGCCCTGCATGACATTTTGCAACGTACCGTCACGCAGCGTGAATCTTTGCAAAAAATTACCGCCGACCGCGTCAAAACCGGTCTCGATACGCAAATCGAACGCAGCCAGTCGCAAGGCAGCAGCGCCGATGCACGTGCACAACTGGTGCAAAGCGAAGGCCAGATCACACTCACGCGCCAACAGCTCGGCGTATTGATGGGCAAAGGCCCCGATCGCGGCCTGCAAATCACTGCACCACGCATGACCACACTGACCACTCCGGCGTTGCCATCGGCCTTGCCGTTGAACCTGCTGGGACGTCGCCCCGACATCGTCGCCGCACGTTGGCAGGTCGAAGCCAGCAGCAAGGACATCGATGTCGCCAAGGCGCGCTTTTATCCTGACATCAATCTGTCGGCAATGATCGGCTTTGATTCGCTGCTGAACGCCAATCCGTTCACCGCGGCCAGCAAAAGCATCGCTTACGGCCCGGCGATCAGCCTGCCGATCTTTGAAGGTGGTGCGTTGCGCGCCAACCTGAAAGGTTCGTACGCTGCTTACGACATGGCCGTGGCGTCATATAACCAGACGTTGAACGATGCCTATGGCGATGTCGCCAAGCAGATTACCGGTATCCGTTCGATCGATCAGCAGTTACCGATCCGCCGTGAAGCATTGGCGTCGACCCAGCGCGCTTACGACCTGGCCAAAGAACGCTATCGCATCGGCCTGGCTTCACAGCTGGTTGTACTCAATGCGGAAACCGCTCTGCTCGGCCAGCAACAAGCGCTGATCAATCTGGAAGCCAGCCGCCGCAACCAGCAAATCGGTTTGTTCAAGGCACTGGGCGGTGGATTTGACGCGCAGCAAGCCGGACTGGCGATTGCACCACCGGCTGCAGGTACTGCAAAGCCCCAATAAATTTATTAACAAAATTGTTCCAAGCGTGGAGCAACCGGCCTTCAGATGAACTCCGATGATTAGCGAGCAAAACTGAATAAGCATGACCGGTTGCACCTCCCAGACAAAATCAAGAAATACACGGAGTAATTCATGAGTGAAGCCCTTCCACAAAACGGCAACAGCAACGGTAATGGCAAACGCAAGCGCCAGTTGCTGCTGTTGACGCTGGTCATTATCCTGGTTGCCATCGCGTTCGGCCTGTACTGGTTCCTGGTCGCCCGCTTCTACGAAGAGACCGACGACGCCTATGTCGGCGGCAATGTCATCCAGATTTCCGCTCAGGTCGGCGGCACCGTCACCGCCATCAAGGCGGATGACACGCAAATCGTCAAAGCCGGACAGCAACTGGTGGCGCTTGATGCCGCCGATACCAAGCTTGCTCTGGCGCAAGCCGAAGCCGCATTGGCGCAAGCTGTGCGTCAGACACGCCAGACTTTCCTGAACAACGACACCTTGTCGGCCAATGTCACCGCAGCGGAAACCAATCTGGCGCGCGCCCGCGACGACTTGCAACGCCGTCAGGCAGGCATCGCTTCCGGCGCTGTTTCACAAGAAGATCTGTCGCACGCTCAGGATGCAGTCAAGAACGCCAACGCATCGCTGGAGCAGGCTCGCGCCAGCCTGGCGGCCAACCGCGCGTTGACCGACCACACCAGCGTGACGGAACATCCAAACGTGCTGCAGGCAGCGACACAAGTGCGTAACGCTTATCTGAACTATGCCCGCGTCAACATCGTTGCGCCGGTATCCGGTTTTGTGTCAAAGCGTTCCGTCCAGCTCGGCCAGCGCATCGCCGCCGGCAGCCCGCTGATGGCAATCGTGCCGCTGGAACAGATCTGGATCGACGCCAACTTCAAGGAAGGCCAGTTGAAGCACATCCGCATCGGCCAGCCGGTTGAAGTCGTCGCTGACATCTACGGTTCCGCCGTCAAATACAAAGGCACAGTGATCGGCTTCTCGGCCGGCACCGGCGGCGCTTTCTCGCTGCTGCCGGCGCAAAACGCCACCGGCAACTGGATCAAGGTTGTCCAGCGCGTGCCGGTGCGGATTGCACTCGACCCGCAAGAAGTGCAAGCACATCCACTGCGCGTCGGCCTGTCGACCACCGCCACCGTGAACATTCGCGGCGACGGCAAGGCGCTCGAAGCAACCGCCACCAATTATCAGACCAACGTCTACAGCGACCTGGGCAAGCAAGCCGATGAAATCGTCGACCGCATCATCAGCGACAACGCCAGCGGCTTGCCGGTAGCAGCGCGCAAAAAGGCTGCCATCGTCATTCCTCACACCTGATCGGACGCATCCTCCATGGCGAGCAGTCCTCAAACCTATACACCGCCGCCACCGCTGACCGGTGGCAAGCTGGTGCTCGGCACCTTGTGCGTGTCGCTGGCGGTGTTCATGAACGTACTCGATTCATCGATTGCGAACGTGGCGATCCCGACCATTTCGGGCAACCTCGGCGTCTCGATCGATGAAGGCACCTGGGTCATTACGTCCTTTGCGGCGGCGAATGCGATCTCGATTCCGCTGACCGGCTGGCTGACGCAACGTATCGGCGCCGTGCGTCTGTTCGTGACGTCTGTACTGTTGTTCGTGCTGGCGTCGTGGCTCTGCGGCCTGGCGCCGACGCTGCCGATTTTGCTGGCAGCACGTGTCTTGCAAGGCCTGGTCGCAGGTCCGATGGTACCGTTGTCGCAGTCGCTGCTGCTGGGGGCCTACCCCAAATCGAAGGCTTCATTTGCCCTTGCGCTATGGGGCATGACTGCGGTGGTCGCTCCCGTAGCAGGTCCCGCGCTGGGCGGCTGGATTACCGATGCCTATACGTGGCCGTGGATCTTTTACATCAACATCCCGGTGGGCTTGCTGGCTGCGGGGATGACGATAGCGATCTACAAAGATCGTGAGAGTCCTACGCACAAGCTGCCGATCGACACCATCGGCTTGCTGTTGCTGATCACCTGGGTGGCGGCGTTTCAGATCATGCTGGATAAAGGCAAGGATCTCGACTGGTTCGCCTCGCCGACCATTGTGACGCTGGGTATCATTGCCGCGGTAGCCTTTGCCTACTTCGTGATCTGGGAGCTGAATAACGATCACCCGGTGGTGGATTTGCGTCTGTTCGGCAGGCGTAACTTCTTTGGCGGTACGGTGGCGATTTCGATCGGATACGGCGTGTTCTTCGGCAATCTGGTCCTGTTGCCGCAGTGGTTGCAGCAATATCTCGGCTATCGGGCGATCGACTCCGGTTTGTCGACGGCGCCGCTCGGGATCTTTGCGGTGATCCTGATGCCGCTGATCGGCAAGTTTCTGCCGCGTGTGGATGCCCGTAAAGTGGCGACGGCTTCCTTTGTCTGTTTCGCACTGGTGTTCTGGCTGCGGTCGCGTTACACGCTGGAAGTCGATCAATGGACGGTCATCCTGCCGACACTGCTGCAAGGTATTCCGACGGCGATGTTCTTCGTGCCGCTGACGGTGCTGCTGCTGTCCGGTTTGCCGCCGGAACGCATCCCTGCTGCTGCCGGTCTGTCGAGTTTCGTACGTGTGTTTTGCGGTGCGATCGGCACTTCCGTGGCGACAACGGCCTGGAACAATCGCACCATTGTTCATCACGCGCAATTGACGGAACATGCGACGCCTTACAGCACGGCATTGCAACAGATGTTCAGCAATCTCACCGGCAATTTCGGTATGAGCACCGAGCAGGCGACCGGCCTGATCGAACGCAATCTGAATGCGCAGGCGGCGATGATCGGCATCAACGACATCTTCTGGCTGTCGGCAGTGATCTTTATCGTGATCATCCCGGTGATCTGGATCATCAAGCCGGCCAAGGGTAGTGCCGGTGCGGAGGCAGCAGCTGCTGCACACTAGTGTCACACTGATCTGCGTACCAATGAAAAAGCGCTCGTTCCTGATAAGAACGAGCGCTTTTTTTATTACAGCGGACAGCTTCGACAGTTTGCTCAGGCCGACAAAATGCGGTGATGAAACCGCAAGTGATCTTCCATGAAGGTGGAGATGAAGTAATAGCCGTGATCATAGCCCTCATGCCGGCGCAAGGTCAGCGGTTGCTTCGCCTGCGCGCAGGCAGCTTCAAACGCCTGAGGCAACAACTGCTGCTCCAGAAATTTGTCGCCGAGTCCCTGATCAATCAGGATCCCTTGCGGGAACGGCGTCTGCAGCTGCTGCATCAATGCACTGGCATCATATTGCAGCCATGCGGCCCGGTCACTGCCGAGATAATTGCCGAACGCCTTTTCACCCCACGGACATTGCGACGGCGCCGCAATCGGTGCGAAAGCCGACACCGAACGATAGACTTCGCGATGGCGTAAGGCCAGCGTCAACGCGCCGTGGCCACCCATGGAGTGCCCGAAGATGCCGACGCGCGCCACATCCGCAGGGAACTCCGTCAATACCAGTTGCAACAGCTCCTGCGCCACATACGAACCCATGCGGTAATGCTTGCTCCAGGGTTCTTGCGTTGCATCCAGATAGAACCCGGCACCGACGCCGAAATCCCAGGAGTCGCTTTCGCCGGGGATACCGGCGCCGCGCGGGCTGGTATCCGGTGCCACCAGCATGACGCCCAGTTCGGCCGCGACACGTTGCGCACCACCTTTGATCATGAAGGTTTCTTCGGTACAGGTCAGACCAGCGAGATAGAACAAGACCGGCACCGGTCCTTGTTTGGCTTGCGGCGGCACAAACACCGAGAAGCGCATCGGCAGGCCGATCTCTCGCGAGTCATGCTTGTAGAAGCCCTGCACGCCGCCGAAGCAGCCGTGCTCGCTCAACAGTTCCAGCGCCATCTCAGAACTCGACGACGGAACGGATCGACTCGCCGCTCTTCATCAGATCGAAACCTTCATTGATACGCTCCAGCGGCAGCTTGTGCGTGATGAGGTCGTCAATGTTGAGCTTGCCTTCCATGTACCAGTCGACGATCTTCGGCACATCGGTACGACCGCGTGCGCCGCCAAAAGCCGAGCCCTTCCAGACGCGACCGGTCACCAGCTGGAACGGGCGGGTGCTGATTTCCTGCCCTGCTGCTGCCACGCCGATGATGATCGACTGGCCCCAGCCCTTGTGACAGCACTCCAGCGATTGACGCATGGTGGTGGTATTGCCGATACATTCGAAGCTGTAGTCTGCACCGCCGTCGGTCAGGCCGATGATGGCGTCAACCACGTTCGGTACATCCTTGGGATTGATGAAATGGGTCATGCCGAACTTGCGCGCCATGGCTTCACGGCCAGGATTCAGATCAACACCGATAATCTTGTTGGCACCAACCATCTTGGCTGCCTGGATCACGTTCAGACCGATCCCGCCCAGACCGAACACAACCACGTTGGCACCCGCTTCCACTTTGGCGGTAAACAGCACGGCACCAACGCCGGTGGTCACGCCGCAACCGATGTAGCAGACTTTGTCGAACGGCGCATCGTCACGGATTTTCGCCAGTGCGATTTCCGGCACCACGATGTAATTGGAAAACGTCGATGTACCCATGTAATGGAACAGCGGCTTGCCGTCCAGCGAAAAACGACTGGTTGCATCCGGCATCAGACCGCGACCTTGCGTCGAGCGGATAGCCTGGCACAAGTTAGTCTTTTGCGAGAGGCAGAATTTGCACTCGCGGCATTCCGGGGTGTACAGCGGAATGACGTGATCATCCTTCTTCAGGCTCTTGACGCCGGGACCGACGTCAACTACCACGCCAGCACCTTCATGACCGAGAATGGCAGGAAAGATGCCTTCGGGATCGGCGCCCGAGAGTGTGTAGTAATCCGTATGGCAAATCCCGGTTGCCTTGATTTCGACCAGCACTTCGCCGGCCTTCGGGCCGCCCAGTTCGACTTCCTCAATGGTCAATGGCTTGCCTGCTTGCCAGGCGACTGCTGCTTTGGTTTTCATTTCTGTCCTTTGATCTGTTGATGGGAAATACGAGAATTTGTGCACGCCTGCGCGTCCGAAACCGCCTTCTGTTACGCCCGCGCTTTGCCAGGCGGCACGGTTAACTGGTCGGACCTTTGTTGAAAGCTGCTTGAAGGGCCGTATTATCGCATTGCCACAAAGAATTCGCAGGCGCAAAAGAGAAGCGCTCTCATCTGATCTGTGAATGTCTTCATTCATCCCCATAAGCCTCTTTTTATCCTATGAACAGGGACGAACTTTCCCTCGGTGAATACAATCCGAATTGTTAATTTGCCAGATTGATGACAAAGAGCATTGCATACGGTATGGTTGATCCCATAGCAAGCAATTCATAGAAGAAACAAAATTTGTTACGGACTTGCAAGCGCCCTTCGCAAGGCAAAAAGAACAGTGCGAAGGGATCAGATGTACTGAATGGTTGGCCGACGCAACAGAATTGACTATCGCCACATGGGAAAAGGGAAAAAGACAGGAAGAGCAACCAGCACGCTACGGACTCTGTTTTTC
>Ga0209913_1000461_pt1 | contig 34842 bp, 28 predicted proteins | sample PersoiDNA2013203_FD_185805 | JGI IMG/M metagenome (GOLD analysis project Ga0209913, IMG submission 185805) | Permafrost soil microbial communities from the Arctic, to analyse light accelerated degradation of dissolved organic matter (DOM) -... | ecosystem: Environmental > Terrestrial > Soil >... | reverse complement strand
TGATAGAATTAAATGATTAAACATCGGAATTTCCGATATTAAAACCATTGCCTCTCCCCGATGCTCTACTCCACCGACGCCATCCTGATGTTCATTGAAGCTGCGACGCTGGGCTCGTTTTCAGCCGCTGCGCGCAAGCTTGGCAAGCAGCAATCGACCGTGAGCGAAGCCATTGCCAATCTCGAAATCGATCTCGGTGTGATTTTGTTCGACCGCAGCACGCGCAAGCCGAGCCTGACCGAGCATGGCCACGCCCTGCTGATCCATGCGCAACAGATGCTCGATGCCAACGACCGGCTCAGTCGTGCAGCGCAACGTCTGGCCGGTGGTCTGGAGGCGCAATTGAGCTTTGCCTTGTCGGACACGTATCAGTCCGATGTCTTTGAAAAAAGTCTGGCGCAATTGGAACAGCGCTTTCCCGAACTGCATCTGGAGTGCCTGATCGCCGAGGACGATGATGCAGTGGCGCTGGTGCAGTCAGGACGAGTACAAATGGCGCTGGTGGCAGCGCAAAGCAGCTATCCTGCCGACATTGGTTTCGACACCATCGCCGAGCAATCCGACATCGGCTTGTATGCCAGCACTGCACACCCGCTGGCGCAGGCCGCGCACGTCACCGGCGCCATGCTGCGCCAACATCGTGAGCTGAGCCTCAATACCTATCGTGAAGAAACGCGCGCGCCAGCTCAGGGCTTGCACTGGTCGTCGTCAAGCTATCTGATCTTGCTGGAAATGACCGAACAGGGATTCGGTTGGGCGGCACTGCCGCGCTGGATCGTCAAGCGTTTCGGCGCCGCCGATCTGAAGCAACTACAAGTACATGGCTGGCCTCGCACTATCCAGGTGCACCTGATCTGGTCACGCGCACGCGGCCTGGGTCAAGCTGGCACCTGGTTATGCAATCAGTTTCTGGCTACGCCGGCCTGACAACTCAGAACTGCTCCCAATCACCGGTATCATCGCTGGCAGGTTTGGCCAGCTTGGCGACAGATTTAGCAGGCAGGCGCGCAGCAGACTCAGGTGCCAGCGTCTTGACCAGAGGTGCTGACCTGGATGCTGGTTTGAGCGGCACTGGAGCGGGCGCCTTGGGTGTCGTCGAGACGTCGTTCTGCTGCCCCAGACGGAACACACCAACCACCTGATGCAACGCAGCCGCCTGATCCTGCATGGATTGCGCCGCTGCCGCTGCTTGCTCTACCAAAGCGGCGTTCTGTTGCGTAGCTTCATCCATGAGCGTGATGGCACGGTTGACCTCTTCGATGCCAACGCTTTGTTCCTGACTGGCCGAGCTGATTTCACCGACGATGTCGGTCACCCGTTTGACGCTGGAGACAACTTCGGTCATGGTCTCGCCCGCTTGCTGCACCAGCTTGCTGCCGGAATCAACCTTGTCTACCGAATCATCAATGAGCTGCTTGATCTCCTTGGCAGCCGATGCTGAACGTTGCGCCAGACTGCGCACTTCAGACGCCACTACCGCAAAGCCGCGTCCCTGTTCACCGGCACGCGCAGCTTCGACTGCCGCATTGAGCGCAAGGATGTTGGTCTGGAAGGCAATGCCATCGATGACACTGATGATGTCGACAATTTTCCTTGACGATGCATTAATCGCGCCCATGGTATTGATGACCTGTTCTACGACACTACCGCCTTGCTCAGCCACTTGCGATGCCGACACTGCCATCTGGTTGGCTTGGCGTGCATTGTCGGCATTCTGGCGCACAGTCGAAGTCAGCTCTTCCATGGCCGATGCAGTTTCTTCCAACGAGCCAGCCTGTTGTTCAGTGCGCGAAGAAAGATCAAGATTGCCACTGGCAATCTGGCTCGACGCAGTGGCAATGGTGTCGGTGCCGCTGCGCACCCGACTGACGATATTCGACAGATTGTCATTCATGATGCGCAAGGCACGCAGTAACTTGCCGGTTTCATCATTGCTGCTGACCTCGATGTGCGACGACAAATCACCCGCCGCCACTTTTTCCGCAAATCCCACTGCTGCATGCAGCGGCCGCGTGATACTCAACGCCAAACGCCAGGCAAACAACCAGCCAGCCACAAACAGAACCGCGCCAAAAGCGATCATCAAGTCGCGGCTTTGCTCGTACAAAGACTGCACGCTCACGGCAATCTGATCGATGCTGGAGCGCTGTAGATCAAGCAACTGTTGCAACAGATCAAGATAGCCTTTGGCAGCCACCGAATATTCGTTACCCAGAATCCGGTTGGCGTCATCCACCCGCCCCTCATTCTTGGCCTTGGAGATGGCATCGCGGGACGCAATGTAATTTTTGCGCACGGCCGACAATTGTGCGAACAAGGCCTTCTCCTGATCGCTGCTGAGCAACTCTTCCAGGGCCTTCTGTTGTTGGCTGGATAATTTTGTAGCAGTGGCCGCATCTTCGGCAAAGAACGCGGCCAGACTAGGGTCACTGCTTTTGGCGATCGCCGTGGTGCGGCGCACGCTGGTATGAATGGTGCGATACCAGTCAGACACCAGACGCTCCTTGGCGAGCGGTTTTTGCATCATCGCCTGCGTCGTTTCTGCCACCGTATGCAGGCGCCAGATGCTCATCGCAATCACCCCCAGTGCGGCCAGGAGAATGATGGTAAAACCGAGATTAAGGCGTCTGCCGATCGGCATGTTGGCAAAGAAATTCATTTTTTATTCCCGGTACTGGTAGATGATTTTTTGATAAGTCGATCTTCGAATAAAGCGAGCCAGTCGTTTCACTGCGCCGCCTGTACCTAGCGTCTCCCTATTTTGATTGTCGGTAAAAATCTTCTGTTTCGCTATTAGTATTACTACCAGTTGCCGACTGGCAGTCGCTAGCATAGAACACCAAGCTTGCATGTTGATGACCGGTTTCCAGAGCTTATCGATGTGTCAATAGCGCAAGGGCGCAACATGTTTATGCGCGATGAATCGTGCTTCATTTCTAAGGGAGGGGGAAGTACGCACAGCGGCAGCCGTGCAGGCCAATGCCTAAGGCGCGGGGGACTTGAGTGTAGCCGACGCAGCAGCGCTGTCGTCTGTGTCCGGCAATACACTGGTGCAGATATCCCACAAGGACACCGGCACCTTGCCGAACTCTTCGGACAAAATCCAGGTAGCACCGATCAATGCGGCACCGCAGACCAGCAAGATCACGATCACGTGCAGATTGCTCAGGTGAAAGGTGTCTTCAGTGCGATGTTCGGCGGGCGTTTTCATAGTGCGTCAATGGTATAAGTGACAACATACAGTGGGCAAGTATAGAAACAAATTGCGTTTGTGGCACTGTGGCAAATTGTCACAGCGCCGGTTCTGCGATCAGGTTTTATCTCCCAAGCAAGACCGGCGCAGCGCTACGCCGCGTCAGACAAAAAATACCAACCGTCTCATTGAGCGACGCCGCCTGATTCCGCATCGATTGCGCTGCTGCTGCCGCCTCTTCTACCAATGCCGCGTTCTGCTGGGTGACTTCATCCATACGCGTGATGGAGCGGTTGACCTCCTCGATGCCGACACTTTGCTCCTGACTGGCCGAGCTGATTTCACCGACGATATCGGTGACCCGTTTAACACTGGCGACCACTTCATCCATGGTGGCGCCAGCTTGCTTGACCAAACTGCTGCCAGAACCGACCTTCTCCACGGAGTCTTCAATCAGTAGCTTGATCTCTTGGGCCGCCGATGCCGAACGCAGCGCCAAGATGCGCACTTCTGACGCCACCACCGAAAAACTACGCCCCTGCTCACCGGCGCGAGCCGCCTCAATCTCCGCATTAAGCGCAAGGATATTGGTCTGGAAGGCAATGCCATCGATCACATCGATGATGTCGACAATTTTCTTTGAAGCATCATTGATGGCATTCATGGTGGCGATCACCTGCCCCACCACGCTGCCGCCCTGCGCGGCCACCTGTAATGCCGATAGCGCCAATTGACTGGCCTGATGCGCGTTATCGGCGTTCTGGCGCACGGTCTCAGTCAACTCCTCCATGACAGCAGCGGTCTCTTCCAGTGAATTTGCCTGCTGTTCGGTACGCGTGGATAGATCGAGGTTGCCGCTGGCGATCTGACTCGATACGCAAGCAATGGCGCCGGTACCGCTGCGCACCTGACCGACGATGTGCGACAAATTGTCGTTCATGGTGCTTAAGGCCAGTAATAATTTTCCGGTCTCATCCTTGCCACTGGCTGTAATCTGTGAAGACAGATCGCCGGCCGCCACCTTCTCGGCCAAACCCACGGCAGCATGTAGCGGACGCGTGATGCTCAACGCCAACCGCCAGGCAAATAGCCAGCCGACCACAAACAAGGTGGCACCGAAAACGACCAGCAAGTTACGGCTTTGCACGTACAAGACTTGAATGTCGGCAGCGGCATGATCGATACTGGCACGCTGCAGATCGAGTAGCTGTTGCAATAAGTCCACGTATCCTTTTGCTGCGACCGTATATTCGCCAGCCAGAATCTGACTGGCTTCTTCCATCTTGCCCTCTGCCTTATCTTTCGTGATCGTATCTCGGGCCATACCGTAACGCTTGCGCATGGACAACAACTGCTCGAACAAATTTTTTTCCTCCTCGTTGCTGAGCAATGCATGCAGGGCATTTTGTTGTGCGGAAGCTTGCCTGGCACCGTTTGCAGCATCTTCGGCAAAGAAGGTGCTCAGACTGGCATCACTGCTTTTGGCAATCGCGGTAGTGCGACGTACGCTGGTATGCACGGTACGATACCAGTCCGATATCAGACGCTCTTTGGCCAATGGGCTCGCCATGAGCGCACGCGTGGTATCGGCCACCGAATGCAAGCGCCAGACACTCATCACGAGAACGCCCAACGCAGCAAACAGGATGATGGCGAACCCCAGATTCAAGCGCTTCCCTATCTGCATATTGGCAAAGATATTCATCTTCTTCTTTCTAATATAGCGACCTTCGTAGTGAATAAGCGCGGCTATTGCTCGCCACTTCCACTGAGCATTATCAGTAAAGAATGTCTGAAATAAGTTCAGTACAGCGATATAAGACCACCTGCTCGCTTTACCGACACGGGTATGCGGAACGGTATGGCAATGGTATGGCGTTTGAGTGTTTGGATAATGGCGCGCAGCGCGAAGACAAGCGGCAGCCGAACTGGCTGCCGCAGGAAAGAAGACTTAGAGGCTATTGCGAAATTAGTGTGGCTAGGCGCGGTGACGAAGACAGTACGAGTAGTACGGCAAGGAGCCGTAACAACGCTACAGTAATTTCGCAATAGCCTCTTAGGGGCAGAGAAAATGCTGGCGCATCAATTCAAGTACCGGTGGCCGGTACAAATGCTTCAATGAGCAAATTGGAAGGAAAACATACGACAAAGGCGCTGCCCTGCTCCGGCACCGACTCCACCAGCAGCGTGGCGCGGTGACGCAACAATACATGCCGCACAATCGCCAGGCCCAGGCCGGTGCCCTGGGTTTCGCGCGAGCGGCTCTTGTCCACCCGGTAAAAACGCTCAGTGAGCCTGGCGATATGTTCCTGGCTGATACCGATACCGGTATCTTTGACCATGAAGCGGGCGCCGCCATCCGGCTGACGTTGCCAGGACAGATGAATCGCACCGTCCAGCGGGGTATAGCGCACCGCGTTGGACACCAGATTGCTGAAGGCGCTGCGCAATTCATCGACGCTGCCTTGCAGATCCGGCCCATCCACCTTCAAGGTAATGTTGTGCTTGCCGGCCGACAAGGCTTGCGCCTCTTCCAGGATACCTTCGAGCAGGGGCTTGACATGCACGTGCTCGACACGTAGTGGATAGTCGACCGACTCCAGCCGGGTCAAGGTCAGCATATCGCCGATCAGATTTTGCATGCGTTGGCCTTGCTCGGTCATCAGCTTCAGATGTGCGGTACGAATTTCCGGGTCAAGCTTGGGTTGCGCCAAGGCAATTTCAAGAAAGCCGTTGATCACCGTCAACGGTGTGCGCAATTCATGTGAGGCGTTGGCGATGAAGTCGCGCCGCATCATGTCGATGCGTTCTGATTCGGTGGCATCATGGGTGACCAGAATCTGCCGGCGGTTTTCGAATGGAATGATCTGCACAATCAGCTTGCGCTCCTGCACACTCAATATCAGCGGCTGCTCGTAGCGCCCCAGGATGATGTAGTCGATGAAGGCCGGGTTACGAATCAGATTGGTCACGCGCATGCCCTTGTCGCGTTCCAACTGCAAACCCAGGTGCCGCTGTGCGGCTGGGTTGCACCATTCGAGGAACAGCACGTCATCCATGATCACCACGCCATCGGGCAACAAACTCATGGCCTGGCGGAAACGCGCCAGCCACTCGGCCAGCTCGATCTGGTTCTTTTCATCATCGCGGCGCATACGGTAAAGGCGCGCAAAAATATCGGTCCAGGCACCCCAGCCGTCGGGCAACTTGGAATGCGTAGGATTATCCAGCCAACCGCCCAAGCGGTACAGATAGTGCAGTTGGGTAAACGCCAGCGCACCCATGGCCAGCAATGCCGCGATCAAACTGACCGTAGCGCCGAAGAAAAAATAGATAACGCCGACGCCAGCCAGACAAACCAGGAAACGCAAGGCAGCCGGAATCCAGAACAGTAACTGTGGACTCATTGAAAACTCATTCTTAAGGTCTGAAGTGTGGCTGCGAGAGCAACCGCAATGCTGTCAGTATAGGGGTCTTTTGGCGCTCCCTGTACCTCTGAAGGAACGTCGTCCCCTACAATTTCGGACGATGTTGTTTTGGTTTATTTAGCCGATAGCATATAGCCTACACTGCGCACCGTTTTAATCAAGGTTTCTGCATCACGCAAGGCCTTGCGCAAGCGCAACACATGAACGTCAACGGTACGCTCCTCGATCACCACATGGTCTCCCCACACCCGGTCGAGCAATTGGCTGCGCGAAAAAACGCGATCTGGATGCGCCATGAAAAATTTCAGCAGCTTGTATTCCGCATGCCCAATTTCAATTTTTTCGCCATGGAGCGCTACCGAACAACTAGCAGGATCCAGGTTCACCGCGCCAATATTCATTTCCTCCTGGGCAAACTCCGGGCTCTTGCGACGCAGCAGCGCCTTGATACGGGCAGTCAGCTCACGCGGTGAAAATGGTTTGGTGATGTAATCGTCGGCGCCATTGTCGAGCCCGGCAATCTTGTCCTCTTCCATACTCTTGGCAGTGAGCATGATGACCGACAACTGTGCCAGTTGACGATCGCCGCGAATGCGTGAGAGCAGGTGCAGGCCGCTGCGATCCGGCAACATCCAGTCCAGCAAGACCAGTTGCGGCGCGCGGCGTTGCACAAACTCCCATGCCGCAGCAGTATTAGAAACCACAAAACTGCTCCACCCTGCTTCCTTGAGCGTAAAGGCAATCAGCTCGGCAATCGAAGGTTCGTCTTCTACGATCAAGATGGTGGTCATGGGGCTAAGGTTTCCTGCATGGGTTGTTGGACGGTTGCCGCAGCAACGACTCAGTCTTCCTCAGTACTGACAAACCTGGCAGCGCCGAAGTCGGTATGACGGATATCCTTGCCGCCGACCACATAGATGACATACTCGCCGATGTTCTTGGCATGGTCACCAATGCGCTCGATGGCCTTGGCCACCCACAAGGTATCGATGGATGCCGAGATGGTGCGCGGATCTTCCATCATGAAGGTCGCCAGACTGCGGGTAATCGAGCGGAAGCCGTGGTCGATACTGGCATCCTGAGCAAACAGCGCGGTTGCCTGTTCGGTATCGAGACGGGCAAACGAATCGAGTGCACTGCGCAGCATTTCCGAAGCTTCTTCGGCGATGACACGCACGGTCTCGTAATGATTGATCGGCCCCATTGGTCCACGTTTGTAGAGATGAATGGCCGTACGTGCAATCTTGGTAGCTTCATCACCAACCCGTTCGAGGTCGGTAATGATCTTGATGGTGGCCATCACGGTGCGTAAATCGTTGGCGGTCGGCTGACGGCGCACGATCAGTTGACTGCAGGAGTCATCCAATTCGACTTCCAGGCGATTGACCGCCTCATCGTCCTTCATCACGCGTGCGGCCAATTCCAGGTTGCCGCTGCGAAACGCCGACATGGCATCCTGAAACTGGCGCTCCACCATACCGCCCATGGCCAACACTTTGGAACGAATCGTTTCCAGATCCGCGTCATACTGCTTAGAAGAGTGATCGCCTGTCATAGCACGTCCTTAAAAAGTAATAAATATTTCTCAGCGCTCGCGAGGTGCGGCAAAAGCGTAGCGAGCGGTCCGAGGTGCGTGTGAGAAGCGCAACCGTACTTTAGTACGGTGAGCATCACAGCGCGCAGATCGGTCCGCGCAGTAGCTTATGCCGTGCCTTAACCGAAGCGGCCAGTTATGTAGTCTTGGGTTTCTTTGCGCGCCGGATTCATGAAAATCTGGTCGGTCTCGCCGAACTCCACCAGCTCGCCCAAATACATGTAAGCGGTATAGTCGGAGCAACGCGCGGCCTGCTGCATGTTGTGGGTGACGATGGCAATGGTGTAGTCCTTCTTCAGTTCGCCGATCAGCTCTTCCACCTTGGCCGTCGAAATCGGATCCAGCGCCGACGTTGGTTCGTCCAGCAGCAGCACTTCCGGCTTGACCGCCACACCGCGCGCAATACACAGACGTTGCTGCTGACCACCCGACAAGGACAGACCGCTCTTGTTGAGCTTGTCCTTGACTTCACCCCACAGGGCGGCCTTCTTCAGCGCCCATTCGACGCGCTCATCCATTTCGCCCTTAGGCAGGTTTTCGTAGAGACGAATGCCGAAGGCGATGTTGTCATAGACCGACATCGGGAACGGCGTCGGTTTCTGGAACACCATGCCAACCTTGGCGCGCAACATGTTCAGATCCTGTCCCGGATCAAGAATATTCTTGCCGGCATAGGTGATCTTGCCTTCCGCACGTTGCCCGGGATAGAGGTCATACATGCGATTGAAAGTACGCAACAAAGTCGACTTACCGCAACCCGAAGGTCCGATGAAGGCAGTGACTTTACCTTCCAGAATATTGAGGTTGATGTTCTTCAAGCCGTGAAAGCCGCCGTAATAGAAATTGAGCGCCTCCACTGCGATGGTCGTTTTCTGGTTTGCAATAGCGGATGTAGGAGTAGGCATAGTATTCACTTGTCAATTAACCGGGGACTTTTTGGCTGAACAGGGTACGGGACAGGATATTCAAGGCCAGCACGCTGATGGTGATCAGCAAGGCCCCGCCCCACGCCAGTGCAACCCAGTTGTCATAAGGACTCATGGCAAACTGGTTGATCACTACCGGCAAGTTGGCGATCGGATGATTCATGTTGGTGCTGAAAAACTGATTGTTCAATGCTGTAAAAAGCAAAGGTGCGGTTTCGCCTGAAATACGCGCCACTGCCAGCAACACACCAGTGACCACGCCCGCCTTGACCGCTCGCAGACGCACCATCATGGCCACTTTCCAACGCGGCGCGCCCAGCGAAAAGGCTGCTTCGCGCAGACTGCCCGGCACTAGCTTGAGCATGTTGTCGGTGGTACGCACGATCACTGGAATGGCAATGAGCGAAATGGCAAAGGTGCCCGCCCAGCCGGAAAAATGACCAATATTGGCAACATAAATGGCGTAGACAAACAAGCCGATGACAATGGACGGCGCCGACAACATGATATCTGTTACGAAACGTGTGACCTGGGCCATCTTGCTCTGCTCACCGTATTCGGCCAAATATATGCCAGCCAGAATACCAATCGGCGTACTGATCAGTGTGGCGACGCCCACCATCATCAAGCTGCCGACGATGGGATTCAGCAAACCGCCGCCCTGACCACCCGGCGAAGGTGTATTTTGCGTCAACAAACCCAGATTGAGTGCGGAAAAACCTTTGCTCAACAAGGTGAGCAAAATCCACATCAATACGATCAGGCCCAGTGCCATCGCAACGAAGGAAAACAACATTCCCAGACGGTGCTGCAGCAAGCGCCGGCGATAGACCGGATTCATTTCCGGCTTCGCGTCCAACTGTGCGTCCTGTTTCATTTACTGCCTTCCTTGCGGGTCATGCCCATCAACATGATCTTGGCGATCGATAACACGATGAAAGTAATCACAAACAGAATCAGGCCCAGGGCAAACAAGGACGATACATGCAAGGGCGTGGAAGCTTCTGCGATTTCGTTGGCCAGCGTCGAAGCAATACTGTTGCCGGAAGCAAACAGGGACCAGGACAGGCGCTGCGCATTACCAATCACAAAGGTGACCGCCATGGTTTCACCCAGCGCACGACCGAGGCCCAGCATGACGCCGCCGACCACACCGTTTTTGGTATAAGGCAACACCACCTTGCGCACCACTTCCCAGCGCGTGCAACCCAGACCGTAAGCGGACTCTTTCAGTACTGCCGGCACCACATCAAAGACGTCGCGCATCACGGAAGCGATGAAGGGAATGATCATGACCGACAAAATCAGGCCGGCAGTCAAAATACCGATACCCATGGTCGGGCCTTTGAACAATGCACCCAGTACCGGCACATTGCCCAGTGTGACCTGCAACAGTGGCTGAACGTATTCGCCGAACAGCGGCGCGAAAACGAACAAACCCCACATGCCGTAAATAATGCTCGGTACACCAGCCAACAGCTCAATGGCCGTACCCAGCGGCTGGCGCAGCTTGCTGGGGCAAATTTCGGTGAGGAACAAGGCAATGCCGAAGCTCACAGGGAAGGCGATCAACAACGCAATCGCCGAAGTCACCAAAGTGCCGAAGATCGCAATGGCGGCGCCGTACTGGTCATTGACAGGATCCCATTCGACGCGTGTGATAAAGCCCGGACCGAACTCGTGAAACGCCGGCCAGGCGCCAATGAACAGGGAAACGATAATCCCGCCCAGCATCAACAATACGGAGAGTGCGAAGATGAGCGTGATTTTATGAAAAAAGAAATCTTGTACTCTTTGTTTGCGCATGGTCGCCAGCAAACGCTGGTGACTATGCTGTGCGCTCGCGTCGTCCACGGACGGCTTGACTAAATCGGTATCTGGCATAACTGCGGCGGAAGGATTTGCGCTCATTTTTTTCACCCATCGAGACAGGTTGCCGCCATCACTGCGGCAACCTGCGGACATCACACTAAATTACCAAACTGCCTTGCCGCTGCCATCTTTGACGTTTTGTTTCCAGGAATCTTCCACCAGTTTCACAACCGATGCTGGCAGTGGAACATAGGCCAGATCTTCCGCTTGCTTTTGACCGTTCTTGAAAGCCCAGTCGAAAAACTTCAGGACTTCTTTGCCCTTGGCGCCGTCGCCATCTTGTGCCTTGCGCACGATGACGAAAGAAGCACTAGTGATAGGCCAGCTGTCCTTACCGGCAACGTTGGTGAAATCAACGCCGAAGCCAGGAGTCTTGGCCCAGTCGCCGGCAGCGCTGGCAGCAGCGAAAGTTTTCAGATTAGGCTCGACGAACACGCCGTCAGCGTTCTTCATCTGGGTGAAGGCCATTTTGTTTTCCTTGGCGTAGGCATACTCTACGTAGCCGACTGCGCCCTTGACCTTCTGTACGTTGGCAGCAACGCCTTCGTTGCCCTTGCCGCCGATACCTGCAGGCCACTTGACCGCAGTGCCGGAACCGATGCCGGTCTTGAATTCTGGGCTAACCTTGGACATGTAGCTGGTGACGACAAAAGTGGTACCCGAGGCATCGGAACGATACACAGGAGTAATGTCTTCTGCAGGCAATTTGACGCCAGGATTGAGATCGGCGATCGCCTTGTCATTCCACTTGGTGATTTTGGCGGCGTAGATGTCGGCCATGACCGGGCCGGACAATTTCAGCTGGCCTGGTTTGATGCCGTCCAGATTGACCACCAGTGTGACGCCACCGACGATCGCCGGGAATTGTGTCAAACCGCTTTCATTGAGATCAGCGATTGGCAAAGGCATGTCGGATGCACCAAAATCAACCGTCTTGGCCTTGATTTGCTTGATACCACCACCGGAGCCGATGGATTGATAATTCAGGTTGTTGCCGGTCTTTTCCTTGTAGCTCTCAGCCCATTTGGAATAACCAGGATAGACAAAAGACGAACCTGCACCGGTGATTTCCGCTGCGTGCACTGCTGCAGAAAACGTCACGGCTCCAAATACTGCGAAAGCGACCGATTTAACAATGTGATTCAAGCGCATGTCTTGCTCCTTTGATTGACAAAAATTGATGTGCCGCAAAGTCCGCTTCATTGATCGCCGCCTATCCTGATCGACCGACAGACGCATGAATGGACAGATTCCACAGACGGGGTGAACTGTAACCAGCAATTGTGACGAGTTTATGACGCCACCCGTGCCCCAAGAAAAACATCCATGCCGGCAGACAATGCACATCTATTGAGAGCGGTCCAATATGGTGCGGTAGAATTTGTGCCGAAGAATAATATTTCACTACAGAAATACCGAGAAGTTTGTTATTTACGCGTTGCCATTGGTTTATGACAGTGCCCACGCACTTGTCATTAACTTGTCATACGCGCCTCATACACTGCGGGAAAATTGCATAGATGCATACAAACAGGTAAAAACAGGACACGCGCATGACCCGAAAAGAAAAACCTGAAGACAATAGTCACACCGAAGTCACTCCGACCGCCATTTACCTCAATCGCGAACTGTCGCAGCTGGCGTTCAATCGCCGTGTGCTAGCGCAGGCAGAAAACAAGCAGATTCCCTTGCTTGAGCGCCTGCGTTATTTGTGCATCTGCAGCAGTAATCTGGATGAGTTTTTTGAAGTGCGTATCGCCAGCCTTCTGGCCAATCGCATCGAAGGCGAGCATATCGATCCGCCTGAGCTAAGCGCCGCCTTGGAGCGCACCAGCATCGAATGCCACCAGATCGTGGCACGTCAATATGAGTTGCTCAACAAGGAAATCCTGCCCCAGTTGGCCCACAAGGGGATACACCTGCTGCGCCACGAAGACCGCAACGAAGCCCAACGCGCCTGGGTAAAACACTATTTCGAACACAATGTACGGCCGCTGCTGACCCCGATCGGACTCGATCCGGCGCATCCCTTTCCGCAAGTGCTCAACAAGAGTCTCAATTTCATCATTGAACTCTCGGGCAAGGACGCCTTCGGCCGTGGTACGGCGATCGCCATCATCAAAGCGCCGCGCGTACTGCCTCGTGTGATCCGTCTGCCAGATGGCCTGTCGGACAAAAAAGGCAGTTCCTTCTGTCTGCTCTCCTCAGTCATCCACGCGCATATCGGTGACTTGTTCAGCGGCCGTGAAATCACTGCCTATTCGCAATTTCGGGTCACCCGCAACAGTGACCTGTGGGTCGATGAAGAAGAGGTAAAAAACCTGCGTCAAGCCTTGCAGACCGAGTTGCAAAGCCGGCAATTCGGCGTTGGCGTGCGCCTGGAAGTAGCCGACAACTGTCCAGAACATCTGGCGCAGTTCCTGCTGACGCAGTTTTCAATCGAGCGCAACCGCCTGTATGCAGTCAAAGGCCCGGTCAATCTGGTCCGTTTGTCCGAACTGGTCGATCTGGCGTCGATACCGGCGCTGCGTTTCCCGCCGTTTTCGCCAAGCTTGCCGACCTATCTGCAAAACGAAAATATTTTTACAGTACTGAAAAAACGCGATGTCTTGCTGCACCATCCGTTTCAGTCATTTCAGCCGGTGGTGGACTTCATCCGTAGCGCCGCCCAAGATGCCAACGTGGTGGCCATCAAGCAAACCATTTACCGCACCGGCATGAATTCGGATCTGATGGAAGCGCTCATCCTTGCCGCCCAACGCGGCAAGGAAGTCACCGTTATCGTGGAATTGATGGCGCGCTTTGACGAAGAGGCCAACATCAATTGGGCAGTCAAGCTGGAGCAGGCCGGCGCTCAGGTCGTCTATGGCGTGGTCGGCCTGAAGACCCACGCCAAGGTAGCATTGGTGATCCGGCGCGAAGACGATGCTCTGCATTTTTATGCCCACCTTGGCACCGGCAACTATCATCCGACCACCACCAAGTTCTACACCGACTTCGGTCTGCTCACGTCCAACCGCGAACTGGCGGCCGAAGTCAATGAAGTGTTCATCCACCTGACCACACTGACCAAGCCGCGCAACATGACGCATTTGTGGCTGGCGCCGTTTTCGCTGCAAAAGGAAATCATCCGCGCCATCCGCAATGAAGCATTGATCGCGCGCGCAGGGCGGCCGGCACGCATCATCGCCAAGATGAATGCCCTGCTCGATGAATCGGTGATTCGTGCGTTGTATGCCGCTTCGGCTGACGGCGTCAAGATCGACCTGATTGTGCGCGGAGCCTGCGCGCTGCGCCCCGGGGTGGCTGGCTTGTCGGAAAATATCCGGGTGCGCTCGGTCATCGGTCGCTATCTGGAACACTCGCGCATCTATTATTTCCGCAACGACCTGGCCCATGACGTCTATCTGTCGAGCGCGGACTGGATGAACCGCAATCTGTTCCGGCGTATTGAAGTGGCGTTTCCAATACTGGACAAAAACCTCAAAAAGCGTGTCATCAATGAAGGCCTGGAACCGTATCTCAAGGACAACACCAATGCCTGGCATCTCAACTGTGACGGGGTCTATGCACAGAAGAAAATCAGCAGCCGCCAGACTGCCTTCAGTGCGCAGAACCACCTGATGCATACTCTGGGCATTGCGGCAGCGCAAAGTGACAATTAGCGCCTTACAAGCGCCCTTTTTCTCCATTACAGGCGAATCATCATGGAACTGATTTTATGGCGTCATGCAGAAGCCGAAATAGGCGAACCGGATGAAGGGCGCAAGCTGACCGTAAAAGGCCATAAACAGGCCTGGAAGATGGCTAACTGGCTGGACCACAATTTGCCCGAGAGCTGCCGCATTCTGGTCAGTCCGGCCGCGCGCACCTTGCAGACGGCCGAGGCACTGGGCCGCAAGTTCAAGATTGTGGACGAACTGGCACCCGACAAGAGCGCTCAGGATTTATTGATGGTGGCCAACTGGCCCGACAGCCGCGAACCGGTGCTGGTGATCGGCCATCAACCCACATTAGGATTGGTGGCAGCGCAACTGATCGGCGGCCAGACACAGGAATGGTCTATCCGCAAGGCCAACGTCTGGTGGATTGGACAACGCGAACGCGGCAATATCACCACCAGTTTTTTGCGCGCAGTGATGGCGCCGGATCTGGTCGGCAAATAAAAAAGCTGCCTGATTCACACCAGGCAGCTTGGGACATGAGTAGAGTTATTTTTAAAACTCTTCCCAATTTTCCTCCTTTGATGCAGACGCCGTCTTAGGTGCTGCAACTTGTAACGCAACAGGCTTGCGCACTGGTGTGCGACTTGCCGCCGGCGCTGCCGGCGTGGGCAATTCACGCGGGGGATTGACCGTCTTCATCGTGCTTGGCATTACCATCATGCTGTCAATCTTGAATACCGCAACCGAGCGCGCCAGCACTTCGGCCTGCTCCTGCAAGCTTTCCGCCGCTGCTGCTGCCTGCTCCACCAACGCTGCATTTTGCTGCGTGATCTCATCGATCTGGGCAATGGCGTTGTTGACTTCGGCAATGCCGGCACTCTGTTCGCGGCTGGCCGCCGTAATCTCGCCCATGATGTCGGCCACATGTTTGACCGATGCGACGATTTCATTCATGGTCGCACCAGCTTCATCAACCAGTTTTCCGCCGGCATCAACTTTGCTCACCGAGTCACTGATGAGGGTCTTGATTTCCTTGGCCGCAGCTGCTGAGCGTTGCGCCAGGCCGCGCACTTCCGAGGCTACCACTGCAAAACCACGCCCTTGTTCACCGGCACGAGCCGCTTCCACTGCGGCATTCAATGCCAGAATATTGGTCTGAAAGGCAATGCCGTCAATCACACCGATAATATCGACGATCTTGCTGGAGCTTTGTTTGATCGAGCCCATGGTGGCCACCACATCACCTACCACCTTGCCACCCTTGACGGCATAATCCGAAGCCGACATCACCAGCTCATTGGCCTGATGTGCATTTTCGGCGTTCTGCTTGACCGTGGAAGTCAGTTGCTCCATCGAACTGGCTGTTTCTTCCAGACTGGAAGCCTGCGATTCTGTACGATTGGAAAGATCAACGTTACCACTGGCAATTTCTTCCGAAGCTTGCGCAATGATGGCAGCACTCTGCTTGATTTCATGTACGGTCGCAACCAGCTTGATCTGCATGGCATTGAGCGAATGCACCAATTGGCCGGCCTCGTCATGACTGGTTTCTGTCACCTGTGTGGTCAGGTCACCGCTGGCAATGGTTTCCGTGATCTGACCGGCGCGCTTGAGCGGTATCGTGATCTTGCGCGTGATCGACCAGGTAAAGAATGCACCCAATGCCAAGGTCAACGCACCAATAGTGAGCATACTGATCTGACCAATGTGATAACTATCCTGAAAGCCGCTATAGGCTGCCGTCATGTCTTCGTGCTGGTAACTTGCCAACGCCCCGACACTGGCCATCCATTTGTCATAGGCGGGCACGAAATCACTTTTGAGTAACTGACCAGCATCGAAATAATTACCTGCGCCGACCATCCCACGGGCTTTTTCCACAATCGGGAACAAGACCTTGCGCTCGTTGACCGAAGCAGCCAGCAGCGCCCCGCCTTTGTCAGTTGAGGTCAGCTTGGTCAGTTGTCCCTCAAAGCCGACATAGGCCTCCAGAATCTTGGCCAGGTGTTGATTTTCCTGCTGGCCTTCGGCCGCATCCGTAGGCGTAACTACCTTGCGCAATGCTAATGCCAGGGCGCTGCCCGACTCACGCATGCTCATGGCCATTGTCATACTAGCCACTTTTTTATCGATGATGTAGGCGCTACTGCTTTCCATTTCGCTCATGCGCCACAGACCGTTGAGCAGAATTGCTGCCGCACACAGCAACACCAGACAGAATCCCAGTGCAAGACGGGTACCAATTTTGATATTCGAGATCATAAAGACCCAACTTCCCTAGATAAAAACAACGTCTCAATCGACATGCAACTTGCCCGACAGCCGGTTCTGCGCTGACTTGACGACAATTGAACATGAAATGATTTGCTTGATAACATCGTACTGAGAGACTCACGTAGCCAGACTCTAAGATACTCAGCAGAATTCGTGCCTGCACGGCATATTGAATAATCGTTTCGAAAAACCACGATTTTCGTTATTGTTACGACAACAAAATTCCAACCAATAACATCCTGCCATCGACTGCAGACAACAATGAGAAATGGACGCACACATCGCGTGGTGCCGTATCTTAGTAAAGCAGGCAACACCAGGCCAATGCTTTGTTCGCATGTATCTATACATTTTGTGCATTAGCTCGGCATGGTCGTCGGTCGCAGTAATACGGGACTGAGAGCCAATGGCAGATGTTGCAGAAATTGTAGTGCGGCCGCTGCCCAAGTATGTCCAGCGGCATAGGCGCGCACTTCGAAAGCAGTCAGGCCAACAACACGCCTCTTGATAAACCGCTAAGGCAATTCAATCCCTGCAGCGTTGTTGAGCACAGCACTTGCCAGAGGACTACGGGCGAAATGCAGATGTTGCAGAAATTGTAGAGTGGCAGCTTCCCAGGAATATCCGGCGGCATACGCACGCACCTCGTCCCGACTAAGCTGCTGCGCTTGCAAACAGGCTGTGGCCAGATCTTCGTGCAAGATCCCGGAGCGGCCATTGGCGACCACATCAATCGGTCCTTCGACCGGATAGGCCGCCACCGGCACGCCGCAGGCCATGGCTTCGATGAGCACCAGACCAAAGGTGTCGGTACGACTCGGAAACACGAACACATCGGCGCAGTTGTAATAAGCCGGCAATTCGTCATGGCCTTTGGCACCCAGAAAATGTACCTGAGGATAACGCTGCTCCAACTCTTCGCGCAGCGGCCCGTCGCCAATGACCCATTTGGTACCGGGCAGATCAAGCTTGAGGAAGGCTTCGATATTCTTTTCCACTGCCACCCGACCGACATACAAAAATAGCGGCCGCGCTATGCAGGCATGGTCTTCGACACCCGGCTTGAAATGCGCAATATCGACACCACGGCTCCACAAGACGACATTGTGAAAACCATGTGCTTCGAGGGACTCTTTCATCTTCGGCGTCGGCACCATGATCGCCTTGGAGGGACCGTGGAACCAGCGCATGAGACGATAGGTCAAGGCCTTCGGCAACAACTTGCGCGCACTCAGATATTCGGGAAAGCGGGTGTGATAAGCGGTGCTGAAATCGAGCTTGCGACGCAGGCAGTAGCGGCGTGCCGCCAGGCCCATTGGCCCTTCGGTAGCGATATGAATGCAGTCAGGCGCGAAAGCGTCGAGCGCAGCAGCTATCTTGGCATAAGGCTTATAGGCCAAGCGTATTTCAGGATAGGTAGGGCAGGCAAAGGTACGAAAATCGCGTGGCGCCAGCATCAGCACCTCGTGTCCTTTGCTTTGCAGGCATTGTTGCGTAGCCCGCAGGGTGTTGACTACGCCATTGACTTGGGGCTCGCCCGCGTCGCTTACGATGGCAATGCGCATAAATCTTCTACTCCAGCTAACTTTGATACTTTCTTGGCTTGCATGATTTCGCCCCAGGTGACCAGACGCAACTCGCCCGAAGGATCTTCCACCAACGCTGACAGGCTTTCGACCCAATCGCCGTCGTTGCAATAGGTAATGCCGTTGATGTCACGAATTTCCGGTTTGTGGATGTGTCCGCAGATCACACCATCCAGACCTCTTTTGGCGGCTTCTGCAGCCAGAGCATCTTCAAACGAGGTAATGTAATTGACCGCATTTTTGACTTTGCCCTTGAGGTATTGCGATAGCGACCAATAAGGCAGGCCAGCACGTGCACGCCAGCTGTTGAACCACTGATTGAACTTGAGAATCAGGGTATAGAGGTTGTCGCCAACGTAGGCCAGCCACTTGGCGCAGGCGATGACGCCATCGAAACGATCGCCATGCAACACCAGCATGCGCTTGCCATTGGCCGTGGTATGCACCAGCTCATCACGAATCTTGATGCCACCGAAATCGAGATCAATGAACTGACGAATGACTTCATCGTGATTGCCCGGCACGAAGATCACATTGGTGCCCTTCTTGGCTTTCTTGAGCACCGTCTGCACCACGTTGTTGTGGCTTTGCTCCCAGTACCAGCGACGTTTGAGCTGCCAGCCATCGATGATGTCACCGACCAGATAAAGTGTGTCTGACTCGGTGGCGCGCAGAAACTCCAGCAAGCGTTGCGCCTGGCACCCCGTCGTGCCCAGATGCACGTCGGAGATCCAGATGGTTCTGAAATGCAAGGGATCGCGTTTCATTTCTAGAGTGTCCCCTATGTTGTTGGCATCCAGAAACTGATCACGCGGTTTCATACAGGTCTCGTCTCTTTCAGATAGTGGCGCGCATAGCGGCTATCGAGTTTGGAGAGCGGCAACAGCAAGAAAAAATCAGCCGAGTGAAAATCAGGATCCCATGCCGGTTCACCGCAAACCCAGGCACCGCTGCGCAGATAACCGCGCAACAACGGCGGTACTTGCGGTTCGTGACCGGCTTCACGCGCATCGATCGGAAATGCCGTGTGCGGCGTGACGCGATAATCCGGCGGCGCCATGTTGTTTTCCTGGAAGGCGTGGTACAGCGCGGCGGCATTGTGGCCGCCATCGGCCAGACTGACGCTGGCGCAACCCATCAGGTAATCGCAACGTTCACGGCGCATGTAGTCGGCAATACCGGCCCACAGCAACATGATGACGGCACCGCTGCGGTAGTTCGGATGAATGCAGGCACGACCGGCTTCGGCGATGACGTTACGGATGTTGTCGAGACGGGACAGGTCGAATTCCTGTTCCGAGTAAAATTTCCCCATGCGACGCGCAGCATGCGGACTCATGATACGGTAGGTGCCAACCACGCTAAGAGTCTTGTTGTCACGCACGATCAGATGATCGCAATAGTCATCGAACTCATCCTTGTCGAGGCCTTCTGCATTGGCCAGAGCCGACAGGTTCATCGTTTCGATAAACACTTTGTAACGCAGACGCTGTACTTCGCGCACCTCTTCCGGCGTCGTAGCCAGACTCATGGTGAGTTTGGAAGAACTCTGGTTAGCATCTGCTGAGTTGGAAAGCAGTCTCATGCATCGTCCTTTTTAGGTTGACAACGATGCAGAGCGTAACTGGCGATTATTTCAAGAAAATGACATCCAGAGCACTCTTGGACAGATAGCAACAATGGCTGAAAAGCCACAGCAGCGCCGTCTTGCCGCATTTTCAACGGAACTTGCTGCACACTGCTGCATCACACCTGATACGGCGGCCCGAGCTGCTCTGCGCGATGGCCGTCACCGCTTCACCACAAGCAGAAAGAGAGCCAGAAGATATGACTGAGAATGATGTCCGCCGCAACGCCTTCGCCATGCCCCTCCACAACCCCGCTTATCCGCCCGGCCCGTATCGTTTCGTCAACCGTGAATTTCTGATCATCACCTACCGCACCGACCCCGAGGCACTAAAAAAAGTGGTGCCGGCACCGCTGCAGTGGAGCGAACCCATCGTCAAGTTCGAGTTCATCAAGATGCCCGACTCCACCGGCTTCGGCCACTATTGCGAATCCGGCCAGGTGATTCCGGTCACCCTCGATGGCGTCGCCGGCGGCTACGCCCACAGCATGTACCTCAACGACCATCCACCGATTGCCGGCGGCCGCGAACTCTGGGGATTTCCCAAAAAGCTCGGCAGTCCGACGCTACAGGTGCACACCGATACGCTGGTGGGCACGCTGAACTACAGCGATCTGCGCATTGCCACCGGCACCATGGGTTACAAGCATCAGGCGCTGGATCTGGCGACCATCAAGAAGTCGCTGGAGATGCCCAATTTTCTACTGAAAATCATTCCGCACGTCGACGGCACACCGCGCATCTGCGAACTGGTACAGTACCGTCTGGCCGACATCACCGTCAAAGGCGCCTGGACCGGTCCCGGCTCACTTGAACTGCATCCGCACGCACTGGCGCCGGTGGCCGCGCTGCCGGTACTGGAAGTGCTGTCGGCGGTGCATATTTTGTCAGACCTTACCTTGCCGTTAGGCACGGTCGCTTACGATTATCTTGCTAAAAAATAAAGGAACATCATGCTACTCAAAGACAAAGTCGCCCTGATCACAGGAGCAGCCAGCGGTATCGGTAAAGAAATCGCGATTGAATACGCCAAGGCCGGCGCCAAAGTGGTCATCGCCGATCTGGCACTGGAAGCCGCCCGTGCGGCTGCCGACGATATCAACAAGAGTGGTGGCACCGCCATGGCCGTGGCAATGAATGTGACCGATGAAGCCCAGGTCGATCAAGGCATTGCCGACGCGGTGGCAGCCTATGGCAGCCTCGACATTCTCATCAGCAATGCCGGCATCCAGATCATCGCCCCGATCGTCGACAGCAGCTTCGATAACTGGCGCAAGATGCTGGCAATCCACCTCGACGGCGCCTACCTGACCACGCGCGCCGCCATGCGCGCCATGATCAAGGGCGGCAAAGGCGGCTCCATCATTTACATGGGCTCGGTGCACTCGCACGAAGCTTCGCCGCTCAAAGCACCTTATGTGACGGCCAAACACGGCCTGATCGGCTTGGCCAAAGTCGTCGCCAAAGAAGGTGCCAAGGACAAGATTCGCTCCAACGTCATCTGCCCGGGCTTTGTGCGTACGCCGCTGGTAGAAAAGCAGATCCCTGAGCAAGCCAAAGAATTGGGCATCAGCGAAGACGACGTGATCAAGAAAATCATGCTCAAAGATACCGTGGACGGCGAATTCACCACCACTGCCGACGTCGCCCAAACAGCGGTGTTCCTGGCCGCGTTCCCGAGCAATGCGCTGACAGGTCAATCAGTCGTGGTCAGCCACGGCTGGTTCATGCAATAAGCCAGATTTGTCAGTCTCAAAAAGCCGCTGTGATGCTCTCACAGCGGCTTTTTTCATCATGACAACTTATTTGGCTCCGGCCTGGTACCAGGCGGCAATTTCGGCGCGTTCCTGGTCCGTCATCTGAGTCAGATTTGCCAGCGGCATGTCGCGCGTTTGTACAGCGCGCTGAAACACTTTGTCGGCATGCTGAGCAATGAGTTCTGGTGTTTGCAATAACATGCCGGCCGGTGCCGTCGCAAAACCGGCTTGGGTTGGATGATCGGAGTGGCAGGCGGCACAGCGCTGAGCAACGATTTGCTGGATGCGGGACAAATCTGGCGTGGCCGCAGCGGCAGCAGCAGGCATCGCCGGGCGCGGTGCAATCGTAACAGCCACTACCATCAATAAAGCAACGCCGGCCAGCGGGTAAGCAATGGCCACGCGACCGCTGTGACGCAGATTGAAAAAATGACGAATCAGCACCCCGGCGGCCATGATCGCAGCCAGCACCAGCCAGCTGTAAGCATGGGTATAGGTCATCGCATAGTGGTTGCTGATCATGATGAACAGCACCGGCAGCGTGAAGTAATTGTTATGCACGCTGCGCTGTTTGCCACGCTTGCCATAGACCGGATCGGGCGTCTGCCCGGCGCGCATGGCAGCGACCAGCTTGCGCTGACCGGGAATGATCACCATCAGCACATTACCCACCATGATGGTGCCGATCATGGCACCCACATGGATATAAGCCGCACGACCGCTCAACAGATGCGTGAGCACAAATGCCATCACCACAATGAACACAAACATGACCACGCCCAACAAGCCGTTGCGCTTGCCCAACGGCGAGCGGCACAGCAGATCATAGACAATCCAACCCAACAGCAAAGTACCCAGGCCGACACCCACCGCCTGCAGCGGACTCAGGTCAGCGACGGCATGATCAACCATCATGGCCGAGGCGTTGAAATAATAGACGATGAACAGCATGGCAAAGCCGCTGATCCAGGTGGCGTAAGCCTCCCATTTGAACCAATGCAAATCGGCCGGCAATTGTGCCGGGGCAACCAGATATTTCTGCGGATTGTAGAAGCCACCGCCATGCACGGCCCACAGCTCACCGGACACTCCTTTGGCGGCCAAATCGCTACCTGCTTTTGGAGCACGGATGGAGTTGTCCAGCCAGACGAAATAAAACGAAGCGCCGATCCAGGCAATCCCCGTGATGAGGTGCAACCAGCGCACCAACAGGTTAAGCCATTCCAGGCCATACGACATCATGACTGCGTCCATTGCATCCCCCTCATTAGCGCGCCTGCGACAACACGCCGGTTGTAAAAATCCCGGCGACTGGCATCATGAGCTCACACCGGAATGCCCGAAAGATAAACGCCGCAGGCGCGCATTACATTTCCATATAGTTATATTTGACATATCTGATTTGATATATAAAATAAACTCATTCCTGGACGAATGGCTGCCGCAACCAGTACTTGTCCCCTTCCCAACAAGTTGTTGCCCGGAGACCATCATGTCCAGACTGCCCGACCATCTCGATATTCACCTCATCCGCATCCTGTACCTGCTACTGTGTGAAAAAAACGTCTCACGTGTGGCGCTCAAGCTGAACCAGCCGCAGCCATCGATTTCGGCCTCCCTGCGCAAGTTGCGCGAACTCACTGGCGATCCGCTGCTAGTACGTGGCGCACGCGGCATGGTGCCGACCCAACATGGCGAAAGCCTGCTCAAACCGGCCAAACGCATCCTTGATGAAACCGAACGCCTGTTCGTGCCGAAAAACGCCTTTGTACCGCAAGAAGAAGCACGCACCTTCCACATCGCTGCGCCCGATTACATGAACACGCCCTTCTTCACCGAAATCATTGCCCGGCTGCGTCGCGAGTCTCCCAAAAGCCATATCGTCATCCATGCACTGGGGCCGGAAACCGACTACGTACGCAAGCTGGCCGACGGTGAACTGGACCTGGTCATCGCCAACTGGGACGAGCCGCCGGCGCATCTGCATCTGACCAAATTGTTTGATGATCCGATTGTGTGCCTGATGCGCGCTGACTGTGCCTATGCCAGGCGTACCGCGCGTGACGCCATGCGCATCGAAGACTACCTCAGCCTGCCGCACGCAGCGCCGTCACAAATCCTGCCGGGCTACCATGGCTCCATCGACAATTTCCTGGAAAAACAAAACCTGCATCGCAATGTAGTGGTCGAGTCGGCGCATTTCCGCATGCTTCCCTACATGGTGGCGCAGACCGATCTGGTACTGACGGCCGGTCAGCAATTCGCCGGCTTTTATGAAAAGATGCTGGGATTGAAAAGTTATACGGTGCCGATCAAATTCCCACCGTTACGGTTTTATCAACTCTGGCACGAGCGCTCGCATCAGGCCACCGAACACAAATGGTTGCGCGCGCAGATCAGCGCCGCCACCAAGCAATTGATCAAATAACACGGCCTTGATCTATTGCTATTTTCTGTATATCAAAACGACTCAAACGACTATCTTCAGGCCTATATACCGCACTCAGCAATTTACATTAGTATCGCGCTGCAAGCTTGCCTGGACGCGTGCCGCAGAGCCCGTCAGGCTTTCTCCCCCCTTGTACAAACCAAAAAACAAAACAGGAGACAAGTATGACTGTAACGGCTGATCCGGTAGACGCAAGACTGCCCCTATTCCAACTCATCGCACTAGGCATGCAGCATGTGCTCGTCATGTATGCCGGCGCGATTGCGGTGCCGCTGATTGTCGGCGGCGCCCTCAATTTACCCAAATCTGAAATTGCCTACCTGATCAGCGCCGACCTGTTTTGCTGCGGCCTGGTCACCATCATCCAGAGCCTGGGCGTCTGGCGCTTCGGCATTCGCATGCCGGTAATGATGGGTGTGACCTTCGCCGCCGTCGGCCCCATGGTGGCAATGGCCAACAATCCAGCGCTGAGCATCGTCCACATCTTTGGCGCCGGGTTGGTCGCCGGCGTGTTCTGCGTGCTGATCTCGCCTTACATGAGCAAGCTCATGCGCTACTTCCCGCCGGTGGTCACCGGTACCGTCATTACGGTGATCGGAATTTCTCTCATGAGTGTGGGCATCAACTGGGCCGCCGGCGGTCAGCCGATCATCGGCAAGCTGATCAACGGCGTCTTCGTCAAGATACCCAACCCCGACTATGGCTCACCTCTGGCGTTGGGCATTGCCGCCATTGTGCTGATCTCGATTTTGCTCATCATCAAATATGTCAAAGGTTTTATTGCCAACATTTCCGTTCTCATGGGCATGGTGATCGGTTTTCTGGTGGCGTTGACGTTGGGAAAAATCAATTTCGACGGCCTCGGCGCAAGCGCCTGGTTCGCCATGATCACCCCCTTTCACTACGGCTGGCCGCAGTTCGATATTCCCTCGATTCTGTCGATGTGCCTGGTCATGATCGTAACGATGATCGAGTCGACCGGCATGTTCGTGGCGCTCGGCGACATCGTCGGCAAGCAAGTCAATCACCGGATTCTGGCCGACGGCTTACGAGTGGACGGCTTGGGCACCATCCTCGGCGGCCTGTTCAATAGTTTCCCGCACACTTCTTTTTCACAAAATGTCGGACTGGTCGGCGTCACCGGTGTGCGCAGCCGCTTTGTCTGTGTTGCCGCCGGCGTGATTCTGGTGATGTTTGGCTTATTCCCCAAAATGGCGCATCTGGCTGCCTCGATCCCGCAATTTGTCCTCGGCGGCGCCGGTATCGTGATGTTCGGCATGGTGGCGGCGACCGGCATCAAGATCCTGTCCAAGGTCAATTTCACGAGCAATTCGCACAATCTGTTCATCGTGGCCGTCAGCATTGGCGCTGGCATGATCCCTATCGTGGCGCCGACTTTCTTTGAAAAAATGCCTGCCGTCTTGTCCACGATCTTTCATAGTGGCATATTGCTTGCATCATTCATGGCGGTGACACTTAACCTGTTCTTCAACGGCAGCGGCGCGGACCAACGTAGCAGCGACTATGCAACGTCGGCCTCGCCTTGACGCCATTGTCAGTCGCTCAGTCGATATGCCGACATGCCGACGGCGGCAACATTTAAATAAAGGACCGGACGGCAAGACCGTCCGGTAAAACAATGACAACACTCGTACAACTCAATGACCACGCCGTGCAGGATGTGCCAGCATTCGTTGCCGCCTTGCACGGCATTTACGAACATTCGCCCTGGATTCCAGAACGCGCCGCTCAACTCGCCCCCTTTGCCAACCTGACCGCGCTCAAGCTGGCTCTGCAAAGCGTGGTCAGCGGCGCCGCGCGCGCCGATCAGCTCAGTCTGATCCGCGCCCACCCGGAACTGGCTGGCAAAGCCGCCATCGCCGGCGCACTGACGGCAGAATCGACCGGCGAACAAGCCAAGGCAGGACTGCACCTGTGCAGCGCGGAAGAATTCGCAGCCTTGCAACAGCTCAACAGCGACTACAACAGAAAATTCAGCTTTCCCTTCATCCTCGCCGTCAAGGGCGCCACCGGCAAAGGCCTGACACGCCAACAGATCATCACCACCTTCACACGCCGTTTGCGCAACCAACCTGAAGATGAATTACACGAAGCCTTGCGCCAGATCGGCCGCATCGCCGAAATGCGCCTCAACGATTTGCTTGGCCACACGCCCGACATGGGGGCAACCATCATGGAATGGGCCGAGCAGATCGGCGCCTGGAGCGAGGATGACGATGCCCTGACCTGCACCTACCTGAGCCCGACGCATCGCCGTACTGCGGCCCAATTGGCTCAGTGGATGCGTCATGCCGGCATGCAGGTGCATATCGATGCAGTTGGCAATGTGGTCGGTCGCTATCTATCTCCCACCCCACAGGCCAGGACCTTACTGACTGGCTCGCACTACGACACAGTGCGCAACGGCGGCAAATATGACGGCCGCGAAGGCATCCTGCTGCCTATCGCCATCGTGCAACATCTACATGAACGCGGCGAAACCTTGCCTTTCCACTTTGAAATCATCGCCTTCTCGGAAGAAGAAGGCGTGCGCTTCAAGAGCACCTTCCTTGGCAGCAATGCCGTCATCGGTGAATTCGATCTCGCGCTACTTGACTTGACTGACCGCGATGGCATCAGCATGCGCACGGTCATCACCGAAGCCGGCCACGATGTTGCCGCCATTGCCGCCATCGCGCGCAATCCGGCAGATCTGCTGGGCTATGTCGAAGTGCATATCGAACAAGGCCCAGTGCTGCTCAACCGTGACCTGCCGGTTGGCATTGTGACCTCGATTGCCGGCAGCTCACGCTATCTGGTTCACCTCAAAGGCGTCGCCAGTCATGCCGGCACCACGCCGATGAGCATGCGCAAGGATGCCGCCGCCGCCGCGGCCGAAATCATTCTTTACGTCGAACAGCGTTGCAGTCAGGATCAGCATGCTGCGTTAGTGGGCACGGTGGGTCAGTTGCAAGTTCCCAATGGCTCGACCAATGTGATTGCCGGCGCCTGCCTGTTGTCGCTCGACATTCGTGCCGCCCAGGACACGGTGCGTGACGCTGCCGTCCAGGACGTGCTCGCCAAGATCGCTGAAATCGGTGCACGCCGCAGTGTCGACGTCAAACTGGAAAACACCGTCAACGCCGCTGCCGCACCCTGTGCGCCATGGCTCATGCAACAACTGGCGGCCGCCACCGAACGCGCCGGTGTACCAGCATTTGAACTAGCCTCCGGCGCCGGCCATGACGCCATGACCATTGCCCGCATCACCGATGTGGCGATGTTGTTTACCCGTTGCGGCAATGGCGGCATCAGCCATAATCCGCTGGAAACCATGACTGCCGACGACGCCGAAGTTTCCGCCCAGATCCTGCTCGACTTTCTGCGCCACTTCCAGCCCAAGCCATAAAAAGAAAAAACCGTCAGCATCACATTCACCACCGCAGGCACAGCGTTAATAGAGCAGTAAAGGGACTCCTCTATCACCAGTGCCACATTCACCTACAGGAATAGACGAACCAGTCGTCAGGAGTCCCGCAACATGAACAAAACCCTCTTAATCAAGAACGCCAGCATCGTCGTCACCATGAACGACAGTCGAGACGAGATCAGCAACGGCGCCGTCTTCATCCGCGACAACGTCATCGAACAAGTCGGCCACAGTGCCGATTTGCCGCAGGTTGCCGACGAAGTCATTGATGCCAGGAACCACGTGGTGCTGCCCGGCCTGATCAATACCCATCACCACATGTACCAAAGCCTCACGCGCGCCGTACCGGCTGCGCAGAACGGCGAGCTGTTCAACTGGCTGAACAATCTCTATCCGATCTGGGCCGGCCTAACCCCGGAAATGATCAACATCTCCACCCTCACCGCGATGGCAGAACTGATCCTGTCCGGTTGCACCACCAGCAGCGACCACCTCTACATCTATCCCAACCGGACCCGTCTGGACGACAGCCTGGAAGCAGCGCAACAGATCGGCATGCGCTTCCACGGTGCGCGCGGCGCCATGAGTGTGGGTCAGTCCAAAGGCGGTCTGCCGCCGGACCGCGTGGTTGAGAACGAACCAGACATCCTGCGCGACACCCAACGTCTCATTGAGACTTACCACGACCATGGTCGCCACGCCATGCAGCGCATCGTTGTTGCGCCCTGCTCGCCGTTTTCGGTATCGCGCGAACTCATGCGCGAAGCGGCCGACCTGGCGCGCAGCTATCAGGTATCGCTGCATACTCATTTGGCGGAGAACCTCAACGACATTGCCTATAGCCGCGAAAAATTCAACATGACGCCAGCACAATACGCCGAAGACTGCGGCTGGGTCGGCCACGATGTCTGGCATGCGCACTGCGTGCAGCTGGATGATCACGGCATCGCTTTGTTCGCCCGCACCGGCACTGGCGTGGCGCATTGCCCGTGTTCCAACATGCGACTGGCTTCCGGCATTGCGCCGATTCGCAAGATGCTCGATGCCGGGGTAGCGGTGGGCTTGGGCGTGGACGGCAGCGCCTCCAATGATGGCGCACACATGCTCGGTGAAGTGCGTCAGGCCATGCTGTTGCAACGGGTCGGTTTCGGCCCGGATGCGATGACGGCCAGACAGGCCTTGGAAATCGCGACCCTGGGGGGCGCCAAGGTCTTGAACCGCGACGATATCGGCGCCCTCAAGCCGGGCATGTCAGCCGATCTGGCATTGTTCAGAATGGATCAGATCGGTTTCGCCGGCGCCTTGCACGACCCGGTGGCAGCACTGGTGTTTTGCACCCCGGCCAACGTCGCCTACAGCATCATCAACGGCCGCGTGATTGTGCGCGAGGGGCAGTTCACCAGCATTGATCTGGGCGTGGTGATTGAGCGGCATAATGCGCTGGCGCAGGAGTTGGTGCAGGCGGTGCATTGACAGGACCAAGCTATGTGATTTCAGACATAAGCTCGTCAATGAATTGTTTCATATACTTTGATCGTTCCGCGGCAATGACTCGCCCTTGAGGGGTAAGCATCTCAGACTCAAGTTTGAACAATTTTTCATAAAAATGGTGAACAACGGAAGTGGTTTTTCCATGCAAAAACCTCTTTCCATCCGCCATATTTTCGCCATCTGGAAGCCATATTGGTTCACCTAAAAAACCTCCAAACATAAAGGCCCTAGCGATACCAATCGCTCCAATAGCGTCCAGCATGTCGGCATCCCGAACAATGTGCGCTTCAATTCCCGATTTTTTCCCTTCTAAGTCATCCCCTGCGCAGCGATAATATTCCGTGAAATTGATGGCATCACAAATAGCGTCGTGCAATATCCAAGGGATTGATCGAATACTTTCGAGCAGCATCCGGATTTCTGGCTCGACCTCTTCAGGACTAACGTATCGTCCAATTTTTTTTTCAATGAATCGATGATAATCATGCAAAAATGAGGCTGCAGCGACGATGATGCGGTTGCCACCATTAGATGTGCAAATTGCATCCCCTACTCTGTAGACACGCTCCAAATGCGACATATCGTGAGCAACTACAGAAGTATCAAAAAAATGTTCTATTGTATTTTTCACTTCATCTACGACGTTCTGCACGTTGGCAGTTTGAAAATCATCCCCCATGTTCGCTCCAAAGCAATAAACCAACCACAATGGCATCATCCTGGCTATGCTCGACGAATCGAATATGCATAGATGAAAAAATATACTGTACGCAGTTAATGTTCCTTAGTACGGGTTGCCCGGTCAATCAAAGAAAAATTATTAAGCCAAATATCAGCGATAAAGCGCTTTGAACACTCACTCAAATGCTGTACTTCTCCGCATTGCATACTTGGGATTTTAGACAAAGCAAAAATCAATTCTGCTTGCACCAATTTAATAAACGGCCCTACCACTCCACCGTACATAAAATTTGCAGAGTTCCCGTTGTTACACAAGAAGATATTACGTCCGCTTGTGCCAACAATCGATACAAGCTCATGCCGGGTTGGGCGCGCCGTAGTAAGTAAATCCTTATAGTTGGCAATCTCATCATCAGCGGACGTAGCGGTAAAAACAAATGCCCCGTCCTTAATTACATCAAAATCATCTTTTTCCAGAGATTGGTTTCCGGTCGCACAAAAAATCAGATCGGCTGAACTGAGAAGTTCGGATTTCTTTGCCGTATGAAATCCATGGGCAAGCGCCAGTGCCAACCGCACAGAATTGTTATCGATAACATCTACACGGAGGGCCTTGGTTCTGAGGCAATTGGCTATGCTACTTCCAATTTTTCCGTATCCCAGTACCACGGCACGATTGCCAGTTAAAAGCATACCTTCTTCTCGAAAAAGTGCGTCGGCAGAAAAGACGACTGCTTGGCCAACCAAAAAATCCTCTGGGTCTTTTAATGTACTCCGGGCAACGGACATGATTGGACATAGGGAAGCCATATGCCCATTTTTCTTGGTAAGCAGCGTTTCATATTTTTGATGTCCGTTCTCAGTATCTTCGACGATTCCCACAAGATTTATACGAGGAGTGCTGATCAACTCAAACAATACATGGGAGAAATAACCGCCAGTATCGATGATGGCGAACGGTGCGCTTCCGACTTTTTTCTGAATCGCTTGAATGAATGCGCTTGGTGCTTTTTTAATTTGTTCTCTTGTATATCGCAGAACTGAAATTTCAGATTCAATTTTAGACAAGACTCGTTCGTCAATCGAATTCGGCTTGGGAATCACCGCAGCGACTTTAATCTTCGAGTTCAGTGCAAACAAAAAATCGTCTACCCCAGGAATTAGATGTGTGACTACAACTATACTTTCGATATATTGTGGAACATGATAGAGCACTGATTCAAAAAATTCTCTTTGCATAAGAATGCCCCTTTATTTCAACTTCCATCAATTCCAAGTTCACGGATTTTTCTGACCAATGAAATGAGATTCGGCTCATCGAGGTCACAAATACGCTTCCAGGCGACGATATGTTCGCCCTCTCCCATAGGGTCCGAGCTAGTTAAGATGTATCTAAAATCGTAATGAACATGGGCAGGCTCAAATTTTCGTTTATTTTCCGGAATAGCATGAATGTTAATGTCTATCGGAAAATTTTTCGATTCATGCCACGGATGTATTTTTGCGGACAAACCAGTTTCTTCTGCAACTTCACGGATCGCGGCTTGAATTGGCGTTTCTCCGCTTTCTACGTGTCCTCCTGGTTGCAACCATTTTCCCAAGGCAGGGTGGCGAACCATCAGAAGGCAATCGTTCGACAGGATGATTCCACTGGCAGTTATATGCCCCGGGTTCGTTTTTCGATCAAAAATTTCCACATTCAATTTAATCTGCTCAACAACAGCTCGCGTCCAAGTAAATTCGTGCGGAAAAAATCTTGTATATTCGCAAATTTGCCTTAATAACTTATCGTTCAATTGCAACTCCAAATATAGGTTATAGCTGGCGAGCGTTATTCTTGGAATATCTAGGAACAATGTCACCTTCAAATTTTCCATACTTTGCGTCAACCGCTGCCGGACCAAATAAATCTAATTTATTCGGTTCGAGATGATTCATCGCGGCATGCGCCCATCAGACTTACTATCGTTGGAAAATTTAGTGGCGTCCTGTCGACGGTGAATTGAATCGCATGATGGCTTTCGCTTCATGGCTCAACAATATCCAATCGCAACTGGCAGGGATGATTGCAAAGCCGAGAAAAAGTAAAAAATCTCGGTCTGCAAACCACCAGCGATCATGTAACACGACACAAAGGTTCCAGAATGCCACGTATACGTACCGACCCCAGGCAAACCTCGAAAGGTAATCGACGTCGAGTGGTTGCGTTCCAGTCTGGTCGACATAGTCACTCCAGCCGGCAACTGATAATGAATCGTTTCAGCGCCAGACACCGACTCTATTTCACGGGAAGTTAATGGTCTCAACTTATTCTCCTGGCAAGTGATGACTCAATGAATTACGCAACATTGAAAACGCAAGCGATTGTGCAGAACCATTTGTTCTTGGCTTATACGAATTAAAATCCACCGGTTCATACACATTGTTCAGCGCTTGCATTTTGTCGATGAACATTTTCATATTCACGGGATCTGAAATGACTCGATTGAGCATCGCCAGGCATTCCGAGATATGTTTCTGATGATCTGAGTAAGGTGTGATCGACCGTCGCGACTCGAGATGCTCGGGGAGCAACTGTTCAACAATCCAGGCAACAAAATCCGTCACCTTGGCGGTATGCACCCCGGCGGCTATGTGGAACGTCTCTTGATTTTCCAGTGGTATTGCCCGATGCCACCATCCGCGCGGTATGTAAAGCACATCTCCCGCTTCTAAAATTTCGTCGAAGATGGGTACCTCAGGGCATTCATGCTTGAAATTTTTGCTCTTTTGGAAATTCAAGGGGAGTGCGAATGTAGGTTCGAATACCTGCCATTGTTTTCTTCCCAGTAGTTGAACAGCGAAAACGTCGTGGGTGTCCCAATGTTTTCCAAAGGTGCCGTCGCCACCGAACGCAACATAGCCATTGGCCACCGTTTTTAGTCCGGTAAATGTTGACAACGCCATACACAGTGCGCCTAGCATTCTGTCTCTTTCCTCAATGCGATTGAGGACCAGCGTTGCGCCAGAGAGAAGATAGATGTCGAATTTTTCTCTGTCCAGACGATTGCGGATCGCATCCACGTCCTGATATCTACAGGAATAGGATCCGTGTGGAACCAGACCATTTAAAAACAATTTCATGCCTGCTGATGGGTCCCATCCATAAAGAATTTCACTTATCCGATTCCAATTAATTAGATTCATCTCGACTGCATTTTTTTGAAAGCACATTTTCTTTTCAAAAAAAATCGGCGTGAAATTCATCTTTATCTATTTCCAAATTAAGCATGTTTTTCTCCAACAACATGGATGATTTCCTAATCGTTACGCATTGATTCTGAAACACATTAATCACGAAAAAACGCGCAGTTCCCAAGCAGGAAATACTGCCATCATGCAAGTCAAGATTGATTTGATGCGAACACGCATTGCGGAGAGATCTCGTCTTATTTTCTGCAATGCTTATCGAATGGAAGAATGTCGCCATTGAAAGATAATCAGCAGTGATCTCAATGTGGCTGGCGACTCTCTACTGAACGTAGAGAAAATGGCTTGCTGTTTTGTCAAAATATAAAATAGCGATAAACACGATGCAACATGATTTATCTGATGATGTACGTTTTTTAACTATCCATCTGATTGGAACGGCAAGTATCAATTGCGAAAAACAAGTCAATTTTTCGACCACATATTTATCGAATTACACCTGTTCAAGAAACAATCAGCACCTTAAACAGATGCGCTTTCTCTGAGATTTGTTAACATGGCACCCCATATACAAAAATACGTATAGTTAATATTTCACCAGCACGATTTTTCCCGTACCTATTTCAACGACATTAGCAACGCTGCGTGCAATCTTCTCGATATGATGAGCAGTTACCGCGAGCCAACTACGAGCAGAAAAAATACACGGCATCAGCGCACCAGTTTCGAGCCGAGATGACATCGGTACAGATTTCCCTGGTGAATAAAAATTCATCGCACAAGCGATACACGGAGACAATCTCATGACATTTCTGGATAAATTTTTCAAGCTCAGCGAGAACCACACGACAGTACGCATCGAACTGCTGGCCGGGCTGACCACCTTTTTGACGATGGCCTACATCATCTTCGTCAATCCCACCATTCTGGGCGACGCCGGCATACCCAAGGATGCCGTCTTCGTGGCCACTTGCGTGGCCGCTGCCATCGGTACACTGATCATGGGCTTGTATGCCAATTATCCAATCGGCCTGGCGCCAGGCATGGGGCTCAATGCCTACTTCGCCTACACCGTGGTCAAGGGCATGGGTTTTCCCTGGCAGGCAGCCTTGGGGGCCGTGTTCATTTCCGGTTGCCTGTTTCTGGTAGTGAGTCTGTTGCGCGTGCGCGAGCTGATCGTCAATAGCATCCCGCATTCATTGCGTACCGCCATTCCGGCCGGCATCGGTCTGTTTCTAGCCTTGATTTCGCTCAAGAGCGCCGGCATCGTCACCGCCAGCCCGGCCACCTTTGTTACGCTGGGCAATCTGCACGCGGCTGCGCCGGTGCTGGCCATCTTGGGTTTCTTGCTGATCGTGGCGCTGGATCAACTCAAAGTGCGCGGCGCTTTGCTGATCGGTATCCTGAGCGTGACGGCAATGAGTTTTGTGTTCGGCGGCAATCATTTTTCTGGAATTTTTTCAATCCCGCCCTCGATTGCACCAACCTTCCTTCAGCTTGATATCAAGGGTGCCATTTCCATGGGCCTGATCAATGTGGTGCTGGTGTTTTTTCTGGTCGAGCTGTTTGACGCCACCGGTACCCTCATGGGTGTGGCGCAGCGTGCCGGCTTGATGAAAGACGGCAAGATGGCGCGCATCAACAAGGCCTTGCTGGCCGACAGCGGCGCCATTGTCGCCG
>Ga0209913_1000460_pt1 | contig 34855 bp, 31 predicted proteins | sample PersoiDNA2013203_FD_185805 | JGI IMG/M metagenome (GOLD analysis project Ga0209913, IMG submission 185805) | Permafrost soil microbial communities from the Arctic, to analyse light accelerated degradation of dissolved organic matter (DOM) -... | ecosystem: Environmental > Terrestrial > Soil >... | reverse complement strand
CTTGAATCCTGGCTGGCCTATGTGCATAGCGTGTCGCGCTCCAAACCGTTCCGGCGATTTGAGACGGATCTGAGGGATGGTCGATGGCTGCTGGTGAGCGAGCAGACTTATCCTTCCGGACATCTGGTTTTGCATTTCGCCGACATCACGCTGCAGAAGAAGACCGAGATGGAACTGAAGGAGGCCATCGCCAAGATTGAACACATTGCACAGACCGACGAACTCACCAATCTGCCCAATCGGCGCCATATCCTGAGCCGCTTCCATGAAGAGCTTTTGCGGGCGGCACGCTACAAGCATGAGTTCTGTTTCGGCATCCTCGACATCGACCATTTCAAACTGGTGAACGACAAATACGGCCACCCGGCCGGCGACGAGGTGCTGCGGCATTTTTCCAAGTTCTTGCGCGACCATCTTCGCTCACAGGATATTGTCGGTCGGGTGGGTGGCGAAGAATTCGCCATCCTGTTTCCGGAAACCAAACTGGACGATGCGCTGCTGGTTCTGAGCCGTATCAACGAAACCTTGCGTAAAGAGCGCCTTGTGCAGATCGCGCCGGATTTTTCCTATAGTTTTTCCGGCGGGCTGGTGTCGTCGGAACCGGATCTGATGGAGGACTGTACCCTGCTCATGGCGAAAGCCGACAAAGCGCTTTATCAGGCCAAGAACGGTGGGCGCAACCGGGTGCTGCGGTATCAGGATGATTCTCTGATCAGTATTCCCTGATTAGTACCTGACAGCGGTGGTAGTCGGTATCGGCGCCGGCCAAAATCGATTCCTCGCGCATGCCTGGTAGACGACGCAAAGGTGATGACGTCATCGACAAGGCGGTAACAATTTTCCAGTCCCCGGGAAAGGCTCGCATCATCGCGGCCTTCTTTTCCTTCTTTTCCTTCTTTTCCTTCTTTTCCTTCTTTTCCTTCTTTTCCTTCTTTTCCTTCTTTTCCTTCTTCTCTTGTTTTCGCATCCGCCAACCGGCGATGACAAACTGGCATCACAATCGCCTGCGATAAATGCATCTTGTACTCATGCGGTGAGATCCGATCAAGGTTTCCCGACATACAAAGCCAAAAGGCATTGTTATGATCGCGCCAGTTACTCAAAAACGCGTTCCACATTTCAGCACTTTCTCTTCCGACGGTATCGCCGCCGGCGGAGTCGATTGCTTTTGCGACCGACCTTGTCAGCAAAAGCCGATCTGCAGCATTTCACCTGTGTTGACGGTTTATTCACATCGCGATTGATGGATGCATAAAGAGGCGCGCTGACAGCGGTCAGTGCAAGAATCGATGCCCGATCATGTGTACCTGCAAGCGCGTGAACAGCAAATAAGGGAGAACAAGAATATGGCTGTAGCTGCTTTGAACATGGATGTCACAGATCTGGGCGCGAAGGATTTTTTCCTTGCCCGGCAACCGATTCTGAACATTGAGCAAGAACTGATCGGCTATGAGCTGCTGTTTCGCAGCACCGCCGTCAATCGCGCCACCGTTACCGATGACGCCGCTGCGACGGCGGCAGTCATCGAACATGCAGCCGAGCTGGGCTTGCACAATGTGATCGGTTCGCTGACCGCTTTCCTCAATGTCGACGCCGCGATCCTGATGAGCGATGTGGTCTTCGTGCTGCCCAAGGAGCACGTGATCCTGGAAATTCTGGAAACGGTAGAACTGACACCGCCGCTGATGCGGCGTATCGAGACGCTGACCGAGGCGGGGTATGTCTTTGCAATCGACGATCTGGTGCAGGAATCGGCGCGTACCGATCAACTCATGCCGTTTGCGCGCATCGTCAAGGTCGACGTCCTGAAAATACCGGTTGAAGAAATCGCCGCCCTGAGCGCCAGTCTCCGGCAAAAAGGAAAAAAGCTGCTGGCGGAAAAGGTCGAAACCATCGAACAGTTCAAACTGTGCCGCGACTATGGCTTTGACTATTACCAGGGCTATTACTTCGCCAAACCGGATGTCCTCCAAGGGAAAAAGCTGAGTGCGTCCTGCGTGATCATCATGCAGATCCTGGCGCTGATCATCAAGGGCGCCAACAACTATGAAATCGTGCGTTTCATCAAACAGGACGTCGCATTGAGTCTCATGTTGCTGCGCCTGGTGAACACGCCCTTGTGCGGCTTCCGCCGGCACATTGCGTCGCTGGGCCAAGCCTTGCTGGTACTCGGCGACCGCCAGCTGAAACGGTGGCTGCAAATCCTGCTGTACGCCAATCCCAACAGCAACCGGCAGTCGGCCTCGTCTCCGCTGATGATCCTGGCCGCGACGCGCGGCAAGATGTGCGAGCTGCTGTCGCAGAAGATCCAGCCGCGCCGTCCGAATAAATCCGATACCGCCTTCATGGTCGGCGTGCTGTCGCTGACCGATGCCTTGTTCAATCTGGAAATCGCCGATGTGATCGGCCAGATCGGCGTATCCATCGAGATCAGAGAAGCACTGCTGTCGCGCGCCGGGTTCTACGGCGGTCTCCTGCTGCTGGTTGAATCGGTTGAAAAACCGGAGTTGCTGAGTCCCGCTCAGTTGAACGACATGTTAAGCAATTTCCAACTTTCTGCGAAAGAGTTCTACAGCGTGCAGAAGGAAGCCTTTGAATGGGGTGACAGTGTTTCGGAGAACATGAGCGCGGATGAATAATCCAAACACCGAGCACGGACAACGACTAACGCAGATTGACCAGTGCATTGACCGATTGACAAGATTAAAGGCAGTCGGCAGACGTTACCCATTCTTTTGCACGCTGCTAGCGTAAAGAACATTAAAAAGACTTTCGTCTGCTGTTATGCTGATGCCGCTCAGCAAGTGTCGCCCGACTGATTGAAGACACGCGGATTACCGCAAATTCATGAGAGATCAGCATTGGGCCGTCGACAAGAACAGAAAAATAAAAATCCATACGAATGATATGAAGAGTCTGATTTGCACATCGGCAGATGACAATTGCCTCAAGAAGGAGGACCTGTACCGGGCGCTGGTAGATGCCTTTACGGATGGCATCGTGATGCAGCACGAAGACGGTACGGTATTTGATTGCAATGGCGTCGCGGAGCATATCCTTGAATGCCCGAAAGAAGCCATGGCCGATATGGTCGCCCTGCTGCGCCACCGAAAAACCATGAAGAGCGATGGGACAGCCTTCGACGAAGCGGAGTATCCAATGGTCATTGCCGGTACGTCATTGCAGCCGGTCAGCAATGTCATGATGGGCATGACGCGTCTGGATGGCCGCTTCTGCTGGCTCGAGGTCAGCGCCAGCCCGATCATGGTCAATCGCGGCAAGGATTTCATCGGCGTCGTCACCTTTCTGCGAGAAATCACCGAGCGCAAGGAAGCGGAAGAAGCACTGGAAAAACGCCATCACGAACTCGAAAAGGGCATCTTCAAACGCACCGCCCAGCTGGAATTTACGCTGGGCCAGCTGAAGCTCGCGGTGAGCGCCTCCAATACAGGATTGTGGAACTGGAATTTGCGCACCGATCAGTTCTATTTCTCGCCGGAGTGGAAGCGCCAGATCGGGTATGCCGACCATGAGATCGGCGACACCATGGACGAGCTGGTGTCTCGCATCCACGTCGACGACCGGGAGCGTGCCGTGATAGCGACCGAGTCTTATCTTGAGGCGCCCAAGGAGTCGTTGGAAATCGAATATCGCATGCGCCATCGCGACGGCGGCTTTCGCTGGATCTTGTCGCGCTCGATGGCGATGCTGGATGAAAATGACAAGGCGATTTTTCTGCAGGGTTCGCATGTCGATATCACCGAACGAAAACAGTCTGAAGAAAATCTGCTGGCGCTGACCCGCGAACTGCGCGATGTCTCGCGCGAGCTGGCGAGAGTGGAAGAAGCCGAACGGCGCCGGTTCGCGCAGGAGCTGCACGACACCATCGGCTCAGCGTTGGCGGCACTCAGCATCAATATGACCATCATGAGCGGCGAGATCGCGGGAGAAGGTTCGTCCGGCATGGAAGCGCGACTGAAGGATTCCATCGTGCTGCTCGATGACACCACCGACGCCGTGCGACGCCTGATGGCAGAATTGCGGCCGCCGGTGCTGGATGATTACGGTCTCGAAGCTGCGTTGCGCTGGCAGTGCGAATTGTTTGCCGAGCGCTGCGGATTTCAGTTCACGGTGGATGTCTACGGCATTGCCGATCGCCTGGAGCCGGAGCTGGAAATTTCCCTGTTTCGCATCGCTCAGGGCGCCATCACCAACATCGCCAAGCATGCACGGGCAACCAATGTCGAAGTGATGCTCAACATCCTGCAGAGTTCAGTCACGCTGACCATCATGGATGACGGCGTCGGCTTTGTGCCGAACGTACATCGCGACCAGAAGTCGAAGCCGACCTGGGGATTGGTGTCCATGCGCGAACGTGCGCAGGCGCTGGGCGGCAATCTGAAAATCATTTCCGAACCCCACAAAGGCACCTGCGTTGAAGTCGTCGTGGAGCTTTCATCATGAATATGGCAATGCCTGCGCCCATCCGCATCTACATCGCCGATGACCACACCATTGTCAGAGATGGTCTGGCGGTGATGCTGCAGGTCCATAGTGATATCAAGGTAGTCGGGTCCGGTAGCGACGGCAGACAAGCAGTGAAAGAAGTCGCAACTCTGCGCCCCGATATCGTGATCATGGATATTGCCATGCCCAACCTCAACGGTATCGAAGCGACCATGCTGCTCAAGGATGAAGCCCCGGGCGTGAAGACCATCATGCTCTCGATGTACGCGACGAAGGAACATATCTTTCGTGCGCTGCAGGCTGGCGCGCGAGGTTATCTGCTGAAGAATTCCGCCGGCTCGGAACTGGTCAACGCCATCCGCGTGGTGCAGTCCGGCCAACGCTATCTGAGTCAAAAAATTGCCGACACGGTGGTGGACGACTACCTTCTTGATCACCGGGTCACCGGACCACTCGATGCGTTGAGCACGCGTGAACGTGAAGTCTTGCAGCTGGTGGCGGAGGGACATTCCAGCGCGCAAGTGGCTGCGATGTTGTCGCTGTCGCCCAAATCCATTGAGACCTATCGCAGCCGGCTGATGCAAAAGATCGGCGTCAGCGACTTGCCCAGCCTGGTCAAGTTCTCCATTCATCACGGCTTGATTTCACTGGAGTAGTCCGCTGGGCAGTTACCTCGACGTCACTTCGACGTCGGCTCACCGTTGCCAATCCAAGTGTCGGGATATTTCCCTGCACTTGTCATGATTTCCCTACAGAAATAGCGCCGCATAGCCGCTAGTATCAAGGCTGCCCGCGCTGCGCCTGTCTGATCTTCCCGCGCGGTCCCGGCAGTGGCATGCCAATAGCAAATCCGAGTATCCCGTGTATCACCTGATGAGCGTAGTGCGCGCAATGACCGCATGCATAAACATCGGGATGAACAGCGGCATGGAGACCTGCCACCATAAAAATGCCCTGCATACGTCACCGATGTCTGTCTCGATGGGTAGAAACATGCGATTGATTTGCGTATTTCCGTTGCTGCTTTTTTTTCTGGCAGGATGCGAACGAAGCCCGCTGGAAAAGCTGGTGTTCGAACACGCCAGAGAACAGGCCAAGATTAACGCCGCCAATTTTGAGCGCAACAAGGAAGCGCGCGAACGGCAGCAACTCGCGCTGCGCAGGAAGTTTGATGCCGATGATCCTGACGCAGATACAGGCTCGCCTTGACGGCATCACCACGCAAAGGCGATGCCGCGAGGCGTTAACTGATGTGGGTTAAAGTTTGGTTTTATTAACAACGCCAACCAAGGCAGCATGACCGCGATCAGTGAAAACGAGAAATCTGCTTGTAACGGTACTCGTCCTTTTCCTGCAGCTTCTGATCCTCGTAGTCGAGAAGTTTCAGATGCTTGTCGACACTCAGGCAAGCCCAGACCAGCAACACGTCGAGAAGAATAATGCCGATGTTTGTGAAACTGATTCCGTAAGTCATGACAGCCCCCCTTTTCGATCACATTGAGTAAATCCCCCTGATGCTGACTACAGCATACTCATCAGGTTGGATTTTCCAATCAGGGAATTCCTGATTTCTGCGAGGTAATTTGCCGGCGGAAAAGTTTACTTTCCTGCGTGCAAACAAGGACTGTCGCTAATCAGGCGAGCGATGAGTGATAAGAGTACGAAATGCCGGTGCTGAAGATGCGGCGGATGTCAGGCGCAGCCGCTGTCGTTATTCTCGTTATGGTGGTTATTGGTACTCTCCGCACCTTCGACACCTTCTTCACCAAGCTCGCGCAGACGCACATTGAGGCGACCAATCAACTGCGCCAACTGTTTCTTCTCTGCCGGATCCAGGACTTCAAACAGCTGATCGGTAAAGCGCTTGCGAATCGGCTCCGATAGCTCCACCACCTCCACACCTGCCGCCGTGAGCGAGATGTGCTTGACCCGACGATCGGTCACGTCCGCTACGCGCTCTACCAGGCCATCTTTTTCCATTGCATCCACCGCTTCGGTGATCGTGCGCGGCGCAAAACCGAAGGCCTCGACCAGATCGGTGGAGCGCACCTTGCCCTGACGATGGATAAAAATCATCATTTTCGTTTTTGCGAACGAAGCACCTTGTGCTGCCATCAAACGGTTCAGCGTGCGTTGCGAGGTCAGATAAAAATCCCGCAAGGCCTCGCCGGCTTCGACGTTTTCAGAGGCAAGTGTAAAGCTGTTGGACATATTTTTCTCTATTGGCATATTATATGGTACCTCCACTAATTTGAGGCGCCAACGATTTCAACTCCGGTGCCGATAGTTTCATACCGACCAGGACAGAACAAGCATGAGCGCAGCGGACATCTCCACTCCAACACCAGCCCCGTCACAAACCCCGACTCCGGAAAAACCGAAAAAGCGCCTGAGCGGCCGTGCGCGATTGATCTTGCGCAGCGCTGCTGTGGTCGTGCTGATCGCGGTCGGGGTGTGGTTCTTTTACCATGAAACACGCGGCAAATACATCGAAAGCACGGACGATGCCTACATCCATGCCGACAATGTAACCGTCTCTCCCAAGGTCTCCGGCTATGTTGAACAAGTCTACGTTGCCGAAAATCAGGACGTGAAGGCCGGTCAGCCGCTGGTGCGCATCGACCCGCGCGACTATGCCGCGCAAAGCGCACAGTTCAAGGCGCAGATTGACGCCGCAACCGCCAGCGAAGAATCCGCCAAGGCATCGCTGCAGGAGCAAAAGAGCGCCATCGCTCAAGCCCAGGCGCAACTGACCTCCGCCGAAGAAGATGCACGCTTCGCCGCCAGCGAAGTCGAACGCTATACACCGTTGGCGGCCACCGGTGCAGAAACACGGGAGAAACTGAACTCTCTGCGCAATCAGGCGGCATTGTCGCGTGCCACGGTGGCCGCAAGGCGTGCCGCACTGGAAGCTGCGCAACTGCGCGTGAACTCGATGCAGGCGCAGATCCGCCAGGCGCACGCGCAAGGTGAAAACGCCCAGGCGCAGTTCGACGCCGCCAACGTCAATCTGGCATCGACTGAAATCAAGGCCAGCACCGATGGCCGTATCGGCGACAAGTCGGTGCGCGTAGGCCAGTTCGTCTCGGCCGGCACACGCATGATGTCGGTGGTGCCGACGGCATTCTATGTAGTCGCCAACTTCAAGGAAACACAAATTGGCCTGATGCGCATCGGCCAGCCGGCGACAGTGGAAATCGACGCGCTGCCGGGTCAGGAATTGCAGGCGCATGTGGAAAGTATTTCTCCGGGTACAGGAGCGCAGTTCTCGCTGCTGCCGCCGCAAAACGCAACCGGCAATTTCACCAAGATCGTTCAGCGCGTCCCGGTGCGTATCGCCGTAGATGTCGGCCCTGAAACGCGTCGCCTGTTCGTCGCCGGATTGTCGGTCACGGCCAAGGTCAATACCATCAATGCCAAGGACGCAAAAGACACTAAGGACAGTGAAGGAAAACACCTTTGAGCACGCCTCAAGCGCAACATCAGCAGCCTGCGCGTGCTGACGCCGCAGCGTGGCTGGCAGTCGCCGCCGGTACGCTCGGCGCGCTGATGGCAACACTCGACATCTCCATCGTCAACTCGTCGCTACCGACTATTCAGGGCGAAATCGGCGCCAGCGGCACCGAAGGCACATGGATCGCGACCGCCTATCTGGTCGCCGAAATCATCATCATTCCTCTGTCCGGATGGTTGGAGAAATTGCTGGGGTTGCGCACGCTGCTGTTGCTGGCCGCGAGCTTGTTCACCGGATTCTCGATCATGTGCGGCTTCGCCAACAGTTTGCCGATGATGATCATCGGCCGCGTCGGTCAGGGCTTCACCGGCGGTGCGCTGATCCCTACCGCAATGACCATCATCGCCACGCGCCTGCCGCGCTGGCAGCAGCCGGTCGGCAATGCGATGTTCGGCGCCACCGCGATCCTCGGGCCCGTGCTGGGGCCGGTGCTCGGCGGCTGGCTGACTGAAAATGTCAGCTGGCATTACTCTTTCTTCATCAATGTCCCGGTTGGTGCGGCACTGATCACGCTCTTGCTGGTGGCGATGCCGTATGAACGACCTAAGTTCGATCTGCTGCGTGAAGCTGACTGGTTTGGCATTCTCGGCATGGCGCTCGGACTGGGCGGCCTGACCGTGGTGCTGGAAGAAGGCGAACGTGAGCAATGGTTTGCTTCCACCGATATTCGCTGGCTGGCGTTGGTCTCGGCAATCGGTTTCATCCTGCTGGCGATCGGACAAATACGCGCACGCCATCCGGTCATCCAGCTGCGGCTCTTGCGCGACCGGCAATTCGGTTCGGTGGTGGCGATGGCGATGGTAGTTGGTGTCGCCTTGTACGGCACTTCGTATGTGATCCCGCAATTCCTGTCCGGCATCGCCGATTACAACTCGCTGCAGTCCGGTCAGATCGTGCTGTTGTCCGGCGTGCCGATGATCATGCTGATGCCCTTCACACCGATGCTGATGCGGCGCATGGATATCCGCCTGGCCGTGGGTGCCGGTCTGCTGATGCTGGCCTTCAGCGCCTTCATTGAAACCGACCTGAGCCCGCTGTCGACCGGGGGGTCTTTCATTGCCTCGCAATTGCTGCGCGGTCTCGGCACCGTACTGGCCATGATCTTTCTCAATCAGGCGGCGATTCGTTCGGTACCGGCGTCGCAGGCAGGCGATGCGGCAGGCTTGTACAGCGCCGCACGGAATCTTGGCGGCTCGCTGGCGCTGGCCGGCATTGCCGTGATTCAGGATCAACGCATCTGGTTGCACAGCCGCCGTCTGGAAGACAGCCTGTCGGCCAACTCTGACCTTGTGCAATCTTTCATGAGCGCACAAAGCGCCTCGCTCGGCGGACAAGCCACCGCACTGCAAGCACTTGGCGCCACGATCCAGGTGCAAGCGCTGACGATGACTTATGCCGATCTGTTCTGGCTGCTCGGCGTCGGCATCCTGTGCGTGACGCCGCTCGTTTTTTTCCTGCGCCCGCTGCCGACCAACGCCCCTCCGGTCACGACTCACTGATGAATACCATGCTCCCTACTTCTATCTTCATTCCACGGTTGATTCCAATCGCTGCTGCAGCGCTGCTGTCGGCCTGCACGCTCGGTCCAGAATATGCCGGCCCGCCGGATGTCGCGCCGCACGCCACGCAAAACGGCCACTTCGTGCGCGGCGGCGATGCCGTGCAGGCCCAAGCCTCGCAGCTTAACAACTGGTGGGAAGGCTTGTCCGATCCGCTGCTCAATGAACTGGTGCAACGCGCGCTTACCGCCAACCCCAACCTGAACGTCGCCAAGGCAAGACTGCAGCAATCGCGGGCTGCGCTGAATCTGGAAAAAGCCAATGCCATGCCGACTGCCAGCGGCTCGGCACTGTATGCCCATGCGAAGCTGCCACCGTTGTCGAGTGGTGGTTCATCGACCACCTTGAATCTGTACAACCTGGGGTTCGATGCGTCGTGGGAAGCGGACATCTTTGGCGGGAACAAGCGCAGCATTCAAGCTGCGCGCGCCACATCGGAAGCGGCAGAAGCCTCGCTGGCTGACGTCCAGGTCAGCCTCGCTGCAGAAGTCGCCAACGCCTATATCAGCCTGCGCGATCGCCAGCAACGCATCGCACTCGGCGATCAATCGATTGCCGCGCAGGAGAAAATGATTGTGCTTGCGCGTCAACGTCTCGAACGCGGTACCGCCTCGAACCTCGACATCCTGCGTCTGCAAAATCAACTGGAAGGCACGCGTGCCGATCTGACGCCGCTGCGCGCAGAAATGGAGTCGTATCTGAATCAGCTGGCGACCCTCGTGGGTGAAGAACCAGGCGCGCTGGATGACAAGCTGAATGCCGCAGCGCCGTTGCCGTTGCCGCCGGCCGCTGTCCCCGTCGGCGATCCGACCGAACTGCTGCGGCATCGGCCCGACATCCGCGCAGCTGAACGCACCCTTGCCGCTGATACCGCAAAAATCGGCCAGGCCGAAGCGGCGCGCTACCCCAGCCTGAAGCTGTTCGGCGTGATCGGATTGGGTGGCACGCATGCCTCCGATCTGACTAATCTCGATGATTTCGCGACTATCCTGGCACCGATGCTGAGCTGGAATTTCCTCGACTTCGGCCGCAACGCCGCGCGTGTGACGCAAGCGGAAGAAGTGCGCAATGAAGCGGAAATGAAATATCGCCAGACCGTGCTGGAGGCATTGAGAGACGCTGAAGATTCGCTTTCACGATTCCGCAATGGCCGCATCACCGTGGCGACACTGGCGCGCAACAAGGTGTCCGCAGATCAGGCTTTGGATCTGGCGCAGCAACGCTATCGTGCGGGCACGACGACGTTCATCGACGTACTCGACACCACGCGTCAGCAACTCAGCGCACAGCAAAACCTGCTGCAGGCCGAAGCCAATCTGACGCGCAGCTTCGTCGCCATTCAGAAGGCACTTGGGCTGGGTTGGAACAGCTAAGGCTTTATCCGGCCGGCGGCGACGTTCAGAATTGTTCCCACGATGCGTCGCTGTCCTGCGCAATGGCTACCGGCTTAGTGTCCTGCTTAGCGGCTGGCTTAGCGGCGGGTTTAATGACCGATTTGGCGACCACCGGTACAGGCAGCCTGGGTGCCGGAGTAATATCCACAGTCCGTTGTTGATGCGTCAACTTCGGCGCCGCATTCTGTTCAGCGCCGAGCTTGAAGATGCTGACAACTTCCAGCAAGGTCCCGGCCTGATGCTGCATCGATTGCGCCGCCGCGGCGGCTTCCTCTACCAGCGCAGCGTTTTTTTGCGTCACTTCATCCATCTGTGTAATGGCGAGGTTGATTTGCTCGATGCCGTCGCTTTGCTCTTCGCTGGCTGAACTGATTTCTCCCACGATGTCGGTCACGCGCTTGACGCTGTTGACGACGTCGGTCATGGTGGTGCCGGCCTGCTCGACCAGTCGGCTGCCGGCATCGACCTGCGCCACCGAGCTGTCGATCAACGCCTTGATTTCCTTCGCTGCTGCAGCGGAACGTTGCGCCAGTCCGCGCACTTCGGAAGCGACCACTGCAAAACCGCGCCCCTGCTCGCCTGCACGCGCTGCTTCCACAGCAGCATTCAATGCCAGGATGTTGGTCTGGAATGCAATGCCATCGATCACGCTGATGATGTCGACGATCTTCTTTGAGGATTCGTGGATCGTGCCCATGGTTTCCACTACCTTGCCGACCACGTTGCCGCCCGCGATCGCCACCTCGGATGCGGAGGCCGCCAGCTGATTGGCCTGGCGCGCGTTATCGGCGTTTTGCTTCACCGTCGATGTCAATTCTTCCATCGCGGAAGCGGTTTCTTCCAGCGAGCTGGCCTGTTGCTCGGTGCGTGTCGACAGATCCAGATTGCCCATGGCGATCTGGTTGGAAGCGGTGGCAATAGTATCGGTGCCGGTGCGCACATGGCCGACGATTTCTGCCAGGCGGTTGCGCATGACGCGGATGGACGCCATCAGGCTGGTCTGGTCACCCTGACGCAAAGTGATCGACGTCGCCAGATTGCCGTTGGCGATATCGCTGGCAATTGCCATCGCATAGTCGGGTTCGCCACCGAGCTGGCGAATAATGCTGCGCGTGATGAGCAAGGCGGCGATCAGGCTCAGGATGAATGCTGCGGCACTCACGGCAAACAACAGCATCGTCGTGTGACGATAGGTGTCCTGACTGTCGGCGACGGTTTTATCCATGGCGGCGTGCTGGTAGTCGGACATCGCTTTCAGCGCGTCAAACATCGCGCTCTGCTTCACACGTATGGCGCCGAACAACAACTTCTTCGCCTCATCCAGTTTGTTTTGCGTCAGCAGACTCAAAAGATTTTTCTGCTCTGCGTAGTAGTCGGCGGTGGTGCGTTGAAGTGCCGCCATCACCTCCTTGCCTTGCGGCGTGACGATGGTATCGCTGAGCTTTTTGAGCGTTGCGTCATTCTCTTCGCGCGCTTTGACGATGCGTGCCAACTCCTGTTTTGAAGTTGCCTCGTCGTCGGACAACGCGATATTGCGAACGACCCGCGCCACGAGATTGACGTTATTGGTGACGGTGTCCACCAGAGCGATTTTGGCGTAGCGATCGTTCACCAGAAAGTTGATGTTGTTGTTGAGCACAGCCATGCGGGTAAAACTGAAGAGGGCTATGCCGAGCAGCAGCGCCAGAACAAGACCGAATCCGATATACAAACGGCTGGCGACTTTTAATTTGGATAAATTCATGACACGGTTCTCCTGAAAGGACATTCAAGGACGTGATGCTTTCGGATCAGCCTGCTGTGGAGAATTCTACTGCCAGAACTGTTTTTCCTGTGTCGGCTTTTCAGCAATGATAAAAGATGCCGGTATGACAAGCTGCGCTAGAATTCTCACATGACAGAAATCCGCCCCGCCCAATTTCCCGCAGACCGCGACGCGGTCATCGAACTCTTTCGCGAATACATCGGCAGCGTCAGCGTCGATCTCGGCTTTCAGGATTACGAAGCCGAGTTTGCCGCGCTGCCCGGGAAATATGCCGCACCGGAAGGCAGACTGCTGCTGGCATGGCGTGGCGACCGTATCGTGGCTTGTGTGGCATTGCGCAAGATCAACGCAGAGGTCTGCGAGATGAAACGTGTGTATGTCCGCCCCGAAGCGCGTGGCGAGCAACTTGGCCGCCGTCTGGTTGCGTGCATCCTGCAGGAAGCGCGAGACGCCGGCTATACGCGCATCTGCCTTGACGTGCTGCCCGAGTTTGCTGCCGCGCAGCACATTTATGCATCGTTCGATTTTGTCGAGACCACGCCATTCACCTTCAATCCGGTGCCAGGAACAAAGTTTCTCGGACGTGAGCTGTAGTTTCAGCAGTGATTTCAGCTATTTTGCAATCCCGCTATCGCCGCCGCATACTCTTCCGCCAGCACGCCGATAAGCTGTGCCGTATTGGCGGCGCGAATCAAGGGCGCTGCCTGTCCCGCCCAAAATGCAGCGAAGTCGTGACTGCCGCGCTGACTGGCAAGTGCGTGCAATTGCTTGCCCGCGTCGTAAGCCATCGGATAGTCACTCGGCGCAGGCGAACCGGCTGCGCCGATCTCATTCATGATCCGATTGGCGATACCACGCGCACCGCGGCCGGAAATGGCACGTGTCACCTTAGTATGTTCGGCGCGACTGCTGGTGAGGCTTTGCCGGTACTGCGGGCTGGCGTTGGATTCTTCCGTCAGCAAGAAGGCCGTGCCCATCTGTACGGCATCCGCCCCCAGCATGCGTGCGGCGGCGATGCCCTGCCCGTCCATGATGCCGCCTGCGGCAATCACCGGTAGTGAGGTCTGGCGCGCGATCATCCGCACCAGCGCAAAGGTGCCGATAGCTTCATCCTCACCGCTGCCGTCAAAAATGCCGCGATGCCCGCCTGCCTCGAAACCTTGCGCGACGATGGCATCCACGCCTGCTGCTTCAACAACGCGCGCTTCAGCCAGCGTCGTCGCATTGGCCATGATAAACACGCCGGCCTTCTTGAACGCGTCGATCACGGATGCATCAGGCAAGCCGAAATGGAAGCTGATTACCGCAGGCGGCATATCGAGCAACAGTTGCTGCATGTCCACGTCGGTAATGAAACTTTGATAGATTTCCCGCAACGGCAATTTCAACACACCGCCAAACTCATTGAAGTAAGGTCTCAGATGATCGGCCCAGGCCTGATCGCGTGCAGGGTCTGCTTGTGCCGGACGATGCGCGAAGAAATTGACATTGAACGGACGTGAAGTCAGGCTGCGCGTTTCTGCCAGCAACTCCCTCGCCTGAGCGGCATTGCTGGCCCCGAGCGCCAACGAACCGAGCGCACCGGCATTGGATGCCGCCGCTGCCATGCGTGGCGTTGATACGCCTGCCATGGGCGCCTGGATGATGGGATGGCTCAAACCCAGTCGGGTTGCGATGATGCTGTTCATTGATCCTCCGGTTTTCTTTGATGCATTCATCTGCACTTCACTATGTCACAGCCCCGTCGCCTTGCGACTCGCCCACAGATTGGCGGCGGCACCCCACAACAACATGCCGCTCGTCAAAAAGAATACCGAGCGCATGCCGACCATTCCGCCCATCGCGCCGCCAGCCAGCGGGCCAAGTACTTGCCCTGCATATTGCGAGGACTGCGAATAACCCAGTACTTTCCCCAGCGCACTTTCCGGGACGGATTGGCGGATCTGCTTGGCGATCGAAGGCAGCAATCCGGCCAGCGCCGCTCCCAGCAGGAATCGCAAAATCGCCAGCTGCCACCACGCCGACACAAATGCCTGTGGAATCATCAACAAACCGGCAGCCGTCAGACAATACACGATAACGCGCCAGCCTCCAATGCGGTCGGCAAGCCGTCCCAACGGGGCTGCCATGATGATGCTGCCGAGCGCCGATGCTGCCATCACGATGCCTGCATCCAGTACGACATGACTGCGATCAACGTGAATAGTCTGCAAATAAACGGTGATGATCGGTTCGATCGACATGTTGGCAAACAGCACCAGCATGGCGGTCGCAAACATGGCGCCGACGATCAGGCGCAGATGCTTTGTTTCCGCCAAGGTCGATGCCTTGTGGTGGCGCGGACGCGGTACGAAGTTTTCTTTGACGAACACGATGGTCAACAGTGCTGCCACCGCGATCATCGCGCCGGTCACAAAGAAGGTATGACGGATACCGATCAGACCAGGCAACAGGCCACCGATCAACGGCCCGGTCAATGTTCCCGCCAACGCGCCGGTCGACAGGATACCCAATGCCCATCCCGATTTTTCCGAGGGCGTCTGGGTCGCAATCAGCAGGGTCGACGAAGACGCGTAGCCACCGATGACGCCGGCCAGCAAACGCAACAAGGTCAACTCAACCACATTGTGTGCGCAGCCGATCAGAGGCATGACGATCGCCATGCCGATGGCGGCGCGCACCAGCATCGGCTTGCGGCCGAAGCGGTCACTCAGATAACCCCATAGCGGTGCTGTCAAGCCGGTGCCAAGGAAGGTTGCACCGAAGGCGATGCCTGACCACCAGACGATGGCGGAATTCTGTTTGACGCCCAGCTCCTCCACGTAGACCGGAAGGAAGGGCAACAGCAACGTCAGGCTGACCAGGGTCGTGAAGGAACCGAACACGCAGACGACCAGATTGCGCTTCCAGTGCAGGGCGTTGTCGTGTGCGTAGGAATTGCTTGCGATGTTAAGTGCGTCTTTCATGTTCGGCTCCTTTATTGCTTCCGCTTGCTTACTGTGCGGTTTCGAAGATCAGCTCCAGCTCGAGGGGCGCCCCCAATGGCAGCGACACCACGCCAAGCGCTCTGCGGGTTGACGTCTTGTCCTTGCCAAACACCGCCTCCAGCAGTTCCGACGCGCCGTCCGCTACCAGCGGATGCGAACGAAAGTCCGGTTCGGCCACGATGCTGACCGCAAGCCGCACAACACGGCTCACCCTGTCCAGCGAGCCGAGTTCGTCACGCACTACGGCGAGTGCGTTCAGACAGGCAGTGAAGGCGGCGTCGCGCCCGGCTTCCAGATCCAGCTCGACACCGACACGGCCAACGTGCCGCGGCTTGCCATCCACCACCGGCAGAATGCCGCTGAGGAATAGCAGGTTGCCGCTCTGCACCGCCTCGACGTAAGCGCCCAGAGGCAAGGGCGCTGCCGGCAACACGATACCGAGATCCTTCAGCCGTTGCTCTGCACCGCCCGCCGAAGTACCAAGCGTGCTTACCATTTTCCCGAGTGTGCGCCGCCATCGACGCGCAACACTTCTCCGGTAACGTTCCGTGCTTCAGTCAGATAAACCACTGCGTCGGCGATATCCTGCACGTCGGAAATCACGCCCATTGGCGACAAGGTCTTCAGGAAATCTTTTGGATTCTTCTCATGCAGGGGGGTGTCGACGATACCTGGCGCGACCAGGTTGAAACGAATACCGTCCTTGGCGTATTCCAGCGCCAGATTGGTCGACAGCGAATTGATGCCGCCCTTGGTGATCATCGGCACCGATGCCGTCACACCGGCAATCGGATGCTCCAGCAACGAGGTGGTGATGCCGACCACGCTGCCGCCGGTGCCTTGCTTGAGCAGTTGACGTACGACATGCTGGGTGATGTAGAGATAGCCTTGCAGATTGGTCGATACGAAGGCCTGGAAGTCCTCTTCCGTGTAATCGATGAAAGGCTTGGTGTAGAAGATGCCGGCGTTGTTGACCAGCGCGTCGATGCGACCGAATTTTTCCAGCGCGGCGGCAACCACCAGCGCCGCCGTTTTTTCCAGGCCGATGTCGCCATCAACCAGCACCAGATTGGCGGAAGCCGTAAAGCTGCCGCGCTGTGCGATGCTGCGCGAAGTGGCGACCACGTTGTAGCCGCGGTCGAGGAAGTTTTGCACCAGGCCGGCGCCGATGCCTTGCGATGCGCCGGTGATGATGATGGTTTTATTCGTGCTCATGGTAATGCTCCTTGTAAGTAAATAAGTAACTGCGTGAGTGAAACAAAGAATGCTGTCTCGTCAGGTTCCTCCCCAAGCCTTATCGCGCCTGAGCCTGCTCCTGGAAGACGGTGTCAATCGAAATCGGGTTGAGATGATCGAGATAGTTGCTCATGGTCTTGAGCGCTACACCGATCAGGATTTCCATCAGGACAATCTCGTCATATCCTGCTGCGAAAAATTTTTGCTTGGCGGCCTCGCCGACAAAGCCACGCTCATTGACCAGCTCGCGTGTCAGCCCGACCAATGCGTCCAGACCGCTGTGCGTTAAAGCCGTGCGATTACGTACCGACTGGATGATCTCTGCATCGACGCGCATGCCGGCCAGCGTGGTGGAATGTGCAGCGATGCAGTAAAGGCATTTGTTCTCGACGGAAGCCGTGAGCAAAACCAGCTGCCGCTCGCGCACTGTGAGCACCGTGGTTTCCCATGCGGCGTCCAGCGCCAGATAGCCGTTGAGCATCGCTGGCGAATTGCCGAGCGTGGCCATCAGGTTGGAAATCGATCCCAGCCGCTTTTTTACGAACGCCATGCTTGCTCTGGCGTCGTCGGGCACGGATTCGATGGTGAGCGGTTTCAAGGTTTTCATGGAGAAACTCAGGGTGAATACTGTTGCGTCTTTAGGGATGCCGGATGGCGTAGACAGGAGAATGAAGCAAACACGCTTGTTTGATTAGATGGAAATATGTGGAATTTCTTTTCCATTTATGGAAATATCGCGACATGGCAGATCTCAACGACATTGCGATATTTGTAAAGGTGGCTCAGTTCGAGAGCTTCAGCCGGGCTGCGCACGCACTGGGCATGCCGGTGTCGACGGTGAGCCGCCGTATCTCTGAGCTGGAGTTGCAACTGGGCGTCACCCTACTGCAACGAACCACGCGCAAGCTGACGCTGACGTTGCAGGGTCGGGACTACTTCCATCAATGCCAGGAGCCGCTCAACATCCTCGCTGACGCAGAGCGCGTGTTGACACAAACGCAGAAGAAGCCGGAAGGCCTCCTGCGTGTCACGGTCCCCGTGGTGTTGCGGGAAGAAGCGTTTTTGAACTTCGTGTCGGATTTTCTGAAGAACTATCCGCGCATCAAGATCGATCTGTTCATCACGAATGAATTCGTCAACTTCGTCGCGCAGAACATTGATGTGGGTATACGTTTTGGGGAGCTGGAAGACTCAAGCCTGATCGCGAAAAAATTGGGCACCAACATCCGCTATCTGGTGGCGACGCCGGCTTACCTGGAAGGCCGGCCGCTTCCCGCAAAACCAGAAGACCTGCGCGCGCATCAGTGCGTATTGATGAATGGAAAAAACAACGAGGCGAAATGGGATCTCGCCAGCGGCAAGAAGCAGGTGTCGGTACACGTTTCCGGTGCGATCTCCAGCCGCGACTTCAACAGCGTGAGCCAATTCACTTATAACGGCCACGGCATCGGCTTGCTGCCCTTCAATTATTGCGACGACATGCTGGCCGACGGCCGCTTGCAGCGCGTCTTGCCTAAATGGAGTTCACCGAAGATCCCGGTGCATGCGCTATACCCGACACGCAAGTTTCTGCCGGCCAAGCTGCGCGTTTTTCTCGACGCGCTGGACGCCTGGCAAAGTCCGTTCTGGAATAAGTGAATTGAATATGCCGATCAGGATTGACGAGCTCTCCAATTCAGCCGCGCAAACAGCGATGCGCCGAACAGGTTGACAATCAATCCCACCATCAGCAAGGCTGCACCGATGAAGTGAATGGCCTGCAGTTCTTCACCGAAGGCCAGCCAGCCTGTGGTCAAGCCCACCAGCGGCACCAGCAAGGTGAACGGCGCCACGCGATTGACCGAGTAGCGCGCGATCAGGAAATTCCACACGGCGTAGCCGAACAAGGTCGAGGCCCATGCGATATACGCCACGGCCGCAATGGATTGCAGGCTCATATGCTGCAATGCTGAACCGATTGCAGCGGGGCCTTCCATCACCCAAGACAAAGCGAACATCGGCAATGGCGGCACCAGGCTGGCCCACACCACGAAGGCCAGTTGATTCATCGGACCGTAACGGCCCACCGCACGGCTGACGATATTGCCGCATGCCCACATCGCGGCCGCAGCAATCGTCAACAGAAAACCAAGCAAAGGCATCGACGCGCCATGTGCGCTTCCGATCAACGTCAAGCCGCCGGCCGCCAGCAAGAGGCCGGCCAGTTGATTGGCGTGCCACTTTTCACGCAGCCATAGTACGGTCAGCAAGAGCGTAAAGAAGGATTGTGACTGCAAGACCAGCGATGCCAATCCCGACGGCATGCCGACATGAATCGCACTGAACAGAAACGCGAACTGGCCGATCGACATGGTCAGTCCGAACGCCAGATACAGACGCAGCGGCACCTTTGGCGGACGCAGAAACAGCAGCGCCGGAAACGCGGCCAGGATAAAACGCAAGCTGCCCAGCAGCATCGGCGGCACACCTGCCAGACCGACTTTGATGATGGCGAAGTTGACGCCCCAGACCAGAATGACGAGTAGTACGAGAGCCAAGTGAGCGGGACGCATGGGATGGGCTTGCATGGGCGCCTTAGCGTGAATGCCGGAAATGAAGGTGAAGCGGGCATTCTACAAAAAACTTCCCGCTTCTGCCGCGCGACGACATCGTCGCCGGTTCGGCAAGGCATTCATCTTACGATCACACTTCCCGCCGGCAAGACACTGTCCGGACAAGCTCCGGACAAAATCGGCCACACCGGCAAAAATCAGGACCAGGTATTAAGGCGCGTCCAGCAAAGCCTGCGCCATCGCGCGCACCGCCAACGGATAGCCGGCTGCCCCCAATCCGCAGATCACACCGGTCGCCGCCAACGAGATCAGCGAATGTCGATGTGTTTCTTCGCGCCGGTGAATATTGGTGATATGCAGTTCGATCACCGGCGTGCGCAGCAGCTTGACGGCATCCAGCACCGGTATCGACGAGAACGAAAAACCCGCCGGATTGATGATTACGCCGGCGTCCCGTTCGAAGGCTTCGTGCAACCAGTCCACCATGACGCCTTCGTGATTGGTTTGACGGAATTCGCATTCCAGATCCAGCTCCCGCGCCGTCGCCAACGTGCGCTGCTGGATTTCCGCCAGCGTGGTGGTGCCGTAAATGTGCGGCTCACGTTTGCCGAGCATGTTGAGATTGGCGCCGTTGAGTACATAAACGAGCTTGGTCATGAAATACGATCCTTCAAAGATGTGGTGCGTGCAGTCAGTGGAACTAAAGCAATGGAACTAAAGCAACCGAAATAAAACAATCGAAATAAATTTCAGGTGGTGCGATGATGGCGTGCCTCTGCGGACATGCCGCTAACGGCCGGCACGTCGCCCAGTTGCGAGACGGGGTCCACGCGGTTCATGTCGATACCTTTGGTTTCCGGACCGATCAGGATCATTGCCAGCGAGAGCAGATTCAGCGCGACGCATACTCCCACCACGCCCCAGGGCGAGCCGTGAAATACGCTGAGCAGCCAGACCGCCACTACCGGCATCGGCCCACCCGTCAGCAGGTTGGCGCCGGTATAGGCCAACGCCGAACCTGAGTAGCGCACATTGGTCGGGAACGCTTCCGCAAAAGCCACCGGCTGAATACCGCTCTGGAACTGCGTAAAGCCGAGAAACAATCCCATGATGATCAGCATCGGCACAAAACTCTTGGTGTCGAGGATGGCGAAGTACACGAACAGAATCAGCAAGGTCGCTGTCGATCCCAGTGCCAATGCTTTTTTACGGCCGATTTTGTCACTCAGGATACCGCCGCCAAGTGCACCGAAGATTGCGCAGACATTGGCGCCCATGAGCAGCAGAAATCCGGTTTGTTTTGGCACTTCCAATGTTTTTGTGATGTAGCTGAGGGAGAAGACGACGATCAGGTAAAAGATCGCTGCCGGGCCGCAGAAGAAAAACATCAGGCGCAGCACAGTCTTGTAATGAAACCTGACGGCATCCTTCAGCGGACTGCCGGCTTGCGCCGTGGCGGTACGCTTGAGTTCGACGAACGCCGGTGTCTCGTTGACCTTGAGGCGGATGTAGATGCCGACGATCACGAGAATGAAACTGAGCACAAATGGAATACGCCAGCCGTAACTCTCGAAGGCAGCCGCAGACAACAGGGAGGCCAGCAGCAACAACACTCCGTTGGCCATGATCTGACTCAGCGGTGAACATAATCCGAGCAGCCCGGAGTATTTGCCGCGACGATCGGCAGAGGCGTGCTCAAGCGCCATCAGTTGCGCGCCGGTGGATTCACCACCCAGTGCGAAACCTTGAATGATCCGTAGCAGCACCAGAAGAATCGGCGCCCATACGCCGATCTGCGCGTAGGTCGGCAGCAGACCCATCAGCACCGACGCCAGCCCCATGATGGTGACGGTGCCGAGCATCAGGTTGCGTCGTCCCAGCTTGTCGCCGAGATGACCGCAAATGATGGCGCCCAGCGGGCGCGCCGCGAGGCCCACGCCGAACGTCCCCAGCGACGCCAGCAAGGCGTTGGTGGGATCCATGGACGGGAAATACAGCTTGGGCAGCACGGTCGCCGACACGGCGCCGTACAGCGTGAAATCAAACCACTCGAGCGCGGTGCCGATCGTGGCGGCGGTCACTGCACGCGGCCCCATCGCGGCATGTGGCGCATGCGAGGCGGCGTTGACTCCTGTATCCATTGTTGTCTCCTGTAAGAATGTGCTGCGGACTGATGGTCCGCTAGTCGATTAATTTCTGCACTGATCACCGCGTTCCCTGGCCCGTATCTTCCAGACGACAAGGCAGGTCGGTAGTGACGTTCAGCATGCGCTGCTTGTTTGTTTTCAGAATCCTGGCACTGCTGGCGTAGAATCATATCAACGCATGTAGAACGTGATTCCAGACTGGAATTTCGTTTCACAATATGAATTAAAAGAACACCTCTGCATGCGTCCACGACGCAACTACAGACCAACTACAGAATGATGGAGACGCATGAACGGCGTGCTGGAACGAACCCTGGCGATTCTCGAATACCTGGCGACCCAGGCTGAAGCAACGCCGCTGGCCTTGCTGGCGGATGAACTGGAAATACCTCGCAGCGCCTGCCACCGGCTGCTGACGGATCTGGTGCGCTGCGGTTATGTACGGCAGGTACGCGAACATGGCGACTATGTCCTGACGACGAAACTGGTCGGTCTCGGACTGAGCTTTCTGGCGACCTCGGGCATCGTCGATATTGCGCAGACGACGCTAGATCGCCTGGCTGACTTGTCGGGAGAATTGGTGCGTTTGGCCATCGTCGACGGTGACAGATTGACCTGGGTTGCAAAAGCGCAGGGTGCACGCAAGGGGCTGCGCTACGATCCCGACATGGGCATGGACACCATCCTGTCGTGCTCCGCCACCGGGCATGCGTGGATGCTGACCATGTCAGACGAGCGTGCGCTGGAACTGGTATCACGCCAGGGATTCGGCAAACCCAAGGACTTCGGCCCGAATGCGCCGACCACGATCAAAGCCTTGCTGGGTTTTCTGGAAGCCGGAAGAAAGCGCGGCTACGCCATGATCAACGAAGTGTTCGCGCCGGGCATGACGGCCATGGCGGCCCCGATCCAGCGCAAGGCTTATCCGACCATCGGCGTCATCAGCATTGCGGGGCCGCTGATGCGTTTGAGCGAAAAGCGCATGCAAGAACTTGGCCCGGCGTTGCTGGCAGCCGCAACAGAACTGGCTGCGGCAAGCAATAGTTCACCAATGTTCAGCAGAAGCACAGGTTAATAATCCGAGAAGACACTTATAACTGATCGATGGTCGCGGCTACCGCCGTCAAACAAGCCAACGCCTGTTCGATCAGGACGTTCAGGGCGACTCTCTCATCATTGCCATCGCCACAAGCGTTGACGATCAACGGCGCACTCAGACACAGACGCAACGCCCATGCCGGAGACGATGCCGGGCCGGCGCATTGCACCGGCTGGCCCAGCAGATACATGCGGCCGTCAGCCTGCACGGTGCTCTGCAAAGTCCGGTACAAACTTTCCACTTCACTGCGCTCCAGCATCTTGCGATCTGGAGCCGGTCTACAGGGAATGAAGGCGTGGATGGTTGCAGGTTTATTTGACGCTGCGGCGCCGTTATCAAGCGCTCTGAAATGCGGATCAGAAGACAATCTTTTTTGTATCGCTTCTGCACATGCCGTCACGACACGATGCACTTCTTCCGCCGGCACGCGCAGAAAGTCTTGCATCTCTTGCAGCGCCGCTTCCCAACGCAACAGCAAACCCATGTTGGGAACACGTGTGAGTTCATTGGCGCCCGGCCAGTGTGCCGGCCACTCTGCACTGCTGGAATAAGACCGCAACAAGGCCGGCATAGCCCGCGCCCGCATCGCTTGCGCCATTTCTGCTGGAATCAATAACGCGCCGCAAAACGAAGGGGCAGCAAAAAACTTCGAGCCGGTGATCGCGACCATGCAGCCAAGCTGCAGATAGGCATGCAGAGCTGCGGTATCGATGCGGAACTGACAGGCATCGATCAGCACAGTCAATTGGGCGCCCCAGCGATTTTTCATTCTGGCGATGGCATCCATACTCGGCGCAGCGAGACCGGTTTTCGAGACATCCACGGCAACCAGCAAGGCCGGCAATCCCTGCTCCAGCACGCGGTTTGCGGCCAGCTCGAAATCGGCGTCGACTTGTGCAGCGGGACGGGCGCTGCCATCGGGTGCGCGCAGATCGACGTGGATCATGGTCGGCCCGGCGGCGGCTCGTGCAGGCGGCACGTCACCGGTGGCGGTGCGAGAAGAGAACGGCTGGCCGCACAATGCCGCCGCAACGCCGCTGCCGCTCTCTTCGCACTGGATCATGATGGCGTGCAGCGATGCCTCATGTTGCGTCTGCACCAGACTTGCTGCGATAAGATGTGCGTCGGTGCCGGAAGCGGAAAAAATCATATCCGTCGTCGACGGCGACAAACCCCACAGCGAGAGAAAGCGTGTGCGCAGCTGCTGCAACTCGTGCGCGTAGACCTGTTCAGGAGAGGCGGCGGATACAGCTTCCGACAAACGGTGCCGGAGCGATTCCAGCGCGCCATAAGTGGACGCGGAAACGTGCGATGCAGTCGATGAACTGAAATCGATACAGTCCGCGACCGGATAGGGACGGCATCCGTATTTATTGAATGCCTTGCCGTCGAGCAGACGGATTCTGTCGTCTCCGCCTTGTAATAACAAGGCAGAGACAGGCGACAAGTTATCCCGCTTGATTGGGGCTGCTGGCATCGGTGTTACCGGACGGTTTGGTCGAATCCTTAGCCGAATCTTTAGCCTTGTGCAGCATGCTTTGGAAAGCTGCAAACACGTTGCGCATGTTCTCCTGCTTGTACGGGAACATGTCCACAGGATCCATCGCGTGCACGATCATGCCGGTGTCGACTTCAAAGATCAGCAGACGGCCATCCTTGGTTTCGGCGCAATCGATACCGTAATAGTCCAACGGGAAGCTGCGGTTCAACACGTCGAAAGCCGCCTGATGGCGCTCGACGAAATCCTGATCGAAGTTGCGCATGACGGCGGCTTCTTCATCGCGCTTGAAACTGTTCTCACCGGTCATGTTGGCGTTGAGGTAGTGCACCATCCAGTTTTCAGAGATGGCCATGTGGCACAGGAACGGACGGCCCTCGATCAGCACGATGCGGTATTTGCGGAACAGACCGTCGGTGCTGCTGTAGTCGACAAAGCGGGAGATGAAAAATTCATCGCCTTCATGTGCTTCCAGATAGGCGCCGATGTCGGCTGGCGTGAGCAGTTTTTCCAGGCCTTTGCCCGCGTGCGAACCGACCGGGCGAATGATCAGCGGGAACGCGCCGTCCGACAGGAAGCTGGTCAGTTCTGCGGCGCCGTTCTGCAGCTCTTCCAGATCATAGCGGTCAATACGCGCCGTCAGCGGAATCGACAGCTCGGGCTTGTCTTGCAGCAGTTCACCGACGCGATCGCGCGACAGATCCAGTGACGGCCTCGGATGATTGAGCAGCGGCGTGTTCCATCCCTCGACAGCTTCGCACAACTCTTCCAGCAGGTCGCGTGTCATGTCGGATTCACCAACAGCCACGAACAACACATCGTGCGGCGGCAATTCGGTCGGGAGGTCGCCATAAGGCTTGACATACAAGACGTCGAGCGCCACGTCGGAACCCGTGAGCATGAACTCCAGCGGCGTGTTCGCCATGAAGTCGCCGGTGACCATCAGCGCCAGGAGGCGCAGGCCTACCTTACCATCGGCGGCGGTCGGCAGATGATAGAGCTGTTGCATCTCAATCGCGTCGAGCTGCGTCGCAGCGGCGACTTCATCGTTACCGCGAATGTACAGAATCGTCGACAAGTCCATCATGGCCTTGTGATCATCCGGCGCCGACTGCAGATGCTGAATCAGCGTATTGCCGATCGGGCCCAGATCGATGTCGAAATAAGCGGCGGTCAGCAATTTCGCCAGTCCGATCAGATAAGGAGAATCCGGATCGAACTGCGGCGTGAGGTCTTGCAGGGACGGCTGAATGTTCTGGCTCATAGTGTGCGCCGCAAGGATGCCCGGGCTCAGTCGCGCAATGGCGGCGAGCAGTTTATCCATATCCGCGGTAGTGCTCCGGTGGTTGAAGAGGGCGGCGCGAATGACAAGATGGCCGTTGACTTTGGTGGACGACGGCGCCGCAGCGCCGGACTCTTGAATCGCGATCAGCAGTTCACGGTTGACGGCGTCGGCGACTGCATCGGAAACATCCTCCGGACAGCGCAGCCGGAAACAAACGATGTTCAGGTTGACCGGCGCCATCATCTCCAGCGTCGGATCGGCGTTGATGCGTTGTTCGAGATAGTGCGCGAGTTCGCAGCTGTGATCGATCACCTGCGCCAATTTGGACGCGCCGTAGACCTTGATCGTGAACCAGGTCTTGAGCGCACGGAAGCTGCGCGACAAGTCCGGTCCGAGATCGCAGGGCCAGGGCGAACCGGCCGCGATGCCGCGTGTGTCACGTGCAAGATAAGTCTTTTGCTCGTCGTCGAAGGTACTGAGGTGCAGCTCGCCGTCGCGCGCCAGCAGGAAGCCGGCGTCGTACGGTACTTGCAGCCACTTGTGGAAATCCATGGCGATGGTGTCGGCCAGCTCGATACCCTTGAGTTTCTTGCTTTGCGTAGGCGACAGCATGGCCATGGCGCCGAATGCACCGTCGACGTGGAAGTGCAACTGCTCGCGCCGCGCCAATGCGGCAATGGCGTCGAGGTCGTCAATCGCACCGATGTCGACCGAACCCGCGGTGCCGACGACGAGGAAAGGCTGCAGTCCGGCAGCGCGGTCGGCGGCGATGGATTGCTGCAGCACCGCGAGGTTCATGGTGCCGTCGGCCAGAATCGGGATCTTGCGCAGGTGCTTGCGGCCAAGACCGGCGATATCCATCGCCTGCTCGATACAGCCGTGGGCAGCGGCCGAGGTGTAGGCCACCACGTTATTACTGGTCTGGGTACCGTCGTCGCGCACTTCGACACCGAAGGCACGGCGCCGTGCGATCAGCACACCGATCAGGTTGGCGGCCGAAGTACCGGTAACGAACAAGCCGCTGGCGCCTTCAGGGAAGCCGAACAGCTCGGCCATCCAGCGCACGATCTGGCGTTCGACTTCGACGGGAATCTGATTGCGGCCGCCGAGATTGGCGTTCAGGCCGGCAGCCAGCATCTCTGCCAGCATGCCGACCGGCGTGCCGCCGCCATGGACCCAGCCCATGAAACCGGGATGGGCGTTGCCGACGGCGTAGGGAAGAATGCCTTCCATGAAGACTTGATGGACGCTGTCGAGCGAACTGCCTTGCGCAGGCAGACGCTCGCTGAAAGGCAGACGCGCGGCATCCGGGATCGGCTGCCAGACCGGGCGCTCGCTGACGTTTTCCAGGTAGTCGAACATGTCGTCCAGCATTTTATGTCCCTGCTGCCGGAGTTCGCTCCAGTTTGCAGGATCCAATGAGGAGATCGACTCCGGTACTGCCATAAGCCCTCCGTGGCCTGGTGCTCCGGGTTGAATACCGCCCGGGATTAAATCGTGTTCGTGCTGCCTCCTTCCATGCCGGCTGTACTAACGGTGCCGGCAGCCGAAGTGCCTCGGCCAGAGGGAGAAACAGGGAGGTAAATCATATCACGCGGTCAAGAGGGCAAATCTCGCGTGTGAGGGGCGTTTCGATGGCTTTTCAAAGGAAGGAGACCCGTTGCGACGACGACAATGCGTGCCGGGCGCAGTGCCGTCGGCGAGTCAGGAGTTCGTCAGTGTCAGCTTTTTTAGCGCACCAGTTGGCGTACGCCCAGCGCGACGATCAGACCGCCGCAGATGCGATCCATCCACACCTTGCCGCGACGGTACTTCGCCGCAATGCCTGGATGCGACATGACGATCGCCACCATGCTGTACCACGACGACGCCACCACACCGACCACGGTCAGCATGGCGGCAAACGTCGGCCACGAGACATGCGCAGGTGTCGCTGCTGCAAACACGGCGGCAAAGAAGGCCATCGATTTCGGATTGACGATATTGGTCAGAAAACCTTGTACAAAAGCCTGACGCAAACCCTGTTCTGCGGGCATCACGTCTTCTGCGCCGGCAAGTGCCGCCGCTCCTGCTGCGCCGGATTGCGCTTTACGGATCAGATTGCCGCCGAACCAGATCAGGTACGCTGCACCGACAATCTTCGCCACCAGCGCGGCCCATGGGAAAGTCGCGAACACGATTCCCACGCCGAGAATGGCGCAGGTCGCCCAGAACAGGTTGACCACGACGATACCGGCCACCATCGCCAGCGCGGCAACACGCGTGGACGACACCGCCTTGTGTACCACCGCGACGAAGTTCGGACCGGGAATCATGACACCGGTGATATACACCGACAGCACCGCCAGGACGGCTGACCACTGCACCATGTTCAACTCCTCCAGACCAAATTTAAAGCGAGCGGGTGATGCCGCCGTCGATGCGGATGTTTTGTCCGGTGATGTAGGCGGCATCGTCCGACGACAGGTGCGACACCAGCGCTGCGATTTCGGCGACCTTGCCGTAACGGCCCATGGGGATCTGTTCCTTGATGCCCGGCTTTTCCGGCAGGCTGTCGATAAAGCCCGGCAGGACGTTGTTCATGCGGATGTTCTCTGCGGCGTACTTGTCGGCGAACAGTTTGGTGTAAGCCGCCAGCCCCGCGCGGAACACGCTCGACGTCGGGAACGATTGCGACGGCTCCACCGCCGAGAAACTGGAAATATTGATGATCGTACCGCCGCCCTGCTTTTGCATCAGCGGCGTGACCAGACGCGCGGTGCGCACCACGTTCATCAGATAGACCTCCATGCCGAGCAGCCATTCTTCGTCAGTCAGCTCCAGCACTTTGCCTTTCGGACCGTGACCTGCGCTGTTGACCAGTACGTCGATACGGCCCCAGCGCGCAACGCAGGCATCCACCACTTTTTGCAAATCGTCTTGCGAACGGTTGGAACCGGTGATGCCGACGCCGCCCAGGCTATCGGCGAGCGCTTCGCCCTTACCGGATGAGGACAGGATGGCGATGCCAAAGCCGTCGGCGGCCAGTTTCTGCGCAACGCCGGCGCCCATGCCGCTACCGCCGCCAATAACGAGCGCGACTTTGGTGGGAGATGTTGTGTTCGCTGTGTTCGCTTTGTTCATCTGTTGCTCCGTCTTCATGGAATGCGCTTGATGCGCCGGACTTAATCGAAGGCGAAAGCGTACACGAATGCCCGGAGGTTTGCCGGACGTCATCTTTTTCCGTCTCAGGGCCGGTTGCGGCTGTCCACGATTGCTTTCAGCTCGCGTATTGACGCCGTCATTTTTTCACAACACTTTCACCACGATTGCCACCCAGCAAACCCTGAGCCCCTACGCGACAGCATGTTTTTCTTGGTATCGAAGATGCAAATGGTTATGATTCTTATTTAGTTACATCTATAAAGAATTCTTTTACAGGTCTTCCGCAACCAAAAAGTTGAAAGCCGGAAGCACCACTCGCCTTCTCTACCCATCGACATGACCATGATTCCATTTACCCTGTCTCGCACCGTCGCCACCCCCAGCCGCTGTGCCGTCGCCATTGCAACCGCATTGCTTTCCTTGTCCGGCGCGTCGTATGCGCAGCAGGCAGCAGCGGAGAACGGCAATTCGCTGGAGACCATTCAGGTCAGCGGTGACTGGCTGGGCAGCAATACGCTTGAGACAAGTGTGAAAACATTCCCGGGTGCGCGCACCGTCGTCAAAAAGACGGAGATTGAAAGCACCGGCGCCGTCAACATCGGTGACGTGATGCGCCGCATTCCCGGTGTGCAGGCGACTGACAACTCCGGTACGGCCGGCAGCGCCATTTCGCTCAATATCGGCGTGCGCGGTCTGACCGGACGCTATTCGCCCCGCTCGACGATTTTGCTGGACGGTCTGCCGATGTCAGTCGCTCCTTACGGCCAGCCGCAAATCTCGTTTGCACCGGTCAGCCTCAATAACATCGAAGCAATTGACGTCGTACGTGGAGGCGGCGCCGTGCGTTACGGCCCGCAAAACGTCGGTGGCATCATCAACTTCAAGACACGCTCGATCCCGACCACGCCGGGTCTCACCAGTGACGCCAGCGTGCGTTACAACAGCTACAGCCAGGGCGGCTCCAGCACCCAGTACAGCGCATTTGCAGGCACTCAACTGGACAATGGTCTGGGCCTCGCCATGTTGTATTCGGGAACGGAAGGATCGGGGTGGCGCGACAACAGCAATGAACGTCTCAACGATTTCGCATTGAAGTTCCGCTTTGAAATCGATCCAAGCTCGGAAATCTACGGCAAGGTGTCCTACTACGACGTCCTCTCTCGTACCCCCGGCGGACTGACAGTCGCGCAATACAATGCCAACCCGTTCCAGAACACACGCAAGCACGACTTCTGGTCGGGCAATCGCAAGGCCATTGATCTCGGCTACCTGAATACAATTTCAGATACCAAGGAATTTGAAATCCGTACTTACTTTGTCGAGAGCTTCCGCCAAAGCGTGCTGATCGGCAGCTCCACCACTAACTATCAGCATCAGCCGCGTGATTACCAGACCACCGGTATCGAACCGCGCTATACACAACGCTTCTTCACCGGCAAGGTCGCCAACGACGTGACCGTCGGCTATCGCTACATCGGCGAACGCGGCACCGACAAGACCTACAACGAGTCGATCGCAACTGGTGTCAACGGTGCAGTCTCGTCATTCAAGAACAGTACCGATGCACATGCGGTCTATATCGACGACAAAATCTCCATTGGTGCATGGCGCATCACGCCGGGCGTGCGCTACGAGCACATCAATTCCACACGCATTGATTCAGCCACCAACGGCAAATTCGAAGTCACCAACAACAAGCCGCTGCCATCGATAAACGTGGCTTATCTGTATTCGCCGGAACTGACGCTGTTCACCAACTACAACACCTCTTTCGGCGTAGTGCAAAACACCCAGCTCAACTCACTGTCGGCCAACAACCCGTTGTCACCTGAACTGGCAAAAACCGTCGAAGCCGGTGCGCGCTGGAAGGGCAACAATCTCTCCGCTGAAGTCACGGTCTTTGATATTCGTTTCGACAACCAGATCTCGCAAATCCCTGGCTCCAATCCGGCGCTGTTCCAGAACATCGGCAAGACTCAGCACGACGGTGTTGAAACGTCGATCGATTACAGCTTCGACAAGGACGGCGCATTGCGCGGCCTGAATGTGTATGCGACTTATGCTTACACGCGGGCTCTGCAACGATCCGGTGCGACCACGGGCCTGGATGTGCCCTTCTACTCCCGTCAGACCGACACGATCGGGACACGTTACGAAACTGGTCCTTGGGCATTCAATCTGTCGACTACGCATCAAAGTCGCCAGTTCATGGATGTCGCCAATACCATTACGGAAAGTGCCGACGGCAGCGTCGGCGAAATTCCCGGCTTCCGTACCTGGAATGCGCAAGTCAGCTGGAAGATGCCGAATGCCAAGGGCTTCGACGTCCTGGCAGGTGTCAATAACCTGACCGACCGCCGCTACTACACGCGCAACATCGACGGCAATGCAGGCCGCATGGTCGGCGCGCCACGCACAATCTACGTACAAGGCCGCTACGCATTCTGATAGCCGGATTGGTTAAGTGATGCACACCGAAGTACATAAGCGCTTCGCGTACTTCGGATTTCCCTCCTCAGCGCCGCCCTGGTTACATCAACCTACACCCCGGATGGCCTGAAACTCTTCGCCAGTTGATTCAGCATGAATTCCGGTGCCAGCCGGCTCATCAGCTTGAGTACATTGCTCAATCCCGGACGAATTTCCAGTTTCCCTGCTTCGATGCCTTTGATCGCATGTTCGGCGAGTACCTTGACGTCCATTGCTTTCGTGTCCTTCACTTCTTCCTTGAACTCCTCGCGGAACAAGGGTGTCTCCGTGCCCGGTGGAGCGAGTTCGATCACGCTGACGCTGCTGCCCCGCAATTGCACGCGCAAGGCTTGCGAATAGGAATGCAGGGCAGCCTTGGTGGCGCTATACACCGGTGAAGAAACGAACGGTATGAAGGCCAGGCCTGACGACACATTGACGATGGCAGCGTCCTTCTGCATTTTTAAATGCGGCAGAAATTGCTGCACCATGCGCAGCGGCCCGCTGAGGTTGATATCGATCTCGCGCGTAATGTCGACGACGTCATGACGCGCATCGTTGAGATCGAGATTGCGCATGATGCCTGCGTTGTTGATCAGGACATCCAACGCAGGGAACTGTGACGTCACCTGTGCGTGCAAGGCGGCGATCGCAGCAACATCACTGACATCGCTGCGAATGATATGTACTTGCGGCAGCATGCTTTTTGCGGCGTGCAGCTTGTCGATGTCGCGGCCGGTGATGATCACCGTATTGCCCAGTGCAATCAAACGGCGCGTCAGCTCAAGACCGATGCCGCTGCTGCCACCGGTGATGAGGATGGTTTTATTCTTCAATTTCATGATTGCTCCTGATTCTGAGTTTGAGTTGGATGATGATCGGTGAATGATCTGCAAGTTTCGCTTGCCAGAAAACCCGCTGAAACCCAGTATATGGACTACACTCTCTTTTAGAAAGTAGGCACTATCAAGTGCGGGAGTTACCTGAAAGAGAGTAATGGGAGAGCAAAAGAAATGAAGATCGCACCACCTACCAAAGAGCAAATTGCCAGGGCGCACTACTACACCACGCAAACGCCGCCGAAAGAAATCGATCCACGTCTGGAAGCGCTTGTCACTGAGGTGATCGGCCGCGTCGCCGACAAGTGGACCATGCTGATTCTGGAAGTGTTGTCGGAACACGGCGAGTCGCGCTTCACGCGTATCGGCGAACTGGTCGGCGGCATCAGCCAGAAGATGTTGACGCAAACCTTGCGTCAGATGGAGCGTGACGGCCTGCTGATTCGCACCGTACATCCGGTGGTGCCGCCGCGCGTCGAATACAAACTCACCGAGCTAGGCATGAGCCTCGGCGCGGCATTTTGCGGGGTATGGATCTGGGCGGCAGAGAATCTGCAGAGCATCGAACAGGCGCGTCGCGAGTTCGATCAGAGAGCGGACAACAAGACCGCAAAGTAAATGTAGAAATGAAAACGCCCTGCATTCCTTTTATGAAATGCAGAGCGAGATACAAGATGAAAAGCAGCGACGGCATTCAAGCCGTCGCCATCAAATCAACGCCAGCCGCGATGCCAGCCATATTGCGGATGACGCCAACCCCAGCCATAGTGCGCGTGATATTCCCAGGCATAGCCCGGACCCGGCGACGCATACGTCGGCTGCACATACACCACACCCGGTGGTGCGGCGTAAGCCGGTTCGACATAAGCCGGGCGCACCGACGGCGGCGTCACCACGCAGCCGCTGACCGCAACCACTGCGGCGGCAGCCGACAACAGGCCTGCGATTCTGATCATTCTGGTATTCATTTTTTTGCTCCTCGTGATGAAATCGGATAATGACGTCAGCCTCATATCGACCGCCCGGACAAACGACGGACGCAACAAGGCTGTTACCCACTTAACGGGAAGAGACCGCAAAATGAAGACTGTAAAGTTGTATTAATCTGTAAGAAGATTCAGCAGTTTGTCAGACATTGCCAAGAAATAAATTTGCCATGCTGTCATCACCGAACGCTTCTCCGATTGCGCCGTTTCAGTCTACGCAGCATCCGTCGAACACGTCAGCGCCTCCCATTGCGCCAGCTCCTGCGTGAGCTCCGCCAGCTTCTTCCTGACCAGTCCCAACGCATCGCTTCCCAACAGCAAATGCGCCGGCGGCGACGGACTATCCACCAGCGTCAACATCGCCTGCGCAGCTTTGCGCGGATCGCCCGGCTGCTTGCCGCTGCGCTCTGCACGTGTATTGCGGATGGGGTCGAACAGCGCGTCGTAGTCAGCGACACTGCGCGGCGAACGCACCATCGAACGCCCCGCCCAATCTGTGCGAAATGATCCCGGCGCCACGGCAGTGACAAACACATTGAAGGCCTTGAGTTCTTTGCCCAGCGTTTCCGAAATTCCCTCCAGCGCGAACTTGCTGCCACAGTAGTACGCAATGCCCGGCATCGTAATGAAGCCGCCCATCGATGTGATGTTGATGATGTGACCGCGCCGGCGTTGACGCATGAAAGGCAGAAAGGATTTTGTCACCGCCACCGCGCCGAACACGTTGACGTCAAATTGACGTTGCAACGCATCCATGCCGGATTCCTCGAAAATGCCCTCATGACCGTAACCGGCATTGTTGACCAGCACATCGACCGGACCGATGGCGGCTTCAACATCGGCCGCGATCTTTTCTGCGGCGGCAAAATCAGTGACGTCGAGAACACGTGCGAACGCGCGTCCCGGCGTTGCGGAAAACCGCGCTTCGAAATCGCTTGCGGCAGCGGCGTTGCGTACCGTGCCGATCACGCGATGGCCGGCATCGATGGCAGCTTGCGACAAGGCGCGGCCGAAGCCGCTGCTGACGCCGGTGATGAAAAAAGTCTTGGATGAGGACATGGCAATTCCTTTGCTGTGCGTGAAAAAGAACAAAAATCGACAGGGCCATTATCGATTTCCACGCACGCCGCGGCTGCCGGTTCTTCTCGCATATTTGCCTGATTCTCTGAGACACCTGCAAATATGGGAAAACAATGGCACATTGGCAGCATTTCCCATTGCCGGATTCAATGACATGCCAACTGCCCTGTCGCTCAGCACGCCGAAGGAAGTCCGTCGCCGCATGGCCGACCGTATGGTCGAGTTGCTGGCGGCGCTGACGCCGTTGGAAGGCTATAACCTGTCGCCGCTGGCCGATGTGCGCTTCCTGCGTTCGAATCGTCCGTTGAAACGGATGCCGGTGCTGTACGAGCCAGGCATCGTGATCGTGGCGCAGGGATGCAAACGCGGCTATCTCGGTTCTGAAGTGTATTTGTACGACGCTCAACACTATCTGGCGGTATCGGTGCCGGTGCCGTTTTCGATGGAAACCGACGCCAGCGAGAAGGAGCCGATGCTGGCGATTTACCTGCGTCTGGATTTCAAGGTCGCGGCAGAATTAATGATGCAGATCGACGAATGCGTCGGCCCCAGCGCCGCCAAACCGCGTGGGATGGTGTCAACGCCGATGGAGACGGCGCTGAGCATTTCCGTACTGCGTTTTCTGGAGGCCATGAGCAATCCGCTAGAAGCGGAAGTATTAGGACCGTCATTGAGACGCGAAATCTATTTCCGCGTGTTGACCGGCCCGCAAGGAGGATCAATGCGCACTGCGCTGACCATGCAAGGGCAGTTCGGCAAGATCTCGCGCGCCATCAGCATGATCCACCGCAGCTATGACGAAGCGCTCGGCATCGAACAACTGGCCAGGGAAGC
>Ga0209913_1000459_pt1 | contig 34877 bp, 24 predicted proteins | sample PersoiDNA2013203_FD_185805 | JGI IMG/M metagenome (GOLD analysis project Ga0209913, IMG submission 185805) | Permafrost soil microbial communities from the Arctic, to analyse light accelerated degradation of dissolved organic matter (DOM) -... | ecosystem: Environmental > Terrestrial > Soil >... | reverse complement strand
GCGGTGTTTCCGCTCGACATCGAGAGCATCGAGGTGGTGCGCGGCACCAACGACCCGCGCTATGGCCTGAACAACATCGCCGGCAATGCCAATGTGAACACGCGCACGGGCGGCAACGAGACCCAGATCAACACCACGCTGGGCAGCTTCAACACCCGCGAGGTGCAGGTGGCCAAGGGCATCGAGACCGCCAACTGGACGCAGAACTACTTTGTGGCCTCGCGCGATTCAGATGGCTGGCGCGACCATGCCAATGCCCGCAAACTGGCCGTGGCGGGCAAGTGGTTCTACACCACCGATGATGGCCGCTACCGCACCGGGCTGAGCGTGCGCCACTTTGAAAACGACGCCCTCGAATCGGGCTACCTGAGCGCCGCCGCCGCAGCCAGCGCACCGCGCTCGTCGCCCAGCTACGCCTCGGCCGACCGCAGCTCGCGCCACACCAATCAGGTGGCGGTGTTTCATGACGAGCAACTGGGCGACCTGTCGTGGAGCACCCGGGTGTATCGCAACACCTACACCAACCAGCGCTGGGTGCGCTTCACCCAGGCGGGGGTGCAGCAAGAGCGCGACTCGGACGAAAACCAGGACGGGGCCATCAGCACCCTGACCTGGCGCCCGCAGGTGAGCTGGGCGCATGAATTGGTGCTGGAAGGTGGGGTGGACTACCAGCGCCAGACCAACCTGAGCCAGCGCTACCGCACGGTAGAGCGGGTGCGCACCTCGCAGATCCGCGACTGGGATTACACCTTGAGCAACCAGGGCGCCTATGTTCAGGCCATGATCCGGCCGGTGCCCGAGCTGAAGATCGTGCCGGCGCTGCGGGTGGACCATTTCAGCGGCGCGCTGGTGGACCGCCTGGCGGGCAGCACCTTGCCCCTGAATGCCTACGGCACGGTGCCCCAGCCCAAATTGAGCGTGGTGTACTCGCCCTGGCAGAAGGCCAGTGTGTATGCCAACGTGGGGCGCACCTTCCAGATCGGTACGGGCATCGACGCCTACCGCGCCAGCACGCAAAAGAACAATCTGTCGGCCTCGCTGAACGATGGCTGGGAGCTGGGGCTGAAGTTCACGCCCGCCGAGGGCCTGGATGGCCGGGTGGCCTACTGGGAACAACGCGCCAGCGGCGAGGTCGCCCGCCAGCTGGGCGTGGACGGCCTGGTGGACACCGGCGGCCAAGCCAACATTGCGCGCACGCTGCGCAAGGGCTACGACCTGCAGCTGAACCTGCGGCCCACGGGCCCCGTGTCGGGCTGGGTGAGTTATTCGCACCAGCAGGCCACCATCACCGCGCCCGACCCCAGCGCCCCGACCACGCTGGGCAAAGAGATCGAGAACGTGCCGCACTATGTGGCCTCGCTGGGGGCCGACTACCAGCTCAACAGCGACTGGAAGATCTCGGCCTGGGGCACGGCGCAGGGCAGCTACTACGTGGAGCGCAGCAACACCCTGGGCAAGTATGGCGGCAACGTGCTGCTGAACCTGTCGGCGCAGTGGCGCATCCAGCCCGACCTGACGCTGCAATTGCAGGTGCGCAACCTGGCCAACCGTGCGTACGAGTATGTTTGGTATGACAGCGGCTCGTGGGGCCATTCGCCCGGTGACGGCCGGGCCTTCTATGCCACGCTGGCCTGGAAGTTCAAATGAACGCGGCCGCCGCCCTGCCCCTTGCTGAAACAGGCACGCCCGAGCCGCGTGCCGGCGGGCTGTACCGGCTGCTGTGGCGCTGGCATTTTTATGCCGGGCTGCTGGTGTGGCCCTTTGTGCTGCTGCTGTCGGTGACGGGTGGGCTGTACCTGTTTCACGACCGGGTGGACACGTGGTGGCATCGCGATCTGCTGACGGTGCCAACACCGTCTACCCAGGCCAGCGAGGACTGGCCGCCGCAGCGGCTGCTGGCGGTGGCGCAACAGGCGGTGCCAGGGCAGTTGCTGCGCTGGAACCCGCCCGAGGCACCCGGGCGCTCGGCGCGCATCGACCTGCTCACGCCAGCCGGGCAGCGCGTGTGGGTGTACCTGAGCCCGGCCGATGGCCGGGTGCTGGGCCAGCTGCCCGAACGTGGCACGCTGGGCTGGACGCTGCGGCATCTGCACAGCCTGAAGATCGTGGGGCCCAAGGCGCGGGCCCTGATCGAGATCGCCGCAGGCTGGACGGGCCTGCTGGTGTTGAGCGGCCTGTACCTGTGGTGGCCCCGGGGCCGCAAGCAAGGGGTATGGAGCCTGCGCCGCTGGCACCCGGGGCAACGGGTGTTCTGGCGCGACCTGCATGCCGTGGGTGGGGCGGCCGTGGGCGGGGTGCTGTTGTTTCTGGCGCTCACCGGCATGCCCTGGTCGGGCGTGTGGGGCGGCTGGGTGAACCAGTGGGCCAATGGCGCCAACTGGGGCTACCCGGCCGGGCTGCGGGTGCAGTTGCCCATGTCGGGCCAGCGCCTGGCCGACCATGCGGACACCAACTGGTCGCTGACGCAGGCGCGCTTGCCCCTGTCGAGCCCGGGGGACGAGCACGCCGGGCACGGTGCGGTCGCAGCACCGGCCTCGCCAGCGGGCCAGGCGGGCGGCAAGCTGCCGCCGATGCTCGGCCTGGCCGACATCTGGCCCCGGGTGCAGGCCCTGCACCTGGCGCCCGGGCTGAGCCTGAGTGCCCCGGCCGGGCCGCGCGGCGTGTGGACCGCCTCGGTGTACCCGGCCGACCTGAGCCGGCAACGGGTGGTGCACCTGGATGCCTACAGCGGCGAGGTGTTGCTGGACATGGCCTGGCAGGATTACGGCGCCGCCGGGCGCTGGATGGAATGGGGCATCAATGTGCACCTGGGGCAGCAGTGGGGCTGGGCCAACCAATGGGGCCTGCTGCTGGTGTGCGCCGTGGTGGCGCTGCTGTGCCTGGCGGCGCCCTTGATGTGGTGGTGGCGCCGGCCGGCCGGGGGCCTGGGCGTGCCCCGGCTGGCGGGCAGCTCGCCGCTGTACTGGCGCCTGCTGGCCTGGTTGCTGCCGGCCTGCCTGCTGTTCCCGCTGGCCGGAGGGGCCTTGCTGGCCGTGCTGCTGCTGGATGCGGCGGTGCTCAGCCTGGGCGAGCGAGCGCAGCGCAAGCAGCAAGCCCAGGGGGCAGACCCAAGCTGATGCTTTTTTGAGCAGCGTAACAATTGCCTTTGCAAATCAAGCACTTGGGGCACTGCTCCTGCCTCGGCACACGGCTTGTCCACAGGCTTGTCCAGAAAAGGCGGGGATAGATCAGGGCGGCGGCAGGCCCGGGCCGCTGCCTTGCACCGGGTTGGGCTGTTGCGCCAGGTAGTGCAGAAAGTCGTCGAGCTTCATGGGCTTGGCAAAGTGGTAGCCCTGCCCGTAGCGGGCGCCCATCTCGAGCAGTTGCCGGGCCTGCTCTGCGGTTTCGATGCCCTCGGCGATCACCTCGCTGCCGATGGCCTTGGCGATCGCGATGATCTCGGGGATCAGGGTGGAGCGGATGGTGGCGTCGGCCATCTCGAAGACAAATGATTTGTCGATTTTCAGGTAGTCGGGTGCCACGCGCTTGACGATGCCCAGGTTGGAGTAACCGGTGCCGAAGTCGTCGATCGAGATGGCATAGCCATCGGCCTTGAGGCGGGCCAACTCGGGCACCAGGGCGCTGGAGAAGTCGTACTCGGTCACCTCAAGCTCGATGCGCAGGTCGCTGCGGCCGCTGTCGTACAGGGCCGAGGTCAGGTGCGGCAGGATGAGGTCGCGGCGCAGGTTCTGCGGAAAGAAATTCAGGGCCACCGAGAAGTGGGTTTGCGGCGGCAGGGCTGCGCCCAGTTCAAGCAGGGCATGGCGGCTGACCGCCGCATCAAAGCGCCAGCCCAGATGCTGCTGGGTGAGCGCCGGGATGAACTGGTCGGGGTACAGCAGGCTTTGGCCATCTTGCAGCCGGGCCAGCACCTCGCAGCCGATCACCCGCCCGGTGGCCAGCTCCAGAATCGGCTGGTAGTGGCACACCACATTGGCCGGCTGGCACAGGTGCCGGATCAGGAACTCCATGGAGCTCAGGTAGCGCCCCAGCCGCGCCAGCGCAGACCCGGCCAACCAGCCCAGCACCAGGCACAGCAGCACATAGCCCGCCCCCATCCAGGGGTGACGCTGGAGCAGATCGCCCAAGCCCAGCACCGATTGCACCGAAACCGGGCTGACGCCGGGCACCGAATTGGTCACGCGCCACACACGCTGCTGCCAATCGAATCCGATATGCGGGGTGTCCAGGTTGGCCATGGCGTCGGTCTGCGCACCCAGCACGCCCACATAGGCCCGCCGACGCTGGTGCACATTGCCGGCCCAGATGCCATCGGCGTACTGGGCAAACACCTCTTGCGTGGGGTTGTCGTCGATCACCACCTGGAAGCGCCCGCGCTCGATCACGGTGGCGCGCAGATCGGCCGCGGCCAGCGCAGAGAAAACCTGCAGCGGCGTGTTCAACAGGTAACGCCCGACCGAACCATCGATGCCCTGGCTGCTGCGCGGCCATGCCTGGGGCAACAGACCCGAGACCGTGCTGCAAAAAAGACGCCCCTGCTCATCGAGCAGACCGATCTGGCGCACGTCGCGGTTCTTGAGCAGCAACACGCGCAACTGGCCGAGGTTGTCGGGCGTGCATTCAGGCCGGTAAGAGGCGTTGAGCAAATCCAAGGTCTGGCGCACGTTGTCCTGCAGGGTGCGCATGCGCTGCAGCACCTTGGCATGGCCCTGGTCGATGGCCTGCACCCGCACCTGCAAGGCGCCCCAGGCGATCAGCGCCGCCACACCCGTGGCCAGCAGCCCACCCCCCAGCCACCCCACCAACCCAGCGCTTCGCCCCAGCCAACGGCAAACGGGAACAAGCAGACTGCGCCGGGCTGGGGACATGTTCATGGTGGAGCGGATACGGATTCCGCAGTATATGGGAGGGCACGACGTGCCACTGAGCGGGCCCTGCAGAGATACCAGGCCCGCATCACCGCAGCCCCGAGATGCAGGAACTCAATCCTGCTTCGGTGCCGGCAAGGTGGGTGCGGCGATCAGTCTAGCGTGATCTTGGCGAAGGCGCTGACACGCTGCATCTTCTCGATCTCGGACTTGATCTCGGCGCCGAACTCTTCGGGGCTGGTGCCAGTGGCAAACAGGCCCTGGGCCGCCAGGCGCTCGCGCACGGCAGGCTCTTTGAGGGCCCGCACCACGGCCTCTTGCACCCGCACAATGGCGGCCTTGGGCGTGCCCGCCGGGGCCACCAGGCCGAACCACGAGGGCTCGTTGCACACATTGAGGCCCAGCTCGCCATACGTGGGCACGTTGGGCAGCACCTCGAGGCGCTTGTTCCACGAAACCGCGAGCGCGCGCAGCTTGCCCGACTGGATGTGCGGCAGCGACGCGGCCACCTGGTCAAAGTAGACCATCACCTGCCCGCCCACCACGTCGTTGAGCGCCGGGCCAGCGCCCCGGTAGGGGATGTGCAGCATGAAGGTGCCGGTGGTGCTCTTGAACAGTTCACCCCACATGTGGCCGATGGTGCCGGTGCCCGGCGTGGCATATGAGAGTTTGCCGGGGTTGGCCTTCAGGTAGCGCAGGAACTCGGCGTAGTCTTTCACCGGCAAGCCGGCGTTGACCACCAGCACGCCCGGGGCCTTGACCAGCTCGGTGACCGGGGCGAAGTCTTTGATCGGGTCGTAGGGCAGCTTTTTGTAGACCGCCGGGTTGACGCCGTGGGTGGACACGGTGGCCACGGCCAGGGTGAGCCCGTCGGGCGCAGCGCGGGCCACTTCGGCCATGCCGATCGAGCCCCCTGCCCCGCCCTTGTTGTCGACCACCACGGGCTGCCCCAGCAAGCGTGCCAGGGGTTCGCTGATGGCGCGCCCCGTGATGTCGGTGGCCCCACCGGGCGGAAAAGGCACCACCAGGCGCAGCGGCCGGGTGTCGGCAAAGGCCGGGGCCTGGCTGGCGGCAGCAGCCGCAGCCAGAGTGAGCAGGTGACGTCGTTGCATGGGTGGGCAGAATCCTTGAGTGGGCCGGCAAAACAGGTACAAAGCCTACGCAAAATGCGAGCCAGATCAGTATGCCGCCAGAAAGCCACCGGCATCCGGAACCGGGGTGCGCGCAAGAGCTGGGGCCCCCGGTTTCAGCAACGGGCCGCATTCTTGCTACATTGCGCTACCAACGCACCATGAACGCCCGCCCTGCCGCCACTGGCCACCCCGCCCTGACCCGACTCCACCAGTCGTTGTGGATCACGGTGGTGATGTCGCTGCTGTTCATGGGCTTGTTCGTCTACTACGTGCTGGCAGAAAAAGCGATCGATCAGGCCAATGAAGAGCGTCTGGAGTCGCTGGGGCTGGCCGCGGAGTTGCGGCAATCGTCGGACGACCTCACGCGCATGGTGCGCACCTATATCGCCACGGGCAACCTGGTCTACCAGAAGTACTACATGGAGATTCTGGCCATTCGCGACGGCCACAGCCCCCGCCCGATCGATTACCGCAATGTCTACTGGGATCTGGTTCTGGGTGATGGGCCCCGACCCCGGGCCGCAGGTGCCGCCGTGCCGCTGCTGACCTTGATGGAACAGGCCCACTTCACGCAGGCCGAGTTTGCCAAGCTGGCCGAGGCCAAGGCCAACTCGGACGCGCTGACCGGCACCGAGTTTGCGGCCATGGCGCTGATCGAATCGACGCGGGGCGACGAGGAGACGCGCCGCTTGCGGGCCATCGCGATGCTGCACGACACGGCCTACCACGAGGCCAAGGCCCGCATCATGCGACCGATTGCCGAGTTTCAGGAGATGGTGGCGTTGCGCACCACCCAAGCCGTGCAAGAGGCCGCGCACTTTGCCGTGATGGTGCGGTGGGTTTTCGCGGGGGTGGGCCTGTTGCTGGGCTTCACGCTGTGGCAGACCTACCGGGCACTGCACCACACCCTGGGCGGCAAGCTGGAGGACATCCACCGCCAGATCGAACGCCTGGGTCGCGGCGACTTTGGCGAGCTCATCCATGTGGAGCCGGCGGTGCAGCACAGCGTGCTCGGCTGGCTGGCCCAGACCCAGCGGCAATTGCAGGCGGCCGACACCGAGCACCAGCGCTCAAGCGCACAGATCAACAACCTGGCGTTTTTTGACCAGCTCACCGGCCTGCCCAACCGGGTGCTGCTGCTGGACCGGCTGCGCCAGACGCAGGCCATCAGCCAGCGCACCGGCCAGTACGCGGCCCTGCTGTTCATCGACCTGGACCACTTCAAGACACTGAACGACACCAAGGGCCACGACATGGGCGATCTGTTGCTGCAACAGGTGGCCGAGCGCCTGCGTGACGCGGTGCACCCCGACGACACGGTGGCGCGCATCGGGGGCGATGAGTTCGTGATGGTGTTGGGAGGGTTGGGTGAGACGGCTGGTGATGCCGCCAGCGCCACCGAGGCGATTGCCGAGCGCCTGTTGCGCTCGCTGACCCAGGCCTACACCTTGAGGGGCTTTGTGCATCACAGCAGTGCCAGCCTGGGGGCCACGCTGTTCCTGGGCCAGAACATCGCGATGGACGAGCTGATGAAGCAGGCCGACCTGGCGATGTACCGGGCCAAGGACTCGGGCCGGCAGGCGGTGCGCTTTTTCGACCCGGCCATGGAGGCGGTGGCCCAGCAGCGGGCCGAGATCGAGGACGATCTGCGCCAGGGCCTGCGCGAACAGCAGTTCGTGCTGCATTACCAGCCCCAGGTGGATTCCGAAGGCCGGTTGTTGAGCGCCGAGGTGCTGGTGCGCTGGCAGCACCCCGAGCGGGGCCTGGTGCCGCCAGGCGAGTTCATCGGCCTGGCGGAGGACACCGGGCTGATCGTGCCCTTGGGGCACTGGGTGTTGCAGGCGGCCTGCGAACAACTGGCCCGCTGGGCCGGGCGCCCCGTGCTGGGCCAACTGAGCCTGGCGGTGAACATGAGCGCCAAGCAGTTTCGCGACCCCGGCTTCGTGGCCATGGTGCTGGAGGTGGTGCAGCGCACCGGGGCCGACCCGCGCCGGCTCAAACTGGAGCTGACCGAGAGCCTGCTGGTGCACGATGTGGACGACATCATTGCCACCATGCAGACCCTGCAGGGCCATGGCATCGGCTTTTCGCTGGATGACTTCGGCACCGGCTACTCATCGCTGACCTACCTGAAGCGGCTGCCGCTGAACCAGCTCAAGATCGACCAGTCGTTTGTGCGCGACCTGCTGCACGACGCCCACGATGCCGCCATTGCCCAGACCATCGTCACCCTGGCGCAGAGCCTGGGCCTGCCGGTGATTGCCGAGGGCGTGGAGACGGCGGCGCAGCAGCGCTTTTTGCAACAGATCGGCTGCCACGCCTACCAGGGCTACCTGTTCAGCCGGCCGGTGCCCTTGGCCCTGTTCGAGCCATTGGCGTTGGCCGGCCCCCTGGGCGCCACCCGCGAGGGGCAGCGCTGAGGGCTGGCCCGCTCAGTGGCCGATCTGCTTGCTGACCGCGTTTTCCTGCTGGTTGAGGGCGTGCTGCTCGGCCTTGGTGATGTGGCCGCCGTTTTGCGAGGCCATCAGGCGCTCCTCCTGGCGGATCTGGTGGTCTTCGTGGTGCAGCACCGAGGCTTGCTGGCGGGTGATCTCGCCGCTCTTGACCTCGCGGTGGATGCGAGCGTTCTGACGGTCAAGCCGCGCATTGACCTCGGCGCGCCGAGGGTGGGTCTCTTTCCAGGTCTGGGCCGGCGTCTGGGCCGGCGTCTGTGCGATGGCGGCGCCACAGAGGGCGAAAAGGGACAGGACGGTGACCAGGGACTTGTTGAACATGCTTGGCTCCTTGAGGTGGCGGGTTTCAGAGTGTTCCCAAGGATGACAACGGCGCATGGCCAGCCCTTGTTGACGACGGCTTTGTAGCGGTGATGTAAAGACCCCGGGGCTGCGCAGCACCCTGCTTTCCCGCAGACCGCGGTGGGGCCCGGTCAGGGCGTGGCGCCTTCGCGCGCCAGCGAGCTGGACTTCCAGCGCGCCAGATTGGCCTTGATGATCTCGTCGAGCACGCCGCTTTTCTTGAGTTGGGCCAGCTTGGCATCGATGGCGTCCAGCTTGTCAGCGCACGCACCTTTGAGCGTCAGGGCGAGGTAGTTGGGGGTGTCGGCCAGGTAGGTGGAAGGCACGACGAAGGTCGCCTCATCGCCGCGTTTGAGCAGATAGGCCATGCCGACAAAGTAGCCGGTGAGAAAGTAGTCGATGCGACCGAACTTGAGCTTGTTGAAATTGCTATCAGGGGTGTCGGCCTCTTCGATATCGAGCGATGCCTTGGCAAAGTCGTCCACATCGGCACCAAAGCGGTTGCCACGGGTGATGCCCCCACGGTGGCCGATCAGGTCTTGCCTGGACTGGAAGCTGAAGGCGCGATCGCGGGCCTGGAACACCGCCACCGGATTGGACAGGGCCGGTGTCTTGGGGAACAGCAGGAACTGCTCGCGTTCAGGGGTTTTCTTGAGCGTGGCGACCATGTCGAGCTCGCCGCGCTCGGCCAGCTTCATGATGCGGGTGAAGGGGCCAAGGTAGCGGACCTCGTAGGGGATGCGCAGTTCGTCGAGCACGCGCCTGGCGATGTCGACGCTGGCCCCTTGCATCTGGTGGCCGTCGTACCAATGCAGGGGCGGGTAAGCCGGGTCGGCACCGATTCGCACCTGGGTGCAGGCGGCCTGGGCGGGTGTGAGCAGGCCTGTGGCGGCCAGCCAGGCCAGGGCCAGCGCAGGCCCAAGCAGGCCCCGGGTGAGGCAGAGAAAGCCGTGCCGAGGAGCGGGTGCCGGCGGGGTCTGAGGGTGCTCCATGGTGTCTCCCTTGTCGAAGCAGGCCTCTCAACGCATCTCGGCGTAGCGGTTGTAGATGCGCTCCAGGGCGCCGTTGCGCTTGAGCTTGAGCAGGGCCGCGTCCAACCTCTTGACCACAGCAGGCTCCAGGTGCTTGCCGGCCCAGAAGTGGCTGGGCGTTTCGCCCATCACGCCGGGCACCAGGCCCAGCTCGGCCCTCATCTGCCCGGCCTTGATGTAGAAGACACAGGTGAGCTCATTGCCATAGTAGTAGCGCACCCGACGCCGCACGATGTTGCGCAACGCGGCCATGGTGTCGGTTTCATCGACCGCCACGCCGTGCTGGCGCAGCTTGTCGGCATAGCTGGCCCCGGCCTGGGTGGCCACCAGGGCCCCGGAGCGGGCCAGCTCGTCGAAGCCCTTGGGGCTGAGTGCGTCGTCCCGCAGGGCCACCAGGCGCTCGCGCACCGAGTACATCGGGGTGGAGAGGCGGTGGGCAATCTGGTGGCGCCTGGGGGTTTCGAGCAAGGCGCAAAGCACGTCCACCCGGCCTTCCTGCAGTGATTTCTCGATGCGGCGCAACGGCGTGGGGGTGGGATCGATCTCGAAGCGGATCTCGGGGTCGACGCTTTCGATGGCGCGCAGGATGTCGGGGCAAAGGCCGCTGACCGTGGCCCCCCCATTGCCGGGTGGGCCCACCAGGTACTTGGGGGCCGAGCTCTCTTGCGCCGCCGCACGCAGCAGCCAACCTGCGGCCAGGGCTTTGCCCATGCCCCCCATCAGGAGCAGCAGCGCCAGGGAAGAAGCGACGAGGTTCATGGCTGGATCGTTGGATCGGGTGTTGCTGACAGGATCTGCGCGGGCCCGCACCGTGGCACTGCCATTCAACGCCGCAGCGGCCGGTTTGACAAGCGGGGGCAAACGCCAAGAACAGCCTCTGTTTGATCGATGTCACCCCCGCGCCGCCCTCCCCTGGCAACACCGATTGACCGCACCGGGCCGCAGGGCAACAATTTGCCGATGCGTTGCCCACAGGCCCTGGTACCGGAGACGCACCTGCGGGTGTGGCTGCACCCCTGCGCGCCGGTGCGGCCAGCCACGCCATGACCCTGCCTCAAACACTGGATCCGGCCCAGGCCCCTGGCGCCGCCCCCGTCAAAAGCCTGCGTCGGCCCCTGTTCGTGGTGCTGCTGTTGGCCTTGCTGATCCCGGCGGCAGTGGCGACCCTGATCCTGCTGAGCCTGAACCTGCAAATGGCCGTGGAGGTGAATGCCCGGGCCCGGGCCGAACAGTTTGCCGACCTGCTCAAGGCCGGCCTGGTGCTGCCCTTGTGGAACGTGGCCATCGACACGGGCTGGCCCCTGGTCAGGGCGGTGGTGGCCGACCCGTCGATCGTGTCGGTCGAAGTGCGCGATGCCGATGGCGAATCGCTGCTGTTGTTTCAGCACCCCAACCCGGGCCAGGGCCGTCGCATCGAGATCACCCGCACCATCGACAAGGATGGCGAGCGGCTGGGCGAGGTCAGCCTGTCGTATGCCACCACCTCGGCCCAGGAGGAGGCCTGGAACTCGGCCTGGGTGCTGGCCGGGGTGGTGGGCTGCCAGTTGGTGGCCTCGTCGCTGCTGATCGGGCTGTGGCTGCACCGGCGGGTGCTGCGCCCGCTGTCGCGCCTGGGCAGCAGCGCGGCCGGAATCTCGGCTGGCGATCTGCAGACCGCCTTGCCGATGCTGCGGCCAGACGAGTTCGGGGTGCTGGCCAAGCAGCTCGACTTCATGCGGGCCTCGCTGGCCCATTCGGTCGAGAAGCTGGAGGATCGGGTCAACACCCGCACCGCCGAGGTGCGCCAGGCCCACGCCGAACTGCAGGGCGCGATGGACCACCTGCGCCAAACGCAAGAGCGGCTGATCCAGACCGAGAAGCTGGCCTCGCTGGGCGCGCTGGTGGCCGGCGTGGCCCACGAGCTCAACACGCCCATCGGCAACGGCGTGCTGGTGCTGAGCACCATGGCCGACCAGAGCCGTGGTTTCAAGGCCGACCTGGCCAGGGGGCTGACGCGCGCCCAGCTCGATCAGTTCGTGGGTCATCTGGACGAGGGCATTGCCATCGCCCTGGGCAGCCTGAACCGGGCGGCCGAACTGGTGCAGGATTTCAAGCAGATGGCGGTGGACCAGACGAGCCTGCGCCGGCGCAACTTTGATCTGAAAGAGCTGGTCAGCGAGACCCTGACCACGATCTCGGTGGTGCACAAACATGGCCCGGCCCGCTACACCATCGACATACCGGAGGGCATCCGCATGGAGAGCCACCCCGGCGCGATCAGCCAGATCGTGAGCAACCTGTACGAAAACGCCCTGATCCACGCCTTTGGTGAGCGCGGCGGCCTGCTGACCCTCTGGGCCCGACAAGAAGGCACGGAGGTGTTGCTCAAGGTCAGCGACGATGGCGCCGGTGTGGCGCCGGAAAACCTGGCCCGCATCTTCGACCCCTTCTTCACCACCCGCCTGGGCCAGGGCGGCTCGGGCCTGGGCCTGAGCATCGTCTTCGGTCTGGTGTCGGGCCTGCTGGGCGGCCAGGTGGAGGTGAGCTCACAGCCAGGACAGGGCACCTGTTTCAGCTTCAGGCTGCCCTTGACGGCCCCAGCCCGGGCCGATGGCGACCCCGACGCCCCGCCCCACCTGCCCTGAGCGGCCCCCAAAGGGCGGCTTGACTCAATGTATTGCTTTTGGCAACATCATCAAGCCTTAAGCACTACATGACCATGACAGCCAGCTCTCACCTCCTTCCCGACCGCATCGTGGCGGTGCGCCAGTTCAACCGCTTTCACACCCGCCTGGTGGGGGCCCTGGGTGACCGGGTGCTGCACTCGGACTACAGCCTGCCGCAGTTGCGCCTGCTGTACGAGATGGCCCATGCACCGGCGCAGGCCCCGGCCTCGGCGGCGCAACTGGGGCGCGATCTGGGCATGGACCCGGGCTACCTGAGCCGGCTCATCAGCAGCCTCGAAGAACGCGGGCTGGTGCAACGCGAGGCCTCACCCGACCACGGCAAACGCCTGGCCCTGCGCCTGACCGACGAAGGCCGCCGCGTGTTCGCCGGGCTGGAGGCGGCATCGGCGGCCGAGGTGGCCGCCCTGCTGCAACCCCTGAGCGAGGCCGATCAAGCCCGGCTGGTGGGGGCCATGGCCCAGGTGCGCCGCCTGCTGGGCGATACCGAGGCGCCCGCCAAGGCCTTCATCCTGCGCGACCCGCGCCCGGGCGACCTGGGCATCGTGATCCAGAAGCAGGCCGAGCTGTATGCGCAGGAGTACGGCTGGGATTGGACCTTCGAAGGCCTGCTGGCCGAGATCGTGGGGCAGTACGTGAAAAGCCACGACCCCGCACGCGAGCGCTGCTGGATTGCCGAAAGCGAGGGCGAGGTGGTGGGTTCGGCGTTTGTGGTCAAGCAAGACGATGACACCGCCAAACTGCGCATGCTGTACGTGGATGCCAGCGCACGCGGCCTGGGCCTGGGCCGCCGGCTGGTGGACGAGTGCCTGCGCTTTGCGCGCGCCCAGGGCTACCGCCGCATGGTGCTGTGGACCAACGACATCCTGGTGTCAGCGCGCCGCATCTACCAGGCGGCCGGGTTTGAATTGATCGAAGAGGACAGGCACCACAGCTTCGGCAAAGACCTGGTGGGCCAGGTGTGGGCGCGCGATCTTTGATCAGGCCGCAGCCGGCACCGAGCGTGCCACCAGGCGCACGATGGCTTCCCCCGTGGGTGAGGCCACCATGTCGGCCAGGGTGTACTGGTTGAGGCTGGCAAAAAAGGCCTGCTGGGCCTGGTCGAGCATGCCCTTGAGCTGACAGCGCCCGGCCAGGGCGCAGGGGGGGTCGGCGCAATCGATCATCTGGGTGACGCCTTCGAGGCTCTGGATCACATCGCCCAGCCGGTACTCGTGCAGAGGCAGGGCCAGGGCCAGGCCGCCCCCCTTGCCCCGGGTGGTGGCCAGCCATTGGTTCTGGCCCATGAAGTGCACCACCTTCACCAGGTGGTGGCGTGACACCTCGAACTGCTGGGCGATCTCGGAGATGGTGGCGGGGGTGTCGCGCTTCTGATGGGTGAGGTACATCAGGACGCGCAGGCCCAGGTCGGTGAAGTGCGTGAGCTGCATGGTGGCACGGTGTGGAAGGGCCCAGGCAGCATAACGTGTTCAGACACCGCCGGTGCCAAAGGCCTCGGCATGGATGTGGGCCGCCGGCACACCTGCCGCCTGCAAGGCCTGGCGCTGCGCCTGCATGAAGCCGCGCGGGCCGCACAGGTAGTACTGCGAGCCGGCGCCCAGGGCACCCACCTGCTCGGCCGACAGCTCGATGCGGCCGGCCTGGTCGTAATGCTGGCCGAGCTGGTCCTGCGCGCGCGGGTGCTCGTAGTGGATGCGGGCCTGGAGCGTGCGATGCCGGCCGGCCAACTCGCGCACCCGGGCGCCGAAGGCATGGGCCCCACCGTGGCGCGCCGCGTGCAGAAAATGCACGCTGCGCTGCGGGGCGTGCTGCACCAGGTGCTCCAGCATGGCCATCATCGGGGTGATGCCCACGCCGGCGCTGATCAGCACGGCAGGCGCCTGGGCCTGGTCATCGAGCACAAAGTCGCCCATGGGCGGGGCCACGTCGATCAGGTCGCCCTGCTGGATCTGGCTGTGCAGCACGTTCGACACCATGCCGGCGGGGGTGGCCGCCGCGCCGCCCTGCCCGGCTTCGCGCTTGACCGAGATGCGCAGGGCCTGCTCGCCCGGCGCGGCCGACAGGCTGTACTGGCGCGGCTGGTGCAGGCCCAGCTCGGGCACCGGCACGCGCACGCTCACATACTGGCCCGGAATGAAGCCGGGCACCGGGCCGCCATCGGCCGGCACCAGGTAGAACGAGGTGATCTCTTCACTCTCGGCCACCTTGCGCTGCACGCGAAAGCCGCGCCAGCCTGTCCAGCCGCCCGGCTGGGTGGCTGCGGCCTGGTACAGGCCCTCTTCCATGCCGATCAGCAGCTCGGCCAACTGCCCGTAGGCGGCGGCCCAGGCGGCGATCAGCTCGTCGGTGGCGGCCTCAGCGCCCAGCACCTCGCGGATCGACGCCAGCAGATGCCGACCCACGATGGCGTAGTGCTCGCGGCGGATGCCCAGGCTCACGTGCTTGTGGGCAATCAGCTGCAGCACCGGGGCCAGCACGCCGGGGTTGTCGATGTGTTCGGCGTAGGCCGCCACCGCCATGGCCAGGGCCTGCTGCTGGGCGCCCGAGCGTTGGTGGCCCTGGTTGAAGATGGCCTTGAGCTCGGGGTTGTGCTCGAACATGCGGGCGTAAAAGTGGCGGGTCAGGGCCACGCCGTGTTCCTTGAGCACGGGGGCGGTGGCTTTGACGAGGGTGCGGGTCTGGCTGTCGAGCATGGAGGCTTCCTTTTAAAGATGCATTTATCTTACATTTTAAAAATCACGGGTTCCAACAAGACCCCAGCACCGCTACGGGCTCTGCCTACTCAGGGTTTTCACGCCTCACTTATTACGCATAGCGGACTATATTTACGCTATTCAAAACACCCACGGCGCCATGACCACCCCACAAGACACCGCGGCCCCCGCCGCCCGCTGCCCGATCGACCACACCGCGCTGATGGGCCAGCGCCCGGCCACCGGCTGCCCAGTGAGCCCGGCGGCGGCCGCCTTCGACCCCTTCTCGGACGGCTACCAGCAGGATCCGCCCGAGTACCTGCGTTGGGCGCGCGAGCAGGAGCCGGTGTTCTTCAGCCCGCAACTGGGCTACTGGGTGGTGACGCGCTACGACGACATCAAGGCGGTGTTCCGCGACAACCTGACCTTCAGCCCCTCAATCGCACTGGAGAAGATCACCCCCACCGGTGACGCGGCCAACGCGGTGCTGGCCCAGTACGGCTACGCCATGAACCGCACCCTGGTGAACGAGGACGAGCCCGCCCACATGGCGCGCCGCCGCGTGCTGATGGAACCCTTCACGCCCGAGGCGCTGAAGCACCACGAGCCGCTGGTGCGGCGGGTGACGCGCGAGTACATCGACCGCTTCATCAACGATGGCCGCGCCGACCTGGTCGATCAGATGCTGTGGGAGGTGCCGCTGACCATCGCGCTGCACTTTCTGGGGGTGCCCGAAGAGGACATGGACCAGTTGCGCCAGTACTCCATCGCCCACACGGTGAACACCTGGGGCCGCCCCCGGCCGGAGGAGCAGGTGAAGGTGGCGCATGCGGTGGGCAACTTCTGGCAGTTGGCCGGCAAGATCCTGGACAAGATGCGGCAAGACCCCAGCGGCCCGGGCTGGATGAAGTACGGCATCCGCAAGCAAGCCGAATACCCCGATGTGGTGACCGATTCGTACCTGCATTCGATGATGATGGCGGGCATCGTGGCCGCCCACGAGACCACGGCCAATGCCACGGCCAACGCACTGAAGCTGCTGCTGCAGCACCCCAGCGCCTGGCGCGAGCTGTGCGAAGACCGCAGCCTGATCCCCAGCGCGGTGGAGGAGTGCCTGCGCCACAACGGCTCGGTGGCCGCCTGGCGGCGCCTGGCCACGCGGGACGTGCAGGTGGGTGGCATCGACATCCCGGCCGGCAGCAAGCTGCTGATCGTGATGGCCTCGGCCAACCACGACGAGCGCCGCTTTGCCGATGCCGACCTGTTCGACATCCGGCGCGACGACGCGAGCGACCACCTGACCTTCGGCTACGGCGCCCACCAGTGCATGGGCAAGAACCTGGCCCGCATGGAGCTGCAGATCTTCATCGACGAGTTTGCCCGCCGCCTGCCCCACATGCGGCTGGCCGATCAGACCTTCAGCTATGTGGCCAACACCTCGTTCCGCGGCCCCGAACACCTGTGGGTGGAATGGGACCCGGCCGCCAACCCCGAACACCACCGGCCCGAGCTGCGCCAGGCCCTGCAGCCGGTACGCATCGGTGAGCCCTCGCGCCACGCCATCGCGCGACCGGTGCTGGTGGAAAGCATCAGCCCCCTGAGCGCCGACACGCTGCGCCTGCGCCTGCGCTCGGTTGACGGCCAGCCGCTGCCGCGCTGGACGCCCGGTGCGCACATCGACGTGGTGTGCGGCAGCACCGACCTGTCGCGCCAGTACTCGCTGTGTGGCGACCCGGCCGACGCTGCGGTGTACGAAATCGCGGTGCTGCGCGACCCGGCCAGCCGGGGTGGCTCGGCCTGGCTGCATGAGCAGCTGCGCGTGGGCGAGCGCCTGAAGATCCGAGGCCCGCGCAACCACTTCCGCTTTGACGAAAGCGCCCAGCGCGTGATCCTGCTGGCCGGCGGCATCGGCATCACCCCGATCCGCGCCATGGCCCGGCGCGCCGCTGCGTTGGGCCTGGACTACCAGGTGCACTACTGCGGGCGTTCGCGCCAGCACATGGCCTACCTGGCCGAGATGCAGGCCGAGCATGGCGCACGCCTGCAGGTGCATGCCAGCGACGAAGGCCAGCGCCTGGACCTGAGCACCCTGCTGCACCTTCACCAGCCCGGCACGCAGCTGTATGCCTGCGGCCCCGAGCGCCTGCTGCAGGCCCTGGCCAAGGCCGGCGCGCACTGGCCCGAAGACAGCCTGCACACCGAGCATTTCCACGCCCAGACCACCCAGCTGGACCCGAGCCGCGAACACGCCTTCGAAGTGGTGTTGAAGGATTCGGGCCTGACCCTGCCGGTGCCCGCCGACCAGACCGTGCTGTCGGTGTTGCGCGCCGCCAACATCGATGTGCAAAGCGATTGTGGCGAAGGCCTGTGCGGCTCGTGCGAGGTGCGGGTGCTGGGCGGCCAGATCGACCACCGCGACGTGGTGCTGACCCGCAGCGAGCGCGAGGCCCACAACCGCATGATGGTGTGCTGCTCACGCGCCTGTGGAGAGCGGCTGGTGCTGGAACTCTGAGCCCCCGACACGCCCCCGCCCAAGCCCTTCGTTGAAGGGCTTTTTTGCTTTCAACGCTTTATCAACGCCTGTTCTGAACAATTGCACCGAGCTCAGGGAGAAGAGTGCTGCCGGCGGCCCCGTTGGAGGGCCGTCGGTTGGCATGTAAGCCATCGCAACACGGGGCCGAGGATCGTTCACTTGCCCTAGATCGTGCCTTGACACGCACCAACCCGTTTCGGCAGGCCTTTGGGCTGGTTGATCTGCCTGGGCTGATTCATGCGCTGTCGAGAGCAAGGCACGCACCTTCAGCATTTGTAGAACGTTAGGAGATTTGATGTCCGGATTCACCATCGTGTACAGCGCATTGGCAGGCGCAGCAACTACAGCCAGTGTTCCCACGCTGGGTACCGTTGCGACCATCGGTCTGTCGGCCCTGACGGCCGCCGCTGGCGCTTTCGCGTTGAAAGGGCGTGCAACGACCCAACGCATGGTGGCCGCAGGCCTGTGCGCCGGTCTGATGGCGGCATTGAGTGTGAGCGGTATCGGCGCGTCTGCTTGGGCGGATGCGCGAGACTATTTCAGCAGCGCAAGTGGGGGATCATTCACTTACGACGACGATATCAACAGTGCGGACACCTGGTTCTACCCAGGTCAGGTCTACAGTTCCGGCAGGCGCTGCGGAAAAGCCTCAAGAGGCTTGAACAACGGAACAGGCGTGGCCATCAAGATCGAAGAAATCACCAGCAATGACCCATTTCTTTCGGTTCACACGGATGACGCAGACTACACCTTAGCAAAGACCAACTCAACCGCGCCACGCTGCGTTGCCAATTCGACCGTTCTGCAACCAGGCGATTCCTGCCAGGTAATCCTGTCCACAAACAGGTGCTGACCCTGATGGCATCCAGGGGGCAAGCCTGGTGACACTTGGCCGTGCCTGCCATCCCGATGGCAAATCATGCTGAAAACAGCACTGCTGGCGTGCGCGGGCAACGTACAGCCCGTCACCCCGCCACCGCAGCCCCCAAACTCAGGCTGATGGCCGCAGCCTCGCGCAGCACCAGCGGCGCAATCGGGCCGCTCAGGCCGGGGTCGAAGCCCCCGGTGGCGCCCAGGGCGGTGAGCACCGCCACCACCCGGCCGCTGTAGTCGGTGATCGGCGCGGCCACCGCGCTGATGCCGGGCAACAATGAATCGCGTGCGATGGCACAGCCCTGGGCCCGCACCTGATCGCGCAACTGCTCCAGGGTCTGCACGCCCAGACGGGCCCGTTGCGCTTGGCTGGCCTGGGTCAGCTCATCTTGCAGGCGGCGCCACTGCGCCGCGTCGTCCAGCGTGCTGAGAAAGACCTGCCCGGTGGCCGACCACAGGGCAGGCAGCACCGAGCCTGCACGCACATTGATGGTCACGGGCAGCAGCGGCTCTTCGAACCGCATGATGGTGGGGCCCAGATTGCCCATGATGGCCAGGAAACAGGTCACCCCCAATTCGTCGCGCAGGCGGATCAGGGCCGGCTCGCTGCGCCGCACCGGGTCGTTCTGGCGCATCGCCGCCAGGCCGATCTGGATCGCCTCAGGCCCCAGGCGGTAGTGCTGGCTGCTGCTGTCCTGCACCACCAGGTCTTCCTGGATCAGGCTGGCCAGGTAGCGGTGCACCTTGGCCGTGCTTTCGTCCACCGCCGTGGCCACGGCGGTCAGGCTGGCGGTGCCCCCCAGGCGGGCCAAGGCCTTCAGGATGCCCATGCCCATTTCGGCCGACTGCACGCGCTGGCGTCGTTCGGGGGTGCGGGGTGGGCTGGTGGATTCGCTCATGTAGGGGTTCCTGGCGGTGCGACTGGAGTTCAACGCCTCATTATGGTCAGGCCCGGCCCATGGGCTGGGCTCGGACGGCCCTGGTGAAAGCCCTATCCAAAAATTACGCAATGCGAAGTAATCTTACGCAATAACCACTCATCACCCCAACCCGCCCTTCGGAGCCTCACCTTGAAAAAATTTGTCCGTGCCTGCCTGTTGGCCCTGCCTGTTCTGCTGGGCCTTCATGCCGCGCCCACCCTGGCCCAGGCCAACTACCCGAACAAGCCGGTGCGCTGGATCGTGCCCTACCCCGCAGGGGGCGGCTCCGACTTTCTGGCCCGCACCATCAGCCAGGCCTGGGCGACCAGCAGCGGCCAGACGGTGGTGATCGACAACAAGCCCGGCGGCAACACCGCCATCGGCGCAGTCGAGACCGTGCGCTCGGCGCCCGATGGCTACACCATCCTGTCGGCCGACAACGGCACCATGGTGTTCAACCCGGCGCTGTATTCCAAGCTGTCGTACGACCCGGTCAAGGACCTGGCCCCGGTGACGCTGATGGGGCGTTTCCCGATGATCCTGGTGGTGGGCCCGGGCTCGGACGCCAAGGATGCCAAAGACTTCATCGCCAAGGCCAAGGCCCGCCCCGGCAGCATCAACTATGGCTCGGCCGGTGCCGGCAGCCCGCACCATCTGGCCATGGAAATGCTCAAGGTCGAGGCCAAGCTGCACCTGGTGCACATCCCCTACCGCGGTGCCGCCCCGGCCCTGGCCGACCTGGTGGGCGGGCAGATTCCGGCCATGATGGTCGACATGGCCGCCGGCGCCGGCTTCATCAAGGCGGGCAAGGTGCGCCCGCTGGCCGTGGCCAACCCGACGCGCCTGCCGCAACTGCCCGAGGTGCCCACCTTTGCCGAAATCGGCCTGAAGAACGTCGAGGCTGCCGCCCTGGTGGGCCTGGTGGCGCCGGCCGGCACCCCGGCCGACGTGGTGAACTCGCTGCAAAAGCAGATCGCGGCAGCCATTGCGCAGCCGGCCGTGAAGCAGCGGCTGATCGATTTCGGCGTGGAACCGGTGGGCAACACCCCGCGCGAATACACTGAACTGCTGCGCAAGGAAACCGTGCGCTGGCACCGCATCATCAAGGACCAGGGCATCTCGCTGGACTGAACCTGCAGCGCAGCCCCTGCATTGACAGCGATCCCGGCACGGTGATTGCTTGACTGCGGCATGCTGTATGAGGTGGCTGGTGCGCGCCAGCCGCCGCCACACTCAGCGGCCAGACCGTCCACAGACGGTCTGGTCGTTTTTCATTCCACTCCCAGACCCTTCACGATGCTCACCACCCGACTATCGATCGCCAAAAAACTGGCCTCCCTGCTCTGCCTCATCCTGGCGCTTTTTCTTTGCAGCGGCCTGTATGGCATCTTCAAGCTGCGCGCCATCACGCAGGAGATGAACACCATGTTCGACCAGTCGCTGGCCATCGAGCGCATCGCCAGCGACTGGTACCGCAACTTCACCAACGCCGTGCAGCGCACCACCGCCACCGTGAAAAGCAGTGACCCGGCCCTGGCCACCCTGTTCAGCGCGATTGCAATCGAAGGCAGCAAGCAGTCGAGCGTGCAGCAGCAACAGATCAAGGAGCGCCTGGTGGACGAAGGCGACAAGCAGCTGTTTGCCGAGATCGGCGAGCACCGCAAGGTCTTCCTCGCCGTGCGCGACGAGATCAACAAGATCAAGGCGGCCGGCGACACCGCAGCGGCCGAGCAGATGTTCAACGACAAATACCTGCCGGTGGCGGCAGCCACCGACAACAAGATCAAGGAGCTGCTGTCGCGCCAACGCCAGCGGCTGGACGAAGCAGGCGAGCGCATCCGCTCGGCCAGCTCCCAGGCCACCACCTTGCTCTCGGTGCTGTGCGCCGGCTCGATCCTGCTGGCGGCGCTGCTGGCCTGGCGCATCTCGCTGAGCATCACCCGCCCGCTGCAAGACGCCCGCGAGGTGGCCCACAAGATTGCCAACATGGACTTGTCTGGCAACGTGATCCAGGTGCACAGCGGTGACGAGACCGGTGAGTTGCTGCAGGCCTTGTCGAGCATGCGCACCGCCCTGGAAACCACGCTGCTGGATGTGCGCCAGGTGGCCGACCACATCGCCACCGCGACGGGCGAGATCGCCTCGGGCAATGCCGACCTGAGCCACCGCACCGAAGACACGGCCACGCACCTGCAGTCCACCGCCAGCGCGATGGAGCAGCTGAGCGCCACGGTGCACCAGTCGGCCGACGCCGCCAGCACCGCCAACCAGCTGGCCAGCACCGCCGCCTCGGTGGCCGCGCGCGGCGGCGATGTGGTGTCCAAGGTGGTGACCACCATGGACGAGATCAACCAAAGCTCGCGCAAGATCAACGACATCATCGGCGTCATCGATGGCATTGCGTTCCAGACCAACATCCTGGCGCTGAATGCGGCGGTCGAAGCGGCCCGTGCGGGTGAGCAGGGTCGCGGCTTTGCCGTGGTGGCCGGCGAGGTGCGCAACCTGGCGCAGCGCAGCGCCCAGGCCGCGCGCGAGATCAAGGGCCTGATCGGCACCTCGGTCGAGAAGGTGAGCGACGGAACCCGCCTGGTGCAAGAGGCCGGCAGCACCATGCAAGACATCGTCAACAGCGTGCAGCGGGTGAGCGACATCATTGGCGAGATCACCGCCGCATCGGTGGAGCAATCCAACGGCATCCGCCAGGTCAGCACCTCGGTCACGCAGCTCGATCAGATGACCCAGCAGAACGCGGCGCTGGTGGAAGAGTCGGCGGCCGCGGCCCAGAGCCTGCGCGAGCAGGCGGCCCGCCTGGCCGAAACCGTGGGCCGCTTCAAACTGCGCCAGGGCGCACCGGCCTTGGCCCAGGCAGGATCACGCCCAGCGTTGCTGCGCTGAAACCCGGAGCCGGGCTCAGTCCGGTGTGGATGACGTCGATTCGGCGGTGGGGGCTGCGGCCTTGCGCCGGCCGCGCAAGGCTTTGAAGTCGCCCAGCTTGAGCCCCTCGGGCAGGTCGGGCAAGCGCCACTTGCCCTGCCCCACCCGCTGCGAGCGGTAGATGCCGGTGTGGCCCGAAAACAGATAGGCCACCACACAGGCCAGCAGGGCATGCACGCCGATGTCGGCGCCAAAAAGCTCCATCGCCATGAAAGTACAGGCCAGCGGGGTATTGGCCGCCCCGGCAAAGACCGCCACAAAGCCCAGCGCAGCCAGAAAGCCCAGCGGCAATTGCAGCAGCGGCGCCAGCGCATTGCCCAGGGTGGCCCCGATGTAGAACAGCGGCGTCACCTCACCGCCCTTGAAGCCGCTGCCCAGCGAGGCGATGGTGAAGGCCATCTTGGCGGCGAAATCCCAGGGCGCGAGCGGGTGCTGGAAAGCCTCCACGATCACCGGGATGCCCAGGCCGGCATAGCGCCAGGCGTCCAGCCCCCAAAGCGCTGCCGCCACCAGCAAGCCGCCCAGCAGCGGCCGCAGCGGCGCATAGGCGATGTGGCGCCGGAACAGGGCAGACAGGGCGTGTGTGCCGTTGGCAAACAGCATGCCCACCAGGCCGAACAGCGCTCCCGCCAACAGCACGGCGAGCACGTTCCAGGCCCCTAGGGCCGGGATCAGCCCGGCCGCATAGTGGGTGTGATGCACGCCCCACAACGCGGTGACCTGGTCCCCCACCACGGCCGCCAGCGCGCAGGCCAGCAAGGCGTCGTGGCGCAGGCGGCCGATGGCCAGCACCTCGAGTGCGAACACAGCCCCTGCCAACGGGGTGCCGAACACCGAGGCAAAGCCCGCACTGATGCCCGCCATCAGCACCACGCGGCGCTCGGCGGCCGCCAGCTTCAGCAGGCGGGTGATCTGGTCGGCCAGCGAGCCCCCCATCTGCACGGCCGTGCCCTCGCGCCCCACCGAGGCACCAAACAGGTGCGAGATGACGGTGCTCAAGAGGATCAGGGGTGCCATGCGCAAGGGCACCACCTGACGCGGATCGTGGATCTCGTCGATCAGCAGGTTGTTGCCTGCCTCGACGGGCTGGCCCACACGCAGATAGACCCAGCCCACGGCAAAACCGGCCAGGGGCAGGCCCCAGACGATCCAGCGGTGGGCCTCGCGCCATTGGGTGGCCGCATCGAGCATGACCAGAAACAGGGCGGAGGCCGAGCCCGCCAGCAACCCCACCACACACGCCAGCAAAAGCCAGCGCAGGGTGATCGGAAAAAGTGCGAATTGCTCGTTCATCAAGGGGGCTTCGGTGGGCTCGGAAAAGACGATCCAGGTGCCAGGGCAGGCGCCGGGGAATCTTAACAAAGGGTCTGCGGAAGTCCGTCGCGCCGCTAGCCAGGGCTTTGCTCGGATGGGGCACGGCACGGTGTAGGATCTGTGCAACGCCTATTTACAAATTGCGAAAAGGCCGAGCCCTGAAAGCCCCTGCGACCTTGACCGCACCCCAAAGCCCCCCCGCCCAGGGCTCCGCAGGCCCTGCCGGCCCAGCACGCCGCTGGCGCAAGCCGGGCAAGACCTGGGTTGCCTTGCTGGTGTTGCTGCTGGCTTGTGTTCTTTACTGGGCGCAGTTGCTGCACGAACAGTCGGAACAACTGCTCTACGCCCAGGCCCAGACCCGCCTGCGTGCCGCGCAACTCTCCCGCGCCATGGCCACCCTGGTCAGCACCCAGGTGGCTGGCATGGACTACCTGGCCCGCACATTGGCGCAGCTGGAGGGAGAGCCCGACCCAGGACACGCCCGGCGCATGCAGGCCGTGAGCAGCGCCATGCAGAGTTTTCCGGAAGGTAGCCTGGTGCAGATCGCTGTCGCAGATGCCGTGGGTCAGGTGGTGTACTCCACCCAGAGTCAGGGTGCACCGAACCCGGCGGTGTCGATTGCCGACCGGGAGCATTTCCGCGTCCACACCCGGGGCGACCCCCCTGCCCTGTTCATCAGCCATCCGGTACTGGGCCGCATCTCGGGGCGTTGGACCCTGCAGTTCACCTACCCCGTGATCCGTCAGGGGAAGTTCAGCGGTGTGGTGGTGCTTTCCGTGCCGCCCAGCTACCTGTCTGCCAAACTGCGTGAAGCCCTGACCGGCGGCAACGATGTGGCCCTGCTGGCGCACCAGGACGGTGCCTACCTGGCCCGCTCGCGTCAGGAAGAGCAGAGCATGACCCGCAGCGTGCCGGCCAGCCGTGAATTCATGACCCGGCCGGAACGCCGCCATGGCGAGTACCAGATCACCTCGGGCATTGACGGCATCGAGCGTTTCTATGCCTGGCAGCGGCTGTCCGATTACCCCATGCTGGTGAGTGTGGGGCTGGAGCGCGCCGGTGCCCTGGCCGGCGTGCAACGCAACATCCGCGACAGCCTGCTGCGCAACGGCCTGTCCACCGCCTTGCTGCTGGCCAGTGCCGCCTGGATTGCGTGGTTGTTCACCCGGGTTCAGCGTGAGCAACACGCACTGCAGTTGCAACACCAACGCTATGAGTTGGCCCTGGAAGGGGGGGCTCTGGGGGCCTGGGCGCTGGAGGTGAAGACCGGCACGCTGAGCCTGGACGCGCGACTGAGCGACACCCTGGGCCTGAAGCCCGGCGAATTGGAGCCCACCCTGGACGGACTGGCCCGCCGGGCGGATGCGCTGGACTGGGGCCGTTTGCGCGCCGCGCTGGAGGCCCATCTGAGTGGCGCCAGCGATCGCTTCGAACAGGTGATTCGCATGCAACGCAGCGATGGCACGGCCTGCTGGATCCAGTGGCGCGGCCGCTGCACCCGGCGCGACGCGGACGGGACAGCGCTGGAGCTGCATGGCACGCTGCAGGACATCAGCGTCCAGCGGGAAACCGAAGCCGCCCGCAACGAGCTGCAAAAGCGCCTGAGCAAGCTGATGGCGCAGGTGCCCGGCGTGGTGTACCAGTACCGGCTGGACGCCCACCAACGCGCCAGCATTCCTTATGCAAGCCCTGGGATCGAGCGGCTGTTCGGTGTCGATGCGCAATCGGTGATGTACGACGCAGGCCCCCTTTCAAAGCGCATCCACCCGGCGGACCAGAAGACCATGGCGCAGTCGATCGCCCAGTCGGCACGCGACCTGACGCCCTGGCACGGCGAGTGCCGATTGCTGCTGGAGGGCGGCGGCATCCGCTGGCTGGCCGGCAGTGCCAACCCCGAGCGCGAAGCCGACGGCGGCACGCTGTGGCACGGCTACAGCCAGGACGTGACCGATCGCCATGAGGTGCTGGAGGCGCTGCGCCGGAGTGAAGAACGCCTGCGCCAGACGGTTGCGGCGGTGCGCGACGGGCTGTGGAGCTGGGACAGCGTGAAAAACCACGTCCAGCTCGATGCCCGTTGCATGGAGATCCTGGACCACCCCGCCCAAGGCAACCGCATCCGCTTCGACGCCTGGGCAGCCGAACTGCACCCGGACGAGCGCGAGCATGTGATCGCGCAATTGCAACGCCATTTGGCGCTGGGCGAAGTCTTCGGGCTGGAGCTGCGCATGCGCACGGCGGGCGGCGAATGGCGCTGGGTGGAGCTGCGTGGCCGGGTATCACAGAGTGCCCACCAGCCGGCCACCCAGGTGATCGGCACCCTGAGCGACATCAGCCCGCGCATGGCCGAGGCCCAGTTGCGCCAGGCACTGCTCGACAACGCCGGGGCGGCCCTGTTCATCGTGGGCCCGGACCGGCGCATCCAGCTTTGCAACCAACGGGCTGTGGACACCTTCTCGGATGGCGGCTTGCCCATGGTGGGCCGTGACACCCACTTCATCCATCCCGACGAGACCTCGTATGAAGCGCTCGGCCAGCAATACCCGGCGGTTCGCGCCGGCCAGGAATTGCACATGGAGAGGCTGCTGCGTGTGGCCGGTGGCGCCTTGCGCTGGTTCTCGATCCGGGGCACCTTGCTGAACCCGCAGCAGCCCGAGGGCGCGCTGATCTGGACCCTGGTGGAGACCACCGAGCAGCGCCAGACCGAGCAGGCCTTGAGGGCCGCACGCAAGCACCTGCTGGAGGTGATCCGGCACTTTCCGGGCGGCGTGCTGGTGCAGGATGCGGACGGATCGGTGCTGACGGCGAACCCGGCCCTGTGCGAATTGATCGGGGACGGCTGCACGCCCGAAGAACTGATCGGGCTGTCGCGGGTGGAGGTGCGCCGGCGCGTCGGGCGCTGCGTGCTGCGCAGCCGACCGCTGCGGCAGACGCTGGAGGGCTCGCTCAACGGGCAGGAGCTGGAATTGCCCGACGGGCGCACGATGAGCATTGAACAGATCCGCCTGGGCAACGACGACTCGGAACAGGGCTGGCTGTGGATTGTTCACGACATCACCCGGCACCGCCGCAGAGAGCAGGATCTGCGCCGGCTCGCCGCCACAGACTCGCTGACCGGACTGAGCAACCGGGGCAGCTTCATCGAACAGATGGATCGCGCCGTGGCAGCCGTGGCCCAAGGGGGCGATGGGGGCTGTTTCCTGATGCTGGACCTGGACCATTTCAAGCTGATCAACGACAGCCGGGGCCATGCCGCAGGGGATGCGGTGCTGATCCACTTTGCCCACGTGCTACAGCACAACCTGTTGCGCGAAGGTGATCAGGCCGGTCGACTCGGGGGTGAGGAGTTTGGCGTGCTGCTGCCGCAGACCACGGTCGAACAAGGCCTGGCCATCGCCGAGCGCCTGCGCGCTGCGGTGGCCGACAGCCCGATCGACGTGGGCTCGGCCGTGCCGGTGCGGCTCACGGTGAGCATCGGGCTGACCCTGCTGCACCAGGACTCGGCCCACGTGCTGGCCCTGGCCGACAACGCCTTGTACCGGGCCAAGCACCAGGGGCGCAACCAGGTGGTGCTGGCGGCCCCCGAGTGAATGTCGCCGGGCCCGCGCGGGGCGCACCTCGCGCCCGCTGAGCCCTGCCGGGGCCTCAGCGCGGCAGCACCAGGGTGGACGCCGTGTCGGCGTGCAGCGCCGCGCCGCCTTGCTCAGGCTGAGCTTGCAGCTCGAACCGGATCGGCACGATCTGCCCGGCCAGCGACTGGGCGGGCGCCGACGCCATGCGCACCCGCACCGACACGGTCTGGGCACCGGCTGGTGCCAGCAGCACCGGCTCGGCATCGAGCAGGCTCAAGCCCTCGGCACCGCTGACGCGCAACGCCACGCGGTGCGGCTGGCCGCTGGCATTCATGAGCTGCAGCCGGTACAGGTTCTCCACCTCGCCCTGCCCCACCTGGCGCGCCATCACACTGCGATCACGCATGGCGTTCAGGCGCAAGGTCGGGCGCTGCAGCCAGCCCACCACCAGGGCCAGGCCGACCAGGCTCAGCAGGCTGCCATACAGCCACACACGAGGGCGGGCCAGGGATTGCCAGCCGCGGGCCTGCGGGTCAGCCCCGGCTTCGAGCCCACGTGGCGTGCTGAGCCGGATCAGCCCGCGGGGTGCCTTCAACTGGTCCATCACCCGGTTGCAGGCGTCGATGCAGGCGCCACAGGCAATGCAGGCGGCCTGCAGGCCCTGGCGGATGTCGATGCCCACCGGGCAGACCTGCACGCACAGGGTGCAGTCCACGCAGGCGCCCTGGTTCAGCACACGGGCATCGGTGCCGCGCGGGCGGGAGCCACGGGGTTCGCCACGGCGGCTGTCGTAGGCCACGATCAGGGTGTCGCGGTCCATCAGGGCCGCCTGGAAGCGGCCATAAGGGCACATGTGCTGACACACCTTCTCGCGCAGCACGCCGGCATGCAGGTAGGTGGCTGCGCCATAGAACAGCACCCAGAAGGCCTCCCAGGGGCCCAGCGTGCCCTGGGCCACAGCCGGCAACAGGCTGCGGATGGGGGTGAAGTAGCCCACCAGGGTGATGCCCGTCCACAGGCCGATCAACGCCCAGACCATGTGCTTGCCCCCACGGCGCAACAGCTTGCGTGGCCCCCAGGCGGCGGCGTCCAGCCGCAGGCGGGCCTGGCGGTCGCCCTCGGCGTGGTGCTCGACCCATTGGAAGATCTCGGTGTACACGGTCTGCGGGCAACTGAAGCCACACCACACCCGACCGGCCAGGGTGGTGGCCAAGAACAGCAGCAAGGCACTGAAGACCAACAGGCCGGTGAGGTAGATCAGGTCTTGCGGAAACAGCACGGCGCCCAGCAGATGGAAGCGCCGCGCGTCCAGATCGAACCAGACCGCAGGCAGGCCCTCCCAGGTGACCCAGGGCAGGCCGTAGAAGAGCAACTGGGTGGCCCAGACAAAGGCCCAGCGCCAGTGCGTGAAGGCCCCCCGGACCGAACGCGCCTGGATGCGCAGGCCCTCGGCCAGGCCGGGGATTTCAGGGGGCAGGCCTGGGCCGGCAGAGCGGGCCAGGTGCAGGGTTTGGGCAGGCAGATGAGACAGATCAGACATGACCCTGATGGTGCGGCGGCTTCATCTGATCCTTAAGATGCAGTTTTATTGAAAATCAACAAGATCAGATTGCGGGCCCCCCATGCGCGAACTGCACCGTTACGAACAACTGGCCGAAGAACTGGCCGAAGGCATGCGCAGCGGCGTGCTGCGCGCGGGCGAGCGCCTGCCCTCGGTGCGCGAGACCTGCCAGCGCCGGGGCGTGAGCCCCTCCACCGTGTTCCAGGCCTACGCCTTGCTGGAGTCGCGCGGCCTGGTGGAGACCCGCCCGCGCTCGGGCTTTTACGTGCGTGCCCAGGCCCGCGCCGCCCGGGCCATGCCCCAGATGGCCTCGCCCCAGGCCGAGGCCCGGCCGGTGGCGGTGAGCGAGCTGGCCTTTGCGCTGCTGGGCAGCACGCGAGACGCCGAGGTGGTGCCCCTGGGATCGGCCTTTCCGGCGCCGCACCTGTTTCCGTTTGACAGCCTGGCGCGCTGTGGTGCGCGGGCGATGCGCCGGGTCAAGCCGGTGCAGATCACCAGCGCCCTGACCGCCGGTGACGAAGGCCTGCGCCAGGCCCTGCTGCGGCGCTACACCTTGCAGGGCATTGCCCTGGCCGACGAAGAACTGGTGATCACCAATGGCGCCATGGAGGCGCTGAACCTGTGCCTGCAGGCCGTGACCCGACCGGGTGATGTGGTGGTGGTGGAGTCGCCCACCTTTTACGCCGCCCTGCAGGCCCTGGAGCGCCTGAACCTGCGCGCCGTGGAGGTGGCGACCGACCCGCAGCAGGGGGTGGACCTGGCCGCGCTGGAGGCGCTGCTGGAGCGCCAGCAGGTGGCGGCCTGCTGGTTCATGCCCAACTTCCAGAACCCGCTGGGGGCCCTGATGCCCACCGAACGCAAACAGGCCCTGGTGGACCTGCTGGCGCGCCACAACGTGGCCCTGATCGAAGACGATGTGTATGGCGAGCTGTACACCGGGGTGCAGCGCCCGCTGCCGGCCAAGGCCTTCGACCGCCACGGGCTGGTGCTGCATTGTTCGTCGTTCTCGAAGTGCCTGGCGCCCGGTTACCGGGTGGGCTGGGCTGCGGCTGGCCGCCATGGCGCCGCGGTGCAGCGGCTGAAGATGATGAGCTCGCTGGCCACCTCGCTGCCACCGCAACGCGCCCTGGCAGAGTACCTGGCGCAAGGCGGTTACGACCGGCACCTGCGCCACCTGCGGGCGGCCCTGGCCGCCCAGCATGAGCACGCCCTGGCCTTGATCGACCAGAGCTTTCCGGCCGGCACGCGGGTCACCCGGCCGGCCGGGGGCTATTTTCTGTGGCTGGAACTGCCGGCCCAGGTGGATGCCTTGCGCCTGCACGAACTGGCGCGCCTGCAGGGCATCAGCTGCGCCCCGGGCGTGCTGTTCTCGGCCGACCGCCGCTTCAAGCACCACCTGCGGCTGAACATCGGCCACCCGGGCGATGCGCGCTTTGACGGCGCGCTGCGCACGCTGGGGCACCTGGCCACGGGCTTGAACAACGCCCGGGCCTGAGCTCAGCCAAACGCGGGGGTGGCCGGCCTGTGGACCGGCTTGCCTGCCGCAGCCCAGGCGTCAAAGCCGCCGGCAATCGACTTGACGTGGACATAGCCCATGTCCAGCAGCGAGGCAGCGGCCAGCGCGGCACGGCCACTGGTTTTGCAATAGAGCACGATCTGCAGGTCACGCCGCTGCAGCGAAGGGTCGGCGGCCAGCTTGAATTCGAGCATGCCGCGCGAAAAATGCAGGGCGCCCGGAATGTGACCGGCGGCAAACTCGTCGGCCTCGCGCACATCGATCAGCACATCGGCATCCCGCAAGGCCTGTTCGGCTGCATCGAGGCTGACTTCGGTGATGCGGGCCTTGGCGGCCTGGACCAGATCCAGAGGGGTTTTCATCAATAGGACTCCAGCAAGGGTATGAAAAAGCAGAATCGAAGAAAGCGCGTCAATGTCGAGCGCCGGTCAGGCACGCACGATCGAGCGTTGCCATCTGAGCGCCACCGCACCGGGGCTGCGACCATTGAAGAGCTGGGTGTAGCCGCAACTTTGCAGGTACTGCCGGGCGCTTTCAGAGCGCATGCCTGACTGGCAGTAAAGCACCAGCGGCTGGGCTTTGTCAGGCAGGTGCCCTGCGGCCAGGCGAGGCAGTTCGTTCAAGGGCAGGTTCAAGGCACCTTCGACATGGCCCGACTGGTACTCGCCTGGGCTGCGCACATCGACGATCAGTGCCCCCTCGGGCCAGGGCTCAGCGGCGGCGCGACCACCCGCGCCAAGGAATTTCGTCAACCAGTTCATGGTGCTGCTCTCCATCAGAAGTCGGGGTTCAAGGCCAGCCGGGCGTTGACCCGCGCCAGGCTGTCTTCGTCGAGGTGACCCAACAGGGCTTCCAGCTTGAGGCTTTGCTGCAAGGCGTCGATGCGGCCTTGCAACAGGGCCAGGGCAGCGCCGGTGCGCTCATTTTCGGCATTCAGCAGATCCAGGGTGGTGCGATCGCCCACGCTGCGCCCCAGGCGCGTGGCCTCCAGGCGGGCGTTGGCGGCAGCCAGTGCGGCTGCCAAGGCGTCGAGCCGGGCGGGCGCCGTGTCCAGGGCCAGCCAGGCTGAGCGGGTTTGCTGCCCCACCTGCAGCCGGCCCTGCTCCAGGGAGGCGCGGGCCTGGTCAACGGCGCGCAGAGCTTCTTGCTGGCGGGAATGGCGGCCACCGGTATCGATCGGCATCCTGAATTGCAGGCCGATCAGCTGCTGGCGACTGTCATTGCTGGCCGGCCCGAAGTCACCACTGCCCGACACATGCTGGCGTGTGGCCTGGGCCACCAGGTCCAGCGTGGCCGAGGCGGAGACGCTCAGGCTGCGCACGTCGGCCTCAGCCACGGCCACTTGGGCCTGCAGGAGCCCCACGTTTGGGTTGTCGGCCAGCGCCCGTTGGCGAAGCTCTTCCAGCACACCAGGCAGGGGCGGTGCCGCATGGGCGGCTGGCAGCGCCAGGGGCAAGGTCAGCGTTGGCAGACCACTGGATTCTCGGAGCGTCGCCAGTGCCATTTGCAAGGCGTTGTCGGCCTCCAGCACCTGGGCCTGCAGGGCTTGGGCACGGGAACGGGCCTCATGGGTGTCCGTGACCGGCGCATCGCCCAGTTTGAAGCGGTCCTGCGCCTCCACGAGGGCGCGCTGCGCAGCCTGCTGCTGGTGCTGCAGCAAGCTCAGGCGCCTGGCCGCCAGCACGGTGTCGAAGTAGCGCTGGCTGGTGTTGAGGATCAAGCCCTGGCGGGTGAGTTGGGCCTGCAACTCGGCGATGCCGGCGGCTTGCCGCAATTGCTCGCCGCGGGCACTGAGTTCACCGCTGAGCAGAGGCTGGCGCAGGCCCACGCCCCAGCCCGTGGCGTTGCCGTTGTTCACCGACGTGGCGAAGGCCACCCCGTTGGACTGGCCCAAGCCCGGGGCCGCAAATGAGGCGCCGTTCATGGCGGAACTGGCCGTCATGCGGCCTGCACGGCCGTTCAACTCAAGGCCGGGGCGCCACAAAGCCTGGGCCTGGTCGCGGCGCGCATCGGCACTGGCGCGCTGGGCCTGGGCCAGTGCCACGTCGGGGTCGTTCTGGCTGGCGCCGCGCCAGACCTCCAGCAGGTCGGCCGCCGGGGCGGACAGCGAGGCCAGCAGGGCCGCGGCCGCCAGCAGATTTTTGGCCACTCGCATGGCTCAGCAGCCGCCCGGCACACCCAGCTTGCGCAGGATGCTTTCCATCAGGCACCAATGGGTGATGGCGCTTTGCAGCAGGTTGAGGCCGACAAAGGCGGTGAACGCCAGCCACCAGGTGCTGAGGAACAAAGGGCTGCCGGGCACGCCCAGGGCCAGTGACAACAGGATGAAGGTGCCGGCGACCAGGCGCACGATTTGCCACGATTTCATGAGAAGACTCCTTGGAATTCAGGTGGACGAAGGCGGTGCATGACGGCCCCGGTAGGCCGCGTAATACAGCGTGGGGATGAGCACCAGGGTGAGCAGCGTGGAGACCCCGATGCCGAAGATCAGCGAGATGGCCAGGCCGTTGAAGATGGGGTCGTCCAGGATGAAGAAGGCGCCCAGCATGGCCGCCAGCCCGGTCAACAAGATGGGCTGGGCCCGGGTGACGGCCGAGTGGACGATGGCCTGCTTGAAGGGCACGCCTTCGCGCAGCTGCAGGTGGATGAAATCGACCAGCAGGATGGAGTTGCGCACAATGATGCCGGCGAGTGCGATCATGCCGATCATGCTGGTGGCGGTGTACTGCGCCCCCAGCAGGGCATGGCCCGGCATCACGCCGATGAGGGTGAGCGGGATCGGGGCCATGATGATCAGCGGCGTGAGGTAGGAGCCGAACTGGGCCACCACCAGCAGGTAGATCAGGATCAGGCCCACGCCATAGGCGGCGCCCATGTCGCGGAAGGTCTCGTAGGTGATCTGCCACTCACCGTCCCACTTGAGGGCGTAGGCGCGCTGCGACTCGGCGGGCGCCTGGATGAAGTACTCCTGCAACGCCCCGCCGCCCGGCGGCACCAGGGCCTGGATGTCACCCCGCATCTTGAACAGGCCATACAGCGGGCTGTCGATGCGGCCGGCCATGTCGCCGGTGACGAAGTTCACAGGCTGCAAATCCTTGTGGTAGACCGGCTGCTCGCGCAGGCTGTCGCTCAGGCGGACCAGCTCGCGGATGGCCACCGGGCGGCCCGAGGGGCCGCGCACCTGCAGCTGCAGCAAGGCGTCCAGATCGCCCTGGCGCTCAGGGGGCAGGCGCAGCAACACCGGTGTGGGGTATTTGTTGGCGTCGTGCAGGTAGGTGGCGGCTTCGCCGCTGAGGCCGGCGCGCAGGGTGGCCACGATGGCGGCCTGCGGGATGCCGGCGGCGGCGGCTTTTTGACGATCGATCAGCACCAGCTTGCGCGGGGCGGCGGCGATGGAGGAGTCGTCCACATCGACCACCGAATCGGTCTTCTCGAAGATGGCGCGCACCTGCCGGGCCAGGCTGAGCCGGCCTTCGGCCGTGGGGCCGTAGATTTCGGCCACCAGCGGGGCCAGCACCGGTGGGCCCGGGGGCACTTCCACCACCTTGACGTTGGCACCGAAACGTTGACCGATCTGTTGCAGGGCTGGGCGCAGGCGGGTGGCCATGGCGTGGCTTGGCTCGCTGCGGTGGTGCTTGTCGACCAGGTTGACCTGCAGGTCGCCCAGCTCGCTGCTGGCACGCAGGTCGTACTGGCGCACCAGGCCGTTGAAATTGATCGGGGCCGCCGTGCCGGCATAGGCCTGGTAGTCGGTGACCTCGGGCTGCCGGGCCAGGAAGGCGCCGAGTTCGTGCAACACGGCGGCAGTCTGTTCGACCGGGCTGCCGGCGGGCAGATCGACCACCACCTGGAACTCTGATTTGTTGTCGAAGGGCAGCATCTTGAGCACCACCAGGCCGGCCACCGGCAAGGCCACCGACAGGGCAATCAGCCCCGCCACGGCCAAGCCCAGCAGACGGCGGTTGCGGGCGCCCCGCTGTTCGTCGAGCAAGGGGGTGAAGATGCGGTGGAACCCACGCTCCAGACGCGATGCAAGACCCGTGGCTGTGCCCTGCGCAGCCGCCGCCCCGGTGGCTGACGCATGGGGCTTCATCCACAGGCGTGACAGCCACGGCGTGACAATGAAAGCGATCAGCAGCGACAACAGCATGCCCATGCTCGCATTGATGGGGATGGGGCTCATGTAGGGCCCCATCAGGCCGCTGACAAAGGCCATGGGCAGTAGGGCCGCGATCACGGTGAAGGTGGCCAGGATGGTGGGACCACCCACTTCGTCGACCGCGCCGGGGATGAGTTCGGCCAGGGTCTTGCCAGGGTGCAGCAGCTGGTGGCGGTGGATGTTCTCGACCACCACGATGGCATCGTCAACCAGGATGCCGATGGAGAAGATGAGCGCGAACAGCGACACCCGGTTGAGGGTGAAGCCCCAGGCCCAGGAGGCAAACAGCGTGACGGTGAGGGTCAGGATCACGGC